>Ga0075011_10001759_pt1 | contig 11695 bp, 6 predicted proteins | sample TARM_MetaG_T_14_FD_72354 | JGI IMG/M metagenome (GOLD analysis project Ga0075011, IMG submission 72354) | Freshwater microbial communities from Pennsylvania, USA, analyzing microbe dynamics in response to fracking - TARM_MetaG_T_14 | ecosystem: Environmental > Aquatic > Freshwater > River...
AAAAACACAAAATAAAACACAAGTTTCAGCTGCATAAAAAGAGCCGAAACTTGTGAAATATAAGCTTGAAATTATTGGTTAAAACTTCTCACCAACACCATTTGACAAAGAACCGTTTTTAAAAGGTAAGAGAATAAGGAGGTATAGTTAATATGGATATTAAAAAAATGTTAGTCAATGACCGTGTTAAACCATACTTATTAAAAGCCCGTTATGGGATTGAAAAAGAAAGTAAACGAGTTGACTTATCAGGAAATTTAGCTAAAACGGATCATCCTAAATCGATAAGAGATGAACACCCGTATATTCAGCGAGATTTTTCAGAGCTACAGATGGAATTAATCACACCTGTTACTGAGACATTAGAGGAACTGTTTAATTACTTAGCAGCCATCCATGATGTTGCTTATCGTTCTATGGGTGATCATGAAATGCTTTGGCCATTAAGCATGCCACCACAGTTACCAGAAAAAGAAGAAGATATTGTTATTGCGAAATTGAAAAATGTTGAAAATGTTCTATATCGTCAATCTTTATCCAATTCTTATGGCCGTCGTAAACAAATGCTTTGTGGTGTTCATTTTAACTTTGAATTCGGCGATGAGTTAATCCAAGCGATATTTAACTTACAATCGGAGATAAAAGATTATCTACAGTTTAAAACAGAGATTTATCTAAAAGTCACAAGAAACTATTTACACTATCGATGGTTAGTAACTTATTTTTATGGAGCTTCTCCTAGTAGCGAAAAGAATTATTTTGAAGAAGATTCTTTGAATGGGGCAATAAGAAGCATTAGAAGCAGTAAATTTGGTTATACTAATTCTGATGATGTTCAAGTGTCATATAGTAGTATACAGAACTATATATCAGATCTTTCTTTGATGGTTAAAAAAGGGCTTTTATCAGAAGAAAAAGAATTTTATGCATCTGTCCGTTTAAGAGGCGGACATCATGTTTCAGATTTAGAAGCTCACGGTGTTAGTTATCTTGAATTGCGAAATATAGATTTAAATCCTTTTGAAACGAATGGAATTAGCTATGAACAAGCAGAATTTCTACATCTTTTCTTATTTTATTTACTATGGAAAGATGAGGGTAATAATTGTGATGAGTGGATAAAAATGGGTGATTCTTACAATGATGTAGTGGCTCTTGAGCATCCATTAGAGCATACACAATTTGAAGTAGAAGCTAAAAATATGATCGATGAGATGGAACATTTAGCAGAAATTTTAGATTTGACTATTTCAGATACGTTATTTGTTAACCTGAGAGAAATGCTAATGGACCCAAGTAAGACTTTAGCTGGAAGGCTTTATAAAGAGAGTGAAAAAAGCAGTCAAGGACAAGTGGCTACGTGTATTGCGAAAGAAAACTATAAAAAATCATGGGATAAGCCATATCAATTAACAGGATTTACTGACATGGAGTTGTCCACTCAGATTTTAATGTTTGATTGCTTACAGCAAGGAATAAAGGTAGAAGTTTTGGATCGGCAAGATCAATTTTTGAAGCTTCAATTAAAAGATCATGTTGAATATGTGAAAAATGGGAATATGACAAGTAAAGATAGTTATGTATCCCCTTTAATTATGGAAAATAAAACAGTAACAAAGAAAATTCTTCAACAACATGGATTCCGTGTACCAACAGGTGAGGAATTTAATGATATAGAACATGCTTTAAATTCTTATAATATGTTTTCTGCTAAACCTTTTGTTGTAAAGCCGAAAACAACAAACTATGGATTGGGAATATCAATCTTCAAACAAGAGGCAAATTACGAAGATTATCAAAAAGCAATCACACTCGCATTTAAAGAAGATTCTTCTGTACTAATAGAAGAGTTTCTCTATGGAACAGAATATCGATTTTTTGTGTTACATGATAAAGTTCAGGCGGTTTTATTACGAGTTCCTGCGAATGTTAAAGGCGATGGTGAACATACAATCGAAGAGTTAGTCATTGAAAAGAATCGTGATCCGTTAAGAGGAAAAGACCATAGGACACCTTTAGAAACTATACAATTAGGTGACTTGGAAAACCTTATGCTAAAAGGCCAAGGTTATCAAATGAATTCGATTCCAAAAAATGGTGAAATCGTCTATCTGCGTGAAAATTCTAATGTTAGTACAGGCGGAGATTCGATTGATGTGACAGATCAAATTCCCGATGACTATAAAAAAATAGCAGTGGATGCGGTATCTGCACTGGGAGCTAAAATTAGTGGTATCGATTTGATTATTGAAAATATAGAAGTTCCTGCAGCTAATAAAAATGCTTATGGGATTATTGAAGCGAACTTTAATCCATCAATGTATATGCATATCTATCCATATAAAGGAGAATCTCGACGTTTGACTATGCATATAATACACTTTTTATTCCCTGAACTATTACAAAGTTAGGAATCAAAGTTAGTCAAATTAGGGGTGCCATAAGCAAAACGCGATTATCTACACTATGAAAATCGGGAGTATTTAAAGTATTCTAAGAAGAAAAGTTGGGTGAAAGGCTACTTTGAATACTTGATATCTTAACCCAGTAAACAATGTATTCTACGTATCGAATGTAGTGATATCTTGATAATTAGAAGCATCAAATAACCATACCATTCTAAACATTGTTCTAGGAAGAATTAAAGGTATTTGCTACTTCTTAAGGACGCCTTAAGGCCGTTTTAGCTACCTTCAAGGCGGTTGTAGAATATGATGCTGCGAGGATCGTTGTCTAGACTAATACGTTGTTTATATGGCTTCAATGAATAAATCATTGATAAACAAAGGTTTTCTATGTAAGAGTTAAGATAACTGCATATTTACAACGTTAAGCTGTTGAATGACAATAAAGTTATTTAATGTTCAAATTACTAACATACATAACCCCGTTCTGAGTAGGGACGGGGTTAAAATAATAGTGTTTAAATACTGTGTATAATACTTTCTGTCATTTCATAGTTTACTTTTTCCCTGATTGCATGGACGCTGGTATTACCCTAAATAGCCCGATTGTTGCATTTAAAAATACTGCTTATCAAAAGGATTTAAAGGAACAGCGAGTTCACTATCTATATACAATTCTGATTCACACGCAGGGCAGATATTTTGAAATTTATCTTCATTTTGTAAAATAGCTGTATACAGGTCCTTTAAAGAAATTTGATCTTTATACTTCTGTAAAGACTTCGTTGCCTCTTCACGATCTCTTCGCCAGCTTTATCTCATAATTAGATAAATCATCAACATTTTTCTTTATAAATTGCTTAAACTCTCTTAATGCCTTAGACATTTAAGCTCCCCCTCGTTATATTTAATTCTTACATCTCTAATTCTGTCTAGTCAAAAGTGTCCTCGGTTAAACAACTCTGCTTATGAATATAATCGAATTGTTACATTAATTTGTTTAACAACATATTTGATCTATGTCTTATTCCTTTACGGCTATGTTTGCATTTAACAATTTTTATTCCTCTAGTTTCAATAGTTTTTAAAGATTTTCTGGACCATGCTCCGCTAGCATTTACAAGATTTATAAGCAAATTATGATAAATCGTACTCCAGTCTTGTTTTGAGGGAGAATATAAAATAAGAGTAGATAAAGAACGGGTTTCGCGTTCTACCTCAATAATATTGAATCGACTGCCATGTACCGCATATACTTCAGCAATTACATAACGCCTCTTTGCAATACCATCGCTTAGCTTTGTAAATTTTCGTTCTCCTAGGACCTCTGGTAATACATCGGTAAATGCTCGAATTGCTTTTATCTCTGGATACTGTTCCAATACTTTCAAGACATTAATAAATTCCTGTAGCTCCCCTTGGGCTTTAATCTCATGTAGCATTTGATGTTCTAAACCCCTTGCCAATTGCTGTCCGCCACTATCTGCTGTAGAATGAATAGAATTATTCTCTCCATAGTACCTCTTTGTATTTTCGTCCTCTTCCAAACGTTGCTTGGATGAACCTCGTTTTATTCGTTTGACTATTGGCATCGATGTATATTCATGTTTCAACTGATTCATCTGTACTAAATCAAAATCCTCCGTGGATCCATCTACTTGCTCGTCTAATGTAAAGCCTTCTTCATCGTCGTTTTTGTTTAGGGAACGATATGTATATTTCTTCGCTTCTTTTGACTTCTCTGAATTTTGTATTTCCGGATGTGAAATCGAGATATTTTCATAAGGAATATGCTTATTTTTTACATTGACAATTTGTAGTACAGTCCATGTATTATTGTCCTCTTTTACACGTGCAGTGACAATAATTGGCTGTGTAAAGTTCCATTCGAATTTCAATGACTGTTCTTGCAACCATGTAAAGGCGATGCTTTCATAGACCTGACGTAAATCACGATTCGTTAATAGCCAAACCAATTGATAAATGAAAGTTGTTTTGGTGTATTTTAATTCATACAGTGATGAAAAGCTAAGATGAATCCTATTTGGTTCATATGTTTCTGTGAAAAATTGAGGAAATGAATTTGATTCAAGCAAGCGATACAAAAGAAAACCATTTGGTGCTAGTATACTGCGTAACACTTCAATGACTGGTAAAATGACATTCTTTCCGTTAAAAGAGAATATGAAGCTTCGTGAGGTTGCAGGGTCATTGATCCCTGGAATTTTCCAAGGCTTCTCGTAATATCTGGCACCGTTAGGATAAATCGTTATATCTACTTCCTTTGCATCTTGAGGAGACCGACTGGTGGTAATCACCCCATCACTATAGTAATGTTGAATTGCCAAGCAAGGTAATGTCCCCCAATCTAAAAGGATCTTCTTTGTAACCCTTTTTGCCCGAAAATATGCATATAGCATTATTTTATTATCATAACGAAAAGGATCGCCAATCCATATCAGTCCTACTTTTTCTCCTTTTTTGAACGGCCATTTAATTTTAACTTGTCGTGCGCTCATCCTTATCCACTTCCTGTTTCATATGTATGTACGCCTCTAAATGTGGTTTTATCTCATGAATATGATGTGATTTAACAGCACCCATTCGTTGAACTTTCCACAATACGACTGGTTCCGCGTCTTGCAGCATCCGATCAATAATTTTACAACACCGACGAATTTGAACTTGTGGAACAGACTCTGTCACATTGTTTAAAAGTTTTTTCGTCTTTGGTAATTTATGAAGATGCTTCTCTAAATTAGATAAAATACCTAAACGTTTGCCGATAAGAGACTTTGTTATCCGAACAATTTTTTCTAATGCCAACAATTCTTTGTACAGTTGTTTTATTGCTTTACAATATTCATCATCCCTTGCAGACCAATTCACAGTTTTATTAGCACCTGTTTGTCTACGTTTTTCAGGTGAATGCCCAAACAACCATTCTTTATCGTATCGATACAGGTAGGTATATTCCTTTTTAAAGCGCTCTCTAATTTTCGTTCTTGAATCACGAGGGTATTCCTTTAATCCATCAAGCAATCGCTGTCGATATTTCTGTAACAATAGAGGGCTTGCTTTACTATCGGCTTTTTCTTTTTGTCCGTTCTTAGATAAATACTTTATTACGGTCTTAGAATCAACTCCAAGCATTCCAGCTATGGCTCGTGTGCTTAGATTCTCATTATTTTTTGCTAAAACATGTAATTTTTTATTCCATGTGTCTCCGAATAATTTCACACGACCAATACGATATGTATCCTTTTTTGATTGATCAGGACCCTTTCTGGCATAAACAAAGCCACAGGAACATTCAAATGTACCAATAGGGTTCGCTGATTTATAATCTCTTGTGATAGTTACATGATTAATGACCAGTTGTTTATAATGATCAGCAGCCTTATTTAAGCATGGCCATGGACCTGTACCAAATGAACCTGCATCATCTCCAACATGCAAAAGCTTCTCTACATCTTTTTCTAAAAAGTATAGAAACAACAAATGGCGAAAAGGATGTACATGACGTTCCTCATTACGAGTTAATACCTTTAACCAATTGTACTCATTTTCCTGTTTTAACCCTGAATCATACTTTTCTAAGAACCCTATTGGAAACCTTGCTTGGAATGTATCAAATAACTCATTTTGCCTTATTCGATTTGCCGTAGTAATTAAATTCTTTTCTCTAAGAAGCAATCGATACCTTTTAAAAATATCCTTGCGTGAAATTGCATTTATATCAATATTTAATAGTCGATATGCCATTTTTGCTAACTTTACTTGAATATCAGTATTATCAAGGGACTTAACTTCCTCTAAAATTGAAAAATCCATTCTTTTTGCCTCAAACCGAATAAATTTGATTCTACTTTGTTCGGTGAAATCATCTGGATATTTCTTCAGTTGTAAATCGTGATGTGCGCACAAATTTATACCTTGCAATTGGTGTTCCCGATGTATGTATGGTTCACCATATTTATCAATATCAGCCTGGGCGCATTGTGAACAATAGTATAATCCATCTTTTTTGCAAATACCTCCTGAAACCATACCTAGCCTTGTGTAAAGACCTTTGCCATCACCTTGGACGTCCTGCATAATCTCTTGCTGTCGTTGTTTGGAAAGGAACGGGGCATAAAACGGGTAAATGGTATGTTTCGCTAACAACTTCTCTACCGAATAATGATTTCCCATCTGTTGGACCAAGGCATGAAAATGGCTGCCAATCTCTACACTCGGAATCACAGAGCGACTTTGAAATACCTCTTCCAACGTATCTTTGTAATCAATATTTCCACTGTAAAAGTGATAACGTGCAATCGCCGAATAAATCAACTCATTTGGATATGGATCCGTAAAGAATGGCAGCATTGAATTGCCTCCTAATAGAATTCTTCCAAAGGATTTTTAATGTACCCATTTGCTTTCAATAGTTCATGAGGATGTTGTTTTTTGTCTAATGCTCGCTTTCTTAGCTTAAGTAATGGGAGAACCTCTGCCTTTTTCATATTTTCCTTTGCTTTATTATCTTTCTTTTGTTGATTTAAGTTAATCGCCTGCTGAATTACATCTGATTTTAGTTGATGAAAGTCTATATCAAATGGATTTTCCCCAACAATTTTTTGTACGATTTTTTTAATGTCTTTATCTTTCAAACTATCAAAAATACCCAGGGCTGCTACTTCAACACTTAAGTTTTCAATCGTGTCTTGTCGTTTATACTCGATTGTATTTTTGCGCTCTTTAAACGCCTCCTGAATACGTCCTGCTATTTCTGTGTTTCGCTTATGATTCAGCATGACTTCATCCAGATTGATCATGATATCTTCATATTTCATTATGTCAGCTAAATTGTTCGTCCGAATCGCTGTCATCATTGGTTGAATCGTTTGCATATCTTCTTTAGCAGTCTTTTTTAATACTTGTGGAGTAATTATTTCATTCGGGTTATTTTCATCGAATAAAGCTCGTTCTTGTGCTAGAATAAACAAATTGACAGCGACAGCAGTAATTCCTTGGCACTCATAGTAAAATGCCTTTTTCGTATTCTCTGTAAGCTCGGAATAGGATTTTAAGCACTGTAATTCCCAAAGCGTTTCAAGGAAGAACTCCCATTCTTCACTATCCTCCGCCATACGATCCCAAATAATAGCTCCATCACTTGCAGCCCGTCTAGCCTGCCTGAAGTTCCCCTTAAATAGCTTTTGTGCCTTAGAAGTGCCAATTAAGACCGTGGGAATACCAACTGTATTAGACAGTGTTACAAAAAAATTCAGCATTTCTTCCTGATCATTTTTTGAATGCAGTAAGTGTTGTATTTCATCAATGACTAAAACACCAATGCCATACATACTCGCCAGTGAGGTCATGTGCAACAACATTGTCGATGTGACTCGATTCAAATAACCGTATTTTTCTAAATATCTCGTACCTAGTAAATCATCAATTGCCTTAAAGAAACTTTTACAAAGCGTTGACAAACTACCATCATATGGACAATCGATTTTAAGCCAAACAATTTGTGTACGATTGAAAGATTGTCCTTCATAAGTTTCATGCTTAATCACTTGCGGATACATGAGCAGCAAGCGTTCAATTGCCGTGGTTTTGCCTATACCAGAGATACCTATAATTGATAAACTATCTGCTGTAGAGCGAATATAATTTAAACGGTCCTTGATATGCTTATGTGCAAGCTCTTCCTCTTCACGTAATTCATGCAACACTCGAACACGCTCTAAAAATGTTATGTCTAATGGATTTCGTGCTAAATAACCTCGCCGAATCAGGGTGGATAACCGACGCTCAACCTCAAAGTGAATCGGCAACGGCTGTATAAAGTTCCTTACACGTTTTAATACGTGATAACGAATATTCGTTGCACTTAATTTATCTTGCTCGCTAATTCGGGGAGTCACCATAAATCTTTCTAGCACATCATCCTCACTAAAAATCGGTGGAAGGGCTTCGATGAAAGGATTATTGGTATATTCACTTAAAGGTTGTTCCTTATAGACGCCTTTCTTAAACTCCCCTTTTAAGACAACCATGTCATTTGTTTTTCCCAAATTCCTCATCTCGTTTCTTCTTTAGTTTTTGCATTAGGCGTGAGGGTGATTTCTTCGGTGGTGTCTCATCGACTTTCTCTTTTGTAGCGAAGTTGATTACTTCAGCTGATTCACTAACTTTATTAGGCGATAAATCAAATTTTTCAGATTCACGATTTAATTGTTTTTCAACATCCTTGTTGTCACGAATAGAAGCTATTTTGGCTTTCTTACTCGTTGGTTGGTTATAAGATTGTTTTTTGTTCCTCACAGCTTTTTTAATAATTTCTTCCATTGCTGCATCAGTATTTACGGTGTGTTGAATTTGATTTGTACGTTCTATTTCCTCTAGTTCATTCCGGAGTTGCTGTTGGAATACAATTTCTTCTAAGAAATCTTCTTTATATTGCTGACTTGGTTCTAACAAAACACACGTCTCAAAGTCCATTCCGTCATCGTGTGGAATATAGATTTTTTCAACGTGTCGGGGGTCATAAACAATTTCTACACTTCTATTTTTCAACTTCAAATACCAATCTTCTTCAATCGCTCTTTGAGAACCATATAAGAGATTTTTAAACTTGATGCCAGCCCTTGAAATTGTCGCCTTTCCTCGTGGTAGCACGTTCAAGCGAAGAATATTTCTATCAATTGTTCTTAGCCTTCCTTTGCGATTTTGAATGCCCCAATTCCATAAATTAATTGGCGTTGGTACTAATTCTTCAGCAACCATTTCTTTTTCAACAGGGTATTTTTCAATGACTTTTTGGTTGTGATGCAGCGCCATTGTGATAATAAGAGACGTAAATTCCTTTAAATTCAGCGTAGCATTTAAGCGATAATCCTGATCACCACGCTCTCGAAATTCCTTTTGAATTGCTCCAGGTGCCTTTTGCTTTACCTTTCCGTTAAACGTACGGAACTTTCTTTCAACAATCCCTTTCAAATCTCCACGGTAAGCCGTAGTATTCTCAATTTTAATATTAAGATTATTAATTAAGTTGTCTACCGAATAACCTTCAAACTCACCTCGGTCAGCAATAATTATTTCAGGCAAATGATGTGTTGGCCATTGCTCAGGAGTTATATCAATTCCATATTGCTTACAAAATTCTACTTTGTCTGCAACCATATTATCTAAAGCCATCATTGCACCAACCCATGATGGACCTTCTAGTCCAACGTAGAGACCTGTGATAATACGTGAATACACATCTAATACCGCATAAATAACTGGTCGTCCAATTACTTTATTTACATCAAGCGAACTAACTAAATAAATATCCGCAATAGTTGCATCAATCTGAAATCTAGTTCCAGGACCATTTGTTTCCAATTTAGAATTACTTAAAATCGGGCGATGCTTCAACTCATACTCTTTCGTACTTTTACGAAATTGAATATCTTTTTTCGGATCTTCAAGCTTTTTAAACCAATAGTAAAACTGATGATATGAGGGGGTTCGGGTAGCATCCCAAATACGGTATTTCAGCTCACCGTTTTCCTTATAGCGATTAGAATAGAAGTCACGTAGCATAAAATTATAAACATCTTTTAAAGAGTATTTATTCTTTTTCCTGTAGTACTTATTGATAACGTGTTCAATTTGGACCTTTACTTCTTCTGTAATGTTAATACCGATTTGATATTCATTATTTATATTTACTCTTCTAGGACGACCAACTTTTTCTTTCGTTAAAGCTTTCGTTTTACCTTTACCACCTGAATTAGAGTAGTCAGGTAACATGGCGTTTTTGGTCATGCCACGCTGCCAATATCGAGTTAGTAGCTTTTTAACCTTTGTCTTGCCTAAGTTGCTCTCTTGAACGATTTCACGAATCTTGCTTTCTCTTCCTTGCTTTTGGAGCAAATCTGGCATATTGGGGACACAGTATTTTTGTATATCTCCCCAATCTTCTTCACGCTTACGAATCTGCACCTCTGTTAAATCATCTTCGGAAATCACCTTTGCATAAGGATCACTAATCGCTAACAGTTCACCTTGCTTGATATCTGTGGTTAGACTAGAGTATAGCTCTTTGCGTGGCATAGCACTGTTGGTGTCAATATTAACTATATAGACATGCGGTTCTTCCATATCTATTACCCGAATTCTTTTTGAATCTGTTACATATTGAAATACCTGATTAATATAAATCATCCGTACTTCACCTTCTCCAATTTACTTTCATCAATATACTTAACATCAATTGGTTGCTCTAAATCAATTGGCTTGTACATATCTGTAACCATTATTTTTTTAGCTAGCAGATGATAAAACAACGTAACACCACTTCCAAAAGGCAAGTGTGTATCTGCATCAAACTCACTAGTAATTTCCCGGATACTTTGCGAATTATTCAATAGACGATTCATAAGAGACATTGATAAATCTTCTATATGTTGGTTAGCCATTTCTCGATATACATCATAGCTACGAATATCAAAGTAATCATGGATATAACTAATATTTCTAGCCATAGTCTTATCGATTTCTTCTTCTGTTACAATACCCCAACTAGTACCTTTACGCTCCCAGTATTCCCGTTCAATTTCGAATTTCTCTAACACACGCTCTTCTAGTAACTTATCTTTCATTTTGATAGTATGAGCGACTTCAAATACACCTTGACCCTTATCAACTGTTAATAAAAAGTCCGTTGTCATAACAATTGGATCGCCTGTTTTTGGATCAGTTGGGTGTTTAATTCCAAGCTCTTCCGCAATGACAATCGTCTCTTCTTGTGGTAATAAAGGAAATTGTTCACGAATATCTAAGACAACATCGGAAAATTCAGTCAAATAAAAGTAATTTCGTTCCAAATCCGATAAAAACTCATATTGTCTGCCGGCTTTTATACCTTTTAACCTCGTTGACCGACCTAATGAGGAAACATCTTGAATTTTTAGCCATGGTTGATAATCTGCCCCACTTCCAGTTCCTCTACCTTCTTTAATCCACTTATCGACTTTAGATGTTCTTTTTCTTTTCGCCACAAAAACACCCCTTTAGACAATCATATCCAAAGGGGTAAAACTTCGCAACTTTTTTATAAACATCGCGACTTTGTTTTAAACATCGCATCTTTTTTACAAACGTCGCGACTTTATTTTAAACTTACAGCCTGATGTTGGTTTGGATTCAGGCTCTGGCGTTGGTTCTGGTTTAGGCTCTGGTTTAGATTCTAGCTTAGATTCGGGTTTAGGTTCAGGTGTTATAGTGGCTACCGAATTATTTGAAGC
>Ga0075011_10001760_pt1 | contig 11693 bp, 10 predicted proteins | sample TARM_MetaG_T_14_FD_72354 | JGI IMG/M metagenome (GOLD analysis project Ga0075011, IMG submission 72354) | Freshwater microbial communities from Pennsylvania, USA, analyzing microbe dynamics in response to fracking - TARM_MetaG_T_14 | ecosystem: Environmental > Aquatic > Freshwater > River...
TTGCTGCATATGCCCACTGGCATGGTGAAGGTCATGATGCCCCGTTTGGTCACGGAGCGGCGCTGTATGGTGCCGAGATCTTCTATGTCCGGGCTGCCGCAGATGGAGCAGGCTGAGTGCATTGCGGGGTCTCCTTGAATATGGGCTGTTGCAGGTTCGGAACATGCAGCCGGTTGTTTCTGACAGGCGGTTGCGTCTGAACGTGATGCGTTATTGCAATCCACGTGCCTGGGATTGCAGAACACTCGCAGAACCTGCACAGCCATGGGCGGTTCCGCATGGGGGTGGTATATCCTCTTGGAGTAATATTTGCTAATAGGTCTGGAGGGCTGACGATATTCCGTCTGCCCCCTCACCAGCCTGCCGGTTGCCTTTTCTTCCGGCGGCGGGCAATAGTTTTGAAAATAGTCGTGCCGAGGGGAGTGTATGTCCAGAAAAGTTGCGTTGATTACGGGAATAACAGGGCAGGACGGTTCGTATCTCGCCCGCCTGCTGCTTGAAAAGGGCTATGAGGTGCATGGCATAAAGCGCCGTTCCTCACTGTTTAATACCGCCCGCGTTGACGATCTGTATGAAGGGCCTCAGGCACCGGACAGAAGTTTCTTTCTGCACTACGGCGATATGACCGATTCCTCGAACCTGCTGCGTGTCATGCAGGAAGTGCAGCCGGACGAGGTATACAACCTTGCGGCCCAGAGCCACGTGGCTGTTTCCTTTGAAAGCCCCGAATATACGGCCGACGTGACCGCCATGGGGACCTTGCGCCTGCTTGAAGCCATCCGCATTCTGCGGCTCGAATCGAAAACGCGCTTTTATCAGGCATCCACCTCCGAGCTGTTCGGCAAGGTGCAGGAAATTCCCCAGAAGGAAACCACGCCTTTCTATCCCCGCTCGCCCTACGCCGTGGCCAAGCTTTATGCCTACTGGATATGCGTGAACTACCGCGAGGCATACGGCATGTTTGCCTGCAACGGCATACTCTTCAACCACGAATCCCCCGTTCGCGGGGAAACCTTTGTCACCCGCAAGATCACCCGTGCGCTCGCCCGCATCAAGCTGGGCCTGCAGGACAGACTCTATCTCGGCAACATGAACGCCCTGCGTGACTGGGGCCACACGCAGGATTATGTGCGCATGCAGTGGCTCATGCTGCAGCAGGACGAACCCAAGGATTATGTCATTGCCACCGGCGTGCAGCATTCCGTGCGGGAATTTGTTGAAGCGGCGGCCTCCAAGCTGGATATGCGGCTGGACTGGCGCGGCAGCGGGGTGGACGAAAAGGGCTATGACGCCGATACCGGAGCCTGCATCGTTGCCGTTGACCCGCGCTATTACAGGCCCACGGAAGTGGAAACGCTGCTCGGCGACGCCACCCGCGCCAAGGAAGAACTGGGCTGGGAGCCGGAAATTTCCTTCGACGAAATGGTGGAAGAAATGGCCTCGGAGGATTTACGCGAGGCGCAGCGCGAGAAGCTTTGTCTCGGCAACGGGTTTGAAGTGCCTTTGTGCCACGAATAATAGCGGAGTTACGAAGTGCAATTTTCTGATTCCATTTTTGTAGCGGGTCACAGGGGGCTGGTGGGCGCCGCGCTTGTTCGCGGGCTTCGCGCTGCCGGTTTCACCAACCTGCTGCTGAGAACCAGCGCGGAACTGGACCTGCGCGAACAGGCTGCTGTGCGTCAGTTCTTTGCCACGGAACGTCCGAAATACGTCTTTCTCGCTGCTGCAAAAGTGGGCGGCATATGGGCCAACCAGACCTCCCCGGCAGACTTTATCCGTGACAATCTGCAGATACAGACCAACGTGATTGATGCCGCGTATCGTAGCGGTGTGCAAAAGCTGTTGTTTCTCGGATCGTCCTGCATCTATCCCAAGTTTGCCGAGCAGCCCATACGGGAACAGAGCCTGCTTTCCGGATCGCTTGAGCCGACCAACGAATTCTATGCCATAGCCAAGATTGCAGGATTGAAAATGTGTGCGGCCTATCGCCGCCAGTACGGGTTTGACGCCATAAGCGCCATGCCGACCAACCTGTACGGGCCGGGGGACAATTTCAATCCTGAAACCTCGCACGTCATTCCCGCCCTGCTGCGTAAGTTCCATGCCGCGAAAATGCATGGGGAACAAGAGGTTGTCGTGTGGGGGACCGGAGCTCCGAGGCGCGAGTTCCTGCATGTGGATGACCTTGCTTCCGCCTGCCTGCACCTGATGCAGAACTATTCGGCTGAGGGCTGTGTGAACGTGGGGTGTGGCGAAGATCTTTCCATTCTGGAGCTTGCAGGGCTTGTGGCAGACGTTACGGAATTCGGGGGCAGGATTGTTTTTGATGATTCCAGACCGGACGGGACTCCCAGAAAATTGCTTGATACGTCACTGCTGGATTCGCTGGGCTGGGCACCTTCCATCCCGTTGTGGCAGGGACTGGAAGAGACGTACCGTTGGTATGCGGAGCATGCCGGAAGCAGTTAACCCCTGAGGTGGCGGAGAATTATTATGCATCAGAAAGCCAAGGTGCTTGCCGTCATTCCGGCCCGTGGCGGCTCAAAGGGGCTGCCCGGCAAGAACATCAGGGAACTGTGCGGATTGCCGCTCATCGGCTATTCCATCCGCGTGGCCCTGAGTGCCCGTAATATCGACCGCGTCATCGTTTCCACAGACAGCGAGGAAATTGCCGCAGTGGCGCGCAGCCTCGGTGCTGAGGTGCCCTTTTTGCGGCCGCCTTCTCTTGCAGGCGATGCGTCGCTGATAAGCGAGGCGGTCTTTCATGTTCTCGATGCCCTGCGCGAAGAGGGCTATCACCCCGATGCCGTGGTGGAGCTCTATCCCACCCATCCCTTCAGAACGGTCCCCCTTGTGGATGAACTGGCAGTAAAGCTGTGCGAGGGCTATTCCCCGGTCAATACCGTGCGCCGCATTGTGCATGATCCGCTTTCCGTGATGCTGCGGCGTGCGGATGGAACCGTGTTTCCCGTCCAGAAGACTTCCGAGGCGCCGGAGGAGGCACGCAGGCATTACTACAGAAAATACGGGTTGTTTGCGGGGCGCAATCGTACTTCGGTGGATAATCCCTATTTCAAGGTGGTCAACGATCCGGTTTCTCTCATCGACATCGATACCCTGAGCGACTTCCGGCTCGCCGAACATGTTATCGGCAACGGACTGTTCGATTTTCAGCTTGATCCGGAGGTCTCATGATTCTCGTTTTTCCCATTTATCTGGGTAAACAGAAGGCCTTGTGGTGCAGCGATGCCGGAAGGGCCATTCTGTCCGCCCGTCTGCATGCGGCTCTTCGGGTTGAGGAAGTGGATCAGGTTGTCGTGGTAACGGATGAACCCGATGTGCTGCACGATGTGTGGCCGTCTGATGCTGCCGGAGTGCGTTGCATCGTCCGGGAAGCAAACAGGGAAAGGGAGATTTCACGCTTTCTGCCCTATGGCACGCGGGCCGCTCTTGATGCCGTGCAGGCAATGGCGGATGAGGCGGATATGCCCGTTATGGTGGCCGATTTCCGTTGTCCGTTCATAACTTCTGACGATGTGTCGTCGGCACTGGGCGAGTTTGCCGCTTCAGGTCGTGCTTCCATGGTTTCGGTAACCGCGTTGCGGGATAATCCCTGCCAGCTTGAAGGGTACTATACTGTCGCAGACGTGGGCATGGTGCACATATTCGAGCCAGCCGAATCCGGCGATGCCGTATTGCAGTCGGCCGGAGTGCTTGCGCATCTGCCAGCTTCGTGGTCCGGCCGCCATGTCACCCGTCCATTCCCGTTTGACTGGGCCGCCAGAGGTATCGCGGCGGAAAGCAGGGAAGAGAGCGGGGCGGTGTTGTTCAGACGCAGCCATGTTACTGACAGAACAGTTGAATACCTTCCCTTCAAAGAACACCAAACGGCAGAAATTTCCGAGGCACCAGCCTGTCTGTGGCTGTATGAATCGGAACAGCAGGCGCGGATTGTGGCCTCGTCCATGGGGCATTTCCGTCAGGAGGTTCCGCCGTTGCTTCCGGCAGGAACCGAGCTCGCGGGGGGCTGCGTGCGCCGGGGCGGGGCAGCTGTGCCGTATCGTCTTTTCCGTCTTCCCGACGGAAGATGGTGCCTGTATGCCAGTACGGATATGGGAAACGACAGGCTTCATCTGGTACCCGTCTGCGGCGCAGGCCGGCGTGAAGACACCAGCCCCGTTGCGGAAGGCTTCATGGAAGGCGGCAGATCCTTTGTGTTTGAATGCAGTGCAGATGGTGTAGACGGATTCGCATTCTGGTTCCTCAAGGAAGTGGGAGATCAGGGCGGATATGACCTGCGTCTGGATTACCCCGGAGAAGGGGGCCTGTGGCATACCGAAAAAGGGTCCGGCCGAAAGCTCACGCTGACAACGGGAGAACACATATCCGGCCGGCAGCTGTTTCCCGATGTGTATGCCCCCATGAGCTGTCTTGGTATCCTTTCTGCATGTTCCTATGAGACATATGATAGCGAATTGGCTCAAGGAATGTGTCTGGGTTGGGTACTGCCTCTGGAAAGGTCGCTGCGCATTGCTTCTGAATTCGACATGCTGGTTTTCAAGAGCATGTCAGAAGGGTGCAATTGCATCTGATTCTGTTCCTTACAGATTTCCCCACCCCCTCATCGCCTTCAAAAAGGTGATGCACCCCCCTTGCCAAAGACCTCGTCCGATCAGGGTGAGTTCTCTAAATCTTCAGTGAGTAAACGTGGTTATTGACCGAACGGTCTTGACCCATATCGTGAGATGTGTTTTGATCACTTTGTTGCTAAACATTTTTTCGAGGGGACCGATATGAAGGCTGAGGTAGCCATGTCAGATTATCCGCTCGAAAGAACAGATGGCCCATCCGGCCCGTTGGTGTCGTCCTTGGCGTTATGCCTTGGTGACGTCGGGGAGCATTGCATGCAACAGGCTGTCAAAAATACGACGGACTCCTACTCCCGCAACATCACACGACGATACCGCGGAGCATTGCGGTATATGGCCGATGCTCTTGAAGATCATGCTGTTTTCTTGCACGTGCTCTCCGGTTTGCCGCAGGCCACGCAGCAGATGCATTCTGCATTGTCTGACGGGGTGCGCAGGCGCGTGACCGGCCTGCAGACCGAGATGAACGAGCATTTGCCGGAATCCATGATGTTCAGGCACATGGCGCTGCTGCAGGGGGCTCTTGAGCGTGACGATGCCGCCATGCTTGAGTATGCCATGGGCGAGTTGCTCTGCCATGCCCCTGATGACGGGACTGTGGCCGCTGCCTGTGCCGCAGTTGAAGGCTCCGGAACAGCCGCAACGTCTGCGGCATTGCTTGCCCGCTATCGTTTTGCACCACAGGCCCGTCTGGATTGCTCTGAAGGGGCCGTTCCCATGGCCCTGCACCATCGTTCTTCCAACAATGTGCTGTATGTTGCTGATTTCAGAAATCACCTCATCCGGCGGTATGCGCAGAACGGCGAAATTATGGCTCCCCTTGCGCTGGGTTGCACACTGCCGCACGACCTGTTCGCCGATGAGCAGGGTGGCTTGTGGGTATGCGATTTCGGCAACAACCGCCTCCTTCGTCTGGCGCAGGACGATGCCGTTGACCGGGTAATCGAACTGAATCCCTTCTGCACCGGAATCCATCAGGGCGCCGGAGTCCGTTCCGGCTGCACTATAGGCTCCACGGTGCATCTCGTGCTTGCGAACGAAAAGACCAAGGCCCGCTTCAGGGCAACGCTTGATCTGGATGAAGCGGAGCCGCAGCTTCAGTTTGTGCAGCGTAAAGGCTCAATCCAGCCTCTGCGCCTTTTCAGGGGGGATAACGATCTGTTCATGTTCGGCTGGCCCGGCGCGGAGGCAGGGCGTATCCATGCCGGCCGCCGTGTTCCGGTGGCAAAAGGATATCTCCATCCCCAGGTGCGCGGCTTGGTTGCTGTCGGGGGATACCGGTATCTTCTGGCGCAGAATCAGGTGATCAAGCTGGACGAAAACGGTGTTCAGGTTTTTGCCTATTCGCTGGAAAAGGTGCTCGGCATATCGGGTTGTTCCGCCCTGTCCATGGCAGCGGGCCGGTGGGGCGGGAATGACGCGCTCTTTGTCTCCGACGCCATTTCAGGCAACATTTTTGTGTTTGCGATATAGGGGACGACTGTGCACACCGGCATCATAGTTCAATGCAGGATGAGTTCCTCAAGGTTTCCCGGCAAGGTGCTGCACAAGGTGCACGGCAAGCCCATGCTGCAGTATACCCTTGAGCGCCTCACCCGTTGCTGCGGCGGAATGCTGGTGGTCTCCACCTCAAATCGTGCCGAAGACGAAGCCGTTGTGCGCTTTTGCGAATCGCTGGAAATTCCCTGTCATACAGGGCCGCTGGAAAACGTGGCATTGCGCTTTGCCCGCACCGTGGAACATTTCGGGTTCGACAGTTTTGTGCGGATATGCGGAGACAGTCCGCTCATGGACTTCCGGCTGGTAGACAGGGCCATGACCATATTCGAGGCCGGCGGCGTGCGTATGGTTTCCAACGTGATAAGGCGCACCTTCCCCAAGGGGCAGTCGGTTGAAATGCTCGATGCACAATTTTTTCTGAACCATGTGGACCGCATGGTGAGTACTGCCGAGCAGGAGCACGTTACGCCGTATTGCTACACCCATCTGCCGCCTTCGGATATTGCCTCCTTTGAATCGGGCGGCGAGTGGGGTGATGTGCAGCAGTCCGTGGATACCGTGGACGACATGAACAGTTTCGGCAGCCTGATCGCTGCCATGCGGCGGCCCCATTGGGAATACGGCTATGCGGATATTCTGGCCATGCAGGGATACTCGGTGCACGCATGAAAACACTGGGTGTCGGCATAATCGGTCTGGGTATCGGCCGTGCGCACGCTGCGGCTTTTGCCGCCAACAGGCACTGCGAACTGCGGGTGTTGTGCGATTTTTCCGCAGAGAAACTGCAGGAAGCGGCAACGGCTTTTCCCGCTGCGCGTCTGACGGAAGATGCCCGAAGCGTGCTGGATGATCCTGCCGTGGATATTGTGGTGGTCGCATCCCATGACGACGATCATCACAGGCAGGTCGTGGCCGCGCTGGAAGGCGGAAAGCATGTGCTGGCTGAAAAGCCTCTCTGCCTGCACGAAGATGAAGCTCGTGACATTCATGCCATGCTTGCAAAGCACCCCGGCCTTCGGCTGACATCCAACCTCAGCCTGCGCACCTGCCCCCGGTTTGCCGTGGTGCGCGACAGGGTGCGCTCCGGCAGCATGGGGCAACTCTACAGCATGGACGGCGAATACCTGTGGGGCCGCAAGCATAAGCTGACCAACGGCTGGCGGACGGATATGCCCTTTTATTCCATCATCCACGGGGCAGCCGTGCACATGGTTGACCTTATCATGTGGATTCGGGGTGACAGGCCGGTCGAGGTACATGCGTGGGGCAACCGCATCTGTACGCAGGACAGCGCCCTTCGTGCCAACGATTTTGCCGCTCTGACCATGCGTTTTGACGATGGCTGCATCGCCCGTGTTGCCGCAAACGGGGGCTGTGTGCATCCGCATTTTCATGCCCTGACGGTGTTCGGAACGGATATGACGTTCCGGCATACCCCCGGCGGAGCCGAATGGGTGATGCGCAGGAACGGGGAAGAAGAGGCTGTTCCCTGCACGGAGGCATATCCCGCGCGGGAGGAAAGGCCGCTGCTGGTAGACAGCTTTGTGCAGGCAATTGTTGCTCCGGGCTCCCCCATGCTGGTCGGCGAGGCCGATGTTTTTGATGTTATGTCGGTATGCTACGCAGCGGAAGAGTCCATGCGGACCGGGCGTGTCACGACCATTCGATATTTTGATTGAGCAATCCCTAATTCTGGAGAGGCTTGCATATGACTCGTACCATTCCTTTCGGGAAACCGATGATCGGCGATGAGGAAAAAAACGCTGTGCTGCAGGTGCTGGATGGCCCCATGCTGGTGCATGGCCCCCGCGCCAAGGCTTTTGAGGCATCCTTTGCAGCGTATACCGGTGCTCCGCATGCGGTTTCCGTCTCTTCCTGCACTGCGGGCATGCATCTGGTCTGGTTCGCCCTTGGCTACGGCCCGGGCGACGAGATAATCGTTCCGGCCCAGACGCATGCGGCAACGGCCCATGCCGTGGAATTTGTCGGCGCAACTCCGGTATTCTGCGATGCGGACCCGAAGACAGGCAACATCGATATCGACCTGCTGGAAGGCCTGATTACGGAACGCACCCGCGCCATCTGCATTGTGCATTATCTCGGCCTGCCCGTGGACATGGATCGTGTGAACGCCATTGCCGCGCGCCACAGCCTGTTCGTGATGGAAGACTGCGCCCTTGCCGTGGGTACCACCCTGAACGGCACGCATGCCGGACTGCTGGGAGATGCCGGATCGTTCTCCTTTTATCCCGTAAAGCACATGACCACGGCCGAAGGCGGCATGGTGACAACCCGCCATGCGGAGCTTGCGGAAAAGGTGAACCGCATGAAGGCCTTCGGCGTGGACCGCGTGGTGGGCGAGCGCAAGGTTCCCGGCGTGTATGACGTGACCATGCTCGGCTACAACTACCGCATGAACGAAATTCAGGCCGCCATAGGTGAAGAGCAGCTCAAGAAGGTGCCCATGATCCTTGAACGGCGGCGTGAAAACTACGAAACCCTGCACAGCGGCCTGCAGACCATTGAAGAGGTTGGCCTGTTCCTCTCCACCCAGGGCGGGTATCAGAGCAGTTATTACTGCATGTCGGTCATGCTGGGCGACGGGCTTGCACAAAAGCGCCCGCAACTCATGCAGCGCCTTGGCGAAATGGGAGTGGGAACCAGCGTCTATTACCCCGCGCCTGTTCCGCACATGACATATTACAGAGAAAAATACGGCTACGACCGTTCCTGCTGTCCGGTGGCCGCGTCCATCAGCTACGGCTCGGTGGCGCTTCCCGTGGGGCCTCATCTTACACCTGACGACATGCGGTACATTGTTGACTCTCTCAAGAAAGCTATTTCGGAGGAAAAATGAACCAGATCAAGGGCAGACGAATCCTTCTCATCGGCGGCTGCGGATTCATCGGACACAACATGGCGCTGCGCCTCAAGGAGCTTGGGGCGGAAGTGAGCGTCATTGACGGCCTGTCCATCAACAACGTGCTCGCCTTCTCGTCCATGGAGCACGATGTGGTCAACCGCGAGCTCTATCTGCACTTCCTCAACCAGCGGCAGGAAATGCTGCGCAGGGCAGGCATTCAGGTGCTCATTCAGGATGCCCGTGATTATCACGCGCTCTCCCGCCTCGTGGCGCTGGTTAATCCGCAGGTTGTGGTGCATCTGGCGGCAGTTTCGCATGCCAATAAGTCGAACAAGGACCCGTATTCCACCTTCGACCATTCCTTCCGCACGCTGGAAAACGCCCTTGATGCCTGCCGCAAGACGGTTGAGCATTTCATCTATTTCTCTTCTTCGCTCGTATACGGGCATTTCGAGGGCGGCATGGTTTCCGAGGACTCCCACTGCGAGCCCCTGGGCATCTACGGTGCCCTCAAGTTCGGCGGCGAAAAGCTCGTCATTGCCTACAATCAGGCATTCGGTATGGATTACACCATCATCCGCCCCTCGGCCCTGTACGGCCCCCGCTGCGTGAGCCGCCGCGTGGGACAGGTGTTCATCGAGAACGCGCTGCGCGGGACGGAAATATCCATTCAGGGCGACGGTTCCGACAAGCTGGACTTCACCTGCATTGACGATCTGGTGGCAGGCATGACGCGGGTTATCGAATCACCCAACGCCCGTAACGAGGTCTTCAACATGACCTACGGCGCCGCCTGCAGTCTGAAGACCATGGCCGACCTCATTGAAGAGCACTTCCCCGGCGTGCAGGCGAAATACGTGCCCAAGGACAAGCTCATGCCCGACCGCGGCACCCTGTGCATGGACAAGGCGAAGAAGCTGCTCGACTTCACCCCCTCGTGGCCCCTTGAGCGCGGCTTTCCCGAGTACATCAAGTGGTACAAGTCGCTGCCTGCGGAACTCTTCAGCACCGGCAGCAAGTCGGTCATGTACGGGTAGCGGCCATGCAGGATGTCGCCGGTTCCGGAGTGAGCGTCGCACACGATGCGTGGATGTCCGGCATGCTGGGCGTTCCCTCGTACTGCGTGAAGCTGGCCACTGAAGACGGGAGCGTCCGTTCCCTGTGCGCGCAGGATGTTCAGGCTGCCCTGCACCCTCACATGGCGGGCGGCATGTTCGCCTATGTGAAGGTGGCACCGCAGGCGGTGGGGAGCATCCACGCCCTTGAAGGGGCGGGCTTCCGGCTTGTGGATACCAACGTAGCGTTCACAAGACCGGCCGGTGCCATGCTGCCGTCATCGGGCGGCAATCTGAACGGCATACGGTTTGCCCGTCCTGCATCTCCGGACGATGCAGAGGCCGTGGCGCATGTGGCGCGGACAAGTTTCAGGTATTCACGCTTTCATCTTGATCCGGCCATTCCGCAGGCTGTGGCCTGTGAGCTGAAAGCCGTCTGGGCGGGCAACTATTTCTGTGGCAAACGCGGCGATGCCATGGTGGTGTGTGAAGATGCAGACGGCATAGCCGGTTTTCTGCAATTGCTGGTCACGCCCGGGGCTCTGGTCATTGACCTGATTGCCGTGGCCGAACGCGCCCGTCGCAGCGGACGCGCCTCTGCCATGATTGCGTTTGCCCTGCACAATATGGAACCCCGCGCCGAGATGCGCGTGGGGACGCAGGTGGTCAACACGGCATCCATGCGCCTGTATGAAGGTCTCGGGTTCCGGGTCAGCGGGGCGCAGTACGTCATGCATTACCATGCGGAGAAAGAATGATGAAAATCGGTGACCACGCCCTTTCTGAACGGGTGTTCATCATTGCCGAGATAGGCAACAACCACGAAGGCGACTACGGCCGCGCGGTGGAAATGGTGCATGCTGCGGCGGATGCCGGAGCGGATGCGGTGAAGTTTCAGACCATCGTTCCCGAGCGGCTGGTTTCCGCCACCCAGACGGAGCGCATTGCCCAGTTGGGCCGTTTCCGCTTCAGCCATGACCAGTTTGCAGCATTGGCCGGAGTGGCGCGCGGGCGTGGACTGGAATTCCTCTCCACCCCCTTTGATGTGGAGTCCGCAGCATTTCTCGACGGGCTGGTTCCGGCGTTCAAGATTGCCTCTTCAGATAACACCTTCCGGCCCCTGCTGGAATTTGTTGCTTCCACCGGCAAGCCGGTGCTGCTGTCTTCCGGCCTGTGCAACGCGGCAGAGCTGCGCGAGACGGTGCAGTATATGGAATCCTGCTGGAACGGAGCGCCCGCAAAGGAGCGGCTCGTGGTGCTGCACTGCGTGAGCGCCTATCCCACGCCGCCTGAACAGGCTGGCCTTGGAGCCATACGGGGTATTGCGGGGCTGGGCGTCACCCCCGGCTATTCAGACCATACCCTTGGCATAGAGGCAGCGGTTCTTTCTGTGGCTTGCGGTGCGCGGGTGGTGGAAAAGCACTTCACGCTGGATAAGAACCTGTCCGCATTCCGCGATCATCAGCTTTCCGCAGACCCTGCGGAACTGCGGACCATGGTGGACCGTATCCGCATGGCCGAGCAGATGCTCGGGGTTGAAGAGATAGTGTGCACCGAATGCGAGGCCGCAAACAAGGTACCCCTGCGGCGGTCCATCGTGGCTGCGGCGGACCTTGCCGAAGGAAC
>Ga0075011_10001762_pt1 | contig 11688 bp, 11 predicted proteins | sample TARM_MetaG_T_14_FD_72354 | JGI IMG/M metagenome (GOLD analysis project Ga0075011, IMG submission 72354) | Freshwater microbial communities from Pennsylvania, USA, analyzing microbe dynamics in response to fracking - TARM_MetaG_T_14 | ecosystem: Environmental > Aquatic > Freshwater > River...
TTTAAATATTATTGTTGCGTTGTGTCCACCAAAGCCTAAAGAGTTTGATAAAGTATACTTAACTTCTTTTTCTCTAGCCTTATTAGGAACATAATCTAAATCACATTCTGGATCTGGGTTTTCATAGTTTATAGTTGGAGGGATTAGACTATTTTGAATAGCCATTATACACGCAATAGCTTCAATTGCCCCTGCCCCACCAAGTAAGTGACCTGTCATGGATTTAGTTGAGCTTATGCATAATTGTTTTGCATGCTCTTGAAAAACACTTTTTATTGCCATAGTTTCAAATTTATCATTATACGGAGTACTAGTACCATGGGCATTGATGTAATCCACTTGTTCATAAGAGATTTTTGCATCCCTTAGGGCCATTTTCATAGATCTAGCAGCCCCTTCCCCATCCGGAGCTGGGGTTGTAATATGATAAGCATCTGCACTCATTCCGTAACCTACTATTTCCGCATATATTTTCGCTCCACGTTTAATTGCATGATCTAATTCCTCAAGTATTAGTATTCCAGAACCTTCGCCCATTACGAATCCATCTCTATTTATGTCAAAAGGTCTGCTTGCTTTTTTAGGATCGTCGTTACTTGTAGACATTGCCTTCATAGAACAAAAACCTGCCATTGCTAATGGAGTTATTGAAGCTTCTGTTCCACCGGTTAACATGATATTAGCGTCACCACGTTGGATTATTTTAAACGCCTCACCAATAGCATTAGTTGAGGAAGCACATGCAGTAACAACAGTTGTATTTGGGCCCTTTGCATTAAATAGCATAGATACATGGCCAGCCGCCATGTTTGCAATCATCATAGGAATGAAAAAAGGACTAACTCTTTTAACACCCTTTTCACGATGCTTTGCCCCTTGATCCTCTAGAGTATCCATACCACCGATTCCTGAACCTAACACTACCCCAAATTGGTCAGCATCAATCTCATCTAGTTTTAAATTTGAATCTTCAACAGCCATTTTTGCTGCTGCAGCTGCAAATTGGGTATATCTATCCATTCTACGACTTTCTTTTTTATCTATAAATTCATCAGGGTTAAAATCCTTAACCTCTGCTGCTATTTTAGTAGGGTAATCCGTAGTATCAAATTTAGTAATATAATCAACTCCGGAGACCCCAGATATAAGAGAGTTCCAGAATGCATCTTTACCTAAGCCAATAGGAGTTACGCACCCTAATCCTGTTACAACAACTCTTTTATTCATATTTTTCCTCCCTTTATTTTTAAAGTCCCGAAAAATTCGGGACTAAAAAATATTACTCTAAGCTTTTTTCTACGTATTTACAAATATCTCCGATATTTTTGAATCCTTCTGCATCTTCATCAGGAATTTCTACTCCAAATTCATCTTCAATTGCCATAACAATTTCAACTGCATCTAATGAATCAGCCTCTAAGTCTCCCATTAATGATGTTTTAGCAGTTACACCACTCACGTCATCTAATCCTAATTGCTCTCCAATAATTTTTACAACTTTTTCAAATACCATTTTATATTTCCTCCTTTGAATTTTAAGTTTTATTATTTATTTTAATATTGCTCAGTTAAATTCTAAAACAATATAAATAACTACTACATTCCTAATCCACCATCAACTTGTATTACTTGACCAGTTATGTACTTTGACATATCACTACTTAAGAATAAAACTAGATTTGCCACATCTTCAGGCTTTCCGTATTTTTTTAACGGAATATTTGCCAACATAAGATTTTTAACATCTTCACTCAATACAGCTGTCATATCTGTCTCAATAAATCCTGGAGCAATAGCATTTACATTTATATCTTTAACCGCAAGCTCCTTAGCAATAGATTTAGTGAATCCTATAACCCCTGCCTTTGAAGCACAGTAGTTTGATTGCCCAGCATTTCCAATTACACCAACTACGGATGATACGTTAACTATTTTACCATATTTTTGTTTCATCATCTTTCTAGCAACTGCCTTAGTGCATAAAAATACACCTTTTAAGTTAACATCTAATACTTTTTGCCAGTCATCTTCCTTCATTCTAATTAGAAGGTTATCTTTTGTTATTCCAGCGTTATTAATTAGAATATCAATGGAATCGAAATGCTTTTCTGCTTCTTCAACCATTCCCTTAACTTCAGCTTCTACAGTAACATCTGCCTTTACTGCAATGGCCTTAACATTAAGGCCCTCAATTACCTTTACTAATTCATTAGCAGCATCAGCCTCAGAGTCAACAGGATAGTTTATAATTACGTTAGCTCCATTCTGAGCTAACGTAAGGGCTATCTCTTTTCCTATACCTCTAGAACCGCCGGTTACTAATGCATTTTTCCCTTTAACTAACAATAATATCCCTCCTACGTTTGGTTATTTAATAGTGAATTTAAAGTATTTAAATCCTCAACATTAAGTATGTTTACTTTATATCCTTCTGTTTTAGCTATCCTTTTAATGAATCCAGAAAGCGCCTTACCTGGGCCGATTTCTACAAATGTAGTAACCCCCTCGTTAAGCATCAGTTTTACTGAATCATGCCATAGTACTGAGCTACTAACTTGCTTTACTAATGCAGGAGCAATTTCCTCCCTAGTCATCATCTTTTGAGCATATACGTTAGAGACTACCGGTATTATAGGATCAGAAATATTGATTTTTTCCAACTCAATTTTTAAGTTTTCTCCTGCTGGTCTTAATAAACTAGAATGAAAAGGCGCACTTACAGGTAGCAGAACTGCCTTTTTTGCACCCATTTCAGAAGCCTTTTTAATAGCCTCCTCCACAGCTTTAACCTCACCTGATATAACTATCTGACCGGGACTATTGAAGTTAGCGGCCTCTACAGTTCCAAATCCCTTAGTTTCTTCAAGACAAGTAAGCAATTGTTCCCGTTCTAACCCAAGAATTGCAGCCATAGTTCCTACACCTAGGGGAACCGCCTCTTGCATAAATTTACCTCTTTTTTTAACTAGCTTAACAGCATCTCGAAACGTAATAGCCTTTGAAGTTACTAAAGAACCATATTCACCTAGGCTTAGACCTGCTGTCATATCGCAATTTATTCCTTCTGACTCAATTACCCTTAGGAAAGCTACACTGGATGTTAGAATTGCAGGTTGAGTATTTTCTGTCTGAACTAGAGCATCCTCCGGGCCTTCAAAGCATAGCTTTTTCATATCTATTCCTAAATTATCACTTGCTTCCTCGTATGTTTCCTTAACAATATTAAAGTTTTCAAATAATTCTTTTCCCATACCTACATATTGAGATCCTTGCCCTGGAAATACAAAGGCTAGTTTAGTCATTATAGACTCCTCCTTAAATCAGTTGCTTCATCAGGTTTAGCTGTGATTGTGCATCATTTATTATTTCATTTATTATTTCTTCGCAAGACTTAATATTCTTAACCATACCAGCTACTTGACCAATCATTACAGAACCGTTATCCATATCTCCATCGACAGCAGCTAATTTTAGTTTACCTGTTCCGAGATTATATAGTTCCTCTGGATCGTAGCCTTCCTTCTCTAATCTTAATAGATCCTTGCTAAATCTATTCTTAAGAACCCTAACAGGATGCCCAGTAGTTCTAGCTGTTACAATAGCATCTCTATCCTTAGCCTTTATAATTGCATTTTTATAATTTACATGTGCTTCACACTCATTAGAGCAAATAAATCTTGTTCCTATTTGCACCCCTGCGGCACCTAAAGAAAGGGCAGCTAAAAATCCTCTTCCATCCGCTATACCTCCCGCAGCAATTACAGGAATATTAACACTATCTATTATTTGTGGTACAAGAGCCATTGTTGTTAATTCCCCAATGTGTCCTCCAGCTTCTGTTCCCTCCACAATAATAGCATCTGCTCCAAGAGACTCCATTCTTTTAGCTAGGGCTGTTGAAGGTACTACAGGTAACACCTTTGTACCTATTCTTTTTAATTCGCCCATGTATTTGCCTGGGTTACCCGCCCCGGTAGATATAACTGGTACTTCTTCTCTATATACAACCTTCATAACATCTTCAATAAATGGAGATAAAAGCATTACATTTACTCCAAAAGGTTTATTTGTTAGTTTTTTAGCCTTCTTTATTTCGCGTTCCAATATATCAGCAGGTGCATTACCACCAGCTATAATTCCTAATCCCCCTGCGTTAGATACTGCTGCAGCAAGTTCTGCTGTTGCAACCCATGCCATTCCGCCTTGAATTATTGGATATTTAATATTTAGAATATCACACAGCTTTGTATGAAACATAAAATTCCTCCCACAATACTATTATTATACTACCTTAATCCCTGGCCCATTTCATTATTGCGGATCCCCAAGTCAGTCCTCCACCGAAGGCTACTAAAAGAACTACATCGCCTTTTTTAATAAGCCCTTTTCTATTAGCCTCATCTAAGGCAACCGGAACTGATGCCGCAGACATATTTCCTACTTTATTTAAATTAACATACACTTTATCACTAGTAAGCTTTAACCTTTTAGCCGCCGCATCAATTATTCGCATATTAGCTTGATGTGGTATTAACATATCGATGTCCTCTAAATTAAGATTACTGTCCTCTAGCACCTGAATTGAAGCTTTACCCATTGCCCTAACAGCAAATTTGAACACTTCACTACCATCCATCTGAATTGTATGAAGTTTATTTCCAACAGTCTCCAATGTAGCGGGCATTCTTGCCCCCCCAGCGGGTTGAGTAAGAAAACCTCCATTTGAACCATCTGCCCCAAGGTGAGATGCTAATATGCCATAACCTTCTTCAACTTGTTGAAGAACAACTGCCCCTGCACCATCTCCGAAGATTACGCAGGTATTTCTGTCCTCCCAATTTAAAACCCTTGTAAGTGTCTCTGCACCAATAATTAATACATTTTTGTAAAAGCCTGTTTTAATGAACTGCTCACCTATAGTTAATGCATATAGGAATCCTGAACACGCAGTTTCAACATCAAATGCCGCAGCCCTATTAGCACCTAAATTAGCCTGCACTATACACGCCGTGGCTGGAAAAGCCATGTCAGGAGTACACGTAGCAACTATTATAAGGTCTACATCCTCAGGTAAAAGGTTTGCATCTGCAAGAGCAATCTTTGCTGCCTCAGTAGCCATATCAGAGGTTGATAGCCCTTCCTCTAAAACTCTTCTTTCCTCTATACCTGTTCTCGTTCTTATCCACTCATCTGAAGTCTCAACAATTTTTTCCATATCCTTATTAGTCATTATCCCTTTAGGTAAATAGCTACCTGTACCCACGATGCCTACATCAACAAATTTAGTCAATATTATCCTCTCCTAAAACCTCAATTTCACGTAGAATGCCATCTAATACCCCATTCTCTACAAAAACCTTCGCTTGTCTTATAGCATTCTTAATCGCCTTAGCATTTGAGCTACCATGGGCCTTAAATAAAGGACCGTTAACTCCTAAAAATGGAGCGCCACCATATTCGGTATAATCTAACTTCTTTTTGAAGTTCACTATACCGGGTTTTAAAATCATTGCCCCAATTTTACTTAATAAATTCTTTGTAAACTCTAATTTTAACGAGCTAAAAATAGCCCCGGCTACACCCTCTGTTAGTTTTAAAATGATGTTACCAGTAAATCCATCGCAAACTATTACATCCGCATATCCTGATGGTATATCCCTTGCCTCTACATTTCCTGCGAAATTAAAAGAAGCTGTTTTCAAAAGCTGATACGCATCCTTTGTAGCTTCATTGCCTTTAGTCTCTTCAATTCCTATATTTACAATACACACTTTCGGATTATCTAATTTCAAAACCCTAGAGGCATAAATACTACCCATTAGCCCGAATTCTAGAAAATTTCTAGGCTTACAGTCTGAGTTCGCACCACCATCTACCAAGACCGATATCCCCTTTGTCGTAGGGTATACAGGTGCCAATGCAGGCCTATCAATTCCTTTAATTCTACCTAAAAGCAGTAACCCTCCTGCTAAGAGTGCTCCAGTATTTCCAGCAGATATAACCGCATCTGCCTTTTTTTCTTTTACTAAATTTATTCCAACTACCATTGATGAGTTTTTCTTCCTTCTAATAGCCATAACCGGCTTGTCATCATTGGTAATTTCATCTTCACAATGTATAACCTCAATCTTATCCTCAGGATAATCATATTTCGTAAGCTCTAGTTCAATCTTTTCTTTATCCCCAGTTATTATAACATGAATACCATATTCTTTAACTGCATCAACAGCGCCTAATACGGTTACTTGAGGGCCATAGTCCCCTCCCATGCCGTCTAAGACTATTTTCACAATGCAACCTCCTTACGGTCTTGTGCAACCAATATAAACTTACCTCTAAATACCTGGGCTTGATTTACACTAATTTTAACATGCACAAAATGATCGTTATCCCTAACCCTTACAACTTCAGCTTTAGCAACCAATTTATCTCCCGCACAAACAGGGTTTAAATACTTAATGTTTGATACTCCAGTAAGTGCTACTTCTGCATCTATAACCGCCATAGCGAGGGATTCCGCCTGAGAAAATATATGGTGCCCCTTAACAACTTTAGTTTTACTAAAGGCCATTTCCTTAGTTGTTTCTAAAATAGATATACCACTTTCCCCGAGCTTTAAATCAATTAGTTCACCAATTATTTCCGTATCTATTATACTTCTAACTTTAGAATAGTTTTTTTCGGCAACATTCTTAATTCGCTCCCTGAGTTCAGGTATGCCAAGTTCTAGTCTATCTAATCGAATTGTCTGTATACTTACACAAAAGTTTTTACAAAGATCCTCATCAGTTAAAAATGGATCTTCTTTTATGTATTCCAATAATTTGCCTTGTCTTCTAACTTTACTTAACTTAATTGACTGTGTTTTCAACTGTATCACCCCAGTATTAGTACTTATATTTAGCACCTAATCCTAATAATTAGTATATAGTACTTAAAAATAATCGTCAAGACTAAATATCCCTTCTAATACCAGTATTTCCACAAAAAATAAAAATAGCAATGATTCCTCATCGCTATTTGCTTTATTATTACTATTTATCAACACTAACTACTTCTTTATTATTGTAGAATCCACAATCAGGACATACTCTATGTGGCATTTTTGGTTCATGACATTGTGGGCATTTTACAAATCCCGGTGCCACGTATTTTGAATTTGCAGCTCTTCTCATATCTCTTTTAGACTTACTTGTTTTACGCTTTGGTACTGCCATTATTAACACCTCCTCTTAATCTTGATCCAATAGTTGCTTTAATTTCGAAAGCCGTGGATCCAGCTTCTCATCCTCATCATCTTCATCAACTTCGCAATTACAGTTATGAGTGTTTAAATCTTTACCACACTTTAAACACAAACCCTTACATGATTCACTACATAAAAGCTTCATTGGTATGTTTATAATAATATTTTCTTCGATAATCTTAGCTAAGTCAATGATATCTTCTTTATATATTAAAATATCGTCATCAGAATCTACATCATTAACATCCTTAATATTTTTTTCCTGCACTAACTCAGTATTTATACTTGTGTTATATTCATAAGTAAATGTTTGCAAACAACGACTACATGTTGTTTCCATTTTAGTTGCGATGTTACATGTCAAAAAAATATTATTTTCAAGACTGTATAATGCACCAGTCACATGAATCGGTGTTAATATTTTGATCTCATCACCATAATAGCTGATTGTACCCATCTCTACTATGAAATCTAAACCTTTTCTTCCATTAGATTCATACTTTATATCATTTAAATTGTACTTCAAAGTTCGTTCACCTCTATAGTGTACTATATAATCTCACAAGTATATTGCATGGATATTTATATTATTAAATTTACCAACAAATCTGATTATACAAACGTTTAACCAGTTTGTCAAGTATTTTATCTTGATAGCATTATTAAAATTATTGGAAGGTAGGTTAGCCCTACCTTCCAATGAAATATTATTTTACTAAAGCTACAGTGTCTCTTGCAATTGTTAACTCTTCATTTGTCGGTATTAATAGAACCTTTGTAGTAGAATCATCAGTTGTAACGTCAGTTTCTTTTCCTCTAACGTTATTTCTCGCGTCATCTATTTTAATTCCTAGGAACTCTAAGCCAGAACAAATTTCTTTACGCGCTAATGCAGAGTTTTCTCCTAATCCAGCTGTAAATACAACTGCATCGATTCCGCCCATTTCAGCTGCGAAAGCGCCAATATATCTTTTTACTTTTTGGTAATATACATCTAAAGCCAATTGAGCTCTTTCATTTCCTTCTTCAGCTGCTCCTTCGATATCTCTAAAGTCACTGCTTACTCCAGAAATTCCTAGTACACCAGACTTTTTATTTACAAGATCATTTAATTGATCTATGTTTAATTTTTCTTTTTCCATAATATAAGTAACGATTGCAGGGTCGATATCTCCACAACGAGTTCCCATTACAAGACCTTCAAGTGGTGTAAAGCCCATAGTAGTATCTAAAGATTTTCCTCCGTCGATTGCAGTAACACTCGCTCCATTACCTAAATGGCAAGAAACTAATTTTAATTCAGAAAGAGGTTTTCCTAACATTTTAGCAGCTCTGTCAGATACGAATTTATGAGATGTTCCGTGGAATCCATATCTTCTAATACCATATTTCTCATAGAACTCATAAGGTAGTGCATAAATATATGAAGCTTTAGGCATAGTTTGGTGGAATGCAGTATCAAATACAGCAACCATAGGAACATTTGGAAGAATTTGTTCACATGCATTAATACCCATTAAGTTTGGTGGGTTATGTAATGGTGCTAATTCTGAGCAAGCTTCTAATGCATCTTTAACTTCTTGAGTTATAATGATAGATGATGTGAATTTTTCTCCACCGTGAACAACCCTGTGTCCAACTGCTGCTATTTCATCCATAGATTTTATTGCTCCATGCTCTGGATGTACAAGAGCTTCAAGAACAAGTTTAATTGCTTTTTTATGATTAGCCATTTCTTCTTCGATAATAACTTTTGCTTTTCCAACTGCCTCATGTTTAACAAAAGAATCACCAATTCCGATTCTTTCAACAATTCCAATTGCTTGTACTTCTTCGTTCTCCATGTTAATTAATTGGTACTTTAATGAAGAACTTCCACAGTTTAATACTAATACTTTCATTAACTTGACCTCCTAAATTTAAATAGCTCTTATTTAATTTTATTTATTGACAATATTTTGTCACAAATTAGAAAAACTAACATTACAATAATAATAAATTTCATCTAACTTTTCAAGTATTATAGCATATTTATACGATTTTTGTAATTATTATTTTTATTAATAGTTCGTTTATGCTAATTTTTTACTATTTTGTTGATAATTTCACACAATTTGATTAAAATATACACTATATTATACCAAATAGTATACAAAATACAAACTCCCGGGAGGCACTATGAAAATATTAGGTTTAGTTACAGAATACAATCCCTTTCATAACGGCCATTTATATCATCTAAATAAGTCCAAAGAGGCCACTGGTTCCACCCATACGATTGCAGTAATGAGTGGTAACTTTTTACAAAGAGGAGAACCAGCTTTAATTCACAAATGGGCTAGGGCAGAAATGGCAGTCCGATGCGGAGTGGATTTAGTTATTGAGCTTCCAACAATTTATGCCTGTGCTACCGCAGAATTTTTTGCCCTAGGTTCAGTTAGTCTTTTAAATGAATTAAACTCCGTCAACTCCATATGTTTTGGTAGCGAAAGTGGAAACCTTAAGTATTTAAATGATATAGCTCATATTATCGTCAAATCCCCTAAGGATTATAACGAAAAGTTAAAAAACTTTTTAAATGAGGGAAAATCCTTTCCTGCTTCCCGTTCTCTAGCTATTATAGAACATCTTAAATCTAATAATAATTTACACGAAAACGAAATCCTCGAAATTGAAAAAATTATTAAAAGTCCTAATAATATATTAGCAATAGAATATTTAAAGGCTCTGATAAGGCTCGACAGCCCCATAACTCCTTATACTATTACCCGTATTAAAGCAGGCTATCACTCCCTTTCTCTAGATGAGTCGATTGCCAGCGCAACAGCCATTAGGGAACATATAAATAAATATAATTCATTAGATAAAATCAAAAGTGTTATGCCTGAGGCATCCTTCGAAATATTAAATAATCTATTTAAAGAAGATTTAGGCCCAGTATCAACGAATGACCTAAGTCAATCTATTATGGCTATACTCAGAAGAGAAGATCCTTCTAATTTAAAAAGATTCTTTGATGTTGTGGAGGGCTTAGAGAATAAACTTCATTCCTGTAGTCTTAAATCTGATTCATTAGAGGATTTATATACTTGCGTCAAAAGCAAACGCTATACAGCGACAAGAATCCAAAGAATATGTATGCATATTCTACTAAACTTAACCAAAGATATGGCTGTAGATTATGGACAAGCACCACCTCCATATGCTAGAATTTTAGCATTTAACAACAAGGGCCGGGAGATACTACGCCTATGTGATAAACAATCTAATATTCCTTTAATTAATAAAGTAAGCCTCTTTAAACCCGAAAGTCTCATACAACAGGAACTTCTAAAACTGGATATTAAGGCAACTAATATCTACAGCCTATTTATTAAAAATAAAAAGTACCGAAATCAGCAATTAGATTATTTAATTAATCCAAAATACGTTAATTTATGAAATTTAATGATACGAAATTTTATGTTTTAGTGCCTCTATTTTGTTATAGAGGCCAAATCATTACCATAAAGCTTTTCTAGATAAACCAATAGTATACTAGCAATATTTTTAGCTGCATTTGGCTTTGCTGCTGAATAGGACCTCTTCACCATAGCACTTCGTTTCTCTGGATTAATAAATAGCAACTCTATTATGCAGTCTTTCAATCCACTTAGGTCTTCAATAAGTCTTGCTGCTCCAAGGTTTGAAAAATGCGTTGCATTAACAACCTCTTGACCTGGAATTGGATCTACTACGATTATCGGAAGTCCCCTGCTAATAGATTCAGTCATCGTAAGACCACCGGACTTCGATATTAGCAACTCTGAAACCGTCATGAGCTCATGCATGTTATTGCAGTAACCAAAAATTTTAATCATATGTTTATCCCCATACGTCCTAGCCTCTAGTTCCGTTTTCAGCTGATCATTACTTCCAGCCACCACCAATATCTGCATTGAACAATTAATCCCCTCTACTATATCCAGTACCTCTTTAATAGGACCAATTCCAAGGCCACCACCCATTACAAGAACTGTTGGCAGATTAGGATCAAGTCCTATTTCCCTAGCTACAGAAACTTTATCAATTGGCAAATCAAACTTTTCGTGAATAGGTATGCCCGACACTATAATTTTCTTGGAGCTTACTCCCCTTTTTATCAAATCCTGCTTTAGCTCATCACATCCTACAAAGTACATATCTGTCATTTCATCAAGCCAGACAGAATGAGCAGTGTAATCTGTTATGATGGTAGCAGTTGGTATATTTACCCGGCCCCGTTTCTTTAGAGAAGAAACTAAAGCCGCTGGAAAGGGATTAGTAAATACAATCATGTCCGTATACTTAGATGACAACAGCCTCGTTATCTTTTTTTGGTATCTATAAGTAATTAAATCACTAACCTTGCCCTGGGTACTTATCTTTTCTGTAATATGATATATATAATGATACACACTAGG
>Ga0075011_10001763_pt1 | contig 11687 bp, 13 predicted proteins | sample TARM_MetaG_T_14_FD_72354 | JGI IMG/M metagenome (GOLD analysis project Ga0075011, IMG submission 72354) | Freshwater microbial communities from Pennsylvania, USA, analyzing microbe dynamics in response to fracking - TARM_MetaG_T_14 | ecosystem: Environmental > Aquatic > Freshwater > River...
GGGATGGTCACGCCAATGAGCGCGTATTTGGGCACAGCGTTCATGGCAATGGCATCGGAGAGGTTCACCAGCATGCTTTTTTGGGCAATCTGCGCCAAGCTCATCCATTCGCGTTTAAAATGCACATTTTGGGCAAAAATGTCTTTGGAGTACACCCACTCGCCCACCACCGCTCCATCATCCCCAATGCGCGGCGAAGTAAACTGCGAAATAACAAATGCTTCTTTGCTCATAGGCTCCCTTTAAAGGCCTAATTGTACCCTTTGGTGTGTTAATCTTGCTTGATTACATACCCTTCTCATATTAACTGCGTAAACTTACCGAAACTATAAGTTTACATTCAGTACACTTATTGCTTATGCAAAAACTAAGGAGACCGCTGATGACTCGTCCGTTTTCACTCAGTATTTTTCGCTTTAACGCCAAAACCGACTACCTTCCCTACTACAAAAAACACACCATCACCCCAACTTCCAAGGAAACCCTTGAAGACCTTTTGGCCGAAGCAAAAGCCCAAGACCCGCTGTTTGACTACCCGCAAGGCCCCCATGCAGCAGTGAAAATCAACGGTGTTGCCCTTTTTACTTCAACGTTTTTATGCGACATCAAAGCCCATTTTGGTAACACGCTAACCATTGACCCCTTGTGGGCCAAGCGCGCCACCAAAGACCTCATCATCGACACAGAGGATTTTTACGAGCGCTTTGATTTGCTTGCTCCTTATGTACAAGCAACCGACCGCGAATATTACGAGTCGCTCGTTTGCCTCCACTACGCCTCCCAAACCCTAGCGCATAACCCCCGTTTTTACGGAAGTGCCTTGTTGGTTTTTGCAGCTGCGATGATGGAAAAATATTACGAATTCAAAGAGCAGATTTTAGCTGTTGTCGCCAACGAGACCGACGGCGTTTGGTTTCACACTCCTCTCACCCATGCCGTCTTCCCCGCCCCTCAGGGTGCAGAAGAGAGCATTATGGCACTCAAAGAGGCCCTTTCTTCCAAAGGCATTGCAGGGCCATTGACCCCTTTTAAACCTGCCAATCTCGCCCCGCTTGACACCCTCAAAACGCTCCTAGAAACAGTAGGACAAGGCACACTCAAAGAGTGCATTGAGGCCCTTGAAACCCGTGAACCTAAACATCCTTTTACCGACTTTTCTGTCGCAGTGTTTGCAGGCCAGCGTAGCGATGAGGAGTTACTAGAGCGCCTTGTAGCTTTTACAAAAGCCAAAAAAATCTCCCTCACGCGCAGTAGGTTTCACAGCGGTGTGGGACTTTTCCCCCATGAGATTGCCTTTAAAATGGGAGCAGATATTCTCCTAGAAGCCTTTGACGCAGGGTGTGATTTTGTCGTAGTGGAAGATGCGAGCGATTTTGCGTTTTTAGAGACCCAGCAAAAACAGATGAGTAAGGCGTGTGGCCGTGGCGTTCACATTCCCATCCTCACACCCGCACAACTGGCACTGCTTGCCCTTGGCGAATTGGACAAAACCGCCCTTGCAAGCCATACCGTTAAACCCACCTTTGTGGACTAAACTAGGGGGGCCTTTGGCCCTCTTTAGCTTGCTTTAACGGCCGTTAAGCTACCATACCGCCCATGACACAAACAGAAAAACTTCACCTCCTCCACCAACTCTACCAGTACCGCGCCCTTGGGTTTACGTACATCAAACATGAGCGAAAAATCGCAACGCCCGTTGCGCCAGTGGAGAGTGACACCCTTGGGTCATTGGAAAAATCCCTTGCCTCCTGTCAGCTATGCGCCTTGGCCAAATGCCGCAAAAAAGTGGTATTTGGCGAGGGCAACCCCCATGCGCACATCATGTTCATCGGCGAAGGGCCCGGAGCCAGCGAAGACGAGTCAGGGCGCCCTTTTGTGGGACTAGCTGGACAACTGCTCACCAAAATCATCGAAAATGTTTTACATGTAAAGCGTTCTGAGGTTTACATTGCCAACATCGTCAAGTGCCGCCCGCCTAAAAATCGCGTGCCTTTTCCCGAAGAAGTAGATGCGTGCAAGCCTTTTTTACTTCAGCAGATTGCCCAAATCAACCCGCGCATCATCGTCGCCCTTGGCTCTACAAGCTACCACCATCTCACGGGCGAATTTGACAGTAAAATCACCCAAGTCCGTGGCCAAGTCATGGCCTTTGGCGATGCCAAGCTCATCCCGACCTACCACCCCAGTTTTTTACTCCGCAACCCCTCTGCCAAAAAAGAGGTTTATCTTGACATGCTAAAGGTTAAATCACTCCTATGAAAGCTTTTTTTATTTTTTTCATCACCGTTACGCTTGTGTTTGGTACTGGCACCCGCTCACTCTTTTCGCCCATTCCAGCCCCACAAAACTTCTTTCTCGACGTAGAAGGCAGTGTGTGCAACGAAGCGTGTCTTGCTACCCTCGTGGAGCAGGAGCTGTACTTTTCATTTTTAAGCAAATACCCTTACGCCACCGTCAGCTTAGATGCCTTGCAAGAACTTTACGCCCAACTTAGCATCACCTTTGGGCTGGATGCCCAAGGGGACAAGCCCGCTATTACGCTAGCGGTTCTTGTGCCTCAAAAACGTATCCGCGGATACGCCATGTCCACGGTCAACACGGTTATCGCCTACCTTTTGCACCGCAACCACCACTTCACCCTTGAAGTTTTTAACATTAACGACGAAACCCCCGAAGATGTCGCTAGAGGCATGGCAGAGATTCGTGCCAAAGGCCACCGCTATGTTATTGCCCCCCTTACCATTGACGGGGTGCCCCACCTGCTAAGACACGCCGAGGGAATACATATTTTTGTCCCCACCGTCCACAAAAGCCTTGTGCAAGGGTCTACAGGCTCCGTGCTTTTTGGTGGCATTGACTACCAAGACCAAATCCGCACCCTAAGCCTTCTTGCCAATGAAAAAGTTGCTACCTTTTCTGATGGCACTTTATTGGGACAAACCCTAGATGGGTTCGTGGAACAAGAAAGCGGCACGGTTATCTACAAGCGTGAACTGAGCTCTGCGCGCATTGATTTTAAATCTTTTTTGGACAAAAATACCCGCTTGCAAAACAGTTCCGTGTTCTTAAACATGCCCCTTGTGCGCAGTAGTCTTCTTGCCTCACAATTTCGTGCCTTTGGTATCGAGCCGCATGTTCTGCTTTCTACGCAAATCAGCTACCACCCCATGCTTCTCACCCTCTCCCAGTTTGAAGACCGCGAGAAGCTGTTTATCGCCAATTCCATCGACTTTGTTCCTGCCGATATTCGCATCATCAACACCTTGCTAGGCCACAACATCGAGTACGATTGGGTCAATTACGCCACCAGCGTGGGAATGGATTATTTTTACACCCAGTTTTTCAACAAAGATGCCATCACTCTTTTTAAAGAGCATCTTCACCAAGGGCAAGTGCAGTACAAAACCCGCTTGTTTAAGGCGGGTCGATACAGGTTTTTTCTAGCGGAGTAAAAAGGCTTTTGTCGCCTCATCGATGCGGGAGAGTTTGCCCTTGCACACATACGCAAGGGTCACATCCATCCAAAAAAGCTTCTCTTCTTCTTTAAAGATTTCGTGCCGCACTACCAGTGAAGCGTTTTTACATGTAAGCACCTGAGCGCTTACATGTAACAAATCCCCCAAGCGCGCAGGCTTCAAAAAGTGCGCATTTAAGTCCTTTACTACAAAATGGCAATCCCCATCCCCAAGAACAAAATTAGCGCTAAAAAACTTCTCACTCCGCGCCCGCTCGCAAAATTTGATGTAGTTAGCATGGTACACAATGCCGCCCATGTCAGTGTCTTCGTAATAAACTCTCAATTTCACTCTATATTCCCCTATTTATCGGCTTTTGAGTCACTATCAAAAATATTCGCTCCAAAATTCGCTCCAATTTTGGATATTTTTTCAAGTCTTTCGTCTTCGCCTTTTTTAATAAACTTAGTGTAATACATCAAAGTTGTTTGAGTATCTTTATGCCCTAATGTCTTACTTACCCAAGTTATATCTTCACCAGCTGCTATAAGCTGTGAAGCAAATGTATGTCTAAGATTATACAGTTTTCTAACTTGAATCTTATTTGCTTTTAAAACCTTTTTTAGCCTTAAATTGATGATGTCATGGGAGTAAAATGGCTTTTTTTGAGAGCTTATAAAAATGAACTCGTAATTACTTGTTATTTCGTACTGCTCTTTTAAAGCCAACTCAGCCAGTGGAAGCATATCGATCTTTCGTTTACTTGAAAGCGTTTTAACTGGTCCGATTTTTTTGTTTACAATGGTTTTGTATATGTTAATCTGTTTTTTATCAAAATCAATATCAGACCATTTCAAAGCTATTATTTCCCCTGGCCATACCAGTTGCATACATTAGCATGATAAAGTTTTTTAGATAACCATCTGTTTTTTCTAAAAGGGTTTTTATCTCAGCTTCTGAAAACGGAAAAATATCGTCTTCTTCATCATCGTGCATCGTGACTTTTTCAATCGTCTTAGGTGATTCAACCTTTCGTATAGGATTTGACTCAACTACCTCATTTTTAACTGCATAATCAAATATGCTAAGAAAAATTGAGCGATACTTTTGTACTGTCAAATGTTTAAAGTTCTTAAGCAGTTTATTTTGCCACTTTTCAATATCTATGGGCTTCACTAGATGTAATAACTTATCTCCAAAATATGGCTTTACATGATTGTTATAGTGCCCTAAATTTCGTTCATACACATGAGGACGAACTTTATCTTTATGTACGATAAAGAACTCCTCTGCCCACTCCTGTACGCACAAGTCTTCTTTTTGTACAGAAATCTCAACTTTTCCTGTCAAATACTCCACAATAGATGGAATAATCTCTCTTTTAACAATAATCAAGTTTGAAGCTGTAGCTTCTAATCCTGTAGTTTTTTTCTTTGGAGGCTCCCCTTTCACTGGATAAAATGAGATCTGCCATTTATTGTACTTTTCAAAAATCGTAAATGTAAAATCTAAGTAATTTACTTTTTCTCTTTTGTTTGATTTAGCCAACTTTCAATCCTTTCACAATATTCATAACTGATGGATGATATATCTTTTGTTTCTCGATCTTTGTCTCTTTATTGCTGTTTTGTTTATTTTGTCTGTTCTTTTTATGTTCATAGAGACCTTGAGGTATGTATTCCACTCTGCCTTTTTCATTGATAAAGTACTCTACGCCCTCTTGAAATTTACCGCTCTCTTTCCAGTTATCAAGTGTTTTTTCGCACACTCCAAAAAAGTTTGCAACACCTTTTTTTGTTTTGAAATCAGGAATTAGCAAGACCAATAATTCTTCTTGAGATTCAAGCTTTTGTAAAATAAGTTTTAAAACATTTTCTGAAATTTCCGACATAATTTCCTCCTAAACTATCTTTCTATCTATATTCATATTTGATAACTTATCCGAAGTATCAAAGGACTTATCTGACAAGAACTCATTTCCCTTAATACCCCTAAAAACAGACTTGTCTGAACTAAAAGGACTTATCTGACTTATCCGAGCATCACTCTCCATGAGTTCATAAACATCTTTGAAATTTTTCTCTGGAATCTTTGTAGTTTTCCAGTATTTATTTTTACCAGCTTGAACTATCGCATTTACTTTATCCTTATTTGTAAACCCTAGTTCCTGCATATGCTTCATTATCTGGCTGTAGATAGGTTTTTGGTGTGATGTTTTGATAAAGTCTATTATTTCATCTCTGATGGTTTCATCCAACTGGGTTTCTTTTGCCCACTCCACTTCAACTTGAGATAAAGAGTGATTTTCTTCCTTATAAACAAAAGCTATCTCTTCAATATCTCCAATTCTATTTTTGAACGGTGTGAAAATAAAAGTTTTTTTGTAGTCGTTATAGCTCAATAAAAAAGCATTTGAGCTATCTTCTTCCCAAGCGGAACTACCAGCATAGGTTAGTTCTCCCAAGTCTTTATTTGGCTTGTTTGTGTGATGTAGAAGTATCACCGTAGCACCTAGGTCTCGTAATACTCTAAAAAAATCCATTAAGGGAGAAACATCTTTGTTTTTATCCCTGTCTGCTCCAGCTTTTAGAAAGTTTTTAGCACTATCAAAAACAATCAAGATATTTTGTAAGTTTCTCGTTTTTAGTTTTGTAATAACATTCCAAATATCTTCTTTTTTTACAACTCTTCCATTTTTCTTTTTTATAGGGGAATGATATTGAAACCTTTCTCCCCATCTTTTCTCTATCTTGTCAATGCCTCTTTTTTTGAGCGTCGTTGGAGAATTATCTAAGTCAAAATAAAAAACATAGCTCATATTCTCCTGCAAAGACATATTTGATAAGGCCATTGTGGTCAGGCTTTTACCACTACTTGGTTTTGCAGCGATTAGTGTTATTTCCGCTTTAACAATCAATTTTTCGTAAAGATAAACCAATGTTTTGTCTTCAAGATCAATCGCCTCTACTCTTGTGATGTTGATTGAGTTCAGAAAATCTTGATCAATTTCCCCTAACTGTTGCACCTTATGTTTAGAAAGTGCACTTTCTAGTTTAATTATTTCACTTCTAATTACATTTTCTGCATCCTGAGTAATATATTCATCAAGCAATAAGCCTCTTAAATCATCTATCTCTTTTTTGAGTGCTTTTATAGAAGCTAACTCTTGTTTTATTTTATCTACACTCAAATCCATCTTTTCCCTCCCTTCTCATCTCCTCGTCATATCTTGTTACTATCGTGTTATTTAGATCAATATGATTTTTGTATCTTGGATCAAATAGGTTCTTAAGCTCTGAAATATATCTATCCATAAGCCACTTTGTGGCTTCTTCCGTAGAACAAATCCTTGAAGCTAGTCCTCCGCATCCAAGTAAAGCTCTAAAAAGCCATTTATTCAGTTTTAACCGCATATTGTTTTCTACCAAAGATGCAAAATCATCTACTCTGTATGCTAACCATTGCCATTGATTATCAATTTTTAAAATCTCTTTTGCATACTCTCTTGCAGCACCACCGCTACCCCAAAAAGGATTTTCAATCTTTGATGCAACATGTTCTACAAAAGTAATTGGATCTGGCCACTTCTTTGCAAAAAGCAAAGAATAAAGTTCTTTTGCAATCATAATCTCCTCCATAAGCATAATAATGTTTCTTGTAACAAAATATTACATTAGTAAATATAAAATTTCACTTAATTAAATGTTGTTAAAATCAATATAATACATACTTTAAATACCAATAGGCACATTTTAATGTATATTTATAGTTATTTATGTATAATATTTTTCGTCTTATATCATTAAAGAGGATTAGTTATGATTGGAGAAAGAATTAAAATCATAAGAGAAGCTCACAAGTTATCTCAAAAAGATTTTGCAAGTAAAGTAAATATATCTCTTAGAACATTACAAACATATGAGCAAGGAAAAGTAGAAGCAGTACCATTTCCAGTACTAAAAGATATTGCTGAAAATTTTCATATCAATTTAGATTGGATGTTTTTCGGTGATGGATTGATGTATAAGGTTCTAAATGAGCAACTACAAATATCCCCTTATTTTACAGAAGCACTATCTATTGCAGAAAATGAACAAGAGATTGAAAATTGTTTAAAGCAATTTACAAAAGAAAAAATCATTGCTAAGATGTTCCCAGAAAGTGAAAATTTTATTGGTCAAATGATAAGTATCATCTTTCCAAAAACAGAAAGGTTAATCCTCTTTTTATACAGAGTATTAAAATATATTGAGCAAGACAGTTTAGAAATAAAAAACGAGCAATATAAAGAGTTTTTGATATCCAAAATTGAGAACTTTGATCTGCTTGGTATTCAAAATATTGGTCACGCTTTTACAAAATGGGATAAAAACAAACTAATTTCACTTGCTGAAAGCTTGACGGAAAATGAATGCAAAATCATCCTTGATGATATTGTCAAGTCTATTGACATATTAAAAAGTAATCTTGATTTTCTAAATAAAATTACCTACTAAATTTTAAAGGGCTATTTTAGCCCTTTTCTCTTACAGTATCTATAAAAACCTACATAGCTTACCTGAACATTATCTGGCATTTTAGAACTTAATATTTTCCAAATACTTCTTAAACTTGCACCAGTTTTTACAAACTCCTCTATCTCTGATCTGTATAGATCTAATACACTTACTTTACTTGTCATTGAATTTCTCCTTTTATATCTCTTTCACTTATATTCATAATTGAACGATTTTTGGAGAGATAAGGAGACAATACTATGCCTCCTTGAAAGTTTCTTCTTCATATTTTTTATACCAAGATCTGGCAGCAAAATGTCTAAATTGATTAATTTTGATATTCAACTTTTGGCTGCATTTTCCAAGCCTATTCTTACATCCACAAGGGCATAGCTGTTTATTTGCTACTCTTTTTTTCATAGAAAGCATTTTTATTACCTGCTTTACAGAGTTTTTTCCATTAATAGCAAAGATCTTTTCATACTCATCTATAATGCCCTTTTCACCATGTGCTAACTCACCAAAAACCAACCTTTCACCATCTTGAATTTTTAATGAGACTCCATACAAATATGGAATCAAACAATATTCTACAAAGCCCTCAAGGGTAGGATTTTTGTTCAATAACTGCAATAATCTTAGTGATGAACCCAAACATAAAGTATTATCTGGATTGATATGATATTCTTCCTCACGAGGAATTTTGTTTCCTATCTCTTCAACTTCTGGGATAGCTGACGGAAAGTTATTTGCAATTTTAATTCGTATTTTATAAAAATCTTGAACTTCTCTATATCCATCAGTTTTAGCAGTAAAATATAATTTACCTTCAACTATTAAGCCATCATTTTTTGACGGCCTAATAGACATAGATCTATGCTTATCTAAAAAATCTTCCAGCTTAATTTTACTTATTAAACTCATCTAAGATTTTCTCCATGGACTAGCGGTATCTTCTTTTTTAATATGATAATTACTTGAAAAAGCTGAACTAGCAGCTAAACCTAACATTGTTCCTATTTTATCGATAGAATTTAATGATAAGCTCATTTTTTCAGATATTAAATCAGAATCAAATCCACCATTATCACTTCCAGTCATTGAAGTGAAATCTCGTCTTGCGGACTTTAACCAAAGGTAAAAATTCTCTTCCAATTTTAAATGAGCATATGATGCATCATCCCATTTATCTGCAAAATCTTCTTCAGGGTGCGTTGGGTTGGGGACTTTTTTACCACTTTTATTTATATACTTATCCATATTATCAAGAATATTTTTTAAGGCATCCGCTAAATTTTCTTCCCCATTGTATGCTCGTCCTGCAAGAGTTGTGATAATAACTGAAATTGGTTTTGAGTCATCATTATCTTTAAACATATTATCTCGATGTCTTTTTAACAGCTGTACAGCTCTTTGCAAAATTGTTTTTTGATTAAAGCTTGGCAGTTTATCAACTTGAGCCTTTTCCATTAACAACCGTATGGCTTGATTTTTTTGCATCATTGCTTCAAACCATAACGCATATCCCTCTGGATTACTAATATACCAATCACTATCAATTTTTGGATAGTTTTCTTTATCAGTATCAGTTATTGAAACAGACTTGCTCGATATTTTCTTAGACAAGTTTTCATCTGCAACATAATTGCCATAGATAATATCCTCATATATCAAATTTGATATTGATTCATCAAGAGGAATGCAGGGAACAACATCCATATGGAAGCTAAGCGAGTCTTGATATTCAAGTCTCCAGCACCTTCTCTTCTCATCTTTTTTAGATTTGATTCCTCTAGCATTTCTGTAAGTTTCAAGTTCTTTACCAACAAGCTCTTTTAAATCTTTTTGGCTGTGTGTACTTTTTGAAATTCCATCTCTGATATTACAAGCTAAATCCAAATCATACTCTTCATTATTGTTAAGAGGTCTTATAGCTGTTCCGAGCCTAAATGAACCTTGAGGGAATACGTGTACATCGTTATCTTTAAATAGTGACTCATCTCTCCCAAACCATTCACCTAAGTCTTCATATCTCTCTTTTGCTTTTTTATAAGCAGTGTCAGGTAGTTCTAATAGCTCTACTATATTTTCTAAAATAAGTGTCTCTTGTTGTTTTGTCATTTGGCTTCTCCAATAGTTATAGCTTCAATAAATTTGTCAGCTTGGTTATTTTGATCGTAAATGATCCACTGCATATCTGATTTTGGCATTCGTACTCTTCCCAATTCAATTGCACACGATATTGGCATTGCAGGAAAAATTTTTAGCGGTTTTTTTGAATGTTTCTCATTTATTTGAACCATGAGTTTTCTAATCTCTTTACGGAATAATGAGAGTTGTGCTTTTGATCTCATAAAATCATTATGTAAAAAGCTCTCAGGAACTGTAATTTCCCATATATTTACATCTTGACCTGTAACTTCATAAATTCTATCTTTTGAGATTTTTCCACTTAATGAGAGAATAAGAACAGGCTCATTTTCATACTTTGTATCGTTTGTTACAACAAACTCAAAATCTTTAGGCTCTTCTTGCCATCGCCAAGTTTTTGGTTCTCTAATTGGTTGATATGTATCTACTGATATTTTATCTGTAAATAAACTACCAAGCTTTATCAATAAAGGCATTGGAGCCATAGCGAATATTGAAAAATCAGAGGGATTGTTTTCTTTGATTTTTGGTAGAAGAATTTCTCTAAAACTTACTTCTAAATTTTGTACTTCTGTTTCCCAAAAAATCTTATCTTTATCAGTAAAAGGTAAACTTGTAGAAAGACTAATTGGTATATCACTCACAGGGTACTTATCTGGAAACATAGCTTGAAATGCTTGACTTTTATTTATCGGTGATTTTTCATCTCCAATATTTGCACTGTACAATACAACATGCGATGTTTTATCTATAACTATGTTAGAAGCAATAAATACCCTTTGTTCATGCTCATGCTTCCATTTTTTTAATAAATCTGCAGAATATTTGTCACCATCAATATCTTTATCTATTGTTTTATGACAATCATGACAAAGTAGCATAAGATTGTCAATGTCATTAATTTGTGTTTGATCTGCTTCTAACTCTTCACTCCAGCCCCTAGGTCCATCTTCTGAAAAAGAATATATGTGAGCTTTTTCAGAAATATTTACAGGTTCTTGAGTCACTGGAGACTTGTAAAGTATCCTATTACAACCATTAAACTGGCATCTACCAGCACTTTTTGCCCAAAGTTCTCTTTCAACTTCTTTTTTTATATATCTTGTAACTTCATTAGCCAATACATTATCCTTTCTAGCTAAATAGTGTTACCAAGAGTAATGAGCTTAAAAAAGTATATTGACTATACAATCGTTTTATATTTATATAATCTGCAATCAACTATAATCTGTCTGATCAAAACATTATAGATTAATTGTTTTAAACTTACTAGCTAGCTTGATAACACTTAATTTATACGCATAGCGTAACCAAATAACCTGATTGCCGTCAGGTTATACGCTTATAACCATATATCATCTGTGTATTTATCTTAGATTTTATCTTTATTCCCTATCAACTCCTTGTATTTAATTTCTATTGAAAATATTATCCCAGCGTAAAATTAAGTAATTTTACAAACTTTTTTAAAAGTGGTTCAATAATATTACAAATTGCCATATTATTTCTCATCTTTTAAATCTTTGAGATAATCAACTAACTCATCCATCTGTGTTGTCGGATTATCAGTACCGTTTCTTTTAGC
>Ga0075011_10001764_pt1 | contig 11686 bp, 2 predicted proteins | sample TARM_MetaG_T_14_FD_72354 | JGI IMG/M metagenome (GOLD analysis project Ga0075011, IMG submission 72354) | Freshwater microbial communities from Pennsylvania, USA, analyzing microbe dynamics in response to fracking - TARM_MetaG_T_14 | ecosystem: Environmental > Aquatic > Freshwater > River...
TTTATAATCATTGGTGGAGCTGGAGGGAATCGAACCCACGACCTCTTGAATGCCATTCAAGCGCTCTCCCAACTGAGCTACAGCCCCACGCTGTTGGGAAAGTCAATTTGTCCCAAGGAAGTGGTTTTTGTCAACAGAAAATGCACAAAAAATTCACCGGGTCGGGGCTTTTGGGGGCGAGGTCTAAAAATCCGCCCGACGAATGGTTCCTCCGGGGCGTTGGACCGTGCGGTGAGATTTGACCGCAGGCCTACCAAAGAACATGACGCAAGCCTGGAGGTGGTCCTCCGGAATACCGAGCCGGGTCCGGAACTGCGGTACGAGAGCCGAGATCAGGGCGCGGACTATACCGTTCCAGACCGTGCCCAGGTCATGACTGGAGGCCAGCAGGTCGAAGTAGCTCATGGCGATGTGGCAGTCGCCATGGACGAAAGCGAATCCTCCGGGGCCAAGGCCGACAACAGGGGCGGGACGTTGCGGAAGACGATGTCCGTGCGGCCTTCACAGCGGGGCGCATAATCGCCTATGCGCTCCCTGCCCGCCGGGCACCCGTTCTCGCGCAACAGGTTTAGGGCCTCTGCTTGACGCTGTTGTCCAGCCCGTGGGACGTGGACCCCAGGCCGTGCCCGTGGCATTCTGGTCGATCCTGTATGCCCTGGACGCCCCCTCGGGTATAGCCATGCAATTGACCGGGGGCCTGGCCACCCTATTCCTGGACTCAACCTGCAAGTACGCCACCCAGGGCTGCCGCAGGCAATTCATCAAGTCCATATTCAGGCAGGATATCAGCCCCACAGCCATCGACCAACCTCTGTAATGCCCGGAATGATTCTCTCTGGACGGCGAGCAACGGGTACTGCCCCTCTCCTTCCGACCTCGCGTGGTTCACCCCCGTCCACAAAAAACTGCCCCTTCAAAGCTCTGACCGGAATGCTCAACAACTACCTTTCGGCCATGACGGACATAATACTTTATATAAAGGACCAAACACGGAGTGATGCCATCACCGCCTTTTGAAACGCGCCAATGGCTCAATCCGGCGCGGACGCCTTCATGCGCATCGAGCTGTGCACCAACCCGGCTGGAGTCCTTCAACTAAAAGTTCGGTACCTACACCATGCTTTCCCGAACCAACCTGGACCGGGTCGGCGGAGAAATCTTAATCCGCGAGTTCCCCCGCCTTCGTGTGACGGGCAGGATGGAAGCCGCCGCCGCACGATATGCGGCCCGAGGCGAAGAACTGGTCGCCTCCCCCTGCCGCGAACTGAGACGGGGTTTGGACCATGACCAGCAAGTAACATCGCCCTTTTGGGCTCATCCGGTTTGAGGATACTTTCCCCCGAGAGGCCGCCTCTTCCTTTTGTCATAACGCCGAAGGCGTCTCCTTGAACGCGCGTCAGCCGGGAGCGAAGCGGACGACTCTGCGGAGCGAGCGCGATTTGGGCTTCTTGTGTCCCCACATCGTTTGGCCGCGTGGGGCATCTTTTGGCCCCGGCTAGCTCCACTATACGCGCGCTCATGGCTTTAACTCCCTAAAAGTGCGCTTGGGCCGGATGAACCCCTTTTAGGCGGTTCCCCATAACAACGTAGGACAGAAACTGGCCACACGGCGGCCTCCCACAAACCACAAATCCGCAATAATTGCCGTTTTGAGCGACTCGCCCAGCCCTCTCAAGGCCCCCCCAAATATTGGCAATATAGGACCAACTCTCATTTTCACATCATTTATACATCGATATTAGCACATTGGTTGAACCGCATGATTGCCCATTCATGGGGAAAAATATTCGTTTACCGATTATTTTTCAACATGGATATGTTGAAGAATTAAAATTTGCTCGATAAATCACCATTAATACGCATATCAAATCAGGCTTGCACTCCCTCCCGCCAGGACCTTTCCAGATAGGTTATCCACACTTTAACATGCTGGCTTATTACGTTATTTAGAATTGACTAAAAATAGACCAGTGTGTATAAAATAGGACAGATTACTCACGCAATTTTTTGCGACACACGTTCAGCCCCCAGGAGATCACCATGGCCGAAACAACTATACAAGAACTGCAGATTTCTCTGCCCGGCAATGGCAACACCGAGGTGTATCAACTCGACGGGGATACCCCGGTCAAGTTCAATTTCGACCCGGCCGACGCCGTGTTCTCCGGCGAAAACGGCAACCTTGAGATCGCCGTCGAGGGCGGCGGGACCGTCATCTTGGAAAACTATCAGGCGCTCGCCGACGAGGGCCACCTGCCGCTGTTCGAGATGCCGGGAGGCGAGATGGTGGCGGGCGACACCTACCTTTTCGCCTTTGGCGACACCAGCCAGAATGGCGACCTTGAAACAGCGGCGGGCAATGCCGCCGCCGGTTCCGGCGCGGGCCAATACAGCGACGACCATGGCGCACTCTACGACGGCATCAACGCCCTGGGCGGCCAGGGCGACGCATATGATCCGCATGCCTTCCCGACGTCCGACCCGGTCACCGGCCTGCTGCTCGATCCCGAAGCCGGCCCGGACACCCCGGTCCCGGACAACGAAGCACCGACCCTGGACCTGTCCATGAACACGGTCACCTTCGTCAGCGAGGACGCCCAATACAATAACATGATCGGCGTGTACGAACTGGATGCGAGCGGTCAACCGATCAACCCGGAAATCATCCTCCTGGATTCGAACACCGCCACACCCGGCGAGATCTTGACCACTGTCGAAGACGGCCAGACCCTGAATTACTTTCTGGTCGTCGGAGCGGACTCCGCCAGCGGCGCTCCGACCTTGAACCAGGACCCTGTCACCGGAGAATGGACAATCTCCTTTGAAGGCGACCCCAACTCCTATGAAGTCCGGTTTGATAGCAAGGAGCTCAACGGCTATGACGAGCAGACCTTCCAGTTCTCGGTCAACGCCCAGGGCCAAGTGGTCAGCGTAGACGACCAGTTACTGGAAAGCGATGACGATGACGACTTCAACGACACCATTATTCAGGAGAACGCCAACGCGGGCACCGGGTTCGACAACACCTTCCATGAAGGTCTCGGTGCAGTGCATATTACCGGTGAGGCGAACATCTCCGACGCCGACTCCGCGAACATGTCCCAGGCGGTCATCACCCTGACCAACGCCCAGTCCGGAGACGCGCTGAACGTCGACACCACGGCCCTGGCGGCCCTTGGTATCACCGCCACCGTCGACGGCACGGGCACGGTGATCACCCTCACCGGCGACGTCTCTATCGCCAATTACGAAAACGCCCTCGAGCTGATCACCTACAACAACGACTCAACCAACATCGGCTCCGGAGCCCGGGTCATAGAGGTCCAGGTCTGGGACAACGCCACCTCACCGACCGGCGCGGCCAGCAATGTGGCCACGACGACAATCGAGGTGGTCGGCAACCAGATCGACGCCCATACCCTGGTTGCCGATACAGACGCAGGCAACAGCGCCTTGATCTCGACCAGCAGCGACACCACCGCCGCCGCGACCGGCAATCTGCTCGACAGCTACGGGCCCGAAGTCTCGGCGGCAGTCGCCGTGGACTCGGCCGCGGGCGCATGGGGCACACTGTCCATCGCCGCCAACGGCGATTGGACCTACACCCCCTACGACAGCGCAAGCATCGACACCTCCGGCCTGGACCAGCCTACCGTTGAGACGTTCACTTACCAGGTGGTCGACAGCGCCACCGGAGGCAGCGAGGCGGCGACCCTATACATCCCCGTGCACATTGACGCCAATGAAGTCCACGTTGACAAGGCAGGCTTCTACCTCGGCGACAACGATAACAATGTCATCTATGGCCACGACAGCGGTAACACCATCCTTGCCCAGGACGGCAACGACTTCGTCTACGGCGGTGCCAGCAACGACACCCTGAACGGAGACTCGGGCCACGACTTCATCCATGGCGGCGGCGGAGACGATATAATAAACGGCGGCACGGGCAACGACTACCTGTTCGGCGGCAACGGCAACGACGACATCAATGGCGGCACGGGCAACGACGTCATCTGGGGTGGTACCGGGGATGACACCATCAACGCCGGCGCGGGCAATGACACCGTATTCATCAGTTCGGGACACGACTCCGTGACCCTGGGCGATGGCGCGGACACCATCGCGGTGGACCCGACCTATCTGACCCCTGGCAGCGACAGCTCCATGACCGTCACCGACTTCAACGTGGGCGAAGGTGACCAACTCGACCTGAGCAACCTGAACGGCGCGGTGGCAGAGATCACCTCCGGCAGCACCAGCGATGACCTGGTCCTGACCATAGCCGACGCTAACCACGCCGGAAACAGCATCACCATCACCCTCGAGGGCGTCCTGCCCGCTTCCCATGCGGACGTCGCCCATTCGATGGACCTCTCTTCCACTGGTGACGAGATCAACCATTTGATCCAGCACATCATCGCCACCGGCGGAGACCACACTCCCTAACGACACACCCCTGGCCCGGTCGCAAGACCGGGCCAGCAAACAATTTTCCTCACACCTCCTTCGGACCAATTGGCCCAACCGACGCCAACGCCCTTACCCAGACCTCCGCCTCCCCCTCTCGAGCCTGACAGGACCTCGCTTTCCATCATTCATCTCATACCCCATGCAAGCCGGGAGATGACTCCAGCCGCGCCCACGGCAGGACGCCCTGTTTCCCTGACAAAGGCCGACCGCCAGAAAACAAGACACCCCACCCCCACATTACCCACCCCGTCATCGAGGGTCACAAAAAAAGAAACTCCTCGCCGCCTACCGGGAAAATTCTCATTCTCAATTTTTTATCAAACAAAAAAAATAAGTTAAGGTGCAATTTTAGTACTTGCCGCATGGGGAAAACTGCACATCACCATATACATTTTTAACAACTAACTGTTGAAAACAATATATAAGCTCCAAATAATCCGGGAAATAGCCAATTCAAATACTCCTTGTAAATGCAGGGATAAACACCAGCTTGTGACCATTATCCACATGCTAACATGCTGAATTACAAGTTTATTTCTCAATTGACTAAAAAACGCCCATTAATGTATCTTTATTATGACGACACAATAAAAAGAAACAGCGCTTCACTTCATACTAGGAGTTTACCATGGCAAACCCGACAATCAATCAGCTTCACGTTTCCCTTCCTGGGGCTGGAAACATACAGACCTATCTCCTTGATGCCGACACCCCGGTCAAGTTCGACTTCGATCTGGCCGACGCGGTGTTCACCGGAGAAAACGGCAATCTTGAAATCACCGTCGAGGGCGGCGGTACCATAGTCCTTGAGAACTACGAGACCCTGGCCGACACGGGCAGCCTGCCTCTCTTCGAGATGCTCAACGGCGAACAAGTGGCTGGCGACGTCTACCTCTTCGCCTTTGAGGGCGCGGTCCAGAACGCGGACCTCGAGACCGCGGCGGCCAATGCCAACGGCAGCTCGGGTGCGGGCCAGTACAATGATGACGCAGGCACTCTCGCGACCGGAGTCGACGCCCTGGGCGGCCAGGACGACGCTTACGGCACTCACTCTTTCCCGACCGTCAGCGGTGTTCTGGGACAATTAGCCCCCATCGCCAACGACGACTTCGCTTCCATAGATGAACAAGGCGATTCTGACTTCTTCATCGGCCGCAACCTTATTTTCGTGGATGATGTGGAGGATTACCAGGCGGCCCTGAACCTCCACGCCAATGGCGAGGGCCCCGCAGTGGGTGAATACTTCCCCCTGTCCACGGGCGGTGGTTTCTATATCAATTATCCCAACCCCCCGCAGACTGACGAGACCATCCAGGGCAACGTCATCGACAACGACGTCGACCCGGACGGCACCAACGATCAGCTGTCCATGTACACCATGGACTATGATGGAGTGAACCATGACGGTGTGGACCCCGGCGCGGTGCAAATCGCGTCCGACGACACCGTGATCGTAGGTAAGTACGGCGTCCTGGTCGTGGATACCGACGGCCACTGGGATTACACCCTGAACCAGGAATGGGCCGACGCGCTCAACGAAGGTGATTCCTACGACGAGGTATTCAATTACAGCATCACGGATTCCGACGGGCTCGTCTCCAACACCGCCACCCTGACCATCACGGTCAACGGCGCCAACGACATGCCCGTGGCCCATGACGACCTGAACGTCGAGGCCGTGGAAGGCGGCGACTCCACCGGCTACGACCTGCACGCCAGCGTCTATGATGCCGACTTGAATGACGGCGAGGGCGGCGAAGTAACCGTGCACGACAACGAGGACCACGACTACACCCAGGACGGCTCAATAGTGGTCCACGGCAACGTCCTGTCCGGTGACGACGCGGGCTCCGTGGCCGACAGCGATGTGGACAGCGGCGACTCCCCGGACGGCCAGACCATGTTCGTGATCGGCGCATACTCCCACGCCACCGAGACCATGGACTACGTCCTGCCCGACGAGCAGAACCCCGATTTCACCCCCTCCGCCGACCAGGCCTATGATCAGGCCCGGATGAACCCGAGCGCTTCGGTCACGGTCAACGGCGAGTTCGGCGTGCTGACCATCCACGCGGACGGCTCCTACGACTACCGCCTCTACACTCCCGAAGACGGCGACGCCTACGACGCCCTCAACGCCCTCAACTACGGCAGCGAGGACAACGTGGACGCCTTTTCCTACGGGATCATGGACGACTCCGGGGCCTTCAGCTACGCCAACATCTCCTTCACGGTGAACGGCGCCAACGACGCGCCCATAGCCAATGCCGACCAGAACAACGTGGCCGAATTCGGCCTCAGATTCGAAGGCGACGCGGACTATTCGGCCGTGGTCTCCGGGAACGTCATCGACGGCGACGCGCACGGCGGCGTAGCCGATACCGACGTGGACGACACCCAGATGTTCGTCTCCTCGGTCTCGTCCCAGACCGACAACGACGGCACCCTGTACACCGACGACAACATGGACCCGAACGGTTCCGTGACCATCGACGGCGAATACGGCACCCTGACCATCAACGCCGACGGCAGTTACGACTACACCCTGCACAACGAGTGGGACAACGTCCAGGCACTGCAGGAAGGCGAGCAGAAGACCGACGTCTTCACCTACACCCTGACCAACGCCTATGACGACGGCGTGAACAGCGACCCCGCCACCCTGACCATCAACGTGACCGGCTCCAACGATGCTCCTGTGGCCAAGCCCGACACCAACTCTCTGACCGAGTCAGTGGACCTCGACCCCGCCGCCAGCGTGACCGGCAACGTGCTGGCCGGCGACGATAACGGCGGCACGGCCGACACCGATGTGGACAACAAGGTTGACGACTTCACCGTCACCTCCGTTACCGGCCACAGTGGAACCGACGCCGATCCCGACGGCGGATTCGACATCCAGGGCCAGTACGGCACCCTGCACATGAACGCCGACGGTTCCTACACCTACACGGAGGACCCGAGCGCCACCAATTACCTGAATAACGACAGCGATCCGGTCACCGATGTTTTCACGTACACCATGTCCGATAACGCGGCAGGCCATCCCGGCACCTCTTCCTCTTCTCTGACCATCACCATCAACGGGGCCAACGACGCCCCCACTGCCCAGTCCGACGCGGCCAGCCTGACCGAGTCCGTGGACGGCGCGGACGCCGCCAGCGTGACCGGCAACGTGCTGGCTGGCGACGATCATGGCGGCGTGGCCGACACCGATCCGGACAACCAGGTCGATGACTTCAGCGTCACCTCCGTCACCGGCCCCGGCGGGACCGACTCCGACGCCAACGGCGGTTTCGACATCCAGGGCCAGTACGGTACCCTGCACATGAACGCCGACGGTTCCTACACCTACACGGAAGATCCGAGCGCCACCGACTCCCTGAACACCGACAGTGACCCGGTCACAGACGTTTTCACGTACACCATGTCCGACAATCAGGCAGGGGACGCCAAGGAAAGTTCCGCCTCCTTGACCATCACCATCAACGGGGCCAACGACGCTCCTGTGGCCTCCAACGACTACAACGTGGCCAAGGAAGCGGGTTTCTACACCGACGGCTTCGACGCCTCCGGCAACGTCATCCACGGCATGGACCTGCCGATTTTCGGCAACATCGGCGGCGACACCGACGTGGACAACACCGACCTGACCGTGACCCACGTCTCCTCGGACGACAACGCGGGCAGCGAGGCCGACGTCAGCGGGACCACGACCATCACAGGCCTGTACGGCACCCTGTATATCGAATCCGACGGCTCCTACCACTACGAAGTCAACAACGACTCCGAGATCGTCAACGAATTGAATGTGCTGGACCACCCCACGGACAGCTTCACCTACACCGTATCCGACGGCATGGGCGGCACCGACACCGCCACCCTGAACATCTCGGTTCTGGGTTCCGACGACGCGCCGACCGCCGTTGACGACATCAACACCGGCTCGGTGGTCGAAGCGGGCACCGACGAATCCGGCGACCAATACGCACACGGCAACGTCCTGGACAACGACAGCGACGTGGACAGCTCCGTCATCTTCCTGGACGAGGCCGGTGCCGGTGCCGAGGGCTCGGAAACCGGCGGCCAAGAATCCTCGCCCCTGTTCGGCTGGACCTCGATCGAGGGCCAGTACGGCACCTTGTACTTCAATGCCTCCGGCGAGTATCGGTACGAGCTGAACAACGATGCCCCCGACACCCAGGCCCTGGCCGAGGGACAGGTGGTCTACGATCAGTTCAATTACACCGTCAGCGACCTCCTCGGAGCGAACGACAAGGCCACCCTGTCCATCGAAATCACCGGCTCCAACGACGCGGCCAAGATCACCGGCGACGACACCGGGGCCGTAACCGAAGACGTGGACGTTTCCGCCGCGGGGCTGCTGACCGATTCGGGCCAGCTCTTCGCCTCGGACCCGGACAACCCGGACAATCAGTTCCAGGCCGACACCATCACCGATTCCCAGGGCGGCACCTTCCACATCAACGCGGACGGCACCTGGACCTACGAGATCGACAACGGCTCGGTACAGCACCTGGGGGAAGTGGACGGCGTGAACAGCGGCTTCTCCAACGACTTCACCGTGCAATCCGCAGACGGCACCGAGCACACCGTGACCGTGACCGTAGGCGGAGAGAACGACGCCCCGCTGGGAGCGGACTTCTCGGTCCACGGCAATGCCTACGGTGAGCCGGTCCACATCGACTTCGATTCGGCCCCCATCACCGACGTGGAGGATGACTACAACACCGGCGACGGCCTGGACACCGGTGTGGTCATCACCGGCCTGCCGGACCACGGCTCACTCTTCTACGGCGACCACGAGGTGACCCAGGACGACATCGACAACGGCGTCCGGTTCGACGACCTCGACAACTTCACCTACAAGGGCGATGCCCCCGCGAGCCAGGGAGTGCTCATCGGCTCCAGACTGGCCGAAGATGCAGGGCTGGACACCTGGGGCGAGCGCGTCAACAATTCCACTCGCCAGATGTCGGTCGACACCGACGGCGACGGGAACCCGGACGTGACCATCACCACGCACATCAGCGAGGGCAAGCTCAAGGTCTACTCCGACCAGCAGAGCCATATCGACCACGGTCTGGGCAACAACAGCCACGACGGCCTTGACTCCGGCGAGACCCTGACCATGAACTTTGACGGCAAGGACGTCTCCTACGCCAACATCGGTTTCGGCGGCCTGGGCAGCTACTTCGACCACGGCAGCCAGCAGAACGGCCAGGCCACCTGGGCCGTATACGACGGCGACCAGCTGATCGCTTCGGGCACGGTCGACAACTCGGTCATGACCTGGACCAACGCGATCACCGGGCAGTCCGGGTCCATAGGCGGCGGCGACGGCGACACTTTACAATCCCTGGTCCTCGACCAGAACATCCTGGGCGGCGAACACTTCGACAAGCTCGTTTTCGGCACCACCGAGGACGGACCCCGCGACTGGAACTCCAACTGGGAGTTGCAGTACGTGGATGTGGAGTTCGCCGGAAACGACACCATCACCTACCGGCCCATCGACAGCGAGGGACAGACCAGCGACGACGACTACACCGTCACCGTGGACGTTCTTCCCGGTCTGTCCAACGAGGATCCGACCGCGGTGAACGATTCGGCTTCGGTCCACGAACCCAACACGGAAGGCCTGGAATATTCGGTTTCGGCCAACGTCCTGGACAACGACGTGGACGCGGACAACACCCCGGGTGAGATGTCCGTGGCCAAGGTCACCTTCGGCGACACCACCGTGGACTTCGCGGGCCATACAATCACCGGCACCCATGCGGAATGGGGCTCCGGCGACACCGTGATCATCCACGGCGAGCACGGCGACCTGGTTATCGGCGCGGACGGAGACTACACCTATACCGCCACCGACAACACCCTGGTGCCAGGCGATGCCCCCACCGAGACCTTCACCTACACCATGACCGACGGCGACACCGTGGACAACGACCCTGTTGCCCAAAGCGCCAACCTGGTCATCACAGTGAACGGCCTTAATGATGCCCCCGATGCAGTGAACGACGGGGTGAACGGCCTGACCGGCGCAACCCACGACGTAGCCCTGAACATCGCCAACGGGTTCACGGCCGACGGCATCACCATCGTCGAGGACCAGACCACGGACAACACGGTCATTCACAACAACTACGGCCTGGGCATCAAGACCGGCGACGGCGACAATTCGGCCATCGACACCACCCAGGGCGCGGGCACCGAGCAGGTGACCTTCAAGTTCGACGACCTCCAGGACCATGCGACCATCACCCTGGCCGACTTCAACAATACGGACCATGACGACGACGCGATCATCCACCTGCTGGATGCGGACGGCAACGAAGTCGGCACCATCACCGTGGGCACCGACCAGACCGACCCGACCATCGACCTGACCGGCTCCGAGCCGTTCCAATACGTGGTCGTGGAACCGGCAGGCAGCTCCGAGGACGGCTTCTACATCCAGTCCATCTCCGGCCAGGTGACCGACTACTCGTCCACGGACGGGGCTATCGTGGTCGCCGAGGACTCCTCGATCTCCATCGACGTCCTGGCCAACGACACTGATCCGGACCTGCCCAACGACCACCTGAACATCACCGGCCTGGGCGATCCGGCACACGGCACCGTCGCTCTGGTGAACGGCGAGGTCGTCTACACCCCGGACGCCGACTACAACGGCGCGGACTCCTTCACCTACACCATCACCGACGACTACGGCGCCACGGACACGGCCACGGTTTACCTGAACGTGACCCCGGTGAACGACGCACCGGTGGCCGCGAACGACACCGTCACCGTGCTCGAGGATCACACCGCCACCGGCAACGTCATCGAAGGCGCGGGCGCGGAACATCTCGGCCAGGACACCGACATTGACGGCGACAGCCTGACCGTGACCGGCTTCACGGTCGAGGGCGACGCCACCCCGTACGAGGCGGGCGAAACCGCGCACATCGACGGCGTGGGTGATCTGGTCATCAATACCGACGGTTCCTACACCTTCACCCCGGCGGCCGACTACGACGGCGAAGTGCCCACGGCCACCTACACCGTGACCGACGGCAACGGCGGCTACGACTCCGCCGACCTGACCATCGACATCACTCCGGTGAACGACAACACCCCGCCCATCGCCGTTGACGACACCGGCTCCGGTTCGGGAACCATCACCGGCGACGGCGGTCTGATCGGC
>Ga0075011_10001765_pt1 | contig 11685 bp, 8 predicted proteins | sample TARM_MetaG_T_14_FD_72354 | JGI IMG/M metagenome (GOLD analysis project Ga0075011, IMG submission 72354) | Freshwater microbial communities from Pennsylvania, USA, analyzing microbe dynamics in response to fracking - TARM_MetaG_T_14 | ecosystem: Environmental > Aquatic > Freshwater > River...
GATTACGCCAGCGTGCATGCATGCGCCGTGCCTGAAAATCGCGGGTGTTGGAACAGGAGGAAATTTCCCGGAACTTCTCCTGGCCCGGCAGCCAGACTTCCAGATCGTAGGTCTTGGCTGCGGAAAAGCCCATGTCGCCACCACAGAGTGAGACCACACGGTAAGGCAGTTCCAGCAGCTGCAGCACCTTTTCAGCATGGCCGGTCAGCGCTTCCAGCGCTGCCTCGGAATCCTCCGGGCGCACCACCTGAACCAGCTCGACCTTGTCGAACTGGTGTTGACGGATCATGCCGCGGGTATCACGGCCATAGGAACCCGCCTCGCTGCGGAAACACGGGGTATGGCAAACCATCTGCAGTGGCAGCTCCGCGGCATCCAGGATGCTGTCGGAGACCAGATTGGTAGCCGGCACTTCCGCCGTCGGAATCAGGTACAGCGGATGCTCGCCTTCGGTCTTGAAAAGGTCTTCCTCGAACTTCGGAAGCTGACCGGTCCCATACAGGGTGTCAGCATTCACCAGATACGGAACATAGGTCTCCAGATAGCCATGTTCACGGGTATGCAAATCCAGCATGAACTGCGCCAGTGCCCGGTGCAGCCTCGCCACCGGCCCGCGCATGACGGCAAACCGGGAATGGGCAAGACGGGTTGCGGTTTCGAAGTCCAGACCGCCCAGCCCTTCGCCGAGGGCGACATGATCCCTGGGTTCGAAATCGAAGCTCCGGGGCGTACCCCAGGTGCGAACCTCAACATTGTCGTCTTCACTGTCGCCGGCCGGCACGTCTTCATCCGGAAGATTCGGGATGCCGGCAAGGAAGCCAGTAAGTTCTTCCTGCAGGGTACGGAGTTCGTCTTCGGCTTCGGACTTCTGTTTTTTCAGATCCTCCACTTCATCCAGCAATGGCTGGATATCCTCTCCTGCAGCCTTGGCCTTGCCAATCGATTTGGACCGCCGGTTCTGCTCGCTCTGAAGGGTTTCAGTACGTACCTGAAGGGCACGGCGGCGTTCCTCAAGCTGCTCGAAGGTGGCGGTGTCAAATTCGAAATTCTTGATGGCCAGCCGACGGGCGATCTCTTCTGTCTGGGTACGGACACGTTTGGGATCGAGCATGATTATCCTGAATCTTCCGGTTAGCGATGTTTTGAATGACTGGCCATTATACCTGCACTGGCGCTGGTGGCTACCGCAGCAAAAGGCTCAGGTATAGCGCTTTCGGGGGCTATCGGCGTTGCGGGAATCCAGTCTCTGGCGCTTTTCGGCCAGTTTGATCTCAAGCCCGCGGTTTACCGGCTGATAATACCGACGCTGGTGAATGGCCTCGGGCAGGTAGGATTCCCCGGCGGCAAAGGCCTCGGGTTCGTCGTGGGCGTAGCGGTAAGTGTCCCCGTGCCCCATGCTTTTCATCAGCTTGGTGGGCGCATTCCGCAGGTGCACCGGCACTTCGTAGTCCGGGTCCTGGCGAATGTCTGCCATGCACCGGTTGAAGGCGTTATAGACGGCGTTGCTCTTGGGGGCCAGGGCCAGGTAAATGACCGCCTGGGCAAGGGCAAGCTCACCCTCCGGCGAACCCAGCCTTTCCTGGGCATCCCAGGCTTCCATGCTCAGTTGCAGGGCCCGGGGGTCGGCATTACCAATGTCCTCGCTGGCAATCCTGACCAATCGGCGGGCAACGTACAGCGGGTCACAGCCGCCATCCAGCATACGGCACAGCCAGTACAACGAGCCGTCCGGATCCGATCCGCGCACCGACTTGTGCAGTGCCGAAATCTGGTCATAGAAAACGTCGCCGCCCTTGTCGAACCGCCGAAGGCTGGTCTGCATGACCTGTTCGAGCTGATCGGCCGTTATCCGATCCTTTCCGCTATCATCCGGCTCGGCAAGATCGGCGGCCACTTCCAGAATGTTCAGCGCACGCCGGGCATCGCCGCCGGACGCCGACGCCATCAGGGTCAACACGTCGTCTGCCACCACCAGCCGATCGCCAAAGCCCTGCTCATCGGTCAGCGCGCGGCGAAGCAGCCGGAGAATGTCCGGTTCTTCAAGATTTTTCAGAACGTAGACACGGGTCCGGGACAGCAATGCGCTGTTCAGCTCAAAGGAAGGGTTTTCCGTGGTGGCACCCACGAAAATGAAGGTGCCATCTTCGATGTGCGGCAGGAACGCGTCCTGCTGGCTTTTGTTGAACCGGTGCACCTCGTCCACGAACAGCAAGGTGTCACGACCCTGGGACTGCTTGCGATTTCGGGCGCGCTCGACAACAGCGCGAATCTCCTTGACACCGCTCAGTACCGCCGAGACAGTCTCGAAGCTGAGATCGCCGACGTTGGCCAGTAGCTGGGCAAAGGTCGTCTTGCCAACGCCGGGAGGCCCCCAGAGGATCATCGAATGAAGCTGCCCCTGCTCCACCGCCCGCCGGAGCGGTTTGCCGGGGCCGACCAGGTGGGCCTGGCCGACATAGTCGTCCAGGGTCGATGGCCGCATTCTCGCTGCCAGCGGCCGGAAACCTGCGGTTTCTGCAAACAGGCTATCCTGCATCAGGCCCCGTCCCGGATAATATCGACGCCCTCCGGGTACTCAAGGGTAAAGACACTGGCCTCAACCGGCTCGTTCACACGAATCCGGTCAAAACTCAGGATACTGATCTGGGACAGGGAATCCTGCATCCGCATTTCCTGCAGTTCGCCCTTGTAAAAGGTCAGCCGCAGGGAGGTAAACAGGGAGTCCGGGCTCTTTGGCTCGAGCGTGAACTCCCTGGTGTGTTCGCCAACCTTTCGACCGGATACCCGGTAGGTCTCTTCAAGATTATCCACCTCGCCGCTAAGCAGCAGCGCCGGGGTGGATTGCACCCGCTCGTCCAGATTATGAATGGTCACCTGCTCCAGGTCCGGGTCGTAGACTTCAACCGTCTCACCGTTGCTGACCACAAACTGCGAAAGCGGCGCACTGGTCTCCCAGTAAAACAGGCCCGGACGCTTGGCTTTCAGGGTCCCGCGGGTCTCCTGAACCTTGTTGCCGTTTTCGTTAACCACGATCTGGATGAAATCGGCCTGATAGGACTCATAACCTTCCAGCAACGACGCCAGCTCGTCGGCGGCACTGGCGGATCCGGCCTCCTTTGCCGCAGCAAAACCGGTAAAGAGCACAGCAACGCCGAGGGTAAACAGGCGGATCAGAACAGACTGTCGCATCATCATTTACTCCTAGTCTCTTGGTGGAGGCGGAGCCAGAACTTCGCGGGCACCATTATGGCCCGCAGCGCTCACCACGCCCGACGCTTCCATGGCATCAACCAGGTTCGCTGCCCGGTTGTAGCCAATCTTGAATTTCCGCTGGACGGACGAAATCGACACCCGGCGGCCTTCGGTGACAAAGGCAACCGCCTCATCGTAGAGGGCGTCTCCCTCGCTGTCTCCGCCGCCGTCGGACAGGTTTGGAACCCCGGGCAGGCTTTCACCTTCGGCGCCATTCAGAACGTCGTCGACGTAGACGGGTTCGCCGCGGGCTTTCCACGCACTGACCACCCGGTGAACCTCGTCGTCATCCACAAACGCCCCGTGGACACGGACGGGCAGGCCGGAACCCGGCGGCAGATACAGCATATCCCCGTGGCCCAGCAACTGTTCAGCACCACCCTGGTCCAGCACCGTCCGTGAATCGATCTTAGAGGACACCTGGAACGACATCCGGGTAGGAATGTTGGCCTTGATCAGGCCGGTAATAACATCCACCGAAGGGCGCTGGGTCGCCAGGATCAGGTGGATACCGGCGGCCCTCGCCTTTTGTGCAATCCGGGCAATCAGCTCCTCCACCTTCTTGCCGACGATCATCATCATGTCGGCAAATTCGTCGATAACCACGACGATAAAGGGCAGTGTTTCCAGTTCCGGCCGTTCCTGCTCATCATTGGCCAGGTATTCATCGGGTTTCCAGAACGGGTCCAGAAGTGGCTCCCCGGCCGCTGCGGCATCCTTGACCTTGCGATTGTAGCCGGCGAGGTTCCGAACCCCGAGGTTGGCCATCAGCTTGTAACGCCGTTCCATCTCGGCCACACACCAGCGCAGGGCATTGGCCGCCTCTTTCATATCAGTGACGACCGGCGCCAACAGGTGGGGAATGCCGTCGTAGATGCTCAGCTCCAGCATCTTGGGATCCACCATGATAAACCGGACGTCTTCCGGGCCCGCCTTGAGCAGCATGCTCAGCAGCATGGCATTGACACCGACCGACTTACCGGAGCCGGTGGTACCGGCCACCAGCAGGTGCGGCATCTTGGACAGGTTGGCCACCATGGGGTTGCCACCAATGTCGTTACCCAGCGCCAGCGTAAGCGGCGAACTGGATTCCTGGAATACCCGCGCGCTCAGCACCTCACTGAGGCGCACCATCTCCCGCTCTTCATTGGGAATCTCGATACCAACGACTGACTTGCCGGGAATGACCTCAACAACCCGCACGCTCAGAACCGCCAGTGAACGGGCCAGATCCTTCGCCAGGTTGGAAATCTTGCTGACTTTCACCCCGGCTGCGGGCTTGATTTCAAACCGGGTAATCACCGGCCCGGGATTGACCTCGACCACTTCCACGGAAACCCCGAAATCCGCCAGTTTTTCTTCCAGCAGACGTGACATATGCTCCAGGGATTCCTCCGAATAGCCCTTCTCTTTGTGCTCTTCCGGGGGGTCAAGCAGGGAGATGGGCGGAATCGGGCTTTCGATATCCTCCAGCAGGGACGGCTGTTTGTTGCTCTTGTCCTTTGGCTTTGGCGGCTGGTCGTCTTTTTTGAACGGCGAAATTTTCAGGGAACGGCCGGAGGGCTCCGCCGGAGGCGTTTGCGGCCGGGGCTGCGCATTGTCGCTTACCGGCACTTCGTCCCGTGAGCTGAAACTCTCCAGCCTCGCAGGTTCCGGATCAACACCCGCGGCCAGGCCATCGAGCTCCGGCTCGACACGGTCATCCGGGCGACTGGCAGCCGGTTTTGGCTTCTTCGGTTTTTTTGGACCGAGCCCGGGAATACGCTGCCACCACCGGAGTGATGTCGTTTCGCGCGCGGTTTCGGGGACCCGATCCTTGATCACGGGTGGCTCGGGTTTCGGCGCCGGCCTGGCGGCGGGAGCTTCCCGTGCCTCCGGTTTGGCCGGTTTGCCGCCGCTGAACAGCCCCTTGATCGCTAACCCGGTTTTGAGTGTGAAGCCGCCGACCTGATCCATCAGCCAGAACCAGGACAGCCCGGTGGTCACGGTCAGCGCAAACAGGAAGATGGCGATCAGCAGCAGCGTTGTTGCCGGCAGATTGAAAAACCGCACCATGGCGTCCGCCACGGCTGTTCCGAGAACCCCCCCGGAAGACACGCCAAGCCCGAATACCGAATACAGAGACAACAGGCTGGTTGCCGACAGGAGTATGAGCAGAAACCCGCCGGATCGCATGAGTAACAACGGCCAATGCAGGTCCAGAGGCTCGTTCCGGCGGCGAATGAGCATCAGGGCGTAGGCCGCGATCATGACCGGGAACAGGTAAGCCACATGGCCAAAGAAATCCATGAAAAGGCTGGCCAGCCAGGCGCCGGTGCGGCCGGCGTAGTTCTGGACACTGGTGTCGTGGCCGATACTGGCCCAGCCGGGATCCGAGGGGCTGAAGGTCACCAGGGCCATGGCCAGGTAGATACACAGGGCAATAAGCGCAATAACCGCCCCTTCACGGGCGCCCTGTGCCACCAGGCGGCGAAAGCGCAGCTGCTTCTCGGTCAGTTCCTGTGGTGCGTTCTTCGCTTTTGCAGATTCTGCCATGAATGCTCAGACGTTATCGGTGCTTGCGTTCCGAAGCGCCTGAAAACCTCTCTCAAGGTCGGTTTTCAGGTCTTCAACGGCCTCAATTCCGACGGAAATCCGGATCAGGTTTTCCGTGATCCCCGCGCGCTCCTTGTCCTCCGGAGACAGACGCCCATGGGTTGTTGTCGCTGGGTGGGTAATGGTCGTTTTGACATCCCCCAGATTGGCGGTAATGGAGATCATCCGTGTAGCATCGATGAACGCCCATGCTTCCTCCCGGGCGCCTTTGAGCCGGAACGACAGCACACCACCAAACCCTTTCTGCTGCTTTTTCGCCAGCTCATGCTGGGGATGGCTTTCGAGCCCGGCATAGAAAACACAGTCAACGGATGCCTGCTGCTCCAGCCACAGCGCCAACTCTAGCGCATTGTCACAGTGGGCGCGCATACGGATTGGTAAGGTTTCGAGGCCTTTCTGGAATACCCAGGCATTGAAGGGGCTCATCGTTGGTCCGGCAGAGCGAAGGAAGCCGTAGACCTCTTCCATCATTTTTTCAGAGCCCACTACAACACCACCGACACACCGACCCTGCCCGTCCAGGTATTTGGTGGCGGAGTGGATCACGATATCAGCGCCCTGCTCCAGCGGCCGCTGCAGGACCGGTGTGCAGAAGCAATTATCCACCACAAAGAGCGCATCGTTTGCCCGGGCAAGTTCGGCGAGCCCTGCCATGTCCGCCACTTCACAGAGCGGATTGGACGGCGTCTCGATAAACAGCATGCGGGTTTCCGGGCGAACCGATGCCTGCCATTCGTCCATATCCGTCAGGCTGACAAAGGAGGTTTCCACCCCGAACCGTGCCATGTACTTCTGAAACAGCACATTCGTGGTACCGAAAACACCTCGGGAGCAAACAACATGATCACCGCTCTGCAGCAGCGCCATGCAGGTACTCAGGATTGCGGCCATGCCCGAGGCCGTCGCTACCGCCCGCTCACCGCCTTCCATCGCGGCGATCCGGCCTTCAAAGGCCTGAACCGTGGGATTCGTAAACCGGGAATAGATATTGCCCGGCTCATCTCCGCCAAACCGGGCGGCCGCCTGGGCGGCACTGCCATAGACAAAACTGGAGGTGGGAAAGATGGCGTCGCTGTGTTCGAGCTGGCCAGTCCGGATCTGCCCTGCCCTCACCGCAAGCGTATCCACGGACATACCATCGAGATCCGATTCCGGAATCCAGACAGTTTCTTCGCGGCGAAAGGTCATGAACGTCTCCTGCCTGATACGGCTGTTTCAGTCTTCATCGTTGTACAAATCAATAATACCGTTGTCGCTGGATGCGGCCCCGCTGCTCTCGAAACGCTTGTCATCGTTGCGCAACTCTTCCAGACGGTAAAGATAAGCTGCGTCAACATCGCCGGTAACGTAATTACCGGTGAACACGGAGCATTCCCAGCCTTCGATGTCATCGTTCACATCGCTCACGCAGGTTACCAGATCATCCAGATCCTGATAGAGCAGCCAGTCGGCGCCAATCAGCTCCCGGATTTCCTCAACCGTGCGCTCATGGGCAATCAGCTCACTCGCCGAGGGCATATCAATCCCGTAGACGTTCGGATAGCGAACCGGGGGCGCTGCCGAGGCAAAATAAACCTTGCGGGCACCGGCATCCCGGGCCATCTGGACGATTTCCTTACAGGTTGTGCCGCGCACAATGGAATCATCCACCAGCATCACATTCTTGCCACGGAACTCCAGATCGATGGGGTTCAGTTTCTGGCGAACAGACTTTTTCCGCATTTTCTGGCCCGGCATGATGAATGTCCGGCCGATATAACGGTTCTTGATAAAGCCTTCGCGAAATTTGACACCCAGGCGATGCGCCATCTGCATGGCCGAGGTCCGGCTGGTATCGGGAATGGGCATAACGACATCAATGTCGTGGTCCGGACGTTCGCGCAGCACCTTTTCCGCCAGGGTTTCGCCCATGCGCAGGCGCGCCTTGTAGACCGAAACCTTATCAATGATGGAGTCCGGACGGGCAAAATACACGTGCTCGAAAATACAGGGGAACAGATGCGGTTGTTCGGCGCACTGGCGGGTATACAGGGTACCGTCGGTTTCAATATACACCACCTCACCCGGTGCAATATCGCGCACCAGGGTGTAGCCGGCAGCGCTCAGGGCGACACTCTCCGAGGCAATCATGTATTCCTTGCGACCGTCTTCGGCGGTCCGTTCACCGTAGCAGGCCGGCCGGATGCCGTTGGGGTCCCGGAAGCCGACAATGCCGTAACCGGTAATCATCGCAATCACGGCGTAAGCGCCACGACACCGCTTGTGCACGGCGCTCACCGCGGAAAAAATTTCATCCTTGGTCGGATTCAGCTTGCCCAGTTTCTGGAGTTCGTGGGCGAAGACATTCAGCAGCACTTCCGAATCGGAATTGGTATTGATGTGGCGCAGATCGGTCCGGAACAGGTCCTTGCTGAGATCATCGGCATTGGTCAGGTTGCCGTTGTGCGCCAGGGTAATGCCGTAGGGGCTGTTCACGTAGAACGGCTGGGCTTCCGCCGAGCTGGCGCTGCCGGCCGTGGGATAGCGGACATGGCCTATGCCGACATTGCCGACCAGGCGGCGCATGTGGCGGGTGTGGAACACATCCCGGACCAGCCCGTTGTCCTTGCGCAGGTAAAATCGCTCATCCTGAAACGTAACAATGCCCGCCGCGTCCTGGCCCCGGTGCTGAAGTACAGTCAGCGCATCATAGAGCGACTGATTGACGTTGGAAGTACTGACGATGCCGACAATGCCACACATGGATAAGGTGTTCTCCGAGTGTTAATACTGAATGTTAGCGGGACGCAGACGCGGGTTCCACGCCTTCCTGCAGTGTACCGGGTTCCGGTTCTGGCGCACCCTCGGGCGCAGGCCCCAGATACCGCGCAAATTCATCGCCCAGGGTTCGCCTGGACCAGTCTTCAACCACTGCCAGGCGGTCAATGATGACAGACGTCCGCCACCAGGTGTCCTGCGACAGCGGTGTATAGCGGGTAAAGGCGATGGCCACGATGACCACTACCACGCCCCGTAACAGCCCGAACCCCATGCCCAACACCCGATCGGTCGCGGACAGACCGGTAGCCCGGATCAGGTGGCCGATCATGTTATTGATGATGGCGCCCACAATAAGGGTTCCGAAGAAGAGTATGGCGAAGGCTGCAATAAGCCTCACCAGCGGTGTTTCGACGGTGCTTTCCAGCAGGGTCTGCATCTGGGGATGGAAGGTTCTTGCAAGGATGAACGCACCCACCCAGGTCACCAGAGACAGGGCTTCTCGTACGAACCCCCGTTTCAGGCTGATAAGGGTGGAAACTGTAATCAGGGCGATAATGACCCAGTCAATCCAGATCAGCGCTTCCATTAAAATCCCGGTGGAGAAAAGGAAGCGCGAATTCTATCAGGAAACCCCGGTTCGCCAAACCGCCTGAACCACATTAAGCCCATTGTACGGCGCTATTTTTCGCCGGAGGTAACCAGACTGTTGACGCCAAAAGCATCATCGAGGGCACGCTTGGCAGATTCAGCTTCCGACTTGGTGGCAAAGGGGCCGCTGAACACCCGCGTGAGCCTGGTATCGCCGCGAACCACTTCCTGCAGATGCGAGCCGTAGCCCTTTTCCCGCACCTTGTCCCGTAACCGCCGGGCGTTCTCCTCATTGCCAAAGCTGCCCAGCTGCACCACCCAGGCACCTTCCAGCGATCGCTGGTACTCGGCAGATTCCGGCTCAGCCGTTTTGGTCGGCTGCTCCGCCGTCTCGGCCGCTGTGTCGGCGGATGGCTGGTCTGCGGTCGATTCCGGCTGGCTGGATTTGGACGGTTCTGTGGTTTGCGGAGCCGCCACGGATTCAGGGCTTTCCTCAACCATCGGACCTTCCTCGAGAATCTGGTAGCCGGGCGAGTCATCGCCCTCACCCGCTACAGAGGGCGGGACTTCGGGGGCAGTCTCGTTGATCTCATAGGACGGTGCCGGCTCGATTCCGCTCTCGGGCGCCTCAACCTCGGGGAAAGGCGGCTCCTCCGGAATCTTGATGGTTGTGGAGGAGCGCTCCGAGTGCGGCTCGTCAAAAAGCATGGGAACAAAGATAACCGCCAGGGAAACCAGTACCAGCGCCCCGATTATTCTCTGTTTCAATCCATCCACGTTACCAGGCTCCCGTCTGTTGTTACTGCGCCAAAAACACCGCTTCCCGCCGATACTAACCGCCCGGCCGCCGGAACTCAAAGCCGGGGCCGCTGCCATGGACAAAGTTTAAGGCGACGGCATCAAATCCCGGTATCGGCGTTATTGAGCAGAATATCCCGGCCTTGCGCCACGGTATAGAACGAACCGAAAACGATCACGAGATCATCCGCCGAGGCGCTGGAAAGCGCTGCGGCCAGCGCTTCCCGGACCGAACCGAACACGCCCGGCCCCTGCACATCGCACGCCGCGAAGCGCTCATTCAATGACTCCGCCGACAGCCCCCTAGGCACATCAAGCCCGGCCAGGTACCAGTGATCCACAACGCCCGCCATGGCCCGGGCAACGCCTTCAACATCCTTGTCGGCCAGCGCACCATAGACGGCATGCACCTGTCGGCCTGCGGTTTTCAGACTCTCCAGGCGACCGGACAGCCACCCGGCGGCGTGGGGATTGTGGCCGACGTCAGCGAACAGGTCGGGTGCCAGGCCCAGGCGTTCGAAACGGCCGGGGACAGCCAGGGCAGAGACGGTTCGTTCTATATCCCCAATCGCCAGCTCCGGTTCCAGACTGCGAACGGCAACAACCGCTGCCGCCACGCTTTTCACCGGCAACGGGCCTGCCGGTAAGCGAATCGCCCGGCCGTCATGTTTCAGCACCACCCCTGCTCTCGCCTGGCCATCACTCGCTTCCGATTCCAGCCAGTAATCCCGGTTCAGCAGTGCCAGCCGGACCTTCTGGGCCGCTACCTGTTGGAGCACGGCACTGGGCACATCCGTGTCGGCGTAAACGGCGGGAATACCGGGCCGGAGCACACCCGCTTTTTCGAACCCGATGACTTCCCGGTTATCTCCCAGGTAGGCCACGTGGTCGATGTCCACCGATGTCAGTATGGCCAAATCGGCATCGAGAACGTTGACGGCATCAAGCCGGCCGCCAAGCCCGACCTCCAGAATCCAGTCATCGACCCCGGCATTGGCAAACGCAACGAACGCCGCCAGGGTGCCAAACTCAAAATAGGTCAGCGACACCTTGCCGCGGGCCTGCTCGACGGTTTCAAACGCCTTTACCAGGGCGTCATCGGAAATATCCTCACCGCGCAGACGCACACGCTCGTTGTAGTTCTGGAGGTGGGGAGAGGTATAGGCCCCGGTGCTCCGCCCTGCCGCCCGCAACAACGCTTCCAGGGCCGCCACGCAGCTGCCCTTGCCGTTGGTTCCGGCAACCGTGATGATGCGGGCCTGGGGCTTGCGCCGGAACAGCCGGCGCAGCACGATCAGAACCCGGTCAAGACCGAGGTCAATCTCTTTGGGGTGTATTGCTTCGAGATAGGACAGCCAGTCGGCGACAGCAGCACCAGCTCCCGGGGCAACCGGGAGCTGGCCAGGGTTATTACTCGGCGGGGGCATCGGTTTCGGGCTTTTCCGTCACTTCAAATTCAATGGGCTCTTCTGTACCCGGACGTTCCTGCCCGGTGAACTTCGCCACAACGTGGGCGATTCGCTCGCGCATCTGGTGGCGATGAAGAATCATGTCGATGGCGCCATGCTCCAGCAGAAACTCACTGCGCTGAAAACCCTCGGGGAGTTTTTCACGCACGGTCTGCTCGATAACCCTGGGGCCGGCAAAGCCAATCAACGCATTGGGCTCGGCAATGTTCAGATCCCCCAGCAT
>Ga0075011_10001766_pt1 | contig 11680 bp, 11 predicted proteins | sample TARM_MetaG_T_14_FD_72354 | JGI IMG/M metagenome (GOLD analysis project Ga0075011, IMG submission 72354) | Freshwater microbial communities from Pennsylvania, USA, analyzing microbe dynamics in response to fracking - TARM_MetaG_T_14 | ecosystem: Environmental > Aquatic > Freshwater > River...
GTGTTTCAAGGAAGTGCGGCAGATTTGATTAAATTAGCAATGCTGAAGATGGATAAAAATGTTTTGGGAGAAAAAGCGAAGCTATTATTACAAATTCACGATGAATTGATTTTTGAAGTGCCCAAAGAGGAGGCGGAGGCTTTTGCTAAACGTGCAAAGCAGTGCATGGAGGAGATTTTTGCCTTGCGGGTGCCTTTAAAAACCTCTGTTGCTATAGGTAAACACTGGGGAGCATTAAAATAATGAACTGGGCAAGTGGATTAGTTATAGTGCTAGCTTTAGGATTATTTTTAGGGTGCGCTCCTAAACCCCAGCCCCTCCTTTTTGGGTCTTTGCCAATAAGCGCAGAAGTAGCATCGTGGGAGGATCTTGATCTTAAAGGTATGGATGAAGCTCTTTTTTTTGAGGCATTTGAGCGTAGCTGTGCGCTTAACGCTTTGACTGCACCCTATTGCGGCGTCAAAGAGTTTAAAGCTTTTAAGGAGTTTTTTGTTCCCATAAAGCTTCTTCGGCAAGGGATGATGACAGGTTACTACGAGCCTACCCTTAGGGGTAGCAAAACCCAATCAGAAGAGTTTTTTTACCCACTGTATGCAAAACCAAACGACATGATTACCATTAGCCTCTCTTCTCTTTATCCTGAGCTCTCCTCAATGCGCTTGCGCGGGAAGGTTGTGGGTGGGCGCGTTGTGCCTTATGCTTCCCATGGGGAGATAGACCAAAAAGGCATAGATGCAGAAGTTTTGTGTTATGTTAGCAGCAAGGTAGATGCATTTTTCTTACATATTCAAGGCTCGGGTAAAGTGGTGCTTGAAGATGGCGCGGTAATGTATTTAGGCTACGCGGATCAAAATGGTCACCCTTACCGCGCTATTGGTGGACTAATGCGCCAAAAAGGGTACCTAGACGAGGTTTCGATGCAATCCATTCGCGCTTTTTTAGAGGCAAATCCCAGCAAAGCGGAGGCGGTGATGCACGCTAATCCTAGCTATGTTTTTTTTGCTGAACGAACAACTGGAGCAACAGGAGCTTTGGGGGTGGAGTTAGTGCCCTATGGGAGTGTGGCGGTAGACAGGCGCCATGTGCCGCTTGGGCTTCCTTTGGTGATTCAAAGCGGTTTGCCTTTTGTCCAGCCTCTTGTGGTGGCCCACGACGTTGGTGGCGCCATCAAAGGGGAGGCACGCGTGGATTATTTTTTTGGTGCGGACGAGGAGGCGCCTGTATTAGCAGGAGGGCTTAAGGCGCCTATCACGCTTTATGTGGTCTTTCCAAAAAAGCAGATCAAGGCCCTTCAAATACAACCGTAATGGTGCCACAAAAATCCCCATTGTCGTAAAATTCGGCGCGAAAAGAAGTTTCGGATTGATCAGTGGAAAAACGGGAGATAAAATCACTTTTTTGCACCGTGATGCCATCTTGCGAATCGCGTTCTTTGGTGACAAATCCAATAAGATTGACCCGAAAATCCTTATCTGCCAAAACCTTAAAGGTTTTGTTAACCCGTACTGTTTGACCAAAAGAAACACGCTCTTGGTTGCCATCCCTTTCTATGGTGGCAGCGGTTGCTTTACATGTAAGGGAGAAATGTTGCGGATAGAGTCTTGCAACAGGGATGTTGCCTATCATAATTTGATGGTAACTGCCACGGTCAATGGTTGTGCCAAGAGGATGGGAAAACTCAAAAACGTTGCCAGTTTTGCGCATAGGTACAAAATGCAAAGCAGGTCGTAAGTCGTTCAAAGAGAGTTCAAATTTATTGTTGATAGCAAGAGTTCCGTATTGGGCGAGAAGGTGATTTACTGTTTCGCGGGTCAACTCAAAATTTCGTTCAAATTCAATGCCCATGTGGTTTAGAAGTGCTTCCATAGAGAGGAGCTGATAAAGGACTTTGGTGTCTAGTTCGGTAATGTTTTTGCTTGTTTCAATGGCAAGGGCAGGCTTGAGATGGGTGATGGCAAAGTATGTCAATGACATGCGCATTTGCTCGTCTTTGTCTTTGGTGTAAGTATTTTTAACGTCAAACTGATGGTGGTTTTCGGCTAGCTCACTTTGGTTGAGTTTGTTTGCCATTAATGCAGTGATTTCATCCAAATTGCCAAATTTTGCATCATCGATGGTTTTTTGATCAATGATATAGGCCTGTCCCCATGCGCGCGGATTAAAAATGGCACTCTCCCACGTGGTGCGGTAAAAGCCTCGTCCATCGTGTAGATTAATGATAAAGTCCACACTGGGGTCGGTGATGAGAGATTTAATGTGGGTTACAAGTTCATAATCAGGATCAGTTTGGCCAACGTGATCGAACTTGCGGTTCATGTCTCCATAAATACCACGACGGTTGTGAACGATACTGTCGAAGTTTAGGTTGGGCACAACAAGCAAGGAGCCTTTTTTAATGGTGTAGTGTTGCACCACGAGCGCGGGTGCAAAATACCCTCCGGGCTCGTCCCCATGAATGCCGCCAATAACAAGAAGCTTATTGCCCTGTTCTTTTCCCTCCATCTCATAGATGCCAAAATGCCTCAATGCCCCAAAGAGCAACCCATGGATTAGAAAAAGAGTCAAAACAATCCGCACTATTCACCTCGTTACATGTAAAAAAAGGGGTATTATATAAAATGAAGCTTTAAAACTTGATTGTGATACTTGGGGGCCCATTTAATATGCCCCCAAAAGAAGAAAGTGGGTTAACTAAACCAATTTTTAATTTTGTCAAAAACACCCTCAAAACTTTTTTCATGAGGTGTGCTTTCATAGCCAAAAGAGGCTTGGAGTTCCTGTAAAAGTTCGGTCTGTTTTTCGGTGAGTTTTTTAGGATAACGTAGGCTAATTTGAGCCACCAAGTTACCCTTGCGTCTTGTGTGGACGTTTTGAACCCCTTCGCCTTCAAATAAAAACTGCTGTTTGTCTTTGGCGCCAACAGGGAGTTTTAACTCTTTTTCTCCACGAAGGGTTGGGATGGTTAGGGTTTCGCCCAAAACAGCTTGGGTAAAAAAGACAGGAACTTCAATATAAATATCATCGTTATGCCTAACAAAGTGGTCGTCTTCTTTGACTTGAATGTGCACATACAAATCGCCCTTTCGTCCCTCTTCATCGACGTTGCCTTTTTGGGCTGCGCGAATGCGATTTCCCGAATCAATGCCCTCGGGAATATCTACAGTGATGGTCGCTTCTTTTTCGCTAAAGCCCTTGCCATGGCACGCTTGGCAAGGATTAGTGACAGTTTCGCCCGTGCCTTGGCACGCACCGCATGTTTGGGAGTAAGTCATAAACCCTTGGCGGAAGAAAACTTGTCCCTTGCCCCCGCACTCTTTACATGTAGAGCGTTTTTTGTCTTTTGAGCCCGTGCCCTCACACGTGTTGCACGGTGCTTTGGTGCGGTAGGTGACCTCTTTAGTACAACCAAAAACTGCTTCGTTAAAATCAAGAGTAAGGGAGGTTTCAAGGTCTAGTGTGTACTTGCGGGGTTTTTGACGACGCCCTTGTGTTCCAAAGCCACTAAAACCACCGCCAAAGACCGATTCAAAAATCGACCCCAAATCGTCCATAATGTCTTCGTAATTTTGTTCAGAGTAGTTACTAAAGCCTTGACGCTCTAATCCTGCTTTGCCGTAACGGTCATAAACAGAGCGTTTTTGGGTATCGCTAAGGACTTGGTAGGCTTCGTTGATTTGTTTGAATTTTTCTTCAGCTTGTTTGTCCCCTTGGTTTTGGTCGGGGTGAAACTTCATGGCAAGCTTTCGGTAAGCCTTTTTAATGGTAGCACCGTCAGCGTCGCGACTGATTTCTAGTATTTCATAATAATCTAATTCCAAGGTAGAATCCTATAAGTGTAGTCTTTTTGAAGAGCGCTATTTTACCTTAAAATATGTTTTAATACAACCTTGTTGCAATGCATTAACAAAAGATTAAAGCCCTGTTTAGCCCCTTGCTTTATACTTCACACATCAAAACATTCCAAGGAGGAAACAATGAAATTAGGTAAAACAGTAGCCATGGTGGTGCTTGCAGGTTCGCTCGCAGCAACAGGAGCATGGGCAAAAGGCGGCATGATGCAGCGCGATTGCGGTATGGCTAACGGTCAAAACAAAGAAATGCGCAATCATCAAGGAAAAATGGGTCAAAAAGGTGGCGGCATGATGATGCTTCAAGGCATTGACTTGACACCCGAACAAGTGCATGAAGTGAAGCTGGTGCAGGCGCAAATGCGGGTTGAGATGCTTTCATCTGTCAAGCCAGGCGAAAAGGCAGAGGGAATGAAAAAAGCGTTCAATGGTGCCAAGTTTGACACTAAAGCTTTTGTAGAAGCAAATATGAAAAATGCACAAACAAGGGCAGAACTTAAGGCAAAACACATTGAAAAACTATATAATATCCTCACGCCAGAACAGCGTGAAAAGTTTGTTCAAAACATGCAAAATAGGGGCCCCCGAAGCTAGTTTCAAGGGGCATTAGCCCCTTGAAAAGGACACAGATGATTAACGTGCTCATGATAGAAGATGACCCAGAATTTGCGCAAATTTTAGCCGAGTATTTAGCCGAGTACAATATCAAAATCACCAATTATGAAGACCCTTATTTGGGTCTAAGTGCAGGGGTGAAAAAATATGACCTCCTAATTTTAGATTTAACGCTTCCAGGGATGGATGGCCTAGATGTATGCCGTGAAATTCGCGAAAAATACGACATTCCCATTATCATCTCCTCAGCCAGAAGTGATGTGAGCGATAAGGTTATTGGGCTTCAAATTGGCGCAGATGATTATCTGCCAAAACCCTACGACCCCAAAGAGATGTACGCCCGCATTACAAGTCTTATTCGTCGCTACAAAAAAAGTAATGAACCCCAAGCTCATGCCACACAAACACTCTTTCGTGTTGATGATATGCGTCATCAGATTTATTACAACGAAACGCCCCTTAGTCTGACACCTGCGGAGTATGAAATCCTCCATTACCTTATCAAGCAACACGGATTTTCGGTCTCAAGAGAGCAGTTGGTGTATAATTGCAAGTCCCTTAAAGACAAAGGCTCTAAAAGCTTGGATGTGATTATTGGCAGGTTGCGTGTTAAGATTGGAGAGAGCTCTAAAACACCCCAGCATATCCATTCGGTACGAGGCATCGGATACAAGCTTTTAGGATGAATCGCCACTCTTTAAGTAGCCGCATTAGTGCTATTTTTGGCATCTCTTTTGCGTTGGTGTGTTTGTTGTTTTTGCTGCTTGACAACATGCAAACCCAGCGGGCGCTAGAAGTGATGCAGCAGCGTCAGTTTCAGGCCGTGAATTATCTTTTTCAATTGCACCAAAACAACACCCCTCCTAAAGACATTGAAGCCTACTTTCGTCACTTTGGCCTTAAGCAGGTGAGCAATCGCAACCTCATGGCAGCAGTTCTTGAAAAAGGGGAAGTTACCTTTCATCGCACAACTTCACTGGGCTCTCTTTCTTCAATTGTTTACAACAAGCGGTACTATTTACTTCTGGACAATCCTGCGGTGCGTGTGGTGTTTGAAAATCAAAACATTAAACACACGGATGATTTTTTGTGGATAGCCTTGGCACTTGCTTTGGCGGTTTTGGTGTCTATATACGTCTCAGTGATGCGCAGTATTTATCCCTTGAAGCCTTTGAGCCAAAGCATTCGTCGGTTTGCAAGCGGGGACATGGACATTACATGTAAGAGTGATAAAAAAGATGAGATTGCCGAAGTGGCCAACGAGTTTGACCGCGCGGTAAAAAAAATACGAGACCTGATTCGCTCTCGCCAACTTTTTTTGCGCACTATTATGCACGAGCTAAAAACGCCCATCGGAAAAGGGCGCATCGTTGCAGAAATGGTCAAGGGTGATGTACAAAAAAAGCGCTTGGTGGGTATTTTTGAGCGCTTGGATTTGTTGATTAATGAATTTTCAAAAATCGAACAACTGGTCTCTAAAAGCTACAGTGTAAACCTCCAAGAGTGCCCCTTGTCGTTGGTGGTGGAGCAAGGGTGTGATTTACTGATGCTCGATGAAGTCCAGATGCAAGAACGTTTACATGTAAACCTTTGCCATGACTTTCTCGTTAAGGCTGATTTTGAGCTTTTGGCTTTGGCTATTAAAAACCTCATAGACAACGCCTTAAAATACAGCAGCGACAAAAAGGTAGCCGTAACGACCATGGAAAAGGGATTGCGCATTAGCAATCATGGTCCTGCATTAAAACACTCTATTGAGCACTATTGCGAAGCCTTTGTGACGACTGCTGAACAGACCAAAAATGGCATGGGATTGGGTCTGTATATTGTCACCAATATTCTTGCATTGCATGGAATGAAAATGGCGTATACGTATGAAAACGGCACCCATTATTTTGATCTTTTGTTAGGCGAAAACAGTGGTATTTAATGGGTCTTTGGTTACACTTTTACTATGAAACACAGACTAGAAGCCTTTGATAATTTGGTTGAGGTGTTGGGCACATTGCCTACGGTGGGAAAAAAATCTGCATTGCGGTTTGCCTATCATTTGGTGCTCAAAGACACCTTTGGTGCGATGAAGTTGGCTAATGCAATTGAGACAGCTGTGCGTTCATTGCGTCGCTGTGAAGCGTGCGGTGGGGTGAGTGAGCACGAGTTGTGTGATATTTGCTTGGATGAATACAGAAATTTACGTATGTTGTGTATTGTGGAGAGTGCAAAAGATATTTTTGTACTAGAGGAGAATGGCGCGTACGAGGGTGGCTATTTTGTTCTTGATTCTTTAGAGGAAGAGCCTCTTTCAAGACTGATGGCCCTTATTAAGGGGCGCGAGGTACAAGAGGTTATTTTTGCCCTAACACCAGGGCTTTCAAGTGATGGCATTATTTTGTATGTGGAAGAGCGATTAAAAGAGTTTCAGCTTTCGTTTACCAAAATAGCACAAGGTGTTCCTACGGGCGTTTCTTTGGAGAACGTAGACATGCTCTCTCTCTCAAAAGCACTTGAATCTAGGATGAAAGCCTAAGGGCCTCACGCATTGCATCGGCAATTTTTTCTTCTGCTAGGGTGTTATGATGGAAGAGGTTAAAGGCCAAAACCCCTTGCCATAAAAGCATCTCTTTTCCATCTTTACATGTAAGCCCATGCGCCTTGGCTAAAGCCAAAAAAGGTGTTGGTTTATATATCACTTCAAATGCGTAAGTAGCTTTATTCAAAAGTGTTTTTAAAAGTGCTTCAGGGGCAGGAAATGCTTCATCGCTAAGACCTGCGGAAGTTGTATTTACAATCAAATCAAAAGAGGCTGGAGAGAAATTCTCATGGGTAAAACAGGTAAACCCTTCTGCTATGAAGGCGTCGAGTTTGGGCGCGCTTCGGTTGAGAATTACAGGCGCAATACCTGTGCTTTTAAGAGCAAAAGCTAAGGCTTTGGCCGTACCTCCTGCGCCTAAAATGAGAGCGGTACGCACTATGCCAAAAGAGGCAATAGCACGCAAAAACCCTGGCGCGTCAGTATTGTAGCCAGTGATTGTACCTTTGGTGTAAATAAGGGTGTTGATAGCTTTGATGGAAGTGGCGATGCCAAGCACTGTATCGCAAGCCCTAAAAGCAGCTTCTTTGTGGGGAACAGTGACGTTAGCGCCATCAAGTTTTTGGTTTAAAAAAACCTCTCTTAAATGAGCCCCATCTTCTAAAGGCGTGCGAATATAGGCCCCGTCAATTCCAAGGCGTGTAAAGGCAAGGTTGTGCATCCGTGGCGAAAGCGAGTGGCTTACGGGGTTGCCAAAGAGTGAATAGAGGGTCATGATTGACGCAAATCTTCTAAAGAACTCATCATGGCTGCTAGCTTGTTGTGTACTTCGAGGTATTCAAGTTCGGGTTTGCTGTCTGCGACAATGCCAGCTCCTGCTTGAAAAACAATTTTTTCGTGGTCCACATAGGAAGTGCGAATCATAATAGCACTGTCCATGTTGCCATCAAACCCAAAGTAGCCAACAGCGCCACTATAGAAGCTCCGCTTGAGCCCCTCAAAATCAGCAATTAACTCCATAGCACGAATTTTGGGGGTACCTGTCATGGTTCCTGCGGTAAAGGTAGCACAAAAAAGATCAAACATGTCATGGGATGCATCTAGTGTAGCTTTTACATCGCTTACAAGGTGCATCACGTGAGAGTAGCGCTCCACACGCATCATTTCTGAAACCTTTACTGTTCCTACTTTAGCAACCCGACCCACGTCATTGCGTCCTAGGTCGATGAGCATGAGGTGCTCAGCCAACTCTTTTTCGTCGGCGAGCAACTCCTCTTCCATCTGTTTGTCTTTTTCAAGGGTTGCACCGCGCTTGCGCGTGCCCGCAATAGGACGCAAAAGGACACTTCCATCCTTAAGTCCTATCATTACCTCGGGCGAACTTCCTGCAATGGCAAAGTGGTTGTAGTCCAATAAAAACATATAAGGAGAGGGGTTTTTGCTTCGCAAAATGCGGTAAAAGCTAAGGCGGTCTATGGCTGCGTATTGTGTAAAGCGGTTGGACATCAGAATTTGGAACACATCTCCGCTGCGAATCATTTCTTTGGATTGTGCCACCATTTCAAAAAACGTCTTTTTACTAAAGGCAAAAGTGCCTTTAGTGGAGTCAATGTCGCTGGTTTTAATGGGCAGATAATGGTGGGGTTTTTTGAGGTGAGCTACAATTTCGTCTAGCTTTTCTCCTAACTCTTTTTCAAAAGTCACAAGGGTAAGGCGGTTTGTTTTATGGGAAAATTCGCATACGAGTTTGGGGCGCATTAAGTCAATTTCTGGAATATCAAGAGGGTCGCAAAGTTTCTCCATATGTGGCGCAAGCTTGGGTTCAAATAGTTTGGCGGCATCGTAGCCAATGTATCCAATAAATCCGTCTGTAAAACCAATGCCTAAAGTACTGCCGTATTGCTTATAGCGGGACGTGTCAATAGTGGCATAGCGCTGTTTTAGGTAAAGAAGTGGGTTGGTTTGGATTTGATGCGTTATGCCTTTCTCGTCGGTGTGGGTGCTAACGCCATGATGGTGGATAATGCGTTCTTTGGCACCAAAAAAGAGAAAACTGGAATTCCCTGAAGCGTTATTAATGGCACTTTCAAATAGAAAACCAAGCTCCCCCCCTAGGAATTCTTGGAGCTTGTGGTAAATCGTGATGGGGGTGAGTTGGTCAAAAAGAAGTTGGCGGGAATACACTAGGGCACTCTAAAAATAAAGGCATTAGGGCTAAGGTCTTGTTTGACACTAACCAAGGCGGCACGTGCTGCTTCGTTGGTTGCATAGGGGCCCACAAGAACCTTGGTAAGTGTTTGCTCGCCAACGGTGGTGCGGTAAAGATGGTAGTTAAAAGACTTATCTTGAATGGATTTCAAGTAAGCTGCATCAGGATTTGTGCGTGTGACCGAAGCCACTTGAATGTAAATACCAGAGGTGGCAAGGTGATCACCTTTGGGTGCCACAGTTTCTGCCCGAGGTTGCACTGGAGGTGTGCTTGGTACTGGCGTTGGTTGCGCAACAGGTGCCACAGGTCTAGGTGGAGTTGGTGTGGCTACCTCTTGAGGCTCAGGTTCACTAAGAGGTACTTTTGGAGCTGCTTCAGGAGTGCGGTTTAGCTCTTTTTCTTTGAGTTTTTTCACCATATCTTCAAAGCTTTCTTTGGGCTCTTCGTTAATAATGGGGACTTGTTGAAAAAGTTTCTCTTCAGCAACACTTGGCGCAGTAGTGCTTTGTGGTTCAGGAGGCAAGATGAGTCGCGCTTCTTGCTCTGGGCTTGGCTTATTGAGGGCTCGCATAATGATTAGCACCACCAAAAAAAGCAATACCAACACAGCAGCAATTACTAAAATGCGCTTTAGTTTCATTCCTTTGGCACCATCGTCTTTATCAAGAACAATATCGCTGAGCTCGTTTTTATCTTCCATTTTTTCTCCTTAAAATCACTACATATGCTTCGACCATGAAGCGCCACGTTCTTTTTGGTACAGGGTGTAAGGAAGTGCCAAAATATTAAATTCTTTTGGCAAGTCTGAACTTGGAAACATCCGCCATTCTCTTGGAAGCCGTTGACAGAGTTTCATGGAGAGCATTTTAGCAATCTGCTCACCCTCTTGCAAGGTAGTGTGCCCTTTGTGAACATACAAATGCAAATGCCCGGGAGTTTTGCTTTCATAGGCAGTAAAATTAATAAACCCCTCTTCTCTAAGCAACAACTGTGCCCGATGCCAAAAGCGCTCAGTGTTGCGCCCATTGTAATCAAAAACAATATTTTCTACTTTATCAAACCGATTAATGAGTGAGTGGGCGACCGTGATTTCACGGTCTTCATGTTGCTTGATAATAGCACGCGTTAAAGGCTCATTAATGCGTTCAAATTTATCAAAAAAAGTACGCTCTTTGTAGGCAATTTTTTGAACAATCGTATCTCGTTTAATCCAATAGTGGTCAGTGATGATTTTGATTAAAGAAGTATCAATGGGGAGCATACTTGTCCTAGTAAGTAGATTGAGCGTAAATAATGAAATTGCTAGCCAATGCTTTTACTTGCTCTTTAATCTTGCCATGCAAAGTTTCATCTTCGATATTATCAAGAACATCGGCAATCAGTCCAGCGATAACAACAAACTCGGCTTCTTTCATACCGCGTGCTGTAAGCGCAGGAGAACCAAGGCGAATGCCCGAGGTAACAAAAGGACTTCTTGTTTCTCCTGGGACGGTATTTTTGTTGGCTGTAATGCCAGCTCGGCCAAGGGCAAGATCAGCGTCTTTTCCGCTAAAAGGTTTATTGAGGAAACTCATGAGGACCAAGTGGTTATCAGTGCCGCCACTCACAATATCGTAACCTCGTGCAAGGAGTTCTTTGCCTAAAACTGCCGCGTTGGCTTTGACTTGTTTGGCATAAGTTTTCCACTCGGGCTTAAGGTTTTCGCCAAAACCTACGGCTTTGCCCGCTATCACATGCATCAAGGGGCCACCTTGGATGCCTGGGAAAATGGCGGAATTCACTTTTTTGGCAATTTCTTCATTGTTTGTTAGAATTAAGCCACCACGCGGTCCACGCAATGTTTTGTGGGTTGTGGTGGAGACTACATCACAATAAGGGAAGGGGCTAGGGTGCTCACCTGCGGCAACAAGGCCAGCAATGTGGGCAATGTCAGCAAATAAAATTGCACCCACTTCATCGGCAATTTCCCTAAAAGCCTTAAAATCGATTTCTCTTGGGTATGCCGAAGCACCACAAATAATCATTTTTGGTTTGACAATGTTGGCAATATCTCGCACACGGTCGTAGTTAATGCGTCCGTCTAATTCAACGCCGTAAAAAAAACTCTCATAAATTTTGCCAGAACTGTTTACTTTGGCGCCGTGGGTGAGGTGACCTCCGTGGCTAAGATCCATTCCAAGGATTTTGTCATAAGGCTTTAAAAGCGCATTAAAAACCCCTTGATTGGCTTGTGAGCCAGAGTTTGGTTGAACATTAGCATAAGTACATCCAAAAAGTTTGCAGGCACGATCAATGGCTAATTGCTCTACCTCGTCGGCGTACTCGCATCCGCCATAGTAACGTTTTCCGGGGTAGCCTTCGGCGTATTTGTTGGTAAAAACACTGCCCATGGCTTGCATAACAGCAGGGTAAGTGAAGTTTTCGCTCGCAATCATTTCAAGGTGATCGCACTGGCGTACTAATTCTTTTTCGATAAGG
>Ga0075011_10001767_pt1 | contig 11680 bp, 9 predicted proteins | sample TARM_MetaG_T_14_FD_72354 | JGI IMG/M metagenome (GOLD analysis project Ga0075011, IMG submission 72354) | Freshwater microbial communities from Pennsylvania, USA, analyzing microbe dynamics in response to fracking - TARM_MetaG_T_14 | ecosystem: Environmental > Aquatic > Freshwater > River...
ATATTCCCCCTTAATTTCAAGATAATATTCTTCTTACTTCTCTTATAAATCTTAATCAAAACTTCAATATTATTTATAGTTATTTTCATTTCTTTCATAAATATATCATAAGATAAAAATATGTATTTGTCCAGTACAATTAATGCATATTTGACATATCCAAGATTTTAGTATATAATGTTAAATACAACTAATTTTTTAAACTAAGGAGGGATATATGATTAACCAAAAATCAATTGAAAGAGCTGAAGAGCTAAAAACTAGAATTGAAGATTATCTTCAAATTAAACCTACTTTAACTTGGGGCTTGAAAGATGGCTTTGTACAAGAAGTTGAAGGTAGAAGAGAAAGAATTATGAAATTTTTCAATATTGGCTATAGTGAGTGGAATGATTATAGTTGGCAATTGCAAAATAGAATTTCTGATATTGAAACTCTTTCACAATTTTTAAATCTTACTATGAAAGAAAAAGAAGATATAGCAAAAGTTTCAAAAGACTTTAGGTGGGGCGTGTCACCTTATTACCTGTCTTTAATTGATCCTAATAATTCACTTGATCCTGTAAGATTACAGTGTATACCCACTGCTTTAGAACTTGTTGGAGATGGAGATTTAGACCCTATGGGAGAAGAATTTACCAACCCAGCTGGAAGTATTACTAGAAGATACCCTGATAGATTAATAATTAATCTAACAAATGAATGTGCTATGTATTGTAGACATTGTCAGAGAAGAAGAAATATAGGCGATGAAGATCATCATAGAAATAAGGATGATATAGAAGATTCATTAGAATACATCAGAAATAATTCTGAAATTAGAGATGTATTACTAACTGGTGGAGATGCACTAGCTATTGGAAATGAGAGATTAGAGTATATTATAAAAAGTCTAAGAGAAATTAAGCATGTGGAAATTATACGTTTAGGTTCAAGAATGCCAGTTACCTTACCACAGAGAATAACAGATAAATTAGTGGATATGCTTAAAAAGTATCACCCAATCTATTTGAATACTCATTTTAATAGTCCCAATGAAATAACGCCTGAAGCTAAAATTGCCTGTGAAAAATTAGTTAACGCAGGAATTTCTATAGGAAATCAAGCTGTATTATTGAATGGCATAAATAATGATAAATATGTTATGAGGCTTATGAATCAAGAATTGTTGAAAATTAGAGTAAGACCTTATTATATTTTTCATGCAAAACATGTTAAAGGAACTTCTCATTTTAATACTTCTGTAAATGATGGTATTGAAATAATGGAATATTTAAGAGGATATACTAGTGGTATGGCAATACCTACATATATAGTCAATGCCCCAAAAGGTAAGGGAAAAACACCTTTAGCACCTCAATATTTAATTAGTCAAGGTACAGACTATATTATGATTAGAACTTGGGAAGGGGAAGTAATCAAATATGAAGACCATCCTACACATAATATAAAGGATTTAATTGAAAATTCTTAATAAGCTAAAGTATAATTATTAATTTTAGGGGTAATAAATTGTGGTAAGACTTCTCTTAAGAAGACTTCTACAATTTCCCCATCAAATTGTTTCCAAGAGTTTTTTTCTAATTCTTTAATTGCAAAGGAATCATCAAGAGCTTTTCTGTAAGAACGTGATGAAGTCATAGCATCAAAAGAATCTGCAACAGAGATAATTCGAGAAATTAAAGGTATATCTTTTCCTTTTAAACCACTAGGATAACCCATTCCATCCCATCTTTCATGATGGTATTTAACTATAAGGGCATGTTCTTTGAGAACGCTTACTTTATTAAGTATATTATATCCAAATTCACTATGTTTTTTTATTAAGTCAAATTCAAAATTATTTAAATTACCATTCTTACTCAAAATACTATCAGGTATACCAATTTTTCCAATATCGTGTAAATGACCAGTAATATGTGCCAATTCGATTTCTTCTCTAGATAAGTTCATTTTTTTTGCAATTTCCATAGCATAATGTGCAACTCGATTAGAATGACCTCTTGTATAGGCATCTTTTTTTTCTAAAATTTCAATAAAGCTTTCTATAAATTCATGAAAATCTTTTTCAGTAAGTAACATACTCTCTCCAATTTTAATTTATTATTTATTCAAACAAATTATATCTTTTTTATATTTTTTTGTCAATTAATTTAATAGTCAAACTATTTTCCTTATGTGTTAATATGATTGGTAAATATTTCCTTGATTTTTATTATTAAATATGCTATTAATTATGTATACTTTTAAAAATAGGAGGAGAAAATGAAAAAATTATTATTTATATCAATGTTATTATCTTTAAGTATATTTGCTTCTAACTTAAAAGATGGTAAATACTGGGTAGAAGATGTTGCATATTCTTATGGATGGAAATCATTTACTGCAATAACTGTTCAAAAGGGTGATATTATTTCAGTAAAGCATGATAAAATTAATGCTAAAAATGAATATGCTTCCAATGACCTTGCATATAATAAAAATATGAAATTAAGTGTAAATACTAATCCAGAAGAATTTACAAAAACTTTGGAAAATGATTTTATGCAAAAAAAATTAGATGCAATTTCTGGTGCTACTGAAAAAAGTTATAAAGTTAATTACTATGAAATAATTGATAAGGTTGATACTGTAGCAGGAGCTACTGCAAATTCTAACATCTTTAAAAAGCAAATTAAATTTTTATTAGATAAAGCGAGTAAAGGAGAGACTGGAAAACATACATTAAAATAGGATTCAGTTTATGGGTATTGTTTTGGTTTGTTCTTTTATTCTTGACAACAATTAGTTTTTTATGTATAATATTCACAAAGAAATTATAATTCTTTCTTTGACAAATGTGTGTTGGTAGCTCAAATGGATAGAGCAACGCCCTCCTAAGGCGTAGGCTGTGGGTTCAATTCCCGCTCAGCACACCATTTAGTAATATAAATTTTATTTGTATGTCCCCTAAAAAAGGGGATATTTTTATATTAAAATAAAATTATAAGGGGAAAATTTTATGTTTAGAGAAGCTAAGGTTGTTGTTATAGGTGGTGGTACCGGTCTATCTGTACTTTTAAGAGGATTAAAGAAATTTCCACTAGATATTAGTGCTATTGTAACTGTTGCAGATGATGGCGGTAGTACAGGGAAGCTTAGAGATATTTTTGAAATACCTGCTCCTGGAGATATTAGAAATGTCATGGTCTCTCTTAGCAAGGTTGAGCCTCTCATTGAAAGTTTAATGCAATATAGATTTTCTCAAGGGATTTTAGAAGGCCATGCAATGGGGAATCTTTTGTTAACTGCTCTTACTGATATTACTGGAAATATTGTTGATGGAGTACAGGCACTATCAAAAGTTTTAAATGTAGAAGGAAATATTATTCCATTAACAGATGAAAGTGTTACCTTAATGGCAGAATTTGAAGATGGAACTATTATTGAAGGGGAGTCAAAAATTGATAAAGAAAATAAAAAAATAAAAAGGGTTTTTTATAAAAAAGCTCCTAAGCCAATTAAAGAAGCAATAGAGGTAATTGAAGAAGCAGATGTAGTAATTTTAGGAATAGGAAGTCTGTATACAAGTATTATGCCTAATTTACTTCTACCAGAGATACAAGACGCCCTTATTAGAACAAAGGCCAAAAAAGTATATGTTTGTAATGCTATGGAAGAGCCAGGAGAGACAAAAGGTTATACAGCTAGTGAGCATTTAAAAGCTATAAATAGTCATATAGGTAAAAATATTATTGATGCAATTATTTTAAACGATGAAAATATTCCAGAGGATATTCAGAAAAGATATGAAGCTACAGGAGTTAAGGAAGTTATTATTGACCAAGAGGAAATTGAAAAGTTAGAAGTAGCAATGTTCAAACATAGAATTGTAGAGATTAATTCAAAAGGAGAAGTGAGACATAATTCAATTAGACTAGCTTCAGCTATTTATTCTATTTTGTTAGATTGGGAATATTGTTGTTAAATAATAGGAGCTTAGAATTCTAAGCTCCTACAGTATTTTAATTTTCTTCTAAATATCTTGATATACCTTCTACTCCAATATAATTTTTATATTTATTATCTCCATTTAGTAAAACTAAAGTTGGAACAGATCTAATTCCATATTTTTCTGCTAATTCCATATTTTCCATAGCATCAATTAAAAGTATATTTTCACCTTCTAACTTTGATTTTGCCTCTGGGCATCTAGGACAAGTTTTTGTAGTAAATAATATTTTTTCTGCTATATTTGCAAAAGAATTATTATGATATTCCATACTAACATCTACCAAATATTCTTTTCTTTTAACAAATTCAGATTGTTTCCCATCATTCCAATGCTTAACAGGTCTATAATAACCAGTAATTCTACTATAAATTTCTGTTTCTTTATTACACTCTGGACAAAATTCTACTTCTCCAGCAATATAACCATGTTCTTTACAAATAGAATATGTTGGAGATATTGTATAATATGGAATTTTATAATTTTCAGCTATTTTTCTAACTAAATTAGCACAAGTTTTCCAATCACTTATTTTTTCACCTAAGAAAGTATGAAATACTGTTCCACCAGTAAATCTACCTTGCAAGCTTTCTTGTATATCAAGGGCATCAAATATATCTCTCGTATAATCAACAGGAAGATGACAAGAGTTTGTATAAAAAGGAGCTTCTCCAATGTTAGAGGCATCTATAATTTCTTTATATTTTTCCTTATCCATTTTTGCTAATCTATATGTTGTACTTTCTGCAGGACTAGCTTCTAAATTATATAGATTTCCTGTTTCTTCTTGAAAATCAGCTATTTTTTCTCTCATAAAATCTAAAACTCTCTCACCAAATTCTCGACCCTCTTGAGAAACTAAGTTTTTTCTTATCCACTTAGCATTAAGAGCAGTCTCGTTTAAACCCACTAAGCCTATTGTAGAAAAATGAGTGTCAAAATTACCTAAATATCTTCTTGCATAAGGGTATAAACCTTCATCCATAAATTTGCTAATTACTTTTCTTTTGACTTCCAAAGATCTTTTTGCAACTTCCATAATATGTTCTAATTTTTCTAAAAACTCTTCTTCATTTTCTGAATTATAAGATATTCTTGGAAGATTTATTGTTACAACTCCAACAGAACCTGTTTTTTCTCCACTACCAAATAATCCACCTGTTTTCTTTTTCAACTCTCTTTTGTCTAACTGCAATCTACAACACATAGACCTTACATCTTCTGGATTCAAATCACTACTTATAAAATTTTGAAAATATGGAGTACCATATTTAGCTGTCATTTCAAATAGAAGCTGTGCTGTTTCACTTTCCCAATTAAAGTCTTTTGTTATATTATATGTAGGTATTGGATATTGGAATCCTCTACCATTAGCATCTCCTTCTATCATAATTTCAATAAAAGCTCTATTTATAAGGTCCATTTCTTTTTGACAATCATTATATTTAAAATCTTGTTCTTTACCTCCAATAATAGCATACATATCACCTAAATCTACAGGTGGCGTAAAATCTAATGTTATATTTGAAAAAGGAGCTTGAGTTCCCCATCTACTGGGAGTATTTACTCCATATACAAATGACTGTATACATTGTTTGACTTCCTTAAAAGTTAAATTATCTTTTTTTACAAATGGAGCTAAATAAGTATCAAAACTAGAAAAAGCTTGTGCTCCAGCAAACTCATTTTGCATTACTCCTAAAAAATTTACCATTTGATTGCATAGTGTTGACAAGTGCCTTGCAGGTGCAGAAGTTATTTTCCCTGGGATTCCACCTAAACCTTCTACTATAAGCTCTCTTAAAGACCAACCCGCACAATATCCACTTAACATAGATAAATCATGTAAATGAAAATCTCCATTTTTATGACAGTGTTCTATTTCATTATCATAAATTTCACTTAACCAATAATTTGCTGTTACAGCTCCACTATTATGTAAGATTAAACCTCCAATAGAATAAGTAACTGTAGAATTTTCCTTTACTCTCCAGTCTTCTATATTTAGATAAGAATCTACAACTTTGGAATAGTCTAAAAGATTTTTCATATCTCTTAATTTTTCTCTTTGTTTTCTATATAAAATATAAGCTTTAGCCACTTTACTATATCCTACATCACTTAAAACTTTTTCAACTGAATTTTGTATTTCTTCAATGTCTATTTTATTATGTTGAACTTTTTCTTGAAAATCAGCTGTAACACGTAAAGATATCATATCTAACATGTCTTCACTGTAAGCTACTTCTGTAGCTTTAAATGCTTTCTCAATAGCTTTTTTGACTTTTTTAATTTCAAAATCTACAGCTTTTTTATCATTTCTCTTTATAACTTTCATTTTTCCCCCTTAAAAAACATTTTACTTTACATATATAATACCTTATTTTAAAATAAAAAGCAATAAAAAAAACACTACATATAGTAGTGTGTTGTGTGAAAAACATTATATATAGTGATTAACCCTTGAAAATAAACATTAAAATAAAGGTTATCATAAAGCCAATTATCAATCCTGCTATTACTTCTAAAAAAGTATGTATACCTGCCTTAACTCTAGATTGAGCTACGAGAGCGGTAATGAATAAAGTTAAAATAACTATTCCTACATTATGAGTAGATAGTAAAATAATAGTTGCAGCTGATGAAGCTAAAGCACTATGTCCACTAGGCATTCCACCTTGTAAAGGAGTACCTTTTGCAAAGAAGGCTTTTAAAGAAACAACAATAATTGCAACTATAAGTAATGATAAAACTCCTATATGAGAATAAGAAGCTCTTATAATTTCCATAAATTTTTGTGTAGAGCTTTTAGTGTGTTCAAGAAAAACTAAGTAAGCCATAATAACAGCATTAATAGAAGCTATAAGAACGGCTCCTGCTGCTATATCTTTAGACTGCTTAGCAAGTTTGTAATATTTAGTGCCGACAACTAAATCTACAGCTTTTTCAATAGCAGAGTTTAGAAGTTCAGCAACCCATACAAGGCTTATAGAAAAACATAAAACAGCTAAACTTAAGGTATTTAGTCTCAAAAATAAGGCAGAAACAGCAAGTACAATAGTAGTAAAAACATGTATTTTCATATTTCTTTCAATTTTAATGGCTACAATTATTCCTTCAATGGCAAAATTAAAACTTTCTAATAAGGTGTGTTTCCTAGTAACTATTTTTTCTAAGTCACTTTGCTTTTTTTGGTTATTCATAAGAGTTTATTCCTCCCTAGTATGACCATACTTTAATAAAATTTCTTCTTCTTTTTGTCTCATCTCTATTTTATCTTCTTCGTCTATGTGGTCATATCCTAATAAATGTAGAATACCATGAGTAAGAACATAAAAAAATTCTCTTTTAAATGAATGTCCATAGTCTTTTGCCTGCTCTTCTACCTTTTCAAGAGATATTACTATGTCACCTAAACTAATATAAGGACTTTCAAATGCTTCTTCTACTTCTAGATAAGCAAAGGAAATAACATCAGTAGCACTATCTTTATCTCTATATTCTTTATTAATATTTCTAATATTTTCATTATTAGTTAGAAGTAAAGAAACATAGACTTCTTTTTCCTCTTGAAATTCATTTGCTAAAACTTCTTTTATGTATACTTCTAAATCTTCCAAAATTATTTCTTTTTCATAACCGTCAATTTCCTTATTAATATCAATACTTATATTCATTTTTCTCCTTTATTTTTTTATTTACTTTTTCTGGTCTGGATATTTTATTCTACTGTGATAAATTCCTTGTAAAGTTTTTACAAAAGAATTTATAATGATTTCCATTTCTTTTAAAGTTATGTCAGCTTCTGTAAATTGTTCATCCTCCATTTTACCAGAAATTATTTTTCTAATCATTTTTTCCACACTAACATGGTCTTTTACATCGAGAGAACGAACAGCAGCTTCAATGGAATCTGCCATCATGATTATGGCACTTTCTTTACTACGAGGTTTTGGTCCATCGTAACGAAAGTCACTTTCTAGAATATCAGGATTTTCTTTTTTTGCCTTGTTATAAAAATATGCCAAAAAAGTCGTTCCTTGATGTTCTGTCATTATATCTCTTATTTCCTTTGGTATTTTATATTCTTTACCTATTTCTTGACCATCCTTAGTATGAGCTTTTATTATCATTGTACTTAAAGTTGGTGATAATTTGTCATGAGGATTAATTCCAGAGTTTTGATTTTCAACATAAAAGTTAGCTCTTTTCATCTTTCCAACATCATGATAATAGCAAGCCACTCTAGTAAAGGTAGAATCAGCCCCTACTGCTTCAGCTGCCAGCTCGGAAAGGGTAGCGACAAGCATTGTATGGTGAAAAGTCCCTGGAGCTTCTAGAGCCATTTTTCTAAGCAATGGATGGGATAGGTCTCCAAGTTCAATTAATTTCATTTTTGTAAGGATATTAAATGTTTCTTCAAAATAAGGTAGAAGGGCAATAACAATCATTGCAGAAAGAAGCCCTGATAAAAATAACTCCACCATTTTAAAAACTTGTTCAACAAAATCTACTTTTCCTATTAAACCAATAGATAAACCTATCATAACTTTTACTAAACCTATATAAATTCCAGTATTGATAATATCTGTTCTATTTCTAATTTTTTTTAAGCTATAAATTGCATAAATCATAGAAATCATAGTTACTATTAAAATCAAATAATTAAAACCTAACATTGTACTTATATAAATTAAAATAAATACGGAAAATATACCTGCATATTGAACACCAAATAATATTCCAAACATTAAAGTCAAGGATTCAAAAGGGAAAAAATGTATAAACTTTAAGCTTATAAATCTAAGACTAAGCAAATATATAGTAATTGCTAAAATACTAGCATAAAATTTCTGTTTACTAGCTAATTCTTTAGATAAAATTTTTCTAGTACTTAAGACGAATATGATTGAAGCTACTATTAAATATAAAATATTTCCAATAAAAATTTGTATATTATCTTTTAAGCTATATACTCCTATTTTCTTTAATATTTCAATATCTTCTGCTTTTAATACTGTTCCTTTTTTTACAACTATATCTCCAGCTTGTATTTTAATTTCAATATTGTCTATATTAGCAATTCTTTTTCTTAGATTTTCTTCTGTTTTTTCATAATTATAAAGTTTATTTGCTTTTATAAAAGACTTTAATAAATTTTTTATAAAAATATCATCAATTTCATCTAATTGAATATTTAAAAGATTTTGACCTTCTTCATTATTTTGTATTCCTAAATTAAAAATATTTTCTAAATATTCCAAAGTCTTTTCTTTTGATAGATTTAGTTTTTCAATATTATCAATATTATATTCTACCCCAAGCAAATCAAAAATTTCTTCTTTTGATTTTTTATCTTTTTTTAAATCTTCATAAAAATTTTCAATATTAAATTTTACTTCTTGTTCAACTCTTGTATTTCTTTCATAAACACCTTCTTCTTCACTTATTAATTTAAGAATTAGATCTCTTTTTTTATTATTGTCAAAATATGATATGGAATTGGGTGCAATGATGTCTTTACTTATTTCTGTGCCAATGTGGTAAGTATTTTTAACATATGAAAATTTTGAACTTATTGCAAAAAATATAAAAATTAAGGCAATAAAAATAAGCCTTTTTTTAACTAATTCTTCTGTTGTTAATTCCTTTTCTATTTCTTCTACCTTTTTAACAGTCTCTATTTTAATGTTTATTTTTTTACCAAATAAGGTAATGGGTTTCATAATCCCTCCTAACAAAAAAGTCACCGAATACATAATATAAAAGGTGATGTTATCATATTTTTACTTATTTTTAAAAATATGAATTTGCATAAATCATATTAAATGTTGAGCAATACTTTTATGAATTATACACCATTTAATTTTTATAGTCAAGGTTGGAGTATAACACTATCCAAATAAAAAAATCTCTCTATTTATCAATTATAGAAAGATTTAAATTTTAAACTAAATAATTTTTATTAAATAACATCCAAAGCTTCCATAGCACCTAATTTAGTGCAAACTAGAGCAGCTATTTTATTAGCCTCTCTTACACAGTCCTTAACTAAATTAAAATCCTTAAGATTTAGTTTGTTTACTAAGAAGTGGTGTAAAACAGCACCTACAAAAGCATCACCAGCTCCAGTTGTATCAATTGCTTCTACCTTAATACTTTCAATCATTGCAATCTCATTACCATTAGAAATACAGGTACCCTTACTACCCATAGTAATTGCTATAAGTTTAGCACCTAATTTATGTAAATAAGCCAAGCCTTTTTTTACGTCATCAGTTTTACAAATAATTTCAAATTCTTCATCACTTAATTTCAAGAAATCAGCATGCTTAATAAAATAAAGAATTTCTTCTATAAATAATTCTTCTTTATCTTTCCAAAAAGCACTTCTATAATTAGGATCAAAAGATATGAATTTATTTTCTTTTAAAGCTTTTTCTAATAAAAGTCTATAACATTCTTTCAAGCTACCATTTAAAAAACCTGTTGCAGAACCAAAATGAAATACATTGGCTTTCTCTAGTTCTTTCTTATTTAATTCTGAAAATTCCAAATTAGCATCAGCACCTCTTACAAAAGAAAAATCTCTTTGTCCATCATTTTCTAAAGAAACAAAGGCTAAAGTAGTTGCTACATTTTTATCTTTTATTAAAAGAGAAGTATTAACCATATGTTTTAAAAGACTTTTTTCTAAGAAATCACCAAAAGGATCAGTTCCAACTTTGCCACAAAATAAAGCTTCTTGTCCAAGTCGACTAAGAACAGCACTTACATTGGCAGGAGCACCACCAGCTTTTTTTAAAAATATATTTGAATTAGCGATATTATTACCAATATCTTGTGATATAAAATCAATTAGTAATTCCCCTACACAGACTATACTCATAATTACCTCCTAGTTAAATGAAAACCTTTTCATTATTTTACTTTATTTTTAAAAATTTGTCAATTTTTTGATAAAAAAAGATAGAAGTAAATAAACTTCTACCTATAAATTATTATAAAGCTAGTAAATTTAATATAGCTTTTTTAGAAAATTCTATTTCATCTTCTAATTTAACTGTAACTTTTTCATTTAATTTTTCATATAAATCTTGCATTCTAACCTCATCTAAAGAAATTATTAAACTTACAATATCTTTAGTTCTATCTTTTCCGTATGCTAATTCTTCAGCATGTTTATTAATTACTTTAGTAATAGAATCCAAATTTCTTGCATTTCTTCTTTCTTCAGCTTCATTTACTACTAAATTAGCTCTACCACTTTCCAATTTTAAATTATTGTACATAACAAAAAATTCAGAATGAGTATGGTAATATCTATATCTGTAATCTATCCAATTTGTTAGCTTTTCTTTGATACTTCCAGATTCTTCTAAAATTGAATCGATTTTAGCTAGAATATCATCATAGTATTTTTTTATGATTTCTTCTAAAATTCCTTCTTTAGAGTCAAACATAAAATAAAATGAACCTGTTGTGGTGGACAAAGCCTCACAAATATCTTTGATACTTGTTTCTTTATAGCCTCTCTTGTAAAATAATTCTTCAGTAGTTTTTAAAAATTTGTTTCTTTTTTCTAATGTAGCTTTTCTCATTTCTACAACACCTCTCTTTAAAATTTTATAATTTTTTGAATCTCCCATAAAAACGTAAATATCTATATATGTTCGCATGATAAATTTC
>Ga0075011_10001769_pt1 | contig 11677 bp, 9 predicted proteins | sample TARM_MetaG_T_14_FD_72354 | JGI IMG/M metagenome (GOLD analysis project Ga0075011, IMG submission 72354) | Freshwater microbial communities from Pennsylvania, USA, analyzing microbe dynamics in response to fracking - TARM_MetaG_T_14 | ecosystem: Environmental > Aquatic > Freshwater > River...
GTCACAGGACATCAAGTCGATCATCACCTACTCGTCGCGCCATCGCGCCGCGCGCGACAGCGAGCAGCAGGTGGCCGCCGATATCGTCTGGCAGGAATGGCTGGTGGCCGGCAGGGCCCGGCAACTCGCGACAGACCTGATCATCGGCGCGCGCAGCCGCCCCTTGTATGGCGCCGCCCGGCAACTGCTGGCCGACCGCAACGCCAAGCTCGATCAGGCACTGGCCGCCGGCAACACGACACTGACCATCGTCGCGCCCGACCGGGTCGCCTTGCAGGCCGCGCGCATGGCGCTCGACAGCTTCGACCAGACCCAGCTCGCGCTCAAACACCAGCTCAATGCCCTGCTGGGCCTTGCCCCCGATGCCGATGTACCACTCGTCGCCACCCCGGACCTGCCCGCCTTCGATCCGGCGGCAATCCGCGCCAGCCTGCCTTCTCTGGCGGACCGGCGGCCCGATCTCATCGCCCTGCGCCTCGGCTATGGGGCGGCGGACGAAACCGTGCATCAGGCGATCCTCGCCCAGTTCCCCGACCTCGTGCTGGGGCCGAGCGCATCGAGCGACAATTCCAAAGTCATCAATGCCGGGCCGAACGCCACGCTGGGCCTGCCGGTCTTCGACCGCAACCAGGGCGCTCTGGCCATCGCCAGGGCAACCCGCGCCCAGCTCCACGCCGAATACGCGGCCCGCCTCGCGGCCACCACCGGCGAAGTGGGGGCCCTGCTCGGGCAGGCCGAACAGCTCTCCGCCCAGCTCGACAGGGCCCGGCGCGCGCTGCCCGGCGCCCGTCTGGCTGCCGAACGGGCCGCGGCGGCCTTCGGCGCCTCCAACCTCGACGAGCGCGGCTATGTCGATCTCGTCTCCAACCATTTTGCCAGAGAACAGGAAATCATGACTCTGGAGCTTGCCCTGCTCGACCGCCAGATCGCGATCCAGACCCTCGTGGGCGCCGGACTGCCGACGGTCGATCTTCCTCGGGCACCATCGGGGAGCATGCAGCGATGATCGCGGCAACGATGAGGCGGATGATCGCCCTTTCCGCCCTGTTTGCCCCCCTCGCCGGGTGCGGCACGCTGCCTGATGCCGACCGGCAGGAGGGCGAACCGAGCGTGCTGGTTACGCTGACCAGACCGACGCGCGGAAGCCTGCCGCAGGAGATCGAAGCGTTCGGCGCGGCCACGCCCGCCACCAATGGCACCGAAACGATCAGCATGGCCCAGCCCGGCCAGATCACCAGCCTTGCCGTCACACCGGGCAGCGCGGTCCACGCGGGCCAGACGCTAGCAACCTTTGCCCTCGCCCCGACCGCGCGCAGCACGTATCTGCAAGCGCAAGAGGCCCTCCTCGCCGCGCAGAAACAGCGCGCCAGCACCGCCCAGTTGCTCGCCCAGCAACTGGCCACCCGGGACCAGCTCGTGCAGGCCGACAAGGCCGTGTCCGACGCGCGCGTGGCGCTGGCCGGGCTGCGGGCCGAAGGCGCCGGTCAGGCCGTGCAGACCCTGAGCGCCCCGTTCGCGGGCGTGGTCATCGCCATCAGCGCCGCCCAGGGCGACAGGACGCTGCCGGGCGCCCCGATCATGACGCTGGCGCGGGCCGGTGGCATCGTCGTGACCGTCGGCGTCGATCCCGCCCGGCGCGCGGCCCTGTCGGTCGGCCAGCCTGCCCGGCTTGCGCCTCTGGCAGGCGGGGCGCCGATCACCGGCCATGTCCTGCGCATCGACAGCACGCTCAATCCCAGAACCCGGATGATCGATGTCGACCTCGCCTTCCCAAGCGGCGTCCTTTTGCCCGGTGAAGGCGTGCAGGCCATGATCGCGACCGGGCAGGTTTCAGGCTGGGTCGTGCCGCACAAGGCCGTCGTGACCGCCGATGGCCCGGCCCATCTGTTTCAGGCCGTGGGCGGCAAGGCAAAAGCCGTGCCCGTGCGCGTCGCGCTCTCCTCGGACAGCGGCGATGTCGTCGAAGGGGCGCTCGATCCTGCGCGGCCGATCATCGTCGATGGCGCCTATCAGGTGCAGGACGGCATCGCCATCCGGCAGGATCAGCCATGATCGCGCGGCTCCTCCACCGGCAATCGCGCGCGTTCGTCCTTGTCGCCATGGCCGTGGCGCTGGCCGGGATGATCGCGGCGCTGTCGCTGCCGACCGGCCTCTTCCCGCAAGTCTCGTTCCCGCGCGTGGTCGTCGATCTCGACGCGGGGAGCCGCCCGGCCAGCCAGACCGCGCTCACCGTCACCCGCCCGGTCGAGGAAGCGATCCGCGCGATCCCCGGCGTGCGCGATGTCCGCTCGGAAACCAGCCGGGGCTCGGCACAGATATCCATCGACTTTGGCTGGGGCCGCGACATGGTCGCCAGCACGCTGCTCGTCGATTCGGCGATTGCCCGTGTCCTGCCCGCGCTGCCTGCGGGCACCGCCTATAACGTGCGGCGCATGGACCCGACGGTCTTCCCGATCATCTCCTATGCACTGGTCTCGCGCAATGGCGATCCGGTCGCCTTGCAGGATCTGGCGCGCTATCAGATCACGCCGCTGCTTTCGTCCATCGAAGGCCTCGCGCGGGTCGATGTCCAGGGCGGACAGACTGCCGAAGTGCAGGTTCTGGCCGATCCCCGGCGCCTCGCCGATCACGCACTGGCGATGCGCGACCTCACCAATGCCATCCGCGACGGCAATGTGCTGAGCGCGATCGGCCAAGTGCAGGACCGGGGACGCCTGTCACTCGTCATCGCCGATCACAGCGTGATCACCGCGCGGCAGGTGGGCGATATCGTCGTCCAGTCCGATGCCACCGGCGTCGTGCGGGTCCGCGATGTCGCCACGGTACAGGATGGCCGCATGCCGCAATGGATGCGCATCGTCGAGGACGGGCAACCGGCGGTCCTGTTCAACATCTACGAACAGCCCGACGGCAACGCGGTGCGGATCGCGCAGGAGGTCCGCCAAAAACTGGCGACCTTGCGGCTTCCCCCCGGCGTGCAGCTGGTCAACTGGTACGACCAGAGCGAGCTGGTCATGCAATCGGCGGCCAGCGTGCGCGATGCCGTGCTGATCGGGCTGGTGCTGGCCGCGCTGGTGCTGCTGTTCTTCCTGCGCAGCTGGCGGGTGACGCTGGTGGCGGTGATCGTTGTCCCGGCCACGCTGGCGGCGACGGTGCTGGTGCTCAGCGTGCTGGGGATGAGCTTCAACATCATGACGCTGGGCGGCATTGCCGCAGCGGTCGGCCTGCTGATCGACGATGTGATCGTGATGGTCGAACATATCGCCCGCCGGGCCAGCGCACGCGACGAACAGGGCCGCGTGGCAGGTCGCAGCGCCGTGTTCGGCGCCGCGCAGGAATTCATGCGCCCCCTGACCGGATCGAGCCTGGCCACGCTGATCGTCTTCCTTCCGCTCTCGTTCCTGAGCGGGGTGACCGGGGCCTTTTCCAAGGCGCTGTCCGTCACCATGGCCGCCGCCCTCGCCATCTCGTGGGCGATGACCGCCTTTGTCGTTCCCGTGCTGACTGGCTGGCTGGTCGATTTCGACACCTGGCACGATCCGGGCGAAACCGGCAAAGGCCCCCTTGCCCGCGTGCAGGACCGCGCGCTCGACCGCCTGACCGGCAGGCCATGGCTGCTCGTCGCCATTCTCGTGCCGCTGCTGGCGCTCGGCTATATCGGCTACAGGGCAGTGCCGACCGGCTTCATGCCCAGTGTCGATGAAGGCGGCTTCATCATGGACTATTACACTGCGCCGGGCACCTCGCTCGACGAAACCGGGCGGCAGGTCGGGCAGATCGACGCCATGCTCAAGGCCGATCCCGATGTGCTCACGTTCTCGCGGCGCCTTGGCACCGGGCTGGGCGGCGATCTGGGCCAGAGCTATCACGGCGACTATTTCGTGCGCCTCAAACCGGGCCACGGCAGGCCGACCGAAGAGGTCGCCAGCCGCCTGAGTGACGAAGTCGCGCGCAAGGTGCCCGGTGTCGAGGTCGAGGTCGCCCAGCTCATGGAAGACCTGATCGGCGACCTGACCGCCGTGCCCCAGCCGATCGAGGTCAAGCTCTTCGCCTCGGACCCGTCGGTGCTCTATGGGCAGGCTAGGAAAGTCGCCGCGATCATCGCGCGGATCAACGGCGTGGTCGAGGTCAGGGATGGCGTGCGGCTGGCCGGTGACGCGCTCAACGTGCGGATCGATCCCGTCCGGGCGGGGCTGGAAGGGGTGACTCCCGCCGAGGTGGAAAGCCAGCTTTCCGACGGCCTGACCGGCGCCCTCGCCACGACGCTGCCCCAGCCCGCCAAGGCGGTCAACGTGCGCGTCCGCCTGCCCGATGCCACGACGATCAGCCAGACCCGGCTGGCCGACCTGCCCATTCGCGCCGCCGATGGCCACGTCTTCCCATTGTCGCGGGTCGCCAGCGTGACGCCAGAGGCCGGGCAACCCCAGATCAGCCGCGAGAATCTCGAACCCATGGTCGCAGTCACCGGCCGTATCCAGGGGCGCGGCATCGGCGCGGCGGTCGGCGATGTGATCGCCGCGCTCGACAAGCCCGGCACGCTGGGTCCGGGTGTGCGCTACGAACTGGGCGGGCTCTATCAGCAGCAGCAGATCGCCTTTGCCGGTCTGGTGCGGGTCTTCGGCGCGGCGCTGGTCGCCGAATTCCTCCTCCTGCTGGTGCTCTATCGCCGCCTCATGCTGCCGGTCATCATCATCGGCTGCTCGCTGCTCTCGACGAGCGCGGTGTTCACGGCGCTGTGGCTGTGCGGGGTCGATCTCAACATCACCGCGCTGATGGGCATGACCATGATCATCGGCATCGGCACCGAGATGGCGATCTTCTACGTTTCGGAGTTCGAGGCCATGGCCCGGCACATGCCCCCCGCCCAGGCCGCACGCGAGGCCAGCCGACACCGCCTGCGCCCGATCACGATGACCACGCTGGCCGCGATCCTGACCCTGCTGCCGCTGGCCATGGCCATCGGCCAGGGATCGGGCATCCAGCAACCGCTGGCGATCGCGATCATCGCGGGCCTGTTGCTGCAATATCCGCTGGTGCTGGTCGCGATGCCGGTCCTCGTGCGCCTGACCCTTCGCAGGGCCTGATCCATGCACAATCAGGAGGGGGCGGCTCTTGCCTGCCCCCTCCTGATTCCCGGCCAAACGCCGTGCGCCAAACGCAAAAAAGGCCAGAGCGAAACCGCCTGGCCATTCGATGCTGCTATCGGAGAAAACTGGTGGAGCCGAGGGGGATCGAACCCCTGACCTCTACAATGCCATTGTAGCGCTCTCCCAGCTGAGCTACGGCCCCACATGTTTTGACACTGCTTCATCCTGGGCGAACGAAGCCCCGGTAAAACCGGGAATTTTGAAGACTGGTGGAGCCGAGGGGGATCGAACCCCTGACCTCTACAATGCCATTGTAGCGCTCTCCCAGCTGAGCTACGGCCCCATCTTCGTCTTCATGCCCGCCCTGGGGGGCGAACCGTCCCGGCGGTGTTCATCGCCGGGAGCCGCGCCTCTAAGGGAGACCTATGCGGCTGGCAAGAGGCTTTTTTCACCTGCCGCATTTTTCTTCGGCCCGTCCTGTGGATCATCTGTGGATGATTTTCGGACGGGCCGGGAAACAGGTCAGTTTTCCTCGTCCTCGCCTTCGTGGGCGCCCACGCCGAGGTCGTCGTCGCCACCCAGGTCGACGTCGTTGTCGGGCGAATCGCCGTCGTCGTCGATGTCCAGATCCTCGTCGGCCAGATCGACGTCGGCGTCGGCCTCGACCTTCTCCTTCTGGATCTCCTCATAGGGGATCGGCTGCTTCGACTTGAGCACCGGCTCGGGGTGCCACGAGTACTTGCATTCGACGCAGGTGACCGGATCGGCGTTGCCGAGGTCGTAGAAGCGGGTGCCGCACTTCGGGCAGCTGTGCTTGGCGCCCCATTCAGGCTTGACCATGAATAATCCTCGAAAAGCTTGCCCGCCGCCGGTGGGCACGGTGCAAAACCAACAAAAAGCGTAAAACCAGAAAACGTCTTGCCAGAAATCGTCTTGAAGGCACGCCGCCCGGAAATCAAGCGCGCGCACGCCCAGACTCTACGGCCAGACTGCGGCGCGCGCCTTGCCATAGGCGCCGCGCGCTGTCAAAAGCCGCGCGATTTTGTCCGCTCCTTCAGTTTTTGGAAAGACCCTTCCCGTGAGCCACGACCCCGCCCAGATGCGCCCGCGCCGTTTTTCCGCCCAAGGGCCGCTCACGGGCCGGATTCGCGTTCCGGGCGACAAGTCGATCAGCCACCGCTCGATCATGCTGGGCGCGTTGGCCGTGGGCGAGACCCGCGTGACGGGCCTGCTCGAAGGCGAGGACGTGCTGTCCACCGCCGCCGCCATGCGCGCGATGGGCGCCACCATCGAGCGGCAGGCCAATGGGGAATGGCTGGTCGCGGGCGTGGGCGTGGGCGGGCTGCTCCAGCCCGGCACCGCGCTCGACATGGGCAATTCGGGCACCTCGACCCGCCTGCTGATGGGCCTTGTCGCCACCCACCCGATCACCGCCTGCTTCGTGGGCGACGCCAGCCTGTCGAAGCGCCCGATGGGCCGCGTGATCGACCCGCTCACGCAGACCGGCGCGCGTTTCACGTCCTATCCCGGTGGCCGCCTGCCGCTGATCGTCGAGGGCGCGACCACGCCGGTTCCGCTCACCTACCGCCTGCCGGTCGCCTCGGCGCAAGTGAAAAGCGCGATCCTGCTGGCCGGGCTCAACACGCCGGGCACGACCACAGTGATCGAGCCTGTCCCCACCCGCGACCATTCCGAGCGCATGCTGCGCGGCTTTGGCGCCGATCTCAGCGTCGAACTGGAAAGCGACGGCACGCGGATCATCCGCCTTGCGGGCGAGGCCGAACTCAAGCCGCAGACCATCACCGTGCCCGGCGATCCCTCGTCGGCGGCATTCTTTGCCGTGGCCGCGCTCATCGTGCCGGGCTCGGACCTGATCATCGAGAACGTCGGCCTCAACCCCACCCGCGCCGCCTTGTTCGACGTGCTGCGCCAGATGGGCGGCGCGATCGAGGAACTCGACCGCCGCGATGTCGGCGGGGAGCCGGTGGCCGACTTGCGCGTGCGCGCCTCGGCCCTGACCGGCATCGAGGTCGATCCGGCGGTCGTCCCCGCGATGGTCGACGAATTCCCCGTGCTGTTCGTGGCCGCCGCCCATGCCAGGGGCCGCACCGTCACGCGCGGGCTTGAGGAACTGCGGGTCAAGGAATCGGACCGCATCACCGTGATGCGCGTGGCGCTGGAACTGGCTGGCGCGAACGTGACCGAAACCGAAGATGGCCTGATCATCGAGGGCACCGACGGCGCCCCCCTTCCCGGCACGGCCCCCGATGCGCGCGTGGCGACCCACCTCGACCACCGCATCGCCATGGCCATGGCCGTGGCCGGCCTTGCCAGCGCGCAGGGCGTCGAAGTGGACGACACCCGCCCCATCGCCACCAGCTTCCCGGTGTTCGAGGCCCTGATCGCCACCGCGACTGGGCAGGCCTGAAAGCCCTTCGCGTGATCGCGCCCGTTCTGCCTCCGCTTCTGGCAGACATTTGCGGATTTGCCGGAATGGCCTGCGTGATCCTGGCCTATGGCTATGCCACGCGCGGGCGCGCCGACGGGCGCCCCGCCAACCCCTTCATCCAGCACGGGACCAACCTTGCAGGCGCGGCCCTGCTCACGGTCTCGCTGCTGGTCCACCTCAACCCCGCCTCGCTCGTGCTCGAAGGATTCTGGGCGGCCATCGCCATCTGGGGCCTGGTCAAGGCGTTTCGCGAAAAGGGAAGAAAAACCCGATGATTATCGCTATCGACGGCCCCACCGCCTCGGGCAAGGGCACCATCGCCCGCGCGCTGGCTGCCCACTTCGGCCTGCCTCACCTCGACACCGGGCTGCTCTATCGCGCGGTCGGACGGCAGGTCTTCCTTGCGGGCGGCAATCCTGACGATCCCGAACAGGCGCTGGCCGCCACCGCCTTCCCCGACAGCCTGCTCGAAGACCCCGAACTGCGCTCGGAGGAAACCGGGGGGCTGGCCAGCCGCGTCTCGATCCACCCCGCCGTGCGCGCGGCCCTGCTCGAACGCCAGCAGGCCTTTGCCAACCAGCCGGGCGGCGCCGTTCTTGACGGGCGCGACATCGCCACGGTCATCGCTCCCCATGCCCCGGCCAAGCTCTTCGTGACCGCGAGCGTTGCCGCGCGCGCGCTGCGCCGCTGGGCCGAGATGCAGGGCCAGGGCCGCACCGTCAGCCGCGAGGCGATCGAGGCCGACCTCGCCGCCCGCGACGAACGCGACGCCAACCGCGCCCAGGCCCCCTTGCGTCAGGCCCCCGACGCCGCCCTGCTCGACACGTCCGCGATGGGCCGCGAAGTCGCCATCGCAACGGCCATCGCCCTCGTCGAAAAGCAGCTCGCCAGCAGGTAAGGCAACCGGTCAGGCAGGGGCCCCTCTCCCCTGCCCCCTGCCCCCGGTCACTCCGGCTTTTCGCCCAGGATCTGCACGCGGAAGCCCGAGCGCACTTGCGGGAAATAGTCCCAGATCGCCGAATGCTGCGCACAACGGTTGTCCCAGAAGGCGATCGAATGGGGCTGCCAGCGGAACCGGCACTGGAACATCGGGTGCTGGACATGTTCGTAGAGGAACGTCAGCAGCGCGCGGCTCTCGATGGCCGGGATGCCCTCGATGTGGGTGGTGAAGCCCCGGTTCACATAGATGCACTTGCGCCCCGTCACCGGGTGGGTGCGGATCACCGGATGGCTGTTGCGCGGCAATTTCATGCCCTCGGGCGTGATCCCGCCAAAGCCCATGACCGCATCGTGCACCGCGGTCAGCCCGTCGAGATAGCCCTTCATCCGGTCCGAGAGCGCGTCATAGGCCGCGTACATGTTGGAAAACACGGTGTCGCCGCCCACCGGCGGGATCGTGTGGAGATAGAGGATCGAACCCATCGGGGGCTGCTCGTCGCAGCTCATGTCCGAATGCCAGTCCTCTCCGGCGACGAATGTGCTGTTTTCATCGGCGTGGATGATCGTCACTTCGGGGTGGCCGGGCACCTGCCAGGGCGCCGTGCTGGGCGCGACATGGACACCGCCGAAATATTCGGCGAGGCGGATGTGATCGGCATGGGACAGCTTCTGGTCGCGGAAGAACAGCACCAGCCGGTCGGCCATGGCCGCGCGCAGTTCCTCGACCTGCCGGTCGCTGAGCGGCGCGGTCAGGTCCAGCCCCGAGACTTCCCCGCCCATCACCGGGGTCACGGGGGCAACAGTGATCGTTTCGTAGCTCATCGCTCAGGCACCTCGAAAAAAGATTTCAGATCAGCGGCCAGTTCATGCGCAGCGGCAGCCCGGAACGCGCGACCACGGCCTGCGCGGCCTCCTGCGCCTGCGCCAGCAGGCCTTCCTCGTCGATGGTCGTCGAGCGTCCGGCGGCCACTACCCGGCGCCCTTCGACCCAGACACTGTCGACCCCGCGCCCGTCGGCACTCCACACCAGATGCTGCACCGGATTGTGCAGCGGCACCCATTCGGGGCGGCGCGTGTCGTGCAGCACGAGGTCGGCCCGCGCACCCACGGCCAGCGTGCCGACCTGCCCTTCCAGCCCCATCGCGCGCGCGCCGTTGACCGTGAGCATTTCGAGCGCGGCCTCGGCGGGGAACAGCGCGGTATCGCCGCGCGCATCCTTCCACAGCCCGGCCATGAGCCGCGCCGAAGGCATCAGGTCGTGCCGGTCGCCGCCATCGGTGCCCAGCGCAAGATTGACACCCTGCGCCGCCATTTCGGGGAACAGCCCGCGCGTGGTCGCCTGATAACCGCCCTTGAGCGAGGCTTCGGGGCAATGGACGACATGGGTGCCGCTTTGCGCGACAAGGGCAACTTCGCTTTCGTCGATGTGGACCATGTGGACGAGCGCCAGATGATCGCCCAGCACCCCCAGATCAGCCAGCCATTGCAGCGGGCGCTTGCCCTCGTGGGCGAGATACCATTCCGCATCGCCCGGAGCCGGGGCCATGTGCGCGGCGATGTGCAGGCCCCGCTCGCGCGCGATGGCGCTGGCCGCCTGCCACAGCGGGGCGGTGTTGGTCATGTGCCCGACCAGCAGCGGCCAGGCGGCGATCAGGCGCCCGTCGTCGGGCAAGGCGGCCAGATCGGCCTCGATGGCGGCAATCGCCTTGTCGGTCAGCGCGGTCTGGTCGTCATCGGGCGCAAAGGCGCGGTCCATGCACCAGCGCCCGATCCGCCCGCGAATACCCACCGGTTCGAGCGCAGCGGCCACTTCGTCGAAGGCCAGGATCGTGCCCGCCTCCAGAAACGTGGTCGTCCCGGTCTTGAGCATGGTGAGCGCGGCGAGCCGGGCGGCCAGCGCCTGCTCGCGCGGGGTGTGCCCGTGATAGAGCGGGATCACCCATTGGTTGAGCCCTTCATCGAACGGCAGGTGTTCGGGCAGGAAATTGCGCAGCAAAGTCTCGGTCAGGTGGACATGCCCGTTGACGAAGCCGGGCGTGCCGACAAAGCCGCGCCCGTCGATCACCTCGCGCGCGCGGACCTGCCCCTCGACCTGGTCACGCGGCCCGACCGCCACGATGCGCCCGCCCGCCATGGCCAGCGCCCCGTCGCGGATCACCCGCCGCGTGGCATCCATGGTGACGAGCATCGCCCCCGCAACGAGTGTGTCCGCCTCGATCATCTCCGTTCCGGGCCTCTCCATCTCAGCCGAACCGGAAGGCCGAAATGTCGGCCATCATCACGTTGTCGGTGAAATCGCGTGTCCCGGCGTCGTCCAGCGCGGCCCCGGCGGCGACCATCAGCGGGATCAGGTGCTCTTCGCGCGGGTGGCTCAGGCGGCCCGAGGGGGCGGACGACCATTGCGCCAGCTTCTGCCAGCGCGTGGCCGGGTCGCTCTCGACCGCCTGCGTCAGCCAGGCATCGAACTGGGCCGAAGGCTGGGTGGCAGCCGGCGAAAAGAACGCCCGCATGTTGTGGAAGCTCATCCCCGAACCGACGATCAGCACGCCTTCCTTGCGCAACGGGGCCAGCGCGCGGCCCACCCGCAAGTGCGCCTCGGGGTCGAGATCGCGCCTGAGCGAGAGCGGCACGACCGGAATATCGGCCTCGGGCGTGACCAACAGGAACGGAATGAACACCCCGTGGTCGAAGCCGCGCCGCGCATCGGTGCGCGCGGGCAGCCCCTCGGCGCGGATCAGCTCGACGATCCGCCCGGCCAGTTCCGGCGCACCGGGGGCGGGAAACTTCAGCTCATAGGTGTGCTGGGGGAAGCCGTAATAGTCGAAGATCATCTCGGGCGCGGGCGCGCATGCGGCGGCAAACTCGCCCTCCTCCCAGTGGCCCGAGACAACCACGATGGCCTTGGGCCGTTCGGGCAGGCTGGCGATCAGGCCCTTGAGATAGGCAGCGGTCTTGTCCCAGGCATCGGCAGGCCCGCCCATGGCGCGCCAGTCCATGAAGAAGCACGGGCCGCCGCCATGGGGGATGAACAGGGTGGGCATGGTGGCGGTGGAAACATCAGGCATGATCGGGAGGCGCTCCTGCGGGGCTGTCTTGAGGGATGGGCTAGGACCTAAGGGCCTCGGGCGTCTTGATCACGCGCGCAAGCAATTTTGCAAACAGGCCCCTGACCCGACTTGATGCGCTGCGCCCTCGTTCTTGC
>Ga0075011_10001771_pt1 | contig 11676 bp, 10 predicted proteins | sample TARM_MetaG_T_14_FD_72354 | JGI IMG/M metagenome (GOLD analysis project Ga0075011, IMG submission 72354) | Freshwater microbial communities from Pennsylvania, USA, analyzing microbe dynamics in response to fracking - TARM_MetaG_T_14 | ecosystem: Environmental > Aquatic > Freshwater > River...
CCGGCCGCGGCCGGGGAGCGCGCAAGCACATCCCCTTCACACCGGACGCCAAGAAGACCCTCGAGCTCTCGCTGCGCGAGGCGATCCGCCTCGGCTCGAAGGGCATCAACTCCGGCCACCTGCTGCTCGGGATCCTGCGGTCGCGCACGCCGGCGACGCCGGTGGTCGAGGAGGCGCTGCGAACCGCCGGCGTCGACGCCCCGGCGCTGCGCACGGCGGCGGAGCAGCAGTCCCGCCCCGCCTGAGCCGTTCCCGCCTGAGCCGTCAGGAAGGTAGCGCAGCCCGGGCCCTACAGCTTGGTCACCGGCGAGTAGCGCAGCAGCAGCCGCTTGGTGCCCTCGGAGCCGAAGTCGATCTTCGCGACGGCGTTCGTCCCCGCTCCCTCGACGGCCACGACCTTGCCGAGACCGTAGGCGTCGTGGGTCACCCGGTCGCCGACAGACAGGCTCGGGATCTCCGCGTCCTTGCGGGGGGTCGCGCTGCCGAAGCGCGCGCCCGTCGACTCCGCCGGCGCGTTCTTGGGACGCCCGAGACGGGTCGGCCCGTACCCCGAGCTCCCGGACCCGCGGGACCCCCACGCCGACCCGCCGCCGCGCAGGTAGGCCGTCGACGACTCCCGCCGCCGCCAGTCCCACAATTCCTCCGGGATGTCGCCGAGGAAGCGGCTCTCCGGCATCTCGTTCGCCATGCCCCACGCCGAGCGCTGGCCGGCGCGGGAGATGTAGAGCCGCTCCCGGGCGCGCGTGATGCCCACGTAGGCGAGGCGCCGCTCCTCGGCGAGCTCCGTGTCGTCGTGGAGGGAGCGCAGGTGCGGGAAGGTCCCGTCCTCCATGCCGGTGAGGAAGACGACGGGGAACTCGAGGCCCTTGGCGGTGTGCAGGGTCATGAGCGTGACGACGCCCGGGTCCGCCTTGGGTGCCTGCTCGGCCTCGCCGTCCGCGACGTCCTCCGCAGGGATCTGGTCGGCGTCGGCCACGAGCGAGACGCGCTCGAGGAAGTCGTCGAGGGAGCCCTCCGGGTCGGCCTCCGAGAACTCCGTCGCAACGGCGTGCAGCTCGGCGAGGTTCTCGACCCGCGAGGCGTCCTGCGGGTCGTCGCTGGCGCGGAGCTCGGCGAGGTAGCCCGTCCGGTCGAGGACGGCGCCGAGGATCACGGCCGGCGGCTCCCCCGCCTCGACCAGGTCGCGCAGGCCTCCCATGAGGTCGCGGAACGCCTTGAGGGGGTTGAGCGAGCGCGTCGACATGCCGGGCACGTCCTCGGCGCGCTCGAGCGCGGCCCCGAACGAGATCCTCTCCCGCTCCGCGAACCCCGCGACCAGCGACTCCGCCTTGTCGCCGAGCCCACGCTTGGGCACGTTGAGCACCCGACGCAGGTTCACGTCGTCGTCCGGGTTGGCCAGGGCGCGCAGGTACGCGATGGCGTCCTTGATCTCGCGGCGCTCGTAGAAGCGGGTGCCGCCGACCACCTGGTACGGCAGGCCGACGCGGACGAGCACCTCCTCCAGGGCACGGGACTGCGCGTTGGTCCGGTAGAAGATCGCGACGTCGCCCGGGCGCACGCCCTCGGTGTCCCCGAGCCGGTCGATCTCCTCGGCGACGAAGCGGGCCTCCTGGTGCTCGTCGTCGGCCACGTAACCGACGATCTGCGGGCCGGTGCCCGCGGCCGTCCACAGACGCTTGGGCTTGCGGTCGCGGTTGCGCGAGATGACGGCGTTCGCCGCGGTGAGGATGTTCTGCGTCGAACGGTAGTTCTGCTCCAACAGGATCGTGGTGGCGTCCCGGTAGTCCTGCTCGAACTCCTGGATGTTGCGGATCGTCGCGCCGCGGAACGCGTAGATGGACTGGTCGGCGTCGCCGACCACCGTGAGCTCGGCCGGCTCCAGCCCGTCCTCGTCCTCCGTGCCGGTCGTCCCGGTCAGCTCACGCACCAGCACGTACTGCGCGTGGTTCGTGTCCTGGTACTCGTCGACCAGCACGTGCCGGAAGCGGCGCCGGTAGTGCTCGGCCACCGCGGGAAAGGCCTGGAGCAGGTGGACGGTGGTCATGATGATGTCGTCGAAGTCCAGCGCCGAGGCCTGCTGGAGGCGGGCCTGGTAGCGGGTGTAGACGTCGGAGAGGACGGGGTCGTGCCCCTCGGCATCGGCCCCCTGCGCCGCATACTCGTCCGGCGTGACGAGCTCGTTCTTCAGGTCGCTGATGCGGTGTGCCAGGCTCCGGGCCGGGTGCTTCTTCGGGTCCAGGTTGAGCTCGCGCGTGACCAGGGTGACGAGGCGCTGGGAGTCGGCGGCGTCGTAGATCGAGAAGCTCGAGCGCAGCCCGATCACCTTGTACTCGCGGCGCAGGATCCGCACGCACGCGGAGTGGAACGTCGAGACCCACATGCGCGACGCGGACGGCCCGACCAGGTGCGCGACGCGCTCGCGCATCTCTGCGGCCGCCTTGTTGGTGAAGGTGATCGCGAGGATCTCCCCGGCCCGCGCCCGCCCGGTTGCCAGCAGGTGCGCGATGCGGTGGGTCAGCACCCGGGTCTTGCCCGAGCCGGCGCCGGCGACGATCAGCAGCGGCGACCCGTGGTGCACGACGGCGGCCCGCTGCTGCGGATTCAGACCGACGAGCAGCTCCGTCGGGTCGAGGTGCGCGTACGGTCCCCGGCGCGGGGCGTCGTCGTGCCCGACATGCCCGTCGGTGCCGCGGTCGGCGACGGCGGCCCGCACCCAGTCCGGGGCGCCCGAGCGAGCGGCGTCGTTCTCCCACGCGTCCCAGCGGGGCGCGGCGGTGGGCAGGCGCGAGGTGTCGCCGACCTCGGCGGTGCCGAGTCCGGGCAGAGGCAGGTGATCGAAGAGAGAGGTCATCGCACCCGCAAGCGTAGGCCGCGGGACCGACACTCAGGGCGGGCCGCTGCCGACTGCACGGGATCGTGGCCGGGGGCTACGGCAGCGTCGGAGCTGGGGCAGCGTCGGGGCGCCGGCGCGCGGGCGTTCGAGGTGGAGGCCACCTCGCCTCGCGCACCCGCTGTCAGACTCGCCAGACGCCGATCAGCCCTATGGCTGCGGCGAGGAGGCCGCCCGTGAGCTGCACGAGGATCGTGATGCCCGTGGCCTTCAGCGCGGCGACGGCGGCGCCACGGGCCGCCGCGGAGTCGTGCCGGCGGGCCAGCTCGGCGAGGTACACCGCGCCCACGAAGAAGAGGAACAGGCCGACGACCGGCACCACGAAGAATCCGACGATGCCCGCGGCGCCGCCCCAGGCCATCGTCGACCACGGGACGTCTGCGCGGCGCAGGTGCCGACCCGCGAGCAGCCACTGGAGCAGCTCGGCGACGCCGATCACGGCCGCGGCGGCGACGAAGACCCACCACGCGGCCCCGCCCGTGGCCCACGCCCAGACGAGGATCGCGCCGAGCACCAGGAGGTTGCCCGGCAGGACCTGGACGACGGTGCCGAGCAGGCCGACCAGGATGACCAGGCCGATCAGGACCTCGCCGAGAGCGCTCATCGCCGCGACCCTCCCGTGCCCTCGCCGATCGTCACCAGAAGACGGCGATGATCACGTTGAGGATGGTCAGCCCGCCGACGGCGTGCTTGAGCGCCGGGGTGACGGGGCCCGTCCCGTTGTCCGCCTTTGCGCCCTGGCGACGTGCGAAGAAGGCGAGGACGGCGATCACCACGGCCACGAGCAGCTTCACGCGCAGCTTGTTGACGTCGCCGTCGAAGTCGACGGTGCCCGCCTCGACGAGCCCGAGCATGGCGACACCGGCGACGGCGGCCGTGGCCGCGCCGTGGAACACGCCGCGGTAGAGCCCGGCACTGCGGATCGAGGCGAAGTACCCGCCGAGCACCATGGCCCACCCGATGAAGTGCACGAACACGAGAAGGGAGAAGAGAAAGTCCACGCGCCGAGGATATCCACAGGCCGACATCGGGCGCCGGGAAGCCGAGTGCCAGGCACCCGGCGAACGCTCACACGACGGGGCGGCGCGCGAAGATCACCAGGTTCTCGCTCACCGCGGTTCATCGCCACCAGGGGCACTCGAGACCCTGGGCGGGACGGGGCGGCGGTCACGGCGGGCTCCAGGGGGCATGGCGGGCCGCCCGGCGGACGGTGTCCCCATGCTCGGGCACGGAGCCGGTCCCGTCAGAGGATGTGGCGCGCCGCTGCCCAGCGGGTCAGCTCGTAGCGGCTCGAGAGCTGGAGCTTGCGCAGCACCGCCGAGACGTGTGTCTCGACCGTCTTGATCGAGATGAACAGCTCGCTGGCCACCTCGCGGTAGGAGTAGCCGCGCGCGATCAGCCGCATGACCTCCTGCTCGCGGCGCGAGAGGCGGTCGAGCTCGTCGTCGGCCACCGAGACCTCCCCCGCCGCGGTGCCGAACGCGTCGAGCACGAAGCCGGCCAGGCGCGGCGAGAACACGGCGTCGCCGCCGGCGACCTGGACGACGGCGCCCGAGAGCTAGCCCGCCGAGATGTTCTTCGTGACGTAGCCGCGAGCGCCAGAGCGGATGACGGCGACGACGTCCTCGGCGGCGTCCGAGACGGACAGCGCGAGGAAGCGGGTGGTCCCGGAGCTCACCAGGTCGGCGCACAGGCGCACCACCTCGGCACCGCCCCCGCCGGTCCCGCCGGGCAGGTGGACGTCGAGGAGGACCACCGGCGGGCGCAGCGCGTGCACGACGGCCACGGCCTCGTCCACGGTGGCGGCCTCGCCGACCACGGTGACGCGCTCGTCGAGCGAGGACCGCACCCCCGCCCGGAACATGTCGTGGTCGTCGACCAGGACGACGGGGACGGGCAGGGTCACCTGGGGGGCGGGGGTGCTCACGGGTCGGCTCCTTGGTTCGGTGTCGGGGTGTCGGCGGCGCTGGCGGGCGGGGCGGCGACCACGCCGGGCTCGGGCGCGGAGGCGATCGTCTGGGCGGCGTCGGCCGGCGTGACCGGCCGGGCGGCGTGGCCGTCGGCCGCGCGCGGCATGCGGAGGCGGACCTCGGTGCCCCAGCCCGGGCGGCTGGTGACCTCCGCGGTCCCGCCGCGCCGGTGCACCCGCCCGAGGATCGACTCGCGGACGCCGAAGCGGGCGGGCGCCACGTCGTCCATGTCGAAGCCGTCGCCGCGGTCGCGCACGAAGACCTCGGCGGCCGCGTCGGTGATCTCGGCGTACACGCTCACGGGCTGCCTGCCGTGCGCGACGGCGTTCACGAGCGCCTCGCGAGTCGCCTGGAGCAGGGCTGTGGTGCCCTCGGTCGGGGCGCAGTCGCCGACGACGACGACCTCGATCGCGACGGCCGGCCCGCCGTTGCCCCTGCCGATGCGCCCGTCCTCGACCTGGGCGACGAGCTCACGCAGCTCGGCGACCGTCGAGGTGCCCGGGGCCTTGCGGTCGTCGTACATCCACTCGCGCAGCTCGCGCTCCTGGGCGCGGGCCATGCGGGCGACGGCGTCGGCGTCATCCGCCTGCGAGCGGATCAGGGCCAGGGTCTGCAGGACCGAGTCGTGCAGGTGGGCGGCGATGTCCGCACGCTCCGCCTCGCGCTCGCGGGCCGCGCGTGCGTCGTCGCGGTCGCGGACGAGCCGCAGCCACCGGGGGGCGAGGATCAGCGCGAAGCCCACGAGCACCGCGAGCGCCGCGGCGCCGGCCTGGAGCACCGCCCAGCCGGGGGTGTCCTGACCGATCATCAGCAGCACACCGGCGACGAGCAGCACGAGGCCGCCCGCGGGCCGGACCAGGGCGGTCCAGCGGTGGGGCGGCCCCGGCAAGGCCGCGTCCCCGCGCTGGACGGCGTCGAACTGGCTCCACGCGAGCGCGAGGCCGCCGAGCGCCAGCACGCCCGGAACGATCCACGTCTGCTGCCACTCCCAGCCCAGCCGGACCGCCACGAGGAACGCCGCGCCGATCAGGAGCACGGCGCCGATCACGAACTCACGACGCTGCATGCGAGCGCCGACCGCGACGAACCGCAGGCGAGGAGCCAGGCGGCTGAGCGAGACCGGCTCGGCCTCGGCAGCGGCCTGCGCGGCAGCCGCCCGCGGGTCGCCGGACGGTACGAGCGCCCACCACAGGATGTAGACGGGCAGGCCCGGCCCGGCGAGCGCGAGCAGCACCATGATCGCCCGCACCGGCAGCACCGGGAGACCGAGGTGCGCAGCCAGGCCGGCGCGGACACCGGCGATCCACCGGCCGTCCTCGGGGCGCCGCAGCGGCAGGCGCGGCCCGGTCCGGCGCCGCACGGGGTCGCCGCCCGGCCGGCCGGCCGCAGGGGGGCCCGCAGGCGTGCTCGCCGCGGGGGTGGTGGGGATGCTCACCTGACGATCGTGGCACGTCACCGGGGTCGTGGCTGCCGCACGGTCGCCGAACCAGGGGTCCGGAGGGCAGAGGTCAGGGAGGGTTCAGGGTCGGTTCAGGGCGGCACCCCATAGCAGCGCCCGCCGCCACGCCGGGAGGATCGAGGCCATGAGCACCGAACCGCTTCCCCCACAGCCGGGCCCCGGCGCCGACCGGCCCCCTCCGGCGTCGTCGGTCCCGCCCGGGTACGCGCAGACGCCTCCGCCCGGGTACGCGCCGAACCAGGACGCTCCTTGCGGTCCCGCGCCCTCGGGGACCTACCGCTTCTTCGGCTCGATCCGCCGCTCGGGCTTCTACCGCTCCGACGAGCGCTGGGTCGGCGGCGTCGCCGGCGGTCTCGCCGAGCGCCTCGGCTGGGACCCGCTGCTGGTCCGCGGCCTGCTGTTCGCGAGCTTCTTCCTCACCGGCATCGGACTGGTGGCCTACGCCGTCGGCTGGGCGCTCCTGCCCGAGCGCCGCGACGGCCGCATCCACCTCGAGCATGCGATCCGCGGCGACTTCGATGCCGCGCTGCTCGGGGCCGGTGCCGCCCTGGTCGTCGGGTTCGGCTGGCGCGACGGCTTTGGCGGCTGGGGCTGGTGGGACGGCTGGGGCTGGATCGTCGCCCTGTTCTGGATCGCCGTGTGGGCGACCGTCGGCTGGCTCGTCTACCGCTACGTCCGCGAGCGCCGGGACGAGCGCCGCGCGAACGGAGGGATCACGTACCCGACGCAGAACCCCAGCGGCGACGGCTACGCCGGACCGTCCGGCCCCGCGGGTCCTTCGGGCCCCGATGGCGGTCCGGGCGCCGGCCCTGGCGGGGTGTTCGACCCGATCGCCCCTGCGGGATCCGCCACGCCGGCCGGCACGGTGCCGTTCGCGGCGGAGGGTGTTACGGCGCCGGAGGGTGTGACCGTGGCGGAGGGTGAGACTGCGGCGGAGGGTGTGACTGCGCCGGTGCCTCCGGCACCGTCCGACGCCGGCTCCCTTGCCCGTGCGGAGGTGGACCGTCGTCGCGCCGAGGCCCAGGCGCACGCCGCCCGGGTCCGCGCACAGGCACGGGCCGAGGCCGCCCAGGCCCAGGCGCACGCCGCCCGGGTCCGGGAACAGGCACGGGCCGAGGCCGCCCAGGCCCAGGCGCACGCCGCCCGGGTCCGGGAACAGGCACGGGCCGAGGCCGCTCATGCCCAGGCGCACGCCGCCCGGCAGGCGGCGGACGCCCGCGCCCACGTGGCCAAGCAGCGCGCCGCCGAGGCGCAGGCCCGCGCCGTCGAGCGCGCGGCCCGCCCGGTCACCAAGAGAGCGGGCGCCGGCACCGTCGGCATCGTGTTCGGCCTCCTGCTCATCGCCGGCGCGCTGCTTCTGGCGGCCGAGCGCTCCCGGCTCGCGCTGCCCTGGCCGTTCGACGGCGGCTTCGACCCGGTTCTCGGCTGGTTCGGCGTGGCGCTGGTGATCCTCGGCGCCGGCATCGTGATCAGCGGTGTCCGGGGCCGGTCCTCCGGCTGGCTCGGCTTCCTCGCGATCGTCGGCCTGATCGTCGCGGTCCCGTGGAGCCTCGCGGAGAACGACAACCCGTGGGTTCGCACGGGCTTGCGCACCGACGGCTCGGGGCGCGAGGTCAGCAGCCGCAGCCTCAGCGTGAGCGACGGCACCACCGTCCCGCGGTCGGTCGCGGAGGCGGAGCGGGGCTTCCGGGCCTCGTTCGGCGACCCGACCATCGATCTGACAACCCTCGATCTGTCCGATGTCAGCGCCGGCAGCCCGGTCGAGGTGCCGATCCAGATGACGGCCGGCGATCTGACGGTCCGCGTCCCGCGTGACGCCGCCGTCGAGGCCGACGTGCGGCTGTGGGCCGGGCAGCTCCTCTGGGAGGTCGACGAGGAGCCGTTGCGGCTGACCCGGGTGGGCGGCGGCACCGCCCACCTCACCTCCGACGAGGCCGCCGACGACGGCGCGGTCCTTCGCCTGATCGTCTCGTCGCGCGCCGGCAACATCAGGATCGAGGAGGGCTGATGCGGAGCGCGGACGCGGTGAGGGCCGAGGAACGAGGCACTCGCCGAAGGACAAGCGCAGCACCAGCCCGACAGAGCATCAGCCGGACCAGAGACAGGAGAGCTGACGATGAGTGAGCACACCCCCGGGGCGCGCCCCGACGACCGCGCGGACCGGAACGAGACCGCCGAAGAGCTGGACGCCCTCCGTCAGGAGGCCGACACGCAGGTGTTCGAGACCGAGCCGCGGCCGGGCGACACCCAGGAGCTGGGCACCGCCGAGGCGACCGGCGAGCCCACGCGGGTCCTACCGACGGTCGACCGGGACGACCCCCTGTCGATCTTCGACCGGCCGTCACCGAGCCCGCAGCCCGTCCCCGCCCCGACGGCCCCGGCATCGGCATCGGCCCCGGCCCCGGCCCCGGCCCCGGCGATGGTCCCGACACCGGCATCGGCCCCGGCACCGGCACAGCCGGCGTGGACGCCGCCGCCGGCGCCGCTCGTCAAGACCACCCCGCGCACCGGGACCATCGTCTGGGGCTTCGTGATCCTGGCGATCGGCGTCGGGGTCCTCTCGGTCGCCGCCGGCGCGAGCCTCGACGTCGGCCTGGCCATGATCTGGCTGCTGGCCGCGGCGGGAGCGGTGCTGATCGTCGCGTCGATCGCGGGCACCGCCCGGCGTCGGCGAAAGACCGCCTGACCCGCACTGTCCGATGAGGCACTGTCCGGCTGGACAGGAACGCCGGGGTCCGCACCACACGGTGCGGACCCCGGCGTGTCGCCATCAAGGGGGCCGGGTCAGGCTTCGCGGTCCGACGGCGGCATGCGGTGCTCCGCGGCCGGCGGGGCGGGCGGGGCACGGTAGCCGCCCCCGTCGCGGTCGGCCTCGACGTGACGGCCATAGGCGTCGCCGTCCGAGGTCAGTGCCGACGGCCCCGCGACAGAGACCTCCGGGCCCCCGGCGAGCTTGCGCAGCGCCGATCCGACGAGGACGAACAGCAGGCCGAGCCCCATCACCAGCCCACTGAGACCGAAGGACACGACGGAGGTGAAGAGCGACGAGCGCAGGAACGACGCCGTCATGACGGTCTCACGACGCGGGTCGCCCTGATCGAGCTGCGCGTAGGTCTGGCCCTCCGTCGCCTCGAGGGCGTGGTGGTTGATGATGTCGGCTTGCGCGAAGGCGGTGAGCGGGCCGACCACGCGGTCGCCCTGGAACATGCCACCCATGAAGGGTGCGTCGGCGGAGACCGTGATCTCCTCGTCGGCGAGCTGCGTGGCGATGAGCGCCCAGGTCGCTGCTCCCGCGAGGATCATGACGATGCCGGCGATGATGGTGAACAGGCCGATGCCGCGGACGCCGCGGGTCCGACCAACTGTGATCGTGCTCGACATGGGTGAGTCCCTTCTCGGCGGCTGGTGCCGAGAATCACGCTAGTGGCGCGCACCCTCTTCCGCCCGGCAAGACGCCCAGGGGCTCAACCCGAACGCTGACGCCCCGGGGCGACCTGGCCTCGACGGCGAGACTCACTCCCACTCGATGGTGGCCGGCGGCTTGCTCGTCACGTCGAGCACCACGCGGTTGATCTCGCGCACCTCGTTGGTGATGCGCGTCGAGATGGTGGCGAGAACCTCGTAGGGCACGCGGGCCCAGTCGGCGGTCATGGCGTCCTCGGAGGTCACCGGGCGCAGCACCACCGGGTGGCCGTAGGTCCGGCCGTCGCCCTGGACGCCCACCGAGCGGACGTCGGCGAGCAGGACCACCGGGCATTGCCACACGGTGCCGTCGAGGCCGGCCTGGGTGAGCTCCTCGCGGGCGATGGCGTCGGCACGGCGCAGGATGTCGAGATTCTCCTTGGTGAGCTCGCCGATCACGCGGATGCCGAGACCCGGGCCCGGGAAGGGCTGGCGGGAGACGATCTCTTCCGGCACGCCGAGCTCGCGGCCGACCGCGCGGACCTCGTCCTTGAACAGCGCGCGGAGCGGCTCGACGAGCTCGAAGTCGAGGTCCTCAGGCAGTCCGCCCACGTTGTGGTGGCTCTTGATGGTGGCGGCGCCCTCGCCACCGCCGGACTCGACGATGTCGGGGTAGATCGTGCCCTGGGCCAGGAACTTCACCTCGCGGCCGTGCTCGCCTGCCGCGGCGATGATGTCCCGCTGGGCGTCCTCGAAGACGCGGATGAACTCGCGCCCGATGATCTTGCGCTTGGTCTCGGGGTCGGTGACGCCGGCGAGCGCCCGCAGGAAGCGCTCTTCCTCGTGGCGGACGATGAGGTTCACACCGGTGGCAGCGACGAAGTCGCGCTCGATCTGCTCGACCTCACCGAGGCGCATGAGGCCGTGGTCGACGTGCACGCAGGTGAGCTGGTCGCCGACGGCGCGCTGCACCAGCGCGGCCACCACGGCGGAGTCGACGCCGCCGGACAGCGCGCAGATCACCTCGGCGTCGCCGACCTGCTTGCGGATGGCCTCGACCTGCTCGTCGATGTAGCTGCCGGGGGTCCAGTCGGGGCTCAGCCCGGCGCCATCGAAAAGGAAGCGCTCGAGCGAGTCCTGCCCGAAGTCGCAGTGCCGCACCTCGGGGTGCCACTGGAGGCCGAAGAGCTTCTTCTCGGGGTGCTCGAAGGCGGCCACCGGGGCGCCCGGCGTCGTGGCGAGCACGGTGAAGCCGTCGGGGGCGCGGTGGACGGCGTCGCCGTGGCTCATCCAGGTGCTCATGTCCGATGGCGCCCCGCGCAGCAGGGTGCCCGGCTCCTGGACGACGGCGGCCGTGCCACCGAACTCCGAGAGGCCCGTCCTGGCGACCTCACCGCCGAGGGCCTGAGCCATCACCTGGAAGCCGTAGCAGATGCCGAGCACCGGCACGCCGGCCTCGAACAGGGCCGGGTCCACGGAGGGGGCGCCGTCGGCGTACACCGAGGACGGGCCGCCCGAGAGAATGATCGCAACGGGCTCTCTGGCGAGCATCCGCTCGACGGGCCAGCTGTGCGGCACCACCTCGGAGTACACGTTCGCCTCGCGCACGCGGCGGGCGATCAGCTGGGCGTACTGGGCGCCGAAGTCGACCACCAGCACCGGACGGGGGGTCGTGGGGGCCGGGGCGTCGGAAACGGGCTGCGTCACCCGGCATACTCTAGGCGCTGGTCCTCATGAGCCGACGCCGTAGCACCGCGCCAGCTCGTCCAGCTTGGCGGCCCCATCGGCGTGCACCCGGCGCTCGACGATGAACGACATCACCGGCACGACGCCTGGCCTCCATCTTTCATCGCTGTGGCGTGCGGCGTCGTGACGGCGCTGGGGCCGTGGTCGGGGTGTGATTCTGGCAGGTGGGTGTGACAAGGGGTCCGACGTCGGTCGGTGCGCCGGGTTCC
>Ga0075011_10001772_pt1 | contig 11675 bp, 11 predicted proteins | sample TARM_MetaG_T_14_FD_72354 | JGI IMG/M metagenome (GOLD analysis project Ga0075011, IMG submission 72354) | Freshwater microbial communities from Pennsylvania, USA, analyzing microbe dynamics in response to fracking - TARM_MetaG_T_14 | ecosystem: Environmental > Aquatic > Freshwater > River...
CAAAATCTGGAGCCAGGATCAGCAAACCGTGTTCATGATCACCCACGATGTGGACGAAGCGATCTTACTGGCCGACCGCATCTTCCTGATGACTAACGGCCCCCAGGCGCGTATCGCCGAGGCGGTGGAGATCGATCTGCCACGGCCGCGCCAGCGGGCGAGCATCGTCAAACACCCGCACTTCTACAAAATTCGTAATTACCTGGTCGATTTCCTGGTGAACCGCTCCAGCGAGCTGCGCACCCAGGAGTTCGACGGACAAGGCCTGAGCTATCCCACGCCGGCAAACCCGGTGCAGCTCGAGGATGCCGAGGCCACCACTGATTCAACCCCGGCATCCCCTGCCACCGAACCCCAAGAAAACCTAGTGCAGTTCACTCCCAAGGAGATCCGTCATGGATAAGCTCGAAATGCGTCATACCCTGCTGGCTGCCAAAGCCCGTAAAAAAATGAGTTGGGACGACATTGCCAGCGCGGTCGGCATGTCGCCGGTCTGGGTGGCGTCAGCCTGCTACGGCATGAACAGCGCCAGCGCCGATATCGCCCATAAGCTCTGCGACGTTCTAGAAGTAGAGAGAGACGTGGCCACCGCGCTCACGGCCTTCCCAACAAAAGCGTGGGATGAAGCCATCCCCCAAGACCCCTTCATCTACCGCCTCTACGAAGTGGTCGGCGTTTACGGTGAAACCCTCAAGGATGTCGTGCAGGAGAAGTTTGGCGACGGCATCATGAGCGCCATCGACTTCACCATGGAAGTGGACAAAATCGAAGACCCCAAGGGCGACCGCGTGCTGCTCACCTTGAACGGCAAGTTCCTGCCTTATAAATCCTGGTAAGCCGCCTGGGGCCACTCCGCCCTGCTGCCACGTCAGCGCCTGTCGATGAGACAGACGCTGACGTTATGGTGCATAGAGTGAACGGCATTTGCAGCAATGGGTATTAAAGCGAGTGACGCTGCGCCAACAGCGCCAGGTAGCGCCGATACGCCTCATGGTACGCGGCCACACGCTGGGGATCCGGCTCTGCCAGTGAGGCAGCGTCCAGATGCACTAAACGCTCGCAGAGTGATGCCAGGCTAACGCCCTCGGGCTGTAAATCGCACCAGGCCGCTTGAATGGCTGCCCCTAGCGCGGCGGCATCGGTAATCTCGGGGCAAATCACCTGGGTGTTGGTAATATCAGCCACCATTTGCCGCCACACCGGGCTTTTCGCCCCGCCGCCAATCAATCGAATCTGGCTAGTGCCTGCGGCAAGCTCACCCAACAGTTCCAACCCATAACACAAGCCAAAGGTCGCGCCTTCCATTACGCCTCGGCAGAGGTTGGCCTGGGTCATGTTCAGGCTGGTCAACCCGAGAAAATCGCCGGTGGCATCGGGCAGCATGGGCACCCGCTCGCCGTTAAAAAACGGCAGTACGGTGACACCTTCAGCGCCAACCGGGGCGCTGGTGACCTGTTCGCTAAAGGCGGCCAAATCCAACCCAAACAGCTCACGCACGCGAGTCGTTGCCGAGGTCACGTTCATGGTGCAGATCAGCGGCAGCCACCCCCCGTGGCTGGCGCAAAAATTCGCCACCATGGCGCTGTCACACACCACGGGACTAGGTGAGTAGGCGCACACCGTGCCGGAGGTGCCCAAGCTGAGCGTGACCAGTCCTTGGGTAATATTGCCGGTGCCAATCGCCCCCATCATGTTGTCACCACCGCCGGAGGAGACCACCACGTTATCGCTCAGCCCCAGCTCCTGCGCCACTAGCGGGCGCACCCGTCCTGCTGGTTCATGGGCGTCAATGATCCGAGGTAATACACGGTCAGGGTCGAGCTCCGGCGCGATGGCGGCAAACACTGCTTTCTGCCAGCATTGGGCGCGGGTATCAAAGTAACCGGTGCCCGAGGCGTCGCCTGCCTCGGTAACCCGTTCGCCAGTCAGCCAGAAGTTTAGATAGTCATGGGGCAGCAAGAGTGTGGCAATACGCTGGTAGGCATCTGGTTGATGCTCGCGTAGCCAGGCCACTTTGGAAGCGGTATAGCCAGTTTGCAGCACCAGGCCCAGCTTCTCCAGGCAGCCCGCCTCGCCCCCCAGCGTTTCCACTAGTGCGCTATTTTGAGCGCTGGTTTCGGTATCGCACCACAGCTTGGCGGGATACACCGGCACGCCATCGGCATCGAGTGCCACCATGCCATGCTGTTGACCGGAAACGCCAATGCCGCGTACTTGTTTGGCATCGATACCCGCACGCTCAATCGCTTGAAAGAACGCGCCTTTGAGCGCCGCCAGCCACTCCGCCGGTGACTGCTCCCGGCGGCCATGCTCCCCTTCATCCAGGCGATGCGGACGGCTGCCCTCGCCCAGAATGACGCCCCGTTCCACATCCACCACCACGACTTTGGTACTTTGCGTACCGCAATCCACCCCGATATACATCACAACGTTCCTTTGGACGCGACCAGAGCCTCAAGAGTAGCCCGTGCGCCTCGTTCATGCAGCGACTTCAGCGCCTCTAGGTAGGCGTTAAGGAAGCGAGGCTGATCCGCCAAGTCGCCAAACAGCTCGCGGTTTTCCACGAAGGCCGCTGGATGGGTGCGGTTATTGGCGGCAATGGCCATTAACGGCTCGCGCAAGCGGTCTACGATTTCAATGGTCTGACCCTGCTCATCGACGCCTTCGGCGTAGCGTGCCCAGCTGGCCACCACGGCGGCGCTGCGCTCGATTTCGCCGCCTTGGGCAAGCTGCTGGCGAATCACCGGCACTAACCATTTAGGAATGCGATCCGAGCTTTCGGCGCACAGCCGCGCCAAGGTGTCTCTGATTTGCGGGTTCGCAAAGCGCTCGATCAGCGTCAGCCGGTAGGTTTCTAGATCCACCCCCGGCACGGGGGCCAGCGTCGGCGTGCCCTCTTCGCGCATGTAGCCGAGCAAGAACTCCACGAACAGCGGGTCTTGGCACACCTCATGGGCGTAGCGGTAGCCCGCCAAATAGCCAAAGTAGGTCAGCGCCTGATGGCTGGCATTGAGCAGGCGCAGCTTCATCAGCTCGTAAGGCTCGACATCCTCGACAACCTGCACGCCGACCTTCTCGAACGCCGGGCGGCCCAAGGGGAAGTGATCTTCCAACACCCACTGGGTAAAGGGCTCGCACACCACGGGCCAGGCATCTTCAACGCCAAAGCGCTGGGAGAGCTCTTCGATATCCGTGGGCGCGGTCACTGGCGTGATGCGGTCCACCATGGCGTTGGGGAACGCCACCTCAGCGGCTAGCCAGTCACCCAGCTCCGCACTGCGGGCGCGGCCATAGGCGCTGAACATGCGCTTGGCGACATCGCCGTTGCCTTGAATGTTATCGCAGGACATCACCGTAAACGGCGCAATACCCCGTGCCCGGCGGCGTACCAGGGCTTCCACCACCAAGCCAAAGCTGGTGGAGGGGCGCTCAGGATGGGCGAGATCGTCGCGCACCTGGGGGGCGTCCAGGTTGAATTCTCCGGACACCGGATGAAAGTTGTAGCCGCCCTCCGTAACGGTGAGCGAGACAATTTTGATGGCAGGGTCGGCCATGGTTTCGATGACCGCCTCGGGGTCTTCCGGGGCAAACAGGTAGTTCACCATGCTGCCAATCACCCGAGGCTGATACTCACCGTCAGGGTGCTTGACCACCAGCGTATAGAGGTAGTCTTGCGCAGCGAGGGCCTGCTGCATGCGTTTGTCGCCGGGCATGACCCCCACGCCCACAATACCCCAATCCAGCGCTTCGCCCTGGTTCATCAGTGCATCCACGTACATGGCCTGATGGGCCCGATGGAAACCACCAACGCCAATATGCACGATGCCAGGCGTCACGGCCTGACGATCATAGGTCGGCGTCTCAACCGCCGCGCTGAGGGAACCCACATTGTGGTTATTAAGCTGGGTCATCGTCACTCTCCGGGTTATGGGTTAGGCAAGCGCGTCCTAGCGCCAGCGCTGGTCAGGTGCCACGCTGCTGGTTTTGACCAGCGCGGCGTTCAGCATGTCTTTTTGGTGGGTGCGCTCAAGCGCGCCGCTATGGTCTTGGCCCATACAGAGCCAGCGGTTCACCAGCCGCTCTACGAGCACGGCATCGTCCACGTCGATAAATAGCGTCCAGTCGAACAGCGCGTGTAGTGAACGCCACGGTTCTTGGTTCAATAGCAGATAATTGCCTTCCACAATCACAATGCGATGCGCGGGGGTAATTAACCGCCCACCGGCACGGGCAAGGTCCAGCGGCCGATCAAACACCGGCACGGCCACCGGCTTATCCGCCCGACGGATGCGCATTAAATCGTGATGCAAGCCCTCCACATCGAAGGTGTGGGGAGCACCTTTCACAGGCAGCTGTTCATCGCCCAGTACGGCATTATCGAAGTGGTAGCCATCCATCGGCACCACCGCCGCCTGCCCTGGGCGCAGCTGGTTGATCGCCTCGCAGAGCAGCGCGCTGCGGTAGGATTTTCCGGCCCCCGGCGGCCCCGCCAGGGCAACCATAAAGCGCGCCTTGCCTTCGGCGGCATCCAGCAGTTGGTGGCTTAACGAAACAAAATCAGGGCTCATGGGTGTCTTAGCTCATCCAGTTGCCGCCATCGACGTTGAGCGTCTGGGCGACGACGTAATCGCTATCCTGGCTGGCAAGAAACACGGCGGCGCCGGTGTGATCTTCCGGCAGCCCCATACGGCCATAGGGCACCGCCTCGCCCACTAAGCGCTTTTTCTCACCCAGCGGGCGGTTCTCGTAGCGGGCGAACAGCGCATCGACCTCTTGCCACATCGGGGTATCCACCACACCGGGGGCAATGCCGTTGACGTTAATGCGGTGTTTGATCAAATCGAGTCCGCAGGACTGGGTCAGGCTAATCACGGCGGCTTTGCTGGCACAGTAAACACTCACTAGCGGTTCGCCACGTCGGCCCGCCTGGGAGGCCATATTGATAATTTTGCCTCCCTGACCTTGAGCCACCATGGCGCGGGCCACGGCCTGCAGGGTGAAAAACATGCCTTTGGTGTTCACCGCAAACTGTTTGTCGAAGCTGGCCTGGGTCACTTCCAGCACCGGCGCCATATCGAACACCGCCGCGTTATTGACCAAAATATCAATGCCACCAAAGCGCTCGGTGACGCTCTCCACCATGGCATCGATAGAGCCTTGGTCGCACACGTTCAGCACCACGCCCATGACCCGCTCGGCGCTGGCATCCTGCTGCAGCGTGGTGAGTGCGTCTTCGATGGCCTTAGCATCGATATCGGCCACCACGACACTGGCCCCTTCGGCCAAATAACGCTGGGCAATGGCGAGTCCGATGCCACGGGCACCGCCAGTAATCACGGCACGTTTATTGAGCAGTTTCATTGTTATCTTGTCCTTGCAGATGTAATTGCCACTCGTCCACTAAGGCGCGAAGCCCGCGCATATGAGGTAAAATTCGCCAAGCACCCGCCGCGAGCAAGCGGTCAGGCTGCTCGTCGTCGATATGGCTGGCACCCACAAAACCAATCACCCGCATGCCGGCGGCATGGGCAGCGGTAACGCCTGCCACGCTATCCTCAACCACTAGGCAGCGGCTGGGCGGGCAGCCAAGCTCATGCGCCGCCAAGCGGTAAATTGCTGGGTCCGGCTTAGGGTTATCGACCTGCTCGGCCGTGAAAATCGGCACATCGCCCAACGCCTCTTCCAACTGCGTTGTTGCAAGCGATGCCAATACGCGGCAGCGGCGGCTGTTGGAGACCACGGCCTTAGGTAAATCGAGACTACTAACGGCGTCGTGAACCCCTGCAATCGCGGTGAGTTCTCGTGCCAGACGCGCTTCTATGGCGCTATCAACCCGCTCGGAGGCATCGGGCGGCAGCTGATGGCGGCTTAACTGCGCCAAGTGCTTAAGGATGTCGGCGGTCGTCATGCCCAGGGCTTGGCTGAGCAGCGTGGGAATATCCAGATCCGGCAGCCACTGCCCAAGGTGAGTTTCCAGGGTCTCTTCTGCCAGGGCTTCGCTATCTACCAGGACGCCGTCACAATCAAAAATCAGCGCTTTCATACCTGCGCCCCTGGCGCAGCAGGCTCAGTCGCCGCACGGTTATCCTGGCGGGTCAGGCTAGCCAGCGGGTGTTGTGACAGGCTCTCTAGCGCCAAGCCTTGGGCGTCGAACAGATGAGCACGCTCGGCGGCAAAGCCAAACTGCACGGTATCGTTCACCCGGTAGGCCACGTCGCCATCGGCCATAATAGTGATCAGTAGCTCGCCCATCTGCACGTACAGCGAGGTCTGCCCGCCTAAGCGCTCCAACACTTTAATCTGCCCACTCAGCGGGCCGTTTTCATCCAGCTGTAGATGCTCAGGACGAATACCCAGCTCCAGCGCTTCATCGCTGGCGAGCTGCTCGCCCGCTACAGGGATAGTGCAGGGCTGCCCGCCGGGCAGGCGCACGGTGACGCCATCATCGCTAATGGACTGCTGATCGACGCTGAAGAAATTCATCTTGGGCGAGCCGATAAAGCCTGCCACAAAGCGGTTACGCGGGTGGTGGTAGAGCGCCATGGGCGAACCCACCTGCTCCACCACGCCATCGTGTAGTACGACGATTTTATCGGCCATGGTCATGGCTTCTATCTGGTCGTGGGTCACGTAAATCATCGTGGCATCCAACTCTTCATGCAGCCGCGCCAGCTCGATACGCATCTGCACCCGCAACGCCGCATCTAGGTTGGAGAGCGGCTCGTCGAACAGGAAGATGCTGGGGTTGCGCACAATCGCTCGGCCAATCGCCACCCGCTGGCGCTGCCCGCCGGACAGCGCTTTGGGCTTGCGATCCAGCAGCGGCTCAAGCTGAAGGATCTTGGCAGCTTCCAGCACCTTGGCACGGCGCTCCTCTTTGGGCACCCCGGCCAAGCGCATGCTGAAGCCCATGTTGCCCTCAACGGTCATGTGCGGGTAAAGCGCGTAGCTTTGAAACACCATCGCCAAACCGCGGTCGGCGGGGCCCACCTCGTTCATGCGCTTGCCATCGATGAGAATATCGCCGTCGCTGGCGCTCTCCAGGCCTGCGATCATGCGCATCAGCGTGGATTTACCGCAGCCCGAGGGGCCAACGAACACCACGAACTCACGATCGTTAACGTCGAGATCAATGCCCTTGATGACCTGGGTGTCGCCAAACTGCTTGGTAATGTTCTTGAGTTGTAAGGTTGCCATGGGGAACTCCTTTACTTGACGGCGCCAAAGGTCAGGCCGCGCACCATTTGTTTTTGGGTCATCCAACCGAGGATCAGGATGGGGGCGATGGCCATGGTAGACGCCGCCGACAGCTTGGCCCAAAACAGCCCTTCGGGGCTTGAGAACGAGGCAATGTAGGCGGTCAACGGCGCGGCTTTCGACGAGGTGAGGTTGAGACTCCAGAACGCTTCGTTCCAGCTCAAAATCACCGAGAGCAGGCCGGTAGAGGCAATGCCCGGCAAGGTCAGCGGCAGCAGCAGGAAAAACACCTCTTGCAAGGTGGAAGCCCCATCCATCCGGCCCGCCTCAAGAATGTCTTTGGGCATATCTTTAAAGAAGGTGTAGAGCATCCACACCACGATGGGCAGGTTCATCAAGGTGTAAATAATGATCAGCCCGGTACGGGTATCCAGCAGCCCGACATCTCGGAAAATCAGATAGATAGGCACCAGAACACCCACCGGTGGCAGCATTTTGGTGGAGAGCATCCACAGCAGCGTGCCCTTGGTGCGTTTAGTGGGCAAAAAGGCCATGGCGTAAGCCGAGGGAATGGCGATGAGCAGCGCTAACAACGTGGAGCCAAACGCCACCGCGACGCTGTTCAGCGCGAAACGGGCGTAGCCCGAGCGGGCCTGAACAGCTTGATAACTTTCCAGCGTGGGTGAAAAAATAAAGCTGGGGTCGGCAATGGCTGCCGTTTCGGTTTTGAATCCGGTCAGCACCATCCACAGGATGGGAAAGAAGATAATCAGCGCGATGGACCAGCCCAACAGAGTTAACACCAGTTGCCGGATGGGCAACGAGCGAGTGTGTGCTGGCGCGCTATTATGATGCGTTGTCATTGAAATACTCCCAAGACGCCCTGGTGCCGGGGTCAGTCTTCTAAGTTCTTAGCGACCATACGGACAAGGAAAATCGCGACGATATTGGCCAGAATGATAGCGATCACCCCGCCCGCCGAGGCCATGCCCACATCGAAATCCAGCAGCGCTTGGATGTAGATCAAATAAGCCAAGTTGGTGGTGGCGAGCCCAGGCCCTCCGGAGGTAGTAACAAAGATCTCGGCAAAAATCGTCAGCAGGAAGATCATTTCAATCATGATCACCACGCTAATCGCCCGCTTTAGGTGCGGTAGCGTGATAAAGAAGAAAATCGCCAGCGGCCCCGCGCCATCCATCCGTGCGGCTTCCACTTGGTCTTCATCCAGCGATTGCATCGCCGTCAGCAGGATCAGTAGCGCAAACGGCAGCCACTGCCACGAGACGATGATGATGATGGAGGTCAGCGGTAGCGATGAGAACCAGTCCAGTGCAGGAAGCCCCAGCGACTGTGCTAACCACGCCAACACCCCGTTAGAGGGGTGCATCATCATGTTTTTCCATACCAGCGCGCTCACCGTTGGCATGACAAAGAAGGGAGAGATCGCCAATACGCGGGCAATGCCGCGCACGGCAAAATCCTGTTGAAACAGCACCGCTAAGAGCGTACCGCCCACCACGGTAATCACCAGCACCCAGCCCACCAGCAGCAGCGTGGTACCCATCGCCGACCATAGCGCGGGGTCGGTCAGCAGGTACTCATAGTTTTCCAGCCCGGCGAAGCCGGTCATCTCGGGCATCAGTAAGTTGTAACGCTGGAAAGAGAACCAGATGGTCATGCCTAGGGGCACAATCATCCAGAGCAGGAGCAGCGTTACGGCGGGCGCTTGAAGCGACAGCGTCCTCAGCCCGCCGACCGTCCGGCCAGAAGTACGTGTTCTATTCATGTAAATACCTGCAAGAAAGACCTGCGAGAACCACCAGCAACGCCTGCCCTGGGCCGGGCAGGCGCAGGAGTGCATTAACGTTCGATGTAGCCCGCCCGCTGCATCGTGCGCTCAGTAGCACGCTGGGCGCTATCTAGCGCCTGCTCAACCGACGTATCGCCGGTCAGCGCCGCCGCAATGGTTTGGCCTACCTGAGTGCCAATCGATTGGAACTCAGGAATACCCACAAACTGCACGCCCACATAGGGGTTCGGCTCTAGGCTAGAGTCGGTGGGGTCGGCCTCTTTAATGGCGTTAAGTACGAAGCCAGCAAACGGCGCGGCGGAGGTGTACTGCTCGTTAGCGTAGGTGGATTCACGAGTGCCCGGCGGTACGCTGGTCCAGCCGTTAGTCTCACCGACAAGCTCGATATACTCTTCAGAAGTGGCCCAGGTAATGAACTCTTGAGCTGCCTCTTTATGCTCAGAGGAGGCTGGGATAGCCAGTGCCCAAGACCACAGCCAGTGGGAACCTTTGGGAGTTTCGGCGATGGGCGCAGGTGCAAAGCCAAGCGTACCAGCTACGTCGGATTCGCTCTCATCGTAGAGCTTACCTGCCGCCGAGGTAGCATCGACCCACATGGCGCAGTTACCGCGTGAGAAGAGCGCTAAGTTCTCGTTAAAGCCGTTGGAGCTGGCACCAGGCGGGCCGTAGTTGCTGAGCAGGTCTACGTAGAACGAAATCGCGTTATTCCACGCCTCGGAGTTCAGCTCCGGATTCCACTGCTCATCGAACCAACGGCCGCCGAAGGTGTTCACCAGCGTCGAGACAAAGGCCATGTTCTCACCCCAGCCCGGCTTACCGCGCAAACAGATACCCGCCAGGCCCTCTTCGCTACCGTGGAGCTGTTCGGCCCAGTCGCGCACCTGCACCCAGGTGGGCTGCTCGGGCATCTCAATACCAGCCTGCTCAAACAGATCGGTGCGGTAATACATCATCGAGCTTTCCGCATAGAACGGCAGGGCGTGCAGCGTGCCGTCCAGGCTTAAGCCGTCGCGTACCGATGCCAGCAGATCGTCTTCGTTGTAGTCATCGGGCAGGCTGTCTAGCGGCTCAAGCCAGCCGCGTTCCGCCCAAATGGGCACTTCATAAGTGCCGATGGTCATCACGTCGAACTGTCCACCGCCGGTGGCAATATCCGTGGTCATACGCTGACGCAGCACGTTCTCCTCAAGCACCACCCAGTCCAGCGTGATATCCGGGTGCGCTTGCTCAAAGGCATCGGTCAGGCTCTGCATAATGACCATGTCATTATTGTTCACCGTGGCGACAGTGATCTCGGTTTGAGCCTGGGCTTGGCCAGCTACCGCAACGGCAGCCGCTAGGGTCGTGACGGGCAAATGACGCGCGAGACGCATACAGCACTCCTCTTGGCAAATATTGGCATTGTTGTTGCCTTGATCTTATTGATCATCAACCGAACAAATGATCGTATGCAGGCCAAAAAAAAGCAAAGCCTGCCGCGTTAGACTTTACGCTAATGTATTCAATCGCTTGCATGTTGCAACCGCGAAGATGGCGCTCACTCCATGGCCTCGAGGACATGCCGCGCAGCGATCTCATCGGTGACCAACCCTTTCAACCAGCCACCGCGCAGCGCGGCCAAAATGGCAGGGGCTTTATCCCGGCCACCGGCAATGCCTACCATCAGATGTTTGCCAAAGCGTTCAAGCGGCAGGCTAGTCACGCGCCGGGTGATCGAGCAGTCCACCACCTCGCCACGGCGGTTAAGCGGCCAACCCAACAGCTCCCCCACGGCCTCTCGGCCCAGTAGCTCATCCAGCTCGGTTTCACTGATGAAGTGATCTTGAAACAGCGTGGCTCGACGATCGATGCGCCCAATACCGATAAAGGCGGCTTCCGACTCCCGCGCCACGTCGGCAATCGCTTTGAACAAACGCTGCGAGAGCATGGCCTCTTTTTCCGCCAGCGACTCTGCCACCACGGGGGCAGGCAATAAAAAACGCTCGCCACCGGTTTTATCCGCCAACACCATCACAGCATCATAGCGGTTGGCGGAACCATCACGCGCCACGTTGCCCACCAGCGAGACAAAACGATGCTGCGGCCGCTCCACGCGGCTCAACGCTTCCACTGCCGCACGTACTGAACGCCCGGTCCCCAGCGAGAGCGTCAGCGGCTCGCTGCGCTCCACCAGCCGCGCAATGCGCTCGGCCCCCGCCACGGCCAGATAGTACGCGCCACTTTCGGGGGCCTGGGTGTCTGCTGGCACCACGTCGCAGTAGGCCAGCTGAAAGCGCTTCCGCAGCGCGCTGCCCAGCGCCATACAGGTGGAAATGGGGTGATCGATATGCACTTTTACCAACCCCTCTTGGCGCGCCAGGGCCAGTAAGCGTTGGACGCCAGGGCGTGAGACGCCAAGCTGAGTGGCAATCTCATCCTGGGTCATGCCGCCCACATAGGACATCCAGGCGGCCCTGGCTGCTTGGTCGAGCTTTACTTCAAACTTATCCATGGAGGGGGTAGCCGCCTTGTCGTTAAAAAAACCTCATCATACAAAGCCTGCGCCAAGACCAGTAGTGTGCTATCCGCTAACATTGGCAGTACAGCGTTACGTTATTACCCAAGGGAGGCCTCTGATTATGTATAAGCTCGCGTTTTTTGTTCCCGTTGAAAGTGCTGAAAGCGTTAA
>Ga0075011_10001776_pt1 | contig 11668 bp, 8 predicted proteins | sample TARM_MetaG_T_14_FD_72354 | JGI IMG/M metagenome (GOLD analysis project Ga0075011, IMG submission 72354) | Freshwater microbial communities from Pennsylvania, USA, analyzing microbe dynamics in response to fracking - TARM_MetaG_T_14 | ecosystem: Environmental > Aquatic > Freshwater > River...
TCAGCTTGCTCTGACTCCGGCCAAAGCGAACCAAACAGAACTTAATCGATTGAGCTGGTAAAGCACGAACATCACAAAATTCCAATGAGGCTAAGATAGCAGCTAGCCGCTTTGATAAACAATAAGCTACGCGAAGAATCCCCTTACCTCAAAATAAAAATCCCGCCTCGTTAGAAGTGCGGGATTTTGGTTATACTTCAAAAAATAGTGCTGATGCTTTATCACCAACACTATTTTATAAGTCATATCATTTAATTAAACTTCAAGCGGACGGCTTTTTCTATCAATATCAGCCGCTAATTTCTCAACAAAGTCAGCATAAGCTAAACTTTCTGATTTACTTGAGCCATATGGACGAATATTAACTGTGCCATTCTCAACTTCTTCATCACCTATAACAATTTGGTAAGGAACTTTTGACGTTTGAGCTTGACGAATTTTATAGCCTAATTTTTCATTACGCAAGTCCATTTCAACACGGTAACCTTTAGCTTTAAGATCATGGTAAATTTCTTCTACTTTATCACCATGTGCATCTAAGTTAACAGGTAATAAAACAGCTTGAACTGGTGCTAACCAAGTTGGGAATGCCCCTTTGTACTCTTCGATTAAGTAAGCCACAAAACGTTCCATAGTAGAAACAACACCACGGTGGATTACAACTGGACGGTGGTTGTCTAAACCATCTTCACCCATATATGTTAAGTCAAAACGCTCTGGTAACAAGAAATCTAATTGTACAGTCGACATTGTTTCTTCTAAGCCAACCGCTGTTTTAAATTGCACATCTAGTTTTGGCCCGTAGAATGCTGCTTCACCAATTGCTTCGAAGTATTCTAAGCCTAATTCATCCATCGCTTCTTTTAACATCGCTTGTGCTTTTTCCCACATTGCGTCGTCATCGAAGTATTTTTCCTTATCTTCAGGATCACGGTAGCTTAGACGGAAACGATAATCTGTAATATTAAAGTCATCATAAACATCCGCAATTAATTTCAAGACACGCTTAAACTCATCTTTAATTTGATCTGGACGAACAAAAATATGCGCATCATTTAAAGTCATTTCACGTACACGTTGTAAACCAGACAAAGCACCTGATTTTTCATAACGGTGCATCATACCTAATTCAGCAATACGGATTGGTAATTCACGGTAGGAGTGAACATCATTTTTATAAATTAACATATGGTGTGGACAGTTCATTGGGCGTAAGACTAACATTTCACCATCGCCCATATCCATTGGCGGGAACATATCTTCTTGATAATGAGCCCAATGTCCTGATGTTTTATATAAATCAGTTTTAGCCATAATCGGTGTATAAACATGATCATAGCCTAAGCCAATTTCTTTATCCATAATGTAACGCTCAATCGCAGTACGGATTGTTGCACCTTTTGGTAACCAGAATGGTAAACCAGAACCCGCTTCTTGAGAAATCATGAATAAACCTAATTCCTTACCTAATTTACGATGGTCTCTTTCTTTGGCTTCTTCACGCAAACGTAAGAACTCATCTAAGTCCGCTTGTTTGAAGAAAGCTGTCCCATAAACACGTTGCATCATTTTATTATCTGAATTACCGCGCCAGTATGCACCTGCTAAAGATAGTAATTTAAAAATTTTAATTTTACCTGTTGAAGGCACGTGAATTCCACGACATAAATCAACAAAATCTTCTTGTTGGTAAACAGTGATAATATCGTCTTCTGGTAAAGCTTCGATTAATTCTACTTTATAAGGATCTTGAGCAAAAATTTCTAAAGCTTCGGCACGAGAAACTTCACGACGTTCAATCGGATAATTTTGAGAAATAATTTTCTTCATTTCTTTTTCAATTTTGGGTAAATCTTCTTCTGAAATTTGTTCTTCTTTATCAGTATCATAATAGAAACCTGAATCAATCGCAGGTCCAACCCCGAAATGAATTCCTGGATATAAGCGTGTTAAAGCATGTGCTAGTAAGTGTGCGGTTGAATGACGCACAATTTGTAAGGCTTCTTCACTAGCTTCTGTAATGATTTCAATTGAACCATCACTTTCTAAAGGTCGGTTATAATCTACTAATTCGCCATTAAATTTCCCCGCTAAGCCAGCTTTCCCTAGAGACTTACTAATCCCTTGTGCAACAGCCTCTGTTGTAATACCCTTTTCATATTCTCTTTGATTTCCATCAGGAAATGTTAGCATAATTTTTTCCAAAATAGTTCCCCCTATAACATCAATTAAAATTTTTCAACCTACTTACCACATTAAGACAAAAAGCCCCACTATCTATAAATAGATAATGGGACGTGAAATTTTATAAACGTGGTTCCACCCAAAATTCGTTAGAAATAGCCTATATTTCTAACCTCGGCTGATTTAACGCATCAGTCAACGGTCATCTTTAATCGTTTAAAAAACTTTCCAAATGACATAATGTGAAGTGGTCATAATAATCCTTTGTAAGACGTCGCAGCCCCCGTCTCTCTCTTTAACAAAAACTAATTAATATGGTGTCTTCACTTACTTATTTTTCGTATAAATAAGTTATAACATGATTCTTATGAAATAACAAGTACGTTTGGTTTTATCGACGTCTCCCAAATTGAATCATACGATATAACGTTGCCAATGTGATAACAATACCTAAAATCATCGGAAAAGCTAAAATCGTCTGTTTTTCTTTAAAATAATAGCTCATTAAGACTATAACTTGTACGATTAAGGCAATTACCAAATGTACGATAATAAATCGCTTCTCTTTTAAAAAATCTTCACTACCTCTAGGAGTCAATGCAACTCCTCCTTTCTATAAGCAACTTTCAATCCTTAAGCTTTATGACGACGATTTGCACCATCAAAATGGATTTCTTTCGCTAAAAAGTGAACGCGTTCCATGATTCGTCCAGCTTTCACTGCTTCAACACCGTCTCGTGTCTGAGCCAAATGGCTTTCAAGTTCTCTAAGATTGAAATTCGAAGTGAAAAACGTTGCGAGTGATTCTTTCATACGATATTCCAGAATAACGGTTAATACTTCATCTCGCAACCAAGCAGAGTTAGCTTCGGCTCCAATATCATCCAACATCAACACTGGTACTTTCTTGATTGTATTCAGCGTTTCATGCGTCGTATTCTGACTAATTGTATTCTTAATCTCAGCAGAAAGTGTCGGATAATGTAACATCGTTACAGCCACATTTTTTCTTACTAATTCATTAGCTAAAGCACCTAACAAGAATGTTTTTCCAACGCCAAAAGGTCCTGAAATATAGAGCCCTTTTGCCGCTAATGGATTTTCTTGATATGCTTCAATAAATTTGATCACTTCTGTCATCAACGTTTGTCTAGCAGGTGATCCCGCCATATCAAAATCACTTAAACGAGCTCGACGAACATCAGCAGACATCATACGATTATCTAATAATGCTCGACGTTTACGTTTTTCAGTGTAATCTAAAAATTCTTGCGTTGGCACATACGTTATATCAATGTAGTTAATATTAATGAATAACTTTGGCGTAAAACCTGGATTTTGTCCTGGTTTACCACTTCTCATCGCTTTTACCTCAAGCATAAATTCATTTAATTTTGAAATACTGTTAGTGATCATTTCTTGAGAGACTTCTTCTTGATGTTGCTCGATAAATTCTTGAACAGCATCAAAAGCAAATATTTCTTTCACTGTTTCTTCTAAAAGTGCACCATGTCCCACTCTTTTAATCACATCAGTCATTATTTGACGCATTGTTTGCATTGCCATTCACATCCTCTCCAAGTAATTTACCTAAGCGAGCTCTAATCGCTTCTTCGTTTTCCGCTAAGTTATGATTAGCTTGAGAAGCTGTACCTTGATTATTTGGCAGTTGAATATTTGCTTTTTCACTTGCCGCATTTTGCTCCTTATTCTTCATCCAATCTGGAATTATTTCTTCACGTTGATTGCGACGCTTATAAGGTTGATAATTCGTGCGTTGTTTCGCTTGCATCACTTGTTGTTTTTCTTTCATTTGCGCTTTATTTCTTGAATATTCGATAGCATGTCCAGTTGTTTTCAATGCATTCTGTTGCCACTCACTTGCTGTTCTTTGTAAGTCACCTTTATAAACACTTTCTTTGTTTTCGATTACTAATAAGTAGTAAATTAAGAAGTTAATAATTTCAGGCGCTAAATTAGTTTTCGTCAGCAAATCTCTAACATAAAATTGTTCATTATCAGTGGCAAAACCACCTTTAGCGGCCTTTGTTTGTACTAAGAACGCATCATTAGGCATCTGCTCACATAGAACAACTAAATGAATATCTTTTTCCGTAAAATTAGGGAACTCTTGAATTAATTCTGCATGACGTTGTTTAATTTCAGCGTCAGTATAATCAAAAGGAAACGTTTTAAGGTCACGCGGGCTCGTGCTGTCATTGCCATTTTCTGATGATTTTGTCTCTGGTGTTGCTGCCATTTGTGTCGCACGTTTTTGAGCAAAGAACGTTTTTTTATCAGCAATTTCTTTAATTTTATCTAATTGAATTTGATCTGTTACATCATTGATGGCCAGTAAGACAACTTGCATCATTTGAACTTCATCCAATTCATAAGTCTTGCTAGTCGTTAATACATGTTCTTTTAATGCTTGAGTTAATTGAGTATGCTCAACGCCTTCAGACATAATAAAACGTAAAAACTTCGCATAATCGAATTGTTCGTTAACAACCGACACCTCAGCATCAGAAGTTTGTTGCTTAAATTGACGCTCTAGCAAAGAAGCCTCTATCGCCTCTGTTGCATCTTGTTTCACATAATAGAACACATCTTGAAAATTAGATGTAATTTCCGTGTATTGGTCAGCATCAATTGTGTCTATCTGCCAAATTCTTAGAAGTCGGTAATAATCTTGATCACCAATTTGCTTAAACAGTGTAGTGCTCAGTAAAGGATTGTTTAAAAACTGACGAATATCTAAGGGTTGTTGCAAGTCATATAAAAGGGTTTGATAGCGCCAATCATCATGCGAACTGCGGTCACGATATGTTCTTAATAAACCTACTGCTTCTAAACGCTGTCTCGCTTCATCACAAATCGATATCCCCACATTCATAAATTGAATTAATTGAGCATGCAAAACTCGTTGACTTTGATTAGCTGTTTCTAACGGTTGGTTTAATAGCGTTAAATACAAACTAATTGCCGTTGAACCTACTATTGGTTGATATAATTGCATCAAACTCTGCATCTGCAATGGCGCTAGACTATTCTGATGTTTAACTAGAAAAGGTTGCAATGGATTAATCTTCTGACTCATGTGCCTTATTCTCCAATCTATCAGAATCTAAAGGCGATTTTGATAATTGGTTTTCTGTATCTTCTTCACCAGTACTTGCTTCTTCTGATGTCGTTAAACCCGCTTTTTTCATCGCTTCTAATTCTTTTAAGAACATCTCACGCGATTGAAATTCACGGTAAACACTTGCAAAGCGGATATAACTTACTTCGTCTAATTCCATCAATAATGGCATCACAAATTCGCCAATTCGTTTCGTTTCGATTTCTTTATCCGTTACATCACGTATTGCATTCTCCACTTGATAGGCTAAATTTTCCATTTGTTCGCGCGTAATAGGTCTTTTCTCAGCAGACCTTACAATACCGCGTAGTAACTTATTTCGATTAAATTCTTCACGCGTACCATCTCGTTTCACCACTAATAATGGTGATTTTTCAATACGCTCATATGTATTAAAACGGTAACTACAAGCTAAACATCCTCGTCTACGTCTGATTGCAGCGCCATCATCATATGGTCGTGAATCAATTACTTTAGAATGTTGATGACCACATTTTGGACATTCCAATACCGTCGCCCCCTTCCAATCTTTATCTTTATTTTATCATAGCTATTTAATTCTACAAATACCCTAACACATAAAGGCGAACTGTTTATTCATGAATATAACGTTTCAATTGTTGACGCACTTGATCTTGCGTTGTTTCGATAGTCCCAGAATTATCGATAACAACATCCGCTATCATCTTTTTATCTTCAATACTCATCTGAGAGGCAATGCGAGCTTTAGCTTCTTGCTCATTTAAAGAATCGCGTTTCATCAAACGTTTTAATTGTATTTCTTCAGGTACATATACAACCCAGACTTCATCAAAATCATTCAAATTGCTGGTTTCATATAATAGAGGGATGTCCATCACAATCAATGGTTTCCCTTGCTTACGATAGTCTTCACGCTTAGCTTCTGCGGCTTGAAAGATTAAAGGATGTAAGATGTTATTAAGTGCTTTACGGGCTCCTTCGTGAATAAAAATTAATTCACCTAAAGCTGCTCGATTTAATGTGCCTTTATCCGTTAATATCTCTTTACCAAATACAGAAACTAATTTTTGTAAGCCTAGAGTTCCAGGTTCTACTACTTCACGCGCGATTAGGTCCATATCAATTACTGGAATTTCTAATTGTTTTAAATAACCTGCTACAGTGGATTTCCCAGTTGAAATACAACCTGTTAGTCCAATAATAAACATTTTATTCCTCCTCATCACACGCTTAATCTTTGACAATTTGGACAATAATGCGTCCCTCTTTGAGCAAACTGAATTTTAGTAATCAGTGTGCCACAGATTACACAAGGTAAATCCTGACGACCATAAACAGCTAATACTTGCTGAAATTTTCCTGCTTCACCTAAACTGTTCTTATAGGTTCTGATTGTAGAGCCCCCTGCTATGACAGCTTCAGATAAAACAGCTATAATCTCTTGATGTAGTATTTCAACCTGGGCATCATTCAATTGATTAGCAGGCATAGCAGGATGGATCTTAGCTCTAAATAAAGTCTCATCGACATAGATATTGCCTAAACCGACCACTAACTTTTGTTCCAACAAAGCAGGTTTTATTGCCTTCTTAATCACTTTTAGTTGCTGACGAAATATTTCTAAATTAAACTCTTCAGCGATCGGTTCAGGCCCCAATTTTTTCTTTTCAAAATATAGACTTAAATCATTTTGAGCAATACGTTCGATTCGCCCGAACTTTCGGACATCATGATAGTGCAATTGGCTACCATCCTCAAAAAGAAAGCGCACATGAGTATGCTTAGTATTCTCAGGCAAAATACGTTCTTCATCAGGATAATAGATATATTTCCCTTCCATTCTTAAATGGGATATCAACAAACAGTCAGACAAATGAAAAATTAAATATTTTCCACGTCGTCCCATCTGCTTAATTGTTTGTCCTTCTAACTCATGCTGCCATTGGTCTAAGGACATATCTGTAGTAATAATTCGGGGCCATGTGACGAACACTTTAGCAATCGTTTTGTTGATCACTAATTGTTCAAGGCCTTTACGAACCGTTTCAACTTCTGGTAATTCTGGCAACTCATGTCCCCCTATCTTCTTAGTTGCGATATAACTACTTCAATTCATACCAATCGTTACCACTATTATAATCTACTTTCAGAGGAATCGACAATTCCACTGCGTTTTCCATAATTTGTGGTACCAAAATTTCTAAACGTTCAATCTCTTCGGCAGGTGCTTCCAAGATCAACTCATCATGTACTTGTAAAAGAATACGCGCTTCTAATCCTTCTTCTTTTAAAGCGGCTTCTAATCGAACCATAGCGATTTTTAGTATATCTGCAGCTGTTCCTTGAATGGGTGAATTGATCGCTGTTCGCTCAGCAAATGACCGTATATTAAAGTTACTTGAATGTATATCTGGTAAATAACGGCGACGATTAAATAGCGTGCTTACATAACCATCTTGCTTTGCCTGTTTAACAACATCTTTCATAAATTGCTCGATGCCAGGATACTGTTCAAAGTACCGATCAATAAAGCTTTTGGCTTCTGGTCTTGAAATCCCTAAGTTTTGAGATAACCCATAGTCGCTTATTCCATAAACAATTCCAAAGTTCACTGCCTTGGCTTGACGACGATGATTGCTGTCTACTGCTTCGTCAACTGGTAAATTAAATACACGTCGTGCAGTAGCAGCATGAATGTCCTCACCATCTTTAAATGCTTGCATCATGTGCTCATCTTGACTGATATGCGCTAAGACACGCAATTCAATTTGAGAATAATCCGCACCGAATAGTTGCCAATTAGGTTTTGACGGGACAAATGCTTGGCGTATTTTGCGACCTTCTTCAATTCTAATCGGAATGTTCTGAAGGTTTGGATCGGTACTACTTAGTCGACCCGTTTGCGTTAAAGTTTGAACAAAACGCGTATGGATTTTACCGTCCCCTTTAATATAAGGTGGTAACCCTGCTAGATAAGTTCCTTGTAATTTAGATAAAGTTCGGTACTCAAGAATTTCATCAATAATTGGATGACTACCTTGTAATTTTTCTAAGACATCCGCTGCAGTACTATAGCCTGTTTTGGTCTTTTTAATAACAGGTAGATTTAATTTTTCAAATAAGATAACACCTAATTGTTTGGGTGAATTTACATTGAACACTTCTCCAGCATGTTCATGGATACTAGTTTCCATTTGAGCTAAAAGCTTAATCATCTTCTCATTACGAACCTCAAGCACTTCACGGTTGACCGCAATTCCACGAATTTCCATATCCGCTAAAATAATGGCTAATGGCATTTCGATTTCTTGGAATAACTCTAACATATGTAGCTCTGATAATTTTGCTTTTAAAGGTTCCTCTAATGCTACCATCGTAATAATTTTATTTGCCAAGTGTTGGTTAAAGACTGAATTATCTTTAGGAACAGCTTTCTTTGCACCTTTACCATAAACTGCCTCATCATATAAAACGATACTTGGTACATCGACAATGCGCACAATATCTGTCAATTCTTGCGCATTATGCACATCAATTAAATAAGTCGCGATCAGAGTATCAAAGCTAATACCATTGAATTCAGCTCCTAAATTCGCGGCAATAACTCGCTCTCGTTTACTATCAAGCGTTACTTTTACATGATCTTTTGAAGATAGCCAATCTTTGAACAGCTCACTATTATACGCGACTTCTTCGCTGGTAATATAAACTTTTTGCTCTTTTATATCTGCCCAAGCTATTCCGACTACCTCACCAAAATGGTAGTTATCTTCTAACATTTCAGTATAAAAAACCGCTTTAATAGGCAAATGTTCTGCTGCGATTGCTTCTAAGCATTCAATTTCATATTGCGGTAATTGAGCAGCGGCTTCTTCATGACTACTCGTATCCGTCATTTCACCCTGAAGAGCTTTTAAAGCTACGTTAAATTCCATTTGACGGTAAAATTCCATTAATTCATCAATGTTTCGTCCTTGGTAGAAAGTGTCTTCTAATGTGATTTCGAGCGGTGCATCATGCAGAATGCGTGCTAAGTCTTTACTCATAAAAGCTTGTTCGCGGTCGTTAATAATGTTTTCTTTCATTTTTGATGCTTTTAATTCATCTAAATTTTCATACATATTCTCGACAGAACCGAATTGATGTAACAACTTCAGTGCTGTTTTCTCACCAATCCGCGTGATACCAGGATAATTATCCGAGCTATCGCCCATTAGGCCCTTCATGTCAATAATTTGCTCAGGCGTTAAATCATATTTCTCACGAATAACTTCAGGTGTATATCTTTCTAATTCACTCACTCCTTTGCGAGTGATATAAACAGTTACATGCTCAGAAGCCAATTGCGTTAAGTCCTTATCACCTGAAATGATAATAACTTCATCTTCTGGCTCAGATTGATAAGCCAATGTGCCAATCACATCATCTGCTTCATAGTTTAAAATATCATAATGAGTGATTCCATAAGCATCTAATAACACCCTGAAATATGGCATTTGTTCTTTAAATTCACTAGGTGTTTTTTGTCGTCCACCTTTATACTCCTGATATTTAGCTGTTCTAAATGTTACTTCACTCTTATCAAATGCCACTAAAACGTGTGTAGGTTCAAATTGTTTTAAAACATCATCTAACATACGATTAAAGCTAAACAAAGCATTCGTATGTAGACCTGCTTTATTTTTAAAGTTTTCAATATTAAGAATCGAATAGAAAGCTCTAAAAGCTAAACTACTACCGTCAATTAACATTATTTTACGTTTCGCCATAAACTCTCTCCTGTTCTTCTTGCCTGTTCTTCTTTAATGATACGAAAAGGCCAACGAGATATTAATTCTATCCTTCGTTGACCTGTTGACTTTTATAATTTATTAGGCGTCAGTTGAGCATAAGACGCTTCAAATTGACGAGCAATTTGATCAATGTCTCCTGCTCCCATAAACAAGATAACTGCGTCTTGATATTTCATTAAAGGTGATAAGTGTTCACTTGATATGATTTCAACATCCTCTTTAATTAAATTAGCTAAATCTTGAATTTTAACCTCACCCTTAGCTTCACGAGCTGAGTTAAAGATATCGACTAAATAGACTTCATCAGCTAAGTTTAATGCTTCTGCAAATTCATTCAGTAACGCTACAGTACGACTAAACGTATGCGGTTGGAAAATTGCGATTACATCGCGATTTGGATATTTTTGCTTAGCAGCATCAATTGTAGCGCGAATTTCTGATGGATGGTGCGCATAATCATCAATTAAAGTTAAATCATGTACCTGTTTAACGGAGAAACGACGTTTTACACCACCAAACATTGCTAGATGCTTTGCAATATCCTCCGCTTTAAAGCCTTCTAAGTACAATACCATAATAATCGATAAAGAATTTAGAATATTATGTTCGCCATAAGCTGGTAAATGGAAACGTCCAAACAACTCACCTTTAATGATCACATCAAAATCAGACCCATCAATTGTGCGTTCAATCGCTTTAGCATAAATGTCAAATTTTGAATTGAATCCATAATAGTAAACCGGAACATCGGCTTCTAGAGTAGGTAAATATTCATCCTCACCACAAGCAACAATTGCTTTCTTAGCTTGAAGTGCAAATGTTTGAAATGCATGAAAAACGTCTTCAATCGAACGATAATAATCCGGATGATCAAAATCGATATTGGTAATAATCGCATAGTCTGGTTTATAAGCTAGAAAATGACGCCGATACTCACAAGCCTCTAATGCGAAGTAACTTGAAGATTCATCACCAAACCCAGTACCATCGCCAATTAAATAACTTAACGGCGCAAGACTTTTCAAAGTATGTGAAAGTAATCCAGTTGTTGATGTTTTCCCATGCGATCCTGTTACGGCAATACTTGTATATTGAGTAATTAAGTCGCCAATAAAATCATGGTACCGATGAATCGGTAGGCCTAATTCTTTTGCGCGGACAAGTTCTACGTGATCGTCTCCGAAAGCATTCCCTGCTATGATTGTTTGACCTGCCTTAATATTATCCGCGTCAAACTCCAACATTGTAATGTTTTGGTTTTCTAATTCTTGTTGTGTAAAGAAATATTTGCCAATATCACTACCTTGCACTTGATAACCTTCACCATGAAGAATCAAGGCCAAGGCACTCATCCCAGATCCTTTAATTCCGACAAAATGATAGGTCGTATCTTTGTTTATCATTTAAATTGTTCCTCCTAATGTTCAAACAGTAAAAACGTATCTTTTGTTTTTACTAATCGTTTCGCAAGTTCCCTTATTTCTTCCACATCTTCATTGCGTCGCTCATTACCTTTATAAGGTTTAGGAAGTTCTGTCGGTTGAAAGACTGGCTGTGGCTTTTTATC
>Ga0075011_10001777_pt1 | contig 11667 bp, 8 predicted proteins | sample TARM_MetaG_T_14_FD_72354 | JGI IMG/M metagenome (GOLD analysis project Ga0075011, IMG submission 72354) | Freshwater microbial communities from Pennsylvania, USA, analyzing microbe dynamics in response to fracking - TARM_MetaG_T_14 | ecosystem: Environmental > Aquatic > Freshwater > River...
AAATAAGGGTTGCTTAGTTAAATGAGAATGATTATTGTTAACTTGTTTTCCGGGAAAGACTTCATTCGTTCCAACGTGATGGACTTCTTGTGAAGGCACGACATTGCTCACATTGCTTCCAGTTATAGGGCCAGTTCTTCTGGCCCTCTTTTTTTGCTTTTTTTCAGCAAGTTGCAGCCATAAAAAATGGGAGCCAAGGCTCCCATCGTCACAACTCAGGTTGCGGTTTACTCGATATCGAGCGCCTCAGGGGAGAGGATCACCCCTGTGGTGTCTGCGTAGAGATGATCATCCGGCAGGAAGGTGACGCCACCGAAGTTGACCGGCAGATCCGTCTCCCCCACGTCCTTGCTGTCGGCGCCCACCGGAATGGCGGCCAGTGCCTGAATGCCGATATCCAGATCTTCCAGGATGTCGACTTCGCGCACGCAGCCGTAGCAGACGATGCCTTCCCACTCGTTCTCGGCTGCCGTAGTGGCGATCTCGCTGTCGATCAGGGCACGGCGCATGGAGCCACCGCCATCGATCAGCAGCACGCGGCCGACGCCGTTCTCTTTGACGAGTTCACGGATCAGGCCATTCGATTCGAAGCATTTGACTGTGGTGATGACGCCGCCGAAAGAGGCGCGGCCGCCGAAGGAGCAGAGCATGGGTTCGAGCACATCCACCATGTCCTGATAGATGTCGCACAGTTCTGAAGTGTTGTATTCCATAGTGTCAAATCCACGGCTGGAAACAGGTGGGATCCAGTATAAGGAGTGGGACTGGCATTTCAATGAATATTCCTTGAACAACAACAGGGATGGCGTTTTCTGCATAAGCTCAATGCAGTTCATTCCCTGTTCGTGAGAGGTCCATCGTGCTGATCCGTCATAAGTTGATCCTGAACACAGTGCTGGTGGCCATTGCCATGCTGGTGTTGAGCGGTTTGTTTCTCTATTCCAGCCAGGTGAGTCGCCACCTGACCGAAGCCCAGCGCAACGTGGATGCGCTCGAGATTGCCATGCTGAACCTGCGGCGGGCCGAGAAGGATTTCCTGATCCGCAAGGATCTGGCCTTCGTCGATCGCTTCAACCAGGGGCTTGCCGATTTTCACAAGCTGGACCAGACCCTGAGTGCCGATGACAACCTGAGGGCCGTGAACGGCGAGCTGGCTCGGCTGGATCAGCAGATGGGGGCCTATGGCAAGGCCTTCAACGATCTGGTGGCACAGCAGCAGACCATAGGGCTGGGGCCGGAAGATGGTCTCTACGGCCGTCTGAGGGCGGCTGTGCATCAGGTCGAGGAGGGGCTCAAGCAGCTGGATCAGCAGGGGTTGACCATCACAATGCTGCAGCTGAGGCGGGCGGAGAAAGACTTCATGCTGCGCTCCGACATCCAGTATCTGGAGCGTTTCCAGACCTTGCACAAGAGCTTCCAGGAGAACCTGGCGACGCTGCCGGAGGCGGACCGCGGCAAGCTGGAACAGGCCAGCCTGCAGTATCGGCAGGACTTCGTCGCTCTGGTGGAGGGCATGCAGGTGCTGGGGTTGAAAGAGGATGAGGGGCTGCGCAACCAGATGCGGGACTTGGTGCATCAGACCGAGCAGGGCTTCACCGCACTCGGTCAGCACATAGCCGACGAACTGGTGCGGCAGACCTCGCGCCTCAACAGCCTGATGCTGGTCTGCGGCGGCGTGATCATAGTGCTGATCGGCATCATGAGCATCTTGCTGGGCCGCAGCATAGACAGGTCCATCTCGCGGGTGAACGACACAGTCAACCGCATCCGTCAGGACAACGACCTGCGCCTCAAGATCGAGCTGCAAGGGGCCGACGAGATGGCCCAGCTGGCAGGCAATCTGGACGTGATGCTGGGGGGCTTTCGCCATCTGATCGGCGATGTGAAGCAGAGCGTGCACACCCTGACCGAGGCGGCGGATCACCTCTCCAGCAACGTCAGGCGCACCAGCGAGGGGGCGTCACGCCAGTTGCAGGAAACCGACATGGTGGCGACGGCCTCCACCGAGATGGGCTCCACCATAGAGGAGATAGCCCGCAACACAGAGCAGGCCGCCAACAATGCCCAGGCCACCAACAACAAGGCGATGGAGGGGCGCACCGCGGTCGAGAACACGGTTCGCCAGATCCGCTCGCTGGCCGGCAATCTGGAGAGCTCCTCCCAGGAGGTGGCCCAGCTGCAGAAAGAGAGCGAGACCATAGGCTCCGTGCTGGACGTGATCCGCGGCATCGCCGAGCAGACCAACCTGCTGGCGCTCAATGCGGCCATCGAGGCGGCGCGGGCTGGGGATCAGGGCCGAGGTTTTGCGGTGGTGGCGGACGAGGTGCGCAGCCTCGCCATCCGTACCCAGAAGTCGACCCAGGAGATAGCCGGCATCATCAGCTCGCTGCAGAAGCAGACCGGCAGCATAGTGGGCATGATGGCGACCTGTCGCGAGCAGGGCAACAGCAGCTCGGAGCAGGCCAGCACGGCGGGCGAGCTGCTGGGTCAGATCACTCAGGATGTCACCCACATCATGGACATGAGCACCCAGATAGCCGCGGCCATCGAGCAGCAGAGCCTGGTGGCCAACGAGGTGAACCGCAACGTCAACAACATCCGCGACATAGCCCAGGAGTCGAGCCTGATGGCGGAGGAGAATGCCAAGTCCAGCCAGGGCCTGACCGAGCAGGCCAAGTTGCTCAACCAGGCGGTGGCCAAGTACCGGGTCTAGCGGCCAGACCCCTGGAACAGTAAAAAGGGAGCCGTGCAGGCTCCCTTTTTCATCGAGACGACTCGCCCCTACTAGATGAGGAACAGGGTCGCCAGCCCGAGGAAGATGAAGAAGCCGCCGGTATCCGTGATGGCGGTGATCATCACGCTGGCACCGATCGCCGGATCCCGGCCGAGACGCGACATCGTCATGGGGATGATGACCCCCATCAGGGCGGCGACCAGCAGGTTGATCATCATGGCCAGCGTCATCACGGCGCCCAGCGCCGCATCCTGATAGAGGGCATAGGTGGCCAGCCCCATGGTACCGCCCCACACCAGACCGTTGATCAGTGCCACCCCCAGCTCGCGCCACAGCAGGAAGGAGACGTTGCCCGCCTGTATGTGCTGCAGCGCCAGCGCCCGCACTATCATGGTGATGGTCTGGTTGCCCGTGTTGCCGCCGATCCCCGCGACGATTGGCATCAGGGCCGCCAGTGCCACCAGTTGCGATATGGTGTGCTCGAACAGGCCTATGACCCGGGAGGCCACGAAGGCGGTACAGAGGTTGATGGCGAGCCAGGCCCAGCGGGTCTTGACCGCCTTGTTGACCGGGGCGAATACGTCTTCATCTTCGCTGATCCCCCCCATGCGGCGCAGATCCGTGTCGCTCTCCTCATACACCAGATCCACCACCTCGGCGACTGTGAGGCGGCCCATCAGCTTGCCGCGGCCGTCGATGACGGCGGCGGAGACCAGGTCGTCCCGCTCGAAAGTACGGGCGGCGGCTTCATCGTTGTCCTCCGGATCGAAGGTGACAGGATCCCGCTCCATCACCTCGCCGACCAGGGTCGCCGGCTTGTGCAGCAGCACGGTGGTGAGCGGCAGCTCCCCCTGCAGCCGGTTGCGCCTGTCGATGACGAACAGCTTGTCGGTGTTGACGGGGATCTTGCCGCGCAGGCGCAGGTAGCGCTGCACGGTCGCCAGGCTTACCTCGGCGCGCACCGTGATGAGCTCGAAGTCCATCATGGCGCCGACCGTGTGCTTGCCGTAGCGGATCACCTCCCTTACCTGGTCGCGCTGGGGGGGCGCCATGGAGGTGAGCAGCCGGCCCATCAGGTTGCGGGGCAGGTATTGGCCCAGATAGATCTGATCGTCTATGTCCAGGGTGCGCAGGGCGTGCAGCAGCGCCTTGTCGCTCATGCCGCTGATCAGGCTGTCCCACACTGTCTCCGAGGCCTCGACCAGCACCTGGCCATGTTTCTCCGGGTCTACTTGCTGCCAGAGCACGTGGCGCTCGTCCGGCGGCAGGGATTCCAGCGCATCGGCGATGTCGGCGGCCGGCAGGCTGTTGACCAGTCGCGTCAGCTCGCTGGTCTGATCTCGCAGCTCGGCATCCTGTACCGTCTGCGGATCCAGCAAGCTGTCGGTGAGGGCATCATCGGCCAGCAGCAGGGTGAGAATGCGCGATCTGTCTTGTTCACGCTGCTTGGCGCTGTTCTTGACGGGGAGAGACATGAAACAGAATTCCTGAATTCGGTTGGCCGGATGACCTTCCCCATAGGATACCAGACTCAAAACAAGAGGTTATGACCATGAATGCGGTAAGTGCGGATAAAAAAACCGCCACCATGGTGGTGACGGTCTCAATGGCGAGGTTGACGGCCGGCTCAGGCCAGTGCGGCGACCTGCGAGGGGGCTCCAGTCTGACCGAACCAGGCAAGCTGGTCGGCCAGGGTGACCACGGATCCCACCATGATGAGAGCCGGGCTCTCTACCCCGACGGCCAGCTCGGGCAGCTGGTCGAGCGTGCCGCGGATGACCCGCTGGCTCGGTTGGGTGCCGCGCTCGATCAGGGCCACCGGGGTGGCGCCGCCCTTGCCGTGGGCCATCAGCTGCTCACGGATGGTGGCGCAGCTTGAGAGTCCCATATAGAACACCAGGGTCTGCTGATCCCGGGCCAGCAGAGGCCAGTCCAGATCCTGGGTGCCGCCCTTGCCGTGGGCGGTGACGAAGCGCACGCTCTGGGCGTGATCGCGGTGGGTGAGCGGGATGCCGGCGTAGGCGGCGCAGCCGCTCGCCGCCGTGATCCCCGGCACCACCTGAAAGCCGATGCCGCTGCCGACCAGCGTTTCCAGCTCCTCGCCGCCCCGGCCGAAGATGAAGGGGTCGCCCCCTTTCAGCCGCACCACCCGCTGCCCCTTGCTGGCTTCCTCCAGCAAGAGTTGGTTGATGCCCTCTTGGGGCACGCAGTGGTTGCCCGCCTGCTTGCCGACGAAGATGCGCTTGGCATCGCGCCGCACCAGCGCCATTACCTCGTCCGATACCAGCCGGTCATGGACCACCACGTCCGCCTGCTGCATCTGGCGCAGGGCGTGCAGGGTGAGCAGACCGGGATCTCCCGGGCCTGCGCCCACCAGGATCACTTCCCCCTTGGCTGCGGCATCCTCGGCAAACAGTGCGTCGGCCAGCTGGTTGGCCGAGGCCTTGTCACCCCGTGCCAGCGCCTGACCGAGCCGGTCTGCGCCGAGCAGCCGCTCCCAGAACTGGCGCCGCTCTCCCATGCTGGCGAAACGGGCCTTGACCCTATCCCGCAGACCACCGGCGAAGGCCGCCACGGCGCCGAGATGCTGAGGCAGCAGGGCCTCCAGTTTCTCGCGCAGCAAGCGGGCCAGCACCGGCGCCTTGCCGCCGGAGGAGATGGCCACCATCAGCGGCGAGCGGTCGATGATCGACGGCATGATGAAGCTGGATCGCTTGGGGTCATCCACCACGTTGGCAAAGATCCGCGCCTGGTTCGCGCTCTGATAGACCAGCGCATTGACCTCGCGCCTGTCGGTGGCGGCCACCACCAACCACTTGCCCGCCAGCTGCGCCGGCTCGAATTCACCGGCCAGCCACTCGATGGTCCCGCTGGCGGCCAGGGCCGCCAGCTCGGGGTCGAGCTCGGGCGCGACCACGGTGAGCTGGGCACCAGCATCCAGCAGCAGGCGCGCCTTGCGCTCCGCCACGTCGCCGCCGCCAACCAGCAGCACGGGTTTGTTGTCGAGTCGGCAAAAGATGGGCAAGTAGTCCATGGGGCCTCCGGATCAGGCGGTTTGGGTCTGGCTGGCAGTAGTGGTGGCGTCGCTCACGGCGACCGGGCGATCCGCTTTCGGGGTGGCATACCAGTAGCCCAGACCCATGAAGAGGGCGCCGGAGACGGTATTGCCGAGGGTCACCCACAGCAGGTTGTGGCCTATGCCGCCCAGGGTGTAGGCGTCTGAGTGAGCGCCGAACCAGGAGAGGGCGAACAGTGTCATGTTGGCGACCGAGTGCTCATAGCCGGAGGCGATAAAGGCCAGCAGGCACCACCAGATGGCGATGAACTTGGCGGCACCCTCGGTGCGCAGCGCCATCCAGATAGCGAGGCAGACCAGCCAGTTGCATAGCACACCCTTCATGAACAGGGTCAGCGCCGGTGCCTGGGTCTTGGCCAGCGCCACCTTGTGGGCCAGGCTGCCCGCGTCCGGCAGCAGGCTGCCGCCGTAGGAGTAGATCAGCGCCACCGCTATGGAGCCAAGCAGGTTGCCGGCCCAGGTCTGGGGCAGGATGCGCAGCAGGTCGCCCATGGTGATCTTGCCGCTCTTCACCCCAAAGGTGAGGAACATGGTGTGGCCGGTGAACAGCTCTGAGCCGGCGATGACAACCAGGGTCAGGGCTATGCCGAAGGTGGCCCCCATCACCAGCGGGCGAATGCTGGGGTCGACCAGATTGCCCAGGGTGAAGATGAGTATGATGCCCAGGCCCACATAGGCCCCCGCCATGGCGGAGCTGAGCCAGAAGCCGAGCTTGTCGCTGCGCTCGAAGCGGTTGATGCGGGCCGCGTTGGCGGCACACTTGTTGATGGTTTCGGTATACATCTTTGTTTCCTTCAAGAGGGCCGCCCGCGGGCAGCCCTGATATGCATGGTGTTAGACGGCAACCCAGACCTGCTGGTCGCGTACTTCGACTGGGTAGCTCTGCACCGACATGGCGGCGTTCTCGAGGCAGTGGCCGTCGCGCAGACGGAAGTGCTGCTTCTTGAGCGGGCTGGCAACCCAGAGCTCGCCCTCGTGTTCACCTACGATGCCGCGCGACAGCACGTTGGCAGCGAAGAAGGGGTCCCGGTTGTCGATGGCGAACACCTCGGCCGCGTCGTTCGGGCGGAACAGGGCGATCTGGCGACCCTCGATCAGGGCGCAGACGCCGGTGCCCGGAAATATGTCATTGAGTTGACAGGCTAATTTCATCACTTTGCCTCCACTTCGATCTGATAGACGGGAATGCGCTCGGCCGGGGTGGCCGGTCTGTGCTGGTCGCGCTCGGTGACGAACTGCACGTCCGGGTCGCGTTTGCCGCTGTTGATGAAGTGGCTGAAGCGCTTGAGCTGCTCCTCTTCATTCAGGGTGCGGGACCACTCGCACTCGTAGCTGTCGATCAGCACCTGGATGTCGTGCTCCAGGGTGGCATTCAGTCCCAGCTTGTCGTCGACGATTACCTCGCGCAGGTAGTCGACCCCGCCCTCCAGGTTGCCGAGCCAGACCGAGGTGCGCTGCAGTTTGTCGGCGCTGGTGACGTAGAACATCATAAAGCGGTCAATCAACCGGATTAACGTCTCGCGGTCGAGGTCAGACGCCAGCAGGTCGGCGTGGCGCGGTTTCATGCCGCCGTTGCCGCCCACATAGAGGTTCCAGCCCGCGTCCGTGGCTATGATGCCGACGTCCTTGCCCTGGGCTTCCGCGCATTCGCGGGTACAGCCGGAGACACCGAACTTCATCTTGTGGGGGGTGCGAATGCCCTTGTAGCGGTTCTCGAGGAAGACCCCGAGGCCGACGCTGTCCTGTACGCCGAAGCGGCACCAGGTGCTGCCGACGCAGGTCTTGGCCATGCGCAGCGCCTTGGCGTAGGCCTGACCTGTCTCGAAGCCCGCGGCCAGCAATTTGCGCCAGATGGCGGGCAGATCGTCCTTCTGGGCGCCGAACAGGCCGATGCGCTGGGCACCTGTGATCTTGGTGTAGAGCTTGTAGTCGCGGGCCACTTCGGCCACCGCCAGCAAGCCTTCCGGGGTCACCTCACCACCGGCCATGCGCGGGATGACGGAGTAGCTGCCGTCCTTCTGCATGTTGCCGAGGAAGATGTCGTTGGTGTCCTGCAGCTGGGTATTGAGCGGGCTCAGCACATAGCCGTTCCAGCAGGAGGCGAGGATGGAGCCGACCGTGGGTTTGCACACCTCGCAGCCATAGCCGTGTCCGTGTTTGGCCAGCAGCTCGTCGAAGCTCTTGATCCCTTCCACCTTGACCAGGTGGAACAGCTCCTGGCGGGAGTGGGGGAAGTGGTCGCAGAGGTGGTTGTTGACCTCGATACCCTGTTTCACCAGCTCGGCGTTGAGCACCTGGCTGATGAGGGGCACGCAGCCGCCACAGCCGGTACCGGCCTTGGTGTGCTGCTTGATGGCGGCCAGCGTGGTGTGCCCCTCGGCGACCGCCTGGGCTATGTCGCCCTTGGAGACGTCGAAGCAGGAGCAGATCTGGGCGGTGGACGGCAGGGCATCCACCCCCAGGGTCGGCTTGGCACCGGCGTAGGCGGGTAGGATCAGGGTGTCCGGGTGGGCGGGCAGCGGCATGGCGTTGAGCATCAGCTGCAGCAGGTTGCCGTAGTCATCCACATCGCCAACCAGCACGGCACCGAGCAGACGGCTGTTGTCTTCGCTCACCACGATACGCTTGTAGACGCCGGCCTGATCGTCCTGGAACACATAGCTGTGGCTGCCGGGGGTGCGGCCATGGGCATCGCCGATGGAGCCGACGGAGACGCCGAGCAGCTTGAGCTTGGCGCTCATGTCCGCCCCTTCGAAGCGGCTGTCGCCGCCGAGCAGGTGGTCGACGGTGATCTGGGCCATCTTGTAGCCGGGCGCCACCAGGCCGAAGAAGCGACCCTGCCAGGCGGCGCACTCGCCGATGGCATAGATGTCGGGATCCGAGGTGAGGCAGTGATCGTCGACAGCTACGCCGCCGCGCTCGGCGATGGCCAGTTCGCAATAACGGCCCAGTGTATCCTGCGGGCGGATACCGGTGGAGAAGACCACCACATCCACTTCCAGCTGGCTGCCGTCGGCGAAGGCGAGGCGATGCTGGGCATCACGACCGCCGTGCATCAGGATCTCGCTGGTGCTCTTGCTGGTGTGAACCTGCACGCCCATGGATTCGATCTTGCGACGCAGCAGCTGGCCACCCTGACCGTCGAGCTGTTCCGCCATCAATACCGGAGCAAACTCCACCACGTGGGTCTCGAGACCGAGCGCCTTGAGGGCGCCGGCGGCTTCGAGGCCAAGCAGGCCGCCCCCAATGACAACGCCACTCTTGCCGCTCTTGGCGGCGCTGCGGATGGCTTTCAGATCTTCAATGGTGCGATAGACGAAGCATTCGTGGTGCTGACTGCCCGCAATGGGCGGCACCCAGGGGTAGGAGCCGGTGGCCAGCACCAGCTTGTCGTAGCCGACCACAGTGCCCTTGTTGGAATGCACTTCGCGGGCCGCCCTGTCGATTTTTTTCACCGCTTCGCCGAGCAGCAGGCGGATGCCGTGCTTCTCGTAGAAACCGGGTTTGACGAGGGAGAGATCTTCGCTGGTGTGGTGGGAAAAGTAGGAGGAGAGATGGACACGATCGTAGGCGGGACGCGGTTCTGCACCGAAGACGGTGATCTCGAACCGGTCCGGGTCGGACCGCTCGATCAACTCTTCGATGAAGCGGTGCCCCACCATGCCGTTCCCTATGACGGCCAGCCTGACTTTGCTCATGATTGCCTCTAGTTTGGAGTAATAAAACATCATTCTGAGGCTAGGCTACCCAGTCGCAGGGCCGGGGCGATTGATGCAAATCAAGTGTCTATTTATATATCTCCTCAGGGGTAATTCGATACAATTCAAAGCTATACATAAATAGGTATACCAGTGGTGCATTCTGGGCTTTGGTTGTCATGGAGCAAGGGGGGGCAAGAGGGTGGCTCGTCTGGCCAGGCATGATGAAAGAAAGCACCTCGGCAGAGGTGCTTTCACTGTGCGGCATCCGGGTGGCACGGCGGGTTATGGCGGCGCAGATCAGCGCTCTTTCGGGATGGCCTGATAGGGGGCGCGGGCGCAGGTTTCACGGATGAGGGTGCGCAGCCAGCGGTGAGCCGGATCGGCGTCCAGCCGTGGGTGCCAGAGCAGGGCCAGGGTGATGCCGGGCAGGGGGAAGGGCAGGGGCAGAGTCACCAGATCGGCGTGCAGGGAGGCGCAGTGCAGGGCGGGCACGGTGGCCACCAGATCGCTGCCCCGCACCAGCGCCAGCGCAGTGGCAAAGCCCGGCACCAGGGTGGCGATGGCACGCTCCAGCTTCAGGGCGGCGAGCGCCTCATCGACGGGGCCGTGCTCCTGCCCGCGCCGCGACACCAGCACATGGCGGGCGGCGGCATAGCGGACTGCGGTCAGGGGCCCCTCGCACAGTGGATGGCCCGGCCGCACCACGGCGACGAAGCGATCCTGGAACAGCGCCTGGGTATGCAGCTCGGGTGCCGTATTGGTGCCGATCACGCCGGTTTCAAAATCCAGCTCACCGCCGCGCAGGGGCTGACTCTCCTTGTCGGGCTTGGCCATGAAATGCAGCCGCACCCCGGGCGCCTCGGCGGCGAGCCGCGCCAGCAGGGCGGCCCCGACACTCTCCACGAAACCATCGCTGGATCTGAGGCGAAAGGTGCGCACCAGGTGGGCCGGATCTATCTCCTGCTGGGGGCGCAGCACGGCTTCGGCCTCCTGCACCAGCTGGCTGACCCGTTCGCGCAGGGCCAGGGCGCGCGGCGTGGGCACCAGCCCCCGGCCCGCACGTACCAGCAGCGGATCCCCGGTCGTCTCACGCAGGCGGGCCAGCGCCCGGCTCATGGCGGAGGGGCTGAGGCGCAGCCGTCTGGCGGCGCCGGCCACGCTGCCCTCATCGAGCAGCGCATCCAGGGTGATCAGCAGGTTGAAATCAGGGGTGCTCATGGTCGTGCCCTCGCCGGCCTGGTATGCGGGGTGATCAGCCGATGGCGATCATACTTCTGTGCGTTGACTCATCATACGCGAGAATCCATGGCTTCATATGGCGTGTCGTGCAGCTATAAGCTGCATCTCGTGCGTCTTCCGCCGGATCAGCGTCAGGGCTAGCCTTGTGGTCATCCTGGTTCGCTTGAGGTCACATCCATGTCATACCCCAGCATAATTCCCTCTCCCTGGGTTCGCCGTGCCGGCTTGCTGGCACTCGGCCTCGCCACCCTGTTGCCCATGCTGGCGGGGAGCATGGCCAACATGGCGCTGCCCGCGCTGGGACAGGCGTTTGCCGCCCCCTTCGCCAGCCTGCAGTGGGTGCTGGTGGCCTACCTGCTGGGGATCACCTGCCTGACCCTGGTGGCCGGCCGGCTCGGCGACAGGTTTGGCCGGTGCCGCCTGCTGCTGGGGGGCGTGGGACTGTTTGCGCTGGCATCCCTGCTGTGCGCCCTGGCGCCGACCATAGGCTGGCTGATTGCGGCGCGTGTCCTGCAGGGGATCGGTGCGGCCTGCATGCTCTCTCTGGCGCTGGCCATGGTAGGGCAGCTTGTACCTGCAGCGCAGCGTGGCCGGGGCATGGGGCTGCTCGGTACCCTGTCGGCCTGCGGCACTGCCCTTGGCCCCTCGTTCGGCGGCCTGCTGATCGGCGGGTTTGGCTGGCAGGCCCCCTTCCTGCTGCTGGTGCCCATCAGCCTGCTGGCGCTGGGTGCCGGCATGGTCGGTCTGCCACCTGAGGGGGCTTTGCCACAAAAAGAGAAGGTGACGCTGGCGAGCCTGTCGATGCTGGTGGTGGCGCTGCTCTGCTACGGGCTGGCGCTGACCTCGGGGGGCGCCCCGGCGCTGGGCTGGTGGGCGGGGGCACTGCTTGGCACTGCCTTGTTCGTTCGCCGCGAGCG
>Ga0075011_10001780_pt1 | contig 11660 bp, 13 predicted proteins | sample TARM_MetaG_T_14_FD_72354 | JGI IMG/M metagenome (GOLD analysis project Ga0075011, IMG submission 72354) | Freshwater microbial communities from Pennsylvania, USA, analyzing microbe dynamics in response to fracking - TARM_MetaG_T_14 | ecosystem: Environmental > Aquatic > Freshwater > River...
CTAAGTTGCACTGCATTATCAACAGCGACATAGAGTTTGGTCAGGCTCACGCAAAGAGTTGACTCGGACGGATCCAGTGCACTTTCGAGGATCCGAACGTCAGGAGGGTTTAAGTGTTCCCTTCGTGTTTGAGATGGCACATACAAAAACACTGGTGGATCTTGCATAGTGAGAGTTCAGCATAAACCAGCAGATGCGGGGTAAGAGCATATGTAAAAAGCTGATCACAAAGTGACCGAATGAGAGATGATAGCATCTTATACGGAGTAATCTCCCAGCCAATGGGAGAGCTACGCCCAAAGTCAAGAATCCGCAAGCTAACCGGAGGTACTACAGGATAAAAATCCAGAATAGGCAGACAAATCAAGGCTTTAGCGTTACAATATCCAAAAGAAATGACTGGAGGTAACCAGAGTGACTGAAAGATACTTAATACACTCAAACCGAGACTACATAGGAGTACTAATAGCTGAGGACGATGGCCCAGTTAAAATTGAGCTACTAGATGGCTTAGCAGAGGCATCAGTACCAGCATTACTGTACTACCAGTATAAAGAGGGACAAAGAGTCTTTGATGACTCAGAGCAGATCATGGAGTGGATTGAGAGTCGATGCTTCGATAGAGGCCGAATGAACCTAGATGAGATACTGGCTGACATGGGGCTGAAAGAGTATGATGCCTGGCAGATGTTCAAAAAGCAGAAGGGACGTATGGCTAATGACAAGCTGAGAATACAGAAGGAGGAAAAGAAGCATTGGGTTTACAGTGACCAGCATTTTCACCATAAGCGTATAATTGAAATGTCCCAACGTCCATTCGAGGACTTGGATCACATGGAGTCTGAGATGATCAAGCGATACAATAATCTAGTTGACAAAGATGACATAGTTTACTGGTTGGGAGATGTCTCCTTCGCAAATAAAGAGGTGACTAGAGATATAATCTCACAGATGAATGGATACAAGATACTCATACTGGGGAACCATGATTGGCACAAGCCTAGGCAGTGGTGGTTAGATGTGGGATTTCAGGAAGTCACGAAGTACCCTATGATTGTGCGTAAGCTGTTTATCCTCTCGCATCAACCTATGCCAATGAGTGACCTGACTTATCTCAATATACATGGACATGTGCATCATGATACGCTGGATTCGGTATTTCATTATAATGCGTGTGTTGAGGTACATGACTACAAGCCAGTTCTTCTCAATGACATTGAAAAAGAATACTATAAGAGAAAGAAGAACTTTAAGAGGTAGGTCGTAAGATATACCTCTTCTTATTTTCGAGGTAAAAGAGAAGCCTATAGCAATCTATCCAGCATTACAGTATGTAGGACAGTTAATGCGATTAAGTATTCAGATACTGGATATTAATTTAATGCCTAATGAAAGAGAGCCAGAACCTGCAGAGAAATCAAATGGTAACATACCTATAAATCAAAGAGAGCATTCCAACTCACCAAAAGTGGGGAATTTAGAGAGTTAAAATACGACTGATTTAGCGGTACAATCTCCCAAAGGATTTAGGAGGTAAGGATATGGAAATTAGGTTTAATCTGAGCGATGACGAGTTAGAGATGGTGAGAGATTGTGCTGAGATGAGAGGGGTGTCCATGGAGATACTGATAAGAGAGGCGATACTAGATAAGATCGAGGCTGACATCAATAGGCGAGAAGACAGGCTTGTTAATGCCAGAAAGCAGTTGGAAAAGGATAGGGTGTATGGGAGTATGGAGATATTGGATATATAGGACAAAAGTGTTGAGTTTAGTGGGGTTAGACGGTACAATCTCATCAATTAAGTTGGGTTTCGGGGGTTTGCTGGTAAGTTCCTCCTAGGACTGATGTGTAGATTTCCCGGTAATCTGCTTATTTAAAACAAAAGGCCTTTGCTGTCTATCATGATTACAGCAAAGGCCTTTTACCTGAATAAGAACGTATGTATTGCAACTGTATTAAAATAAATGGTATCCTTAAAGAGTAAAGCAATGATAAATTAACGGAAGATTCGATTAATATAGAGAGGAAATGATTTAGAGTGGCAAAGAAAAATCCATTCATAAAGCCCTATTTAAAGTGGGCAGGAGGCAAGAGACAGTTACTCCCAGAAATAATGAAGTACGTGCCAAAGAAGTTTAATACGTACTATGAACCGTTCATAGGTGCGGGAGCTGTGTTTCTGCATTTACAGCCTAAAAGGGCTGTAATAAATGATTTTAACTCACAACTAGTTATGACCTATGAGACCATAAGAGATAATGTAGATGAGCTTATAGTCCTTCTGAGCGAGCATAAAGAGAGAAACAATGAGGATTACTTCTATGAGATCCGAGAGATGGATAGGAGTAAGGACTTTGAGAGGATGACAAACGTAGAGAAAGCTGCACGTCTAATATATCTCAACAAGACCTGTTTCAATGGTCTTTATAGGGTTAACTCTGCAGGGTTGTTCAATGTACCGTTTGGAAGATACAAGAATCCAGCTATACTTGAGGAACCGGTATTAAGAGCATTAAGCCAGTATCTTTCCGACTCTAAAAATGATATTAAGATACTCAACGGAGACTTTAAAAAATCGCTGGAAGGTGTACAAAAAGGTGATTTGGTTTATGCAGATCCTCCATACCATAGTCCGGATAATACCAACTTTACAGGGTATCAGGCAGGTGGGTTTAGTGAAGATGATCAAATTCGATTGAGAGATGAAATGATAAGACTGACGAACATTGGGGCTAAGTGCATCTTTAGTAATTCAGATACTCCTTTTATTCGAGAGATTTACAGTGATTTTAGAATTGAACAAGTAGATGCGAAGAGGAACATTAACTCAGATGCTTCAGCAAGAGGAAACGTAAAAGAGGTTATAATAACTAATTGGTAGGTGATTGATGTGGCAGGGAATAAGACAATCAACATTGAAGAGGCCTGGGAACTACTGTTTGATAAGTATAATATTGTCAAAAGAGTGGAGGATGATGGAAGTTACCTAATTACTTCTACTGAAATTAATGAGTTCAAAGAGGCGCGTTTGATGGCTAAGTTCGACTCATCTGCTCAATTACCTAGAGTATTTAAGGATGCTAAGTTGTCTATTCTTCCAGAAACTAGAGGAACCTATAGGATAGGTCACTATAAGACTCATCAAGATGTAGTTTATGAGGATATAAAGCCTGAGTATGTAGCCCCTCCACCATTAGAAAGTTTAGATCATACCAATTTATATTCGGAGGCATCAGCACTATCATTTGCATTCAATAGTGGGATAATCACAGACTTCTTAGAGGCGGATGAAATTAATTACACTGTAAATGGGCGGATGGCTTCAGGGGAGTTTGATTATGATGTCACCGACTTAAAAAGGGGTTATAAACATCAGTTACAAGTTAAAAATGCCCAAATAGAGATAGATGGAGGGTATGAAACCCGTAATGAGTTTTGTATTATAGAGGCAAAGAATATACAAGCAGATGAATTGCTGATACGGCAGCTGTACTTCCCATACAGACTATGGGAAAGCAAGATTAATAAAGCTGTGGTGCCTGTTTTCATGACTTTTTCTAATGATGTATTTCATGTTTTCAGATATGAGTTCGAGGATGTACGAGACTATAACTCTTTGACTTTGAGTAAGTACAAGTCATACACATATATTGATGAAACTATTACTTTGGCTGAAATTATAGAACTATTTAAAGCTATTAAAGTGACTCAAGAGCCTCGTATTACATTCCCTCAGGCAAACTCTTTCCCACGAATAGTAGATTTACTATCAATACTCTACAGTAGAATATTAACTTTTGATGGAGTAACTACAACTTACGGGTTTAATGTGAGGCAGACGAAGTATTATATAGATGCGTGTAGATATTTAGGTTTAGTCCAAGGTGGTAAGGACGGTAAGGGAGAGAGAGTCTTCAGACTAACAAAGGAAGGCCAACGGATAATGAGCCTCAACCATAAAGCCAAATACTTGGCTATAATTCAGAAAGTACTTGAGAAACCAGTATTTCATTATGTTTTTAATGAATATTTAAAACATAATTCTCCTGTGTCAAAGACCGAAATAGCCTCAATAATGAAGACACAAGGAATACCGTTAAACAACGTTACTACTTGGAGACGATCCGATACGGTTCGTGCCTGGATAGATTGGATTATAAGTCAGGGCGAGTAAGCCTCCCAACCAGCATGTACCTATTCGGATTACTCCAAAATCAAAAAAGAGAGAGTTACCTATTTTAACCCATCGCTCGGGTATGGTGACTCTCTCTTTTTGAGGTTAATCTTCCAGGAAGTCAAATATATCCACAGCCACCTCGTTGTAGCGGTCTACTAGGTCTGGTGGGAGATTGTTTATTAGGTCTTGATGGGCTTGAGGATTTTTGGACTGGTGGTTTGCCAATGCTGATAATAAGATCTCAGAGTCAGTTGACTCAAGAAGTAAGTCTCTGAGAGTCTGATCTGGGGTAGTAATGTTTATTCCCAACATTTTAATGCACGGAATGTTTTCGAGGCTATCGACGATGTGAGTAGTGACACCTGGTATATTGCAATCAGCAGTACTATAGATATGGATGGTTGACTGATAGGTTGGTATAGATAGGTTAAGTAGTAGCGCAGCAGTCTCATGAGAGACTATAGCGTCACTATCGCCAAGGATCGACTTCACCAGATTTATTGATATCAGCTGCTCCCGGAATATGTTTTTATACTGGTGGACGTTGCCAAGGACCCTGTCAAATTGAAAGTCGTCTACCTCATAGAGGTCACCTATATCGTCCACTACCATAATACGGGAGTGGTCAGGCATGTAGGTGACTGTGCCATACCACTTAGGTCTTGGGGACTCCTCGGAGTTATCGTAACCATAGAGGATATCTCCCTCAAAGGCATCAAGACAGGGGACGTACTGGCCAATGGTCTCCTGGATAACTGGGATTCGCTGGTTTAGGTGTTTTTGGATAATGTAGCATCTGTCCTTGCCGTTGTCTACAATACTCCCATACACCCAATCACCAAGACCTGAGGGTAATGCTCTGTATAGTCTGTTATTATTTCTCATGGTTTCCTCCTAATATACTTTCAAAAAAGACAGTCTGAGGTAGCTGTAGCCACCTCAAAAAGCTGATAGGTAGCATCATTGATTGTGCAGTCCAGGATTAATAGGATCTCAGTGTCTGTGATGTTGGTTTGATTGAGATTATCTAGCATTTTAAAACCTCCTAAGTACTGATATTAATACGTTACAACCATTTTAGGGTATATATATGTTGTCGCCAAGCACTCCTTATGGGGTGCTATTTTTGTTGCCAGCATTCATGGTTTGGAGTATGTAAAGGTAAGTTTAAAGAGAGCATCTAAACTCTAAAAGTAAGTAAAGTGAGAGCATTAAGGGGCCTAAGGTAAGTTAGATAACCGTATTATGCGGGATAAGGTAAGTTCTATTCAGTTTACTTCAGGATTTTTGAGGCAGTCGGCCTTTTGATAGTAAGCAGTGAGGCGATTTTAGGTAAAAGTAAGTTTAAAATAAGCATTAAAAGTATGAAAGTAAGTTATAAGTGCCAGCATCCAAGAGGGTCAGTGATTATCTTGGATTTTAGAGATCCAGAGAGTTTGAGATGACCTGCCTCAAGCTGGTGTAGATGTGGGGTATTTAGGTATTTTGAGAGTAAAAGAGTTTAGGTGTGCCTAGCCCTGGCTAGTATTCCATTTTCGCTACTTTGAGAGGAAGGGGGGGGCGAAAAAATACACCTAATCAGCCTCAAAAGTGAGTACTCAAGCCGATTACGATAGCATTCAAAATCAGGAAGAGATGATGAAAATAGGATTTTAAGAGTCTGCTAAGTTGCTCGGATTTAGAGAAAAACTTTCAAAAATTCTAAAATATTTTAGAAAATGGGTTTCAAAAATTCTAAGGTGTTTTATTTTTGGTGAAACAGCCTAAAAAGCGGGGTTTTGAGAAAAAATATATAGAGGGTAAGGGAAGATAAGGCCGAAGATTTTAGAAACTGGAAGAAGTAGGTGCTGATCTGATGTGCTCAATTCTTGATAATTTGCCAATTTTAAGGGGGTTTTACTGAATTAGCGGGGTTTCGGATGGGGGAAAGTAAGGTCAAAACGATTCTGACGAAGGATTTTTGGCTTGTAGAGGGCGAAAAGTGCTGATTTTGAAGGGAAATCAGGGAGTTTATGTGTGTTTTTGGATGATGTATAAAAGCTATGCAATTATGTGCTATTATACGAGAAAAGCTATATATTTCTCTTCGGTTTTGCGTTACAATACCCTCGAGGTGGGGGAAATTGAAAAGTGATTTGTTTGTTATGGAGTATGGAGATTACCAGCGATTGATGGAGAAACTCAAAGAGATGAAAAAAGAAATGGAGGTAATGGAGGATGTAAAATTAAAAATTAAAATGGAAAATAGAAGTCTAATAAGTCAGTTAGATAAGATAAAAAAAGAGAGAGACGAGATCCGAGATAAGTATGAGCGGTTTGATGTAAACAAGCGAAAGCTTAAAAACAAGGAACTAAAGAGGAAGAAGAGGCTGGTAAGAGGTCGGTTTAGGGAGATTGTGAGGGAGTATCACGAGACCAAGACGATAAAAGAGATCTTTGAAATGTGCCGAGAGCGAGGGTACACAGGGACATACAACACCATGAGGTTAGGCGTTTTGGATTTTGAAGTCGAACAGTACATGAAGGCAGGTTTGAACTCTCTGCAGATTTGGGAAAAATTGAGAGAGAAGAGACCGAAGTCTAAAGTAACTGTAGAAACGGTTGAAAAGATGATGAACAGTTTATTGGAAAGGAAGGGGAAAAAGTAATGAGCGTGAGTGTACAAGAGATGAGACATGGTAAGAGGATACAATCTGATGATGAGGTTATGTTTGTAGGTAAGGCAGAGTGGGAGGGCCTCAAAGCAGAGAAAAAGAGAATAGATGCTGAGTTAGAGCTTTTGTTAAAGCAGTTCGATGAGAGAGTGAGCCTCATCAGAAACTCTCATAAGCTGGGTCTGGTACGGAAAGATGGATCACTGGATTATGATAAATTTGTGATATATGACTCTGTTAATATGGGTATGAGCCTCGCAGACACCAAAAAGAGAGTGTTTGAGGCTAACCCTCAAAAGGACGAGAGGGCAATAACGGCTGAGTATAATAGGTTTACAGCCAAGCAGGGAGTCCGTAGTGGATGGGGTGCAGGCAAGATACATCAATATCTAATAGGGCTTGGGAGTGCCATAGAGTTGAGTGTAGTGGAGAGATACGTGGTGGAGTTTAGAGGTAATAGAGGCAGACAGTAGATTCAGAAGCATTCAGGAAACTATTCAGCATAACCTGTAAAATAATTCCAGATGTGAATGAGTGATGTTTCAATTCAATTCACTTTAAGACATGATGAAAAGTAAATAAAGCAGTAGTAAACTTCGAAGGGGTGCGTATTGGTAATAAAGGGTATGCATCCCTTCATTGTATTTTTCAGAGAAATTGGAGAGTTAAAATTAAGAGGAAAAATATATGATTATCTTATTTTGGGATTTACTAGAGGAGGGACGGACATTATAAAAGTTGCCTAATGATTCACTTGCTTTTTTTGATAATCAGGGGGTGACTCAGTTTAAAATAGATGGTATTGTAGGATTAAGATATTGTCGGTTGAGAGGATTGTTAAGCAATCCTCAATAATGTTCGAAAAGTGTAAAAAAAAACTTATTGATAAGATACGGTCTATAGGGGCCCTTTCGGGGATATTTTGGGTAGGGCTGTGGGTAAGAACATACCAAGAAAAGGAGAGGGAGCATATATGAACGAGAGAGAAAGACTAAAGAGACTGAGAGAGGAGGTACTAGAGTGGGGAGGAGAGTTGGTAAAACCAATGGAGGCTTACACAGATATTTTTAAGCTAGGGAGGAACTACATACAGAGGACGGGAGAGGAAGCTATACCAGGTCATCCCAAGAGCAATCCAGTAGGATACAGGAGGGATGATGGAGCAGAGCACGGGTACTTCCATATGTTCAAGGAGGACACCTTTGAGGAGAACCTCAGGCTGCTACAGAATGCCGACTTCTCTATTTTGAGTGGTTTAGCTTACCTTGGTAAAAAGAATCTAATAGCGAGGGCCAACCGGATGTATGCTATGATTTTTGATATAGATGGAATAACTGAGAAGACGCTGGTTAATTTCCTGCATGCCGCGAGTAATGGAGTGTATCCACTACCTCAGTATTTAGTGTTATCAGGTCATGGGATGCATCTGTATTACGTCTTTGATGAGCCTATACATCTGTTTAAAAACACAAAAAAACAGCTGAAGGACGTCAAGTTTGAGTTGACAAAATTGATGTGGAATAGATACACGAGTACTGAGGATAAGGTGCAGTATCAGGGTATTAATCAAGGATTCCGAGTGATCGGGGGGAAATCTAAAGTTAAGGGTGTTAGGGTTGAGGCTTTTAGGATTAACCACCACCCAGCGACAATAGATGAGATGTTGGAGTATATAGATCAAGAGCAGTTGAGGATAGACTTGGAAAAGAGGATAAAGGAGTCTAAGATGACACTGGAGCAAGCGAGAGAGGCTTATCCAGATTGGTATAACAAGCAGGTTGTACCACATATGATGAGTCAGGCTGGAAAAGAGATAAAGACATTAAGGGTGGCGAAAAATAGGGGGTGGAAATGTCATCCAGGATTATATGAGTGGTGGCTCAAAAAGATTGAGAAAGGTGCTACCGTAGGGAGCAGATACTACTGTATACTAAGTTTAGCTGCTTATGCTCAAAAGAGTGGGATATCGAAGGAAAAACTAAGGGAAGATGCGTATAAACTCCTTCCTAGGTTTAATTTGATCGGGTTTGGTAATGAGTTTAGAGAGATAGATGTAGAGAATGCACTAGCTGCTTATGATAAGGACTATAAGGAATTGTCGATAGACACCATTGTTAAGTTGACTAAAATCGAGATAAAGAAAAATAAGAGAAATTATAAAAAACAGAAGTGGCATCTAGAGGATATAAGAGACGTTAAGTTAAAAATGCAAGAGAGAGAAATACCCTTTAAAAACCCAGAGGGAAGACCTGAAGGAAGTAAGAAAAGAAAACATCTAAAGAGAATGGATGAGATTGAGGAGTATGTAAGGAAACATCCAGAGAGTACTGTAAAGCAAGTGGCTGAGGTGTTTAACGTAAGTATGCCAACTGAGTATATGGTGAAGAATTATAAGAGACTACATCCAGAGAGTAATGTAACGGAGATTGCAGAAGCATTGGGAGTGACGAGACCGACAGTATATAAATATTTAAAGGAGATGGGAGAAAATGGTTAAAGACAAGCAGGATCTGAGATATAAGCAGTTACTAGAGAGGTCAGGTGCAACGACTGGTGATTTGGAAAGGCGGGCATTGTTTCACATCATAGCAGGGAGTGACGACCTCTACTCAAAAGTTGAGAGCATCTACGATTTTGAAGGAAATTATATCAAAGATGAGTGTTTGGAGGGAGATGGAGATGTGGATTTTTGCAGCAGTTCGAGGAAACTCCTTAAGTTGGGATATAACCTCTATAACGGTTACGAGGCATCAGTAATAGAGGTGTTTAGCGGATTAGATGGTAACAATGCTAGATTGGCCGTTGAGGCCATTAAGATCAGATTTGACATATAGATTAAGAGAGACCGTTAGTGTCCGATACGGACACTAACGGTTTTTAACATTCCTATAAAAATGGTTCAACATTTGAAGCCTGTATTAGAGCCTATAACTATTTGAGGTATTAAAAATGATTTTGGAGGATGAAAAAATGAGCAGAAAGAGTTATATTAATTGGATTTTGAGGAATAGTACTAAAGTGTACGACAAGGGAGATGTCAGTGTGCACGCTAATATCTCTGTAGATGGACTGACTCTAAAGGAGACAGTGGGAATTAGAGTGGTAAAGGGAGGAGCAATGTCTAAGAGCGTAGTTGTAGATATGAGTGAGGGGAAAGATCATACTAAAGTACTTAGAGGCATTATGGGTGCGGGTGGTCTAAATTATAGAGACATTGAGAATGTAGGGGTAAATGTAACTCGTGAGTACAACAAAATTAAAAGGATTAGAGAAGAAGACAATTATGGTATTGCAGACATACTCTCTGATTTTTATGAAATGATGTTAGAACGTTGTATTACAAGAGATGAGAGGGTAAAAGTAGATCCTAATTTGGATGTGAGTGTATTAGTCGATAAGGGAGAGTATAGGATGAAGACAGGTGTATTGGAGAGCATGGCCAAAGAGTTAGGTGTAGAGTACACACTGATTAAGAGCGAGCTGCAGAAAGATGGACTGATGTACAAGGGTGTCAAGAGGGATGACCAGGGTAAGAGTCTTGATGGCATTAAGTTTAGGCTTCTAGCTATTGATCAGCAGGCTATGGATGAGGCATTTGGGAGCGATGAGGAAGCAGATCAAGAGGAAACTGCCAGTGCATGAGTTGTATGTACTCCCATACGTGGGGTCCAAGAGGCGGATGGTAAATGACATACAGATGTTGGCACCTGTAGATGCCAATGAACTCTATGAGGTATGCGGGGGATTGGGAGCATACATCATCAACAAGCATAGGTTCTTTGATAGGGCGGTATATAACGAGATTAACCCTCAAGTGTTTAACTTGATGGAAGTGATCAAGGATAGGATAGATGAGTTGAGCGATAGGATACTGATGATGCAGAGCACTCAGGATGAGTTTAATGAGGCATTAGAGAGGATCAAGGATGAGGGATCTGACGATGTGCAAAGGGCCTTGGACTTCGTCACTCTGCAGGTCAACTCATACAATAATAATCGAGAGTCCTATGTGGAAAAGGTAAGAGACACCCATTGGAAGAGAACCACCCGTAAGAGACTCTATACAGTCTCCGAGGAACTACAGAGTATTGAGTTGTTGAGTAGAGACTGTTTCGACATATTAAGAGATCAAAAGGACAATACAAATGCGTTTGTGATGATGGACCTTCCTTATCCATTTGATTCTCAAAGAGTGGCGAAAAAGCTGTATAAAGACCACGATTGGGGAGATGAGCTTCATCAAAAAGCCTACAGCATGTTGGAGAAAATGAATGGAGATGTTGGATGTAAGGTCATGATTTGCTCTTATAGGTCTGACTTATACGATAAGCTGATAGACACTGGGTACTGGCAAAGGGTAGAGGTCAAGGATATGCAGTCCTCTGCAGGAGGTAAAGGAAAGAAGAGAAATAGGAGGATGGAGTGTGTTTACATCAACTACACCAGTGTGTCCCATATAGCTAAGATGCACTACAGCATAGACTAGAGGGTTGACAGAGTTGACAAGATTTGGGCCAAAAGGAAGGAATCCCCACGGGTGGGATTCCTGTTAATATGGGGGATACCCCCAAACCCCCTACCACAAGGAGGCGAAAAAAGTAGTGGCTAAAAAAATGGGCTATGGTATCCGCTACGTACTGTCTACGTGGATCTGAGAGAGCTATAGAGAGCTGTGCACGCCCCGTCTAGGGTGGCCATTCCTGTCCAAACTGTCCTACGGGGTCTTCCATCACACCCCTACCAAAGGGGTGTGATAAGTGGAGATGTAAAAGAGAAGAGAAGGAATAAGAGGTAAAATAATGATGAAAAGCATTGGTATTCAAGGG
>Ga0075011_10001781_pt1 | contig 11652 bp, 10 predicted proteins | sample TARM_MetaG_T_14_FD_72354 | JGI IMG/M metagenome (GOLD analysis project Ga0075011, IMG submission 72354) | Freshwater microbial communities from Pennsylvania, USA, analyzing microbe dynamics in response to fracking - TARM_MetaG_T_14 | ecosystem: Environmental > Aquatic > Freshwater > River...
CGACCCAAAAGTCGGGCGGCGGAGGTTTGGCGAGGGATTTTGGGTCACCACAAGGAGGCTGAGAGCCCAGCGATGCTGGAAGCATCGTGGCGAACAGCCGACGCCGTGGTGGCGCAAAAGACACGCCAAACCGACCCGAAGGACTTTTGGGTCGGGCTCTAACGCCTGCCCACGCCCGGCTCACACAGTCAGCGCCATTTCCCTGAGCGCGGCTCCGACCAGCGGGGTGAGTGCCGCGCCGATCACGTCGTGCCCGGCCTGGCTGGGGTGAACGTCGGTGGTCGCAGCCGTGTTGCCAACGCAGGCCCAGGGGCTGGTTTCCGAATAGACCCCGAGCGCGCGAAAATCGATGAAGCGCAGCCATTGCGGGGCATTGGCGGCCGCGACGCCCGCGGCAATCGCGGCGGTGGCGGTTCCGGCGCCATCCCCGGCAAAGGGCCCGGCCACCACGATGCGGACGGCGGGCAGCGCGGCGCGTATTTCGTTGAGGCGCGCGGTAACGGCGGCGGTCAGCGTGGCCGGATCGACAGAGCCGAGCGCATCATTGGTGCCCAGCGCGATCACGAGGAAATCGGGCGCCTCGGCGATGATCCCGGCCACGTCGAGCGAGAAGGGCGTGCTCATCAGCCAGCCGCGCCCCGCCGTTCCATAGGGCACGAAGCGGTCGGCCAGGTTCAGGCGCCTTGCCACCTGCCAGGCCCATGTTCCTACCGCATAGTCGGCCATCAGGTATTCGGTGATGCTGTCGCCCGCGATCACCAGCTTGGGCGAGGGGACGGGATCGGCGGCGGTCACTGCGCTGCCGGGGGGAAGGGTGAGCCCGCCGAACATCGTGCCATAATCGAAGACGATTTCGATCAGGCGTCTGGTCGCGCTGCTCTGGAGCTTGTGCCAGATCGGGGCGGTGGCCTGAAAGCCGGTGCCGCTGCCGGAGGTGGCGGACTGGGCCAGCGGGGAATTGGGCGGTGCGGTGTAGGAGCCGGGGCTCTGCACGATCACGTTGGTGACCGCGCCGGCATTCACCCCGGTAACCCGCAGCACGGCGGCGCTGGCGAAAGTGCCGCCGCCAATGGTGATCGTGTCGCCCACGGCATAGCCGGTGCCTGCCACGCCGACATTGGCGCGGGCGAGGGCATAAGTCTGGACATTGGCGCCAAAGTCGATCTGCATCCACTGGCGCGCGCTTGATGCGGCGGACTTGGCAGCAAAGCCGGCCACGGCCTGATCGAAGGGCGTGCGGGTCAGGAGCCTGCCATCGACAAGGATCGAGAAGCCGCGCGTGCTGGTGGTCGAACGCGCGACGCGCACGTCGACGCGGGGGCCGAACAGGTTGAAGCGGATGCGCCCGCCGGTTCGGTCGGGGGCGATGAACACGCTGTCGGAAGTGGCCTGCCAGGCGCCCAGCCGGGTGATCTGCGCGGCAGTATTGGCAATCGCCAGTCCGCCCGAAATGGTCGTGCCCGCGCCGATCGCGCCCATCGTCACGCCCGGCGCGGCCGTCGCCAGCTGGAGCGGGTCGTCGGCCAGCGGTCCGCGATAGGTCGCGGCCCAGTGAAGGCCGGGGGAACGGGCGGCATCGAGGGCCTGTCCGGCCTGGGTGCGCAGCGAGCCCAGTTGCGCGAAGGCAAGATTGCCCATGCTCATGTCAGGCCACTCCTGCGGTGATGATGGTGGGGTAGTTGAGCGTGCGCACCCAGATGTGCGCGGCGCTGCCGCCAAAGGCATCGCCCTGGCTGACGAGGAAGCCACCCTGGACAGGGGCCTGCCCCGAAGCCGAATAGGCCACCAGCGCGGGCACCGATCCCCGGCACTGGATCCATGTCGGCACATTGGCCAGCGCCGGATAGGCCTGTGTCAGATCGGTCCACTCCTGGCCGACGATGATGTCGGCGCCCATATCCTGCGATGCCATGCGCGTTGCTCCCTGAAGGCTCGTGGACCAAGCCCTAGGCAGCCGCCTTGCGCACTTGAATCGCAGCTTGCGGCGGGGTCAGGACGGTTGCCGCGCCCGCCTTGCGCGCAGGCGGGCGGCCAGCATGGCCAGCAGGGCGCGCGCCTCGCGCGGCATCGTCAGGCCCAGCGCCCCACCATAGAACACCACGCCAAGCCCCATCGCCAACAACAGCATCGGCGCGGTGTGGCCCAGCCGGAGGGCCCAGACCCCCAGCCCCATCAGCGCCGCCGCCGCCAGAATCCGCGCAAAGGCCCAAAGCGGGGCGCGAAACCCGAAGCGCCTGTGCGAGAGGGCGAAGCTGGCCAGCAGCGTGCACAGGCCCGAGACCATCGGCCCGAGGGCGGCCCCGGTCAGCCCCAGCCAGCGCAGGCCGATCCATGTCGAGGCCGCGGCCACCACGATGTCGAGCGCGGCAATCATGGTGCCATAGCCGGGGCGCAGGCACAGCGCGAAGACCTGATCGCTGGTATGTGCGCGCAGATAGCGGAAGAGCCCGCCAATCGTGGCCAGCGGCAGGATGCTGGCAGTCGCCTCGCGGAAACGGCTTTCGACCAGCACGTCGATGATCAGCTTGTTGATGGCGAGCAGGCCGCAGGCCACCGGCATGACCGCCAGCGCGACGAGCACCATGTTCTGCCGCAACTGGACAAAGGCCGCCTCGATCCCCTCCTGCTCCATCCGCCGCACCACCAGCGGATAGGCCCCCGCCGTCACCAGCGTGACCGCGAACGACGAGGCGCGCAAGCCCAGCCCATAGCCCACCGCGAAGGTGCCCATCGCCGCCATGCCCAGCGTGCCGCTGACGATGAAGCGTGGCAGGGCGAGGGCCAGCGTGGCGAGCAGGGTGGCAATCATCACCGCGCCCCCGAACGCGATGGCGGTGTGGAAAATCGCGCGGTCGAACGCAGGCGGGCGGCGCAAGGCATCGCTCATCGCCAGCGCGGCGGCCAGCCCCAGGCCCTGGGCCAGCAGGAAGCCGAGCAGAACGGAGAGGGCCGACGACCCGTGCGCCAGCAGCAGCGGCACCCCGACGGCAAAGCCCACCACCGGCCCGCAGACCTGCACGAGGCTGTAGAGGCCGACCCGCGCTTCGGCGCGCGCGCGGTCGGCAAGGTAGGCGCCGAGCGAGCGGGTGATCATGAAGCCTTCGACAAGCGCGAGCGTTGCCGGATCGGGAAGGCCGCCTTCCATCGCGGCGCACAGCGGCACCACGGCCAGGCTTTGCGCGGCGGTCGAGGCCAGCAGGGCGAGGGTCTCGCTACCCAGAAACCGGTGCCGGGCGGCGCTGTCGGCAAATGTGCGCACGAAGCGCAGCACGTATCGCTGCCACCAGCCAAAAAACAGCGCGAAATAAACCTCCTGCACCGCAATGGTGAGTGTGACCAGACCCAGATCGCGCGGGGTCATCAGGCGGGCCCAGACCAGAATCGAGGCGAACTGGACGAGAGGGGCCAGGATTTGCGCGGGAAGATAGAGCAGGGTCTGCCGAATCAACATCGAATCATGATCCGAACCTGCGTGACGATCATGGTAAATATAGGTCATGGTTTTCGAATCATGAACTTAACTTTGTGCCAATACGGTTGTTTGTTGGGTTTTTGATTTACGATACCCTTTTCCCGGGACGCATGAGGCCTGCCCCGCGCTGGCCCCTGTTTCGGGAGACTGGATATGGGCAGATCGGTTGCGCAGCGGCAGGTGGCACCGGCCGGCCGGCAAGGGAACGAGGATGCCGGCGAGAACGCCCTCGCGCGCCCAGTTCTTGCGCCCGAGGTGCCGATCCTGCTCTACATGCCTGCCTTCCATGGGGGCGGCGCCGAGAATGCGCTCGTGCGGCTTGCCAATCACTGGCACGATCAGGGGCGCAAGGTCACGATCATCGTCAACGCCCTGCGCGGCCCGGTGATCGACAAGGTCTTGCCGGGGGTCGAGATCGTCGCTCTGGGCAGCCGGTTCACCGCGCTGGCCTGGCCCCGGCTGGGGCTTTTGCTGCGCCGCCGCCGTCCGGCTTTTCTGGCGACGGCCCTGCTCGGTCCCAATGTCGCCGGGCTCTGGGCGGCGCGGCTGTGGTCGCCGCGCACGGCGGTGGCCTGCCTCGTGCGCAATCACACCACGCGCGAGATCGCCGGGCGCGACCGCCTGCGCCGGGCCCTGTTTCCGCCGCTGCTTCGTGCGGCCTATCGCCGCGCCGATGGCGTGGGCTGTGTTGCGGGCGAAGTGGCGCAGGACATCATTGCCTATGCCGCCCTCGCGCCCGAACGGGTGATGACCACGCTCAATCCGGTGCCCTCTCCCGAAGCGGAACCGGATAGGGGCGCCGAGGCTCCCGCCGGTTGGCCCACACCGGGGCCGGTCATCCTGGCCATGGGGCGGATGGTCGGGCAAAAGGACTATCCGACCCTGCTGCGCGCCTTTGCCCGGCTGGAAGGCGCGCCGCGCTTGCTGATTCTGGGCGAGGGCCCGCTGCGGGCCGAACTGGAGGCCCTGTGCCTGTCGCTGGGCATTGCCGGACGTGTCCACATGCCCGGTTTCCGCAACCGGCCCGAGGCCTTTCTGGCCCGTGCCGACCTCTTCGTGCTGTCCTCGCGTTTCGAGGGCTTTCCCAACGTGATCGCCGAGGCGCTCGCGCTCGGGCGGACGGTCGTGGCGACCGATGCGCCGGGCGGAGGGGCCGAAATCCTGGGCTCCGGGGCCTTCGGGTATCTGGTTCCGGTCGGCGACGTGGCCGCGCTCGCCCGGGCCATGGCCCGGGCTCTGGCCGAGCCTGTCGATCCGGCGCGGGCAAGGGCAAGGGCGGCGGATTTTGCCATCGAGGCGGTGGCGCGCCGCTACGAGGCGCTGTTTGCCCGCGCGATGGAGCACCGGCAGCACGGATGATCGCGCAAGGCAACGAGGTTGGCGTACGTGTTCCCTGGGCGCAGCGGCCCTGGCGTCTGGTCACCGTGGTGGAAGGCACGTTCAGCCTCTCGGGGCTGGTGCCCCGGCTCTATGTCTATGGCGTCATCCTCTATTTCAGCGGCGCGATGACCCGTCCGCTCTCGGGCAATTCCAACAGCTTCCGCGACGTGGGCGAGGCGCCGATGGTGCAGGCGCTGGGCATCGCGGTCTATCTGGGCGGGGCGATGTTGGGGCTCTGGGGGCTGATCCAGCGCCAGTTGCAGGGGCGTCTGTCGATCAGTCCGCCACTCGTCGGCTATGGCTTGCTGGCGCTCTGGGTGGGGCTCTCGCCGTTATGGAGCCCCATGCCCGATCTGGCCCTGCGGCGCGCGGTGGCTTTCGTGGGAACGGTCATGGTTTCCTGCGTGATCGCCACCACGATCCCCGCGCGCGACATCGCGCGGGTGCTGGTTCATTGCAGTGTCGGGCTGATCGTGGTCACGCTGGCCTTGCGCCTGGCGATGCCGGTCTATGCGGTCCATCAGGCCGGGGAACCGGGCGTTGCCGAACATGCCGGGCGCCTGCGCGGCTCGTTCGCCCACAAGAACGAGCTGGCCCGCATGCTGGCTCTGGCGGTCATCGTCCTGCTCACTTTCGGGCGCGTGTTCCTGCGCTGGCGCTGGCTTCGTCTGGGGCTGGTGCTGGCGGGCATGGTGCTGGTGGTGATGAGCGGTTCGGCCAAAGTGCTGGTGATCATCCCGCTGGCGGTCGGCGGGGCGTGGTTCTTTGCCATTCCGATGGGGCGGGCAGCGCGCTGGCTCGTGCTGCTGGGCATGGCGGGGCTGGTTGCGCTGGTCATGCTTTCGGGGCTGTCCACGCTGATCGCGGGCGGGCTCTTCGCATCGGTCGGCCGCGGGGCCGACATGTCGGGGCGGTCGCTGATCTGGGAGGTGGCCTGGCGGTTCTATGCCCTCCATCCGCTGGTCGGCCAGGGCTATGCGACCGGGTGGGCGGCGGGCGCGCAGGCCTATTTCGCGCATCTCAAGCTGATCGTGATTGGCCACGCGCACAATGGCTATATCAACACCCTGCTCGATCTGGGGGCGGTCGGCCTGATTCTGGCGCTGCTGCCCCCGATGATGATGGCGCTGTGTCTCGTCGCCTTTCCCCGGCGCATCGCCGATCACTTGCGTGCGTTTGGCGTGGCCTGGCTGGTGACATATGCCCTGATGAATGTCTCGGGCACCTATCTGGTCAACTACAACGACCTCTACACCTTCACGACAATCGTTTGCTGTTTCTGGTGTTACGGGGTGTTCCATTTCCGGGTCGATGTCCTGAGCCTCCTGATCGCGAGTCGCCTGCCTAGCGATGCCCGCTGGTGCCTGCCGGGACGGCGGGGCCGCGCTTTGCCGCGCGCCTGGCGCACGGCGTGTTTACCTTCATCGCAAGAGCCCGTCTTCACATCGAAAGGGGGTGGAGAAATCTTTTGATTTCATCGTATTATTTACTTCGTAATCGGACGAAATATATGCGCCTTGATGAGTGTACAGCCTGGCATCAATTGCCTAAATTCTAAGGGTGTTAACTAAGATTTGCAGCGTAGCATTGCTGTGAAGTAGATGATTTAAAATCATCTATTGGCAATCTTGTTCGGATTTTTGCGACTGACTTGAGGGTGCCGTCCCGAAACGGTGCCTGTTCATCCTGTCGCTGGCGTAATCCCGTTTCCCGTCTTCGCGCCCCATGCCCCGCGCAAGGCCCATGCTCTGTGCAAGGGCTGTGCAAGGAGCTGCCCAAGGGGGCTGCAAGGGACTGTCGCGCCGTGTCCGGCGGGGCGGGGGACGGTCTTTGCATGGCATACAACGATAAGAATTCAGCGTGTGGACACTCGGGAGAGGGGCAGCGCTGGGAAGAGGAAAGGGACACCATGGCCGCGTTCCATTCGATCCAGGCAGGCCCTCGTGGGCCGGGGCAGGACCAGTTTGCGCTTCTTGAGCGCCCCCGGCGCGCACAGAGCGGGGGGGGCGGGGGCGGGGTGCCACAGGCTGATCTGCCCGAAACGGCCTCGCCGCTCATTCCCGCGTTTGCGGCGCCCGCCGTTCCGGCTGGGACCTCCTCCTCCCGGCGCAAGAAGGGGCGCCCCGACATCATGATGATCGGCCTGCGCAGCGTGGGCGCGGGGCAGGGGGGCGTTGAAAATCACGTCGACAGGCTGGCGGGCGAACTGGATCGCATGGGGCTCAGGGTCGAGATCGTTACCCGTTCTCCCTATCAGCCGGGCCAGCACAAACGCGGACGGGGCATCACGATCCGGTCCTTGTGGGCGCCGCGCGTGGTCTGGGCCGAGGCGCTGGTCCATTCGCTGCTGGCCGTGGCCTATGCGGCCTGGCGGCGTCCGGCCATCGTCCATATCCATGCCATTGGCCCCTCGATCGTGGCGCCACTGGCCCGGCTGGCCGGGCTCGTTGTCGTCATGACCCATCATGGGGAGGACTACCGCCGCGAGAAATGGGGCGCGGCCGCGCGCACCGTGCTGCGTCTGGGCGAGGCGGCGGGCGCGCGCTTTTCGCAAGGGCGTATCGTCATTTCGCCTTCGCTGCGTGCCTCGCTCGATGACAGGTTCCATCGCCCGTTTTCCTACATCCCCAACGGGGTCTGCGTGGCCGGGCCCGTGCCGGGGTGCGAGGCGCTCAAGCCCCTGGGGCTCGTACCGGGCCGGTACATTCTGAGCGTGGGGCGTCTGGTGCCCGAAAAGCGCCAGCTCGACCTGATCGAGGCGCTCGCGCAGATCACCGATCCGGCTATCCGGCTGGTTCTGGTGGGCGGTGCCGATCACGACAGCCCCTATTGCCGGCAGGTGCGCGCGCGGGCGGCAGCCGACCCCAGGGTCGTGCTGGCCGGATTGCAGAGCGGGCGCCCTCTAGCCGAATTGTACAGCCATGCCGGGGTCTTCGCGCTGCCCTCCAGCCATGAAGGGCTGTCGATCGCCCTGCTTGAGGCCATGGCCTATGGCAACCGGGTGGTGGCCAGTTCGATTGCCGCCAACCGCAATCTGGGCTTGCCCGAGGCGTGCTATGTACCTTGCGGCGATGTACCGGCGCTGGCGAGGGCTCTGCACGCGGCGCTGGAGGCCGACCGGCAGGACCGCCTTGCCAATGGAGGGCAAACCCCGCGGCAGGATTGGGGCAGGATCGTCGATGCGTTCCGCTGGGACGAAGTGGCCGCGCGCACAGCCGGGCTCTACCGCGCGGTCTCGCGCGAGGGGGGCGGGCCCAGCGGGAAGGAAGATTGCAGGGAGGAGGGGCGATGAGCCGCCCGTCCCGTTTGTCCGGGGCGCCCAGGCGGCGGCTTGGCCAATGGGACGGAATGCGCGGGGCCGCCATCGGGGCCGTGCTGGTCTATCACTATCTGGGGCGGTTTCCCGGGCTTGTCCCGTATGACGTGCCCCGGCCCGGCCTGCTGCGGCTTGGGCATCTGGGGGTCGATCTGTTCTTCATCATCTCGGGGTTCGTCATCGCGCGGACCTTGCACCACAGCGCCGACTGGCGCGAATTTGCCGTGCGCCGTCTGGTGCGGCTGGTCCCGGCGATGGCGGTGTGCTCGGTGCTGACGTTCCTCGTCGTGCACGCGATCGACACCCCGTTCACGCAAGCACGGCGCACGGGTCTGTCGGGTTTCCTGCCCTCGCTCACGTTCACCGATCCTGCGCTCTGGCGACAGTTCTGGCCCGGCGCGGCCTATATCGACACGGTCTACTGGTCGCTGTTTACCGAAGTGCGCTTCTATGTGTGGTCGGCCGCCATCTACTTTGTCGGGGGGCGGGTGCATTTCGTCCGCAATGTCGCGCTGGGGGGCTGCGGCGTTCTGGCCCTGCTGGCGCTCGACCGGCTGGCCTTTGGCCGGGGGTGGGGGACCGGCTTGTCCGGTGGCGTCGCAGGCTGGCTGTTCTTTCCCCGCCATCTGCCCCTGCTGTGTTTCGGGGTCGTGCTTCAGGGCTTGCAGCGGGCGCAGGGATGGGCGCGCGGGTGGGAGCATGCGGGCTATGGCGCGGTCTTTGCAGGGGTGGCCGTGATGCAGGCCGCGCGCGAGGGGGCGGCAGAGGCGGTCGTGACACTGGTGATCGTGGGCGCACTCACCCGTCTGGCCATGCAGCCCCATGCGATGCGCTGGCTGGGTTGCCCGGCGCTGGTGGGGATCGGGCTGAGCAGTTATCCGCTCTATCTGCTGCATCAGAACATCGGACTGGCGTTGATTTCGGCTTTGCCGCGCGGTCTGGATTCGGGGGCCTATTGCCTGTTGCTGGGGGCTCTGGCGGCGGCCATGGGCGGGTTGGCGATAGCCGTGCATCAGGGGGTGGAGCGTCCCTGTCAGGCCTGGTTCAAGCTTCGGCAAAGGCGCCGCCGCCGTGCCGGCGGGCAAAAGGACGGGCCCGTGCCGGCAACAATCGACAGCCGGGGCGAACTCGTGGCATGATCGGGGGGACCGCCCGCGTGCCGGAAGGCGGTTGATCGGCCAGCATGTCCTGTCCGTTCGGTGGCGGGAGAAGCATGGTGGCCAAGCAGGGAGAGCAGGCAAGGCTGTCGGGTATCGACGGCGCGCGCGGAATAGCGATCCTGGCCGTGGCCTTTTTTCACATGACACGCGGGATGGTGCAGGCTGGCCACCTTGCGCCGGGGGTCGCGCTCGATCTGGCCGACCGGCTGGCCTATGGTTTCCACGTTCAGGTCTTCTTTCTGGTCTCGGGCTATTTTCTGGCGGATCGGGTGCGGACCTGGGCTGATTTCGCCCCGCGCGCGGTCAATCTCTACTGGCCCTACCTGTTGTGGTCGGGGATCAGCGGGGTCTTGCTGCTGCTGGTGCCGGGGGCCAACAACACGATCACGCTGCGCCAGTTCGCGCTGTTGCCGGTGATCCCGCTCCAGCATTTCTGGTTCCTGCTCTACCTGATCGGGTGCATCGCGCTGATGGTGCTGGCGCGCGGGCGGGTGGCGCTGATGACCGGGGCGTTCCTTGCCCTCAATCTGGCTGCGCTGGCGGCAGACCTTCCGCCCGACACGCTGGGCGTGACCATCGACAATGCGACCTATTGGCCCGCGTTCTTCTTTGCCGGGGCGCTGCTGGCCCGGTGGGGCGGATTTCCGCCTGTGCGGGCAGGGTGGTTCGTTCCGGCGGCGGTGGTGGCGCTGGGGGGCGCGTGGCTCAGCGTGCGCAGCGGGATCGACATTCGCTGGAGCCTGTTTGCGCCGGTCAGCCTGTGTGCGTGTTATGCGGTGCTATGCCTGGCGACTTGGGCCGACAGCCGGGTGCTGGCCTTTCTCGGGCGCCATTCGCTGCCGATCTATCTCGTTCATGTCATGGTCGGATCGGTCGTGCGCGCGCTGGTATTCAAGCTGGCGCCCGGCGCGCCGCTGGTGCCGGTGATGATCGCGATCTGGGCTTTGTCGGTGGCGGTGCCGCTGGCGATGGAGCAGGTTGCCGCGCGGCTGGGGCTGGGGGCGCTGGCGGGGTTTGCCCCGCTCATGCGCCCGCGGCAGCGTGCTTTCATCCCGCGAGGAGTTGCGGGCCCAGCAGGGTGAGGATCTTGACGTCGACGGCCATGCCCTTGGCGCGGCAATCGGCGATATAGGCGGGAATCGCGTCGAGGGGGACGTGGTGGACGGTGATCCCTTCGTCTTCCAGCCCGCCGCCTGCCGAAACGCGGGTCAGGCCATGGGCGCGGAACAGGGTGAAGCTTTCCGAGACCATGCCCGGCGAGGACCAGAATTCGCCAAGGCTTTCCATCCGCGCGGGGCGATAGCCGGTTTCTTCTTCCAGCTCGCGCGCGGCGGCGCTGGCGGCGTCTTCGCCCGCGCTGCTGTCATCGTCGCCGATGAGGCCCGCGGGAAGCTCGATGCAGGGGCGCCCCAGCGGCACGCGAAACTGTTCGACGAGCACGACTTCGCGGTTCTCGGTGATCGCGAGGATGACGGCGGCGCGGATATTGCGGCTGCGCCCGACATATTCCCAGCGGCCCCGCGTGCGCGCCACGATGAAGCGGCCTTCCCAGCGGGTTTCCTCAGGGTTGTCGCGATATTCGTCTTCAAGGCTCATAGCAGGATCGGTCCGTCAGGCAGTTCGTTGGTGGTGGTGGCCATGCGCGGGGTCGTTTCTGCAAGGACGGCGCCGATACGGGCGATAGCGGCTTCCATGCCCTCGGCCAGCCGGTTTTCGCGCAAGGGGCCGAGCAGGGCGGCCATCGCCTCGCCCCAGACGTCGGGATCGACCTTGTCGGCAATCGCATGGTCGGCGATGATTTCGGCGCGGTGTTCGGCCAGCGAGACGAACAGGACGACCCCAGTGCGCCCGCTCGTGCGGCTTTCCGCGCCCACGCGAAAGGCGGCCAGCGCGCGGGCATGGACGCGCGCGTGCCGGATCGGCGCCGGGGTGAGCCAGAGGCGCAGCTTCTGCCATTGCAGCACGGCCAGCGTTCCGGCGAACTTGAGCGCGGCGACGCTCAAGGCCAGCCCGAAATAGGACCGCGCCGTCCATTCGCTGGCCCACAGGCCCAGTGCCCGATCGACCAGCCCGACATAGAAACCGGGCATGGCTTCGAGCGCGGCCAGCGCGAGGAAGGCGATAAAGGCCGACCATGCCAGCGCGACATCGGCGTAGCGGTCGCTGCGCGGGGTGATCACGGTGACGATCTGGCCCGCGCTCTGCGCCTCCGCACTGGCTACGGCGCGGGCGATGCGGGTATTGTCCTGCGCGCTGATCAGCATGGTCACCATCCTCCCGAGGCGCCACCGCCGCCCGAACTGCCGCCGCCGCCGGAAAAGCCG
>Ga0075011_10001783_pt1 | contig 11648 bp, 10 predicted proteins | sample TARM_MetaG_T_14_FD_72354 | JGI IMG/M metagenome (GOLD analysis project Ga0075011, IMG submission 72354) | Freshwater microbial communities from Pennsylvania, USA, analyzing microbe dynamics in response to fracking - TARM_MetaG_T_14 | ecosystem: Environmental > Aquatic > Freshwater > River...
AGCCGTTGAGGCACAAACCACTGTGCAACTGGATTACATCGTAAATCGATAGCCCGTTATTTCACCTCATAACCTAGCCCATCGCTTACACTCGATGGGCTTTTTTCATCCTGCATTGTAATCTGTCCCTGACTTAAACTCTGCTTGAGTTGGCTAAGACAGGTTTGGCAAATACACGCATCGGCAGACAGTAAAATGGGGCTGATTGAACCTTGCAGCAAACCTGATGCTTGCGCTTGCATGGCGGCCAAAGGTGGGAACACCTGCTGCGCACACCAACAATCCTCAATACCCTTACCAACAATCACCGCACATTGATTCGCGCCTTGGCACAAAGGGCAAATTTGCGCAGTTTCTAACTTAGGTTGTTCCGATGGCTGAGACACGGTAATCCTTATAGCAAGATAAGTTGTTATAGCGCGTAGATCATAATGGTTTTTCAATAAGCGCGAGATAGTTTATTCAATCAAGCAAGGTGCTCATGTCAATTCAGCGTGCAAATTAACACCTCGGTGTTTCTTACCCTTCAATTGGTTATATTCATCAAGTTATCTAACTTAAATGATATTTGGATGTATTCAGAAAAATAGGACAGGCGACACTCTTTCCAGATTAACAGCCAACACTATGACCACAGGAGTTCATCCTCCTCTCGGAGTTGCCGCAGGGCATTTGTGTTCGTTGCGTGATCGAGGCATGGATGCCGGGATAGCGTCAGTCGAATCAGGGACGAGCGTCTGACGCGATAGCATAAGGACGCTAAATGCCCAAGGGGCTTTCAACTCCGTTAGGGGCGTCTTGGAGAATCCAAGGAGGATAGGACGAGCAGTCCTCCTTGGTCGGGTGTGGGGTGAAGCCCCACGACCTTGATTCACCTCGGCCGTAAGGCCGTATTGATCTTATACAAGACAACCGCCTGCCCCATGGCCGCTTTTTGGCATCCATGCCATCACGGCATTTGTGAATCCTTTCACATCAGACGGGGCGGTCGAGCATCCAAGGATGGACTGGCTGCGAGTCGGTGAGCGAATGCCATGACTCAGCTATACATTGATACCTGCAAACGCGAAGATCCCAACAACTGAAATCACAGATGACTCAGTAAAATTGATCAACGCATGTTTGACCCATTAAAAAGCCAGTAAAGATAACCTCTACTGGCTTTTTGGTTCATGAAAATAGGTCTAGATTTATAACTAACTCAAACTCATATCAAAACTGGCCTAACCCTTTGGGCTATGACTTCTTAGGAAAAATCGGATAAGACTCAGTGCCTAACACTTTGCCATCAACCGTGACACCATAGTAATCGCTGTCATTATGGTATTTTTCCTGCGCCTGCTTCACATCGCCTTTGCTACGCGGGTCCTGTGGACGCTCGTGGGAGTTGATATAAGCTGCAACGTCCCAAGCCTGTTGGTTAGTCAACTGCATACTCTTGCCAAAAGGCATGTTTTCATGGATGAAGAATGCGGCAGTATTGACCCTGTGCATTCCTGCCCCCCAGTTGTAACTCTTAGGCCCCCACAGCGGTGGCAGCGCATACACGCCAGCAATCGCTTGACCTTGGCCATCAACACTGTGGCAAGTTTGGCAATGGGCGACATAGACCTCTTTACCCCGTTCAGGTGAATAGGCTTGTTCGGGTTTTGGGATCTCAGGATAACCACGACCCGGCAAGTTGGCACGCTGCTCAACTGTCATCGCCTTGGCTAATATCTCTGGTAGCGGGAAGTCTTCCCGTTTGGCACCTTTAACTAACTCGGCATCACTAAGCTCAGGGACTGGGCCGCTAATATTAGCTTCGTCCATCAAGCCACCCATGCCTAACCAATAGGCATAGGCAGAAAGCGCCACTAACTCAGGGCTCGCCGATGCAGGGGCTTTACCATTCATCGAATAGTTAAAGCAGCCCTGAATGCGCTCTTCAAAGCTACTGACCTTATTATCTTTTTTGCGATACGCTGGATAAGCAAAATACGCGCCCCAAAGGGGTGAAGCATTGGCTTTTCGGCCCGCATCCATATGGCAGTTGGTGCAGTTAAGTTCGTTACCCACATACTTATCACGCAGCTGTTGGGTATTCACAAATAGCTGATAACCCAAACGCACTTTGTCACCAAAGGCGCCTTCAGGAATGGCACTCAAAGGTCTAGGGACGAGATAGGTTTGATCCGGTATCTTAGGGAAAGAAGGCAGCGGGGCTTGTTTATCTGGGCGCTCTTGCAGCGGATCCGATTCGGCTTGCGCCTGCACGGTTAACGACCCCATCGCGGCCAGTAATAACATTGCGGAATATTTCATGGCCGGCTCCTTATTTCAAATTAGCAAAGTAGTTCGCTAAGGCATCAACCTCAGCGGCGGTAAGCTTGTTAGCTACGTTCGCCATCATGCCATCGACATCACCTTTGCGCATTCCCGACTGCCATGCTAGTAATTGAGTTTTAATATAACTCGCTTGCTGACCGGCTAAACGGGGAAATAAGCCGCCACCTAACCCCGAAGGACCATGGCAGGTCACGCAGGCTGGTAAACCACGTGACCAATCACCTTGGTAGGCTAAGCGGGCGGTATCGTCATTGAAAACCACCTGTTCGCCGCGGATAACGGGCTTGACCTCATTGGCAGGCTTTGCAGAAAAGTAGTTTGCCACTTGCTCAATCCCATCACCTTGTAACGTCATTGCCATCGGCATCATGGTTGCGTTTTGGCGCACACCCGCTTGGAAATGCTGTAATTGGGTCGAGATATATTGTTTAGATAATCCCGCTAATCGAGGGCCGAGCGGTTCAACGCCCTGACCTTCTACCCCATGACAAGACACACATAACTGTGCCGGTTGGGGGATAATTTCCATCAATTGTTTGCCAGAAGGCGCAACGGAGGCGGCCGTATAGCCGCTGCATAGCGTTAAGCCTATGACGAATGTTTTAATCTTCATGTTCTATCCTTGAAGAGAGTTAAGCTCTAAAGCATAGGTGGTTATTGTTATTTATGTTGCTGCTCACACACTGAGCCCATTTTTAAACAGTCAATAAATGAGCCTTAGCGTTCATTAAAGCTCACTTATTGTTCAATCCAAATGGGATAAATTTACCTTACTCTTTGAAAGGGTATGCTGCAAGTCTTCAAGCCCGAGTAGCCAGAATCAATAACCAAATCGCGTCGATTCAAAACGATTCAATAACTTATGTATCAAATAACACAGGAGTAGCGTGCCGACGATGGCGGTGAGAATGCTGCTCACTCGATATAAGGCGCTGAAGATTAAATCGTTGCCTGGGGTCAGATACTGGCCAAACAGAATACCTAAAGTTGTCATGGCGCCAAAACCCACGCCAGAGCCACTTGCCTCTCGCACATGGGCTTGGCTAAAGATCATCAGTCCAATCCATAGCAAAGGGACGATTAATATCAATAGTCCTGACCAGTCATAGAGTACCAACTGCACAACGACCCCAAACGACACGCCCAGCAAAGTACCTATAGCGCGCTTACGGGCATAGTCGAGTGCGCCATTCCAATGCATAGGAAACAGGAGCAACAAGGTGGTCGCCTGAGCCGACATCGAATCCCGCAGATCAAATATTTGGAATACCAGAAACGATGCGGTCGCTATGGTCGCGCCGAGTAACGCTTCGTGGCGCATTCGATGTGGCGCCTTAGGTCCAGGCTTGTAAGCCGCCCTTGGTTCCACATCGGGCCAGAGTGCCGTCATAGCATAGGCAATAACGACCGACAGTGCCGTCGCCCAAAAGTTACTGAAAACTAAGTCATTCAAGTTGGTATTGGGATAACTAGCAAAGTGCAGCATGATGCTGAGGCTGAGCACTCCATTGGCGCCAAAGAGGAACAAACTGCCACGGGACATGGCCGCAAAACGGTATAGAAATAACAGAAAGACGGTGGGCGTCATCAGGCCGGGATGGCTGCCAAAGAAACCACCGAGCAGTCCAACCTCTAACCCCGCCATGGCAGATGAGGCCAATAACTGGCGCATGGCGTGGCCATTTATCACAGGCACGAGTCCGAGTAATAGCATGGGGGTCACAGTGAAGAAGACTCCATTGCTCCAACCAAACATTTTACACAGGGTAAAACCTATGGTCGCGCCAGTCGCAATCCGTAAACACTGGCGTAAATCGTTGGCCGTCAATGGGCTATGGCGTAGTAACATGCTCGTCGCCTTGTTCTATCGATACGTAAAATGGGGATGTTTAGCTGGCTTATGCTGCATTCACACTTATGTTGCTTTGAAGCGTTCACTCAAGCGACTCACGGCAAACACACACCAACCGCGAGTCACTCGCCCGTCAACAGCAATTAGTGCGAGTAGATAGGCGAGTCAATACGCTAGTAAATAGGCTGATAAATAAGCTAGTAAATAGGCTAATAAATATAGTGCAGCAGGCTAATGACTTTAATCTGCACCTTAGCCAGCAGACTAAATAGGCTATTATCGGGCAGCAGTTGTACGGTTGCGCGCGCACCGGCTGGCAAGCTGTTCATCGCCATCCCATCTAACTCCAAATGCAGCCTCAATCTTTGGGCATCACGCACCCAACGATCAGATTCCTGCGGCGCCGCTAAACGGCCATTGGCATCGAATTGCCCCGCACTCACGCCCGCATCGACACTGCTCACCGTCGCCCTATATAAACGGCCGGGTTCGCCATCAAACGCAATCAAAGCGGTCGATGAAGCATTGACGCCACGCAAACTCTTTTCACGAAAATCAGCAATAATATCAATCTTATCCGATACCACGGCTAACAGAGGTTGCCCCACAGTCGCAAAACTCCCGACTTCTAACTGCAGGTTAGTCACTATCCCGTCCTGATCGGCATGGATTTGGGTGTAAGACAAATTGAGTTCAGCTTGGGCTAGATGGTTTTGTGCCTGACGCACCTTAAGATTCTCTTCGCCATAACTGCCACGGCTCACCTTAAGTTTTTCTAAACGCGCATTGGCGGCGAGCAAATTGGCTTCCGCGGCGGCGGCATCACTATCGGCCTGATCCCTTTGCTGCTGCGATACACCATGGGTGGCATACAGGGCATCGAGGCGTTTAGCTTCGCTGCGTTTCTGTTGTGAGGTGGTTTTGTTGGCATTGACGTCGGCCTTCGCGGCAAGCAGCGAGGCATCTAACTCGGCATTGTCTTGGCGGGCTTGCTCTAAGGCCAATTTAGCTTGCGATACCGCTAACTCATAGGGCGCAGGATCGACTTGAAACAGCAAATCGCCCTTGGCAACCGCTTGGTTGTTCGTCACGGCTATGGTCTGAATTTTCCCGCTGATCTGCGGCGTAACCTTAGTCACCACACGTGTGGCCATGGCTTGCGGCGTCAATGGCATCATAGTATCGGCAAGCATAAAATAGCCGAAAACCATCACAAAGCCGAACATGGCAAATTTTACTAAACGGGCAAACTGTTGATCCGGTGTCATCTTCTTTCTCACAAAATGGTTGCTGTTGCCTTGGCCAATTTGGCGCTGGCGTTGTCACTAATCAGGCTAATAATGCGTTCAAATTCGCTGAGCTCGCTGGCACTGATCCCTGCTAATAACTCACGGCGGACCTGAATTATCCGCGCTTCCATTTGCTTTAATACATCCAATCCCGCAGGCGTTAGCGTCACAATCCTTGCGCGCTTATCTTTGTCGCAGCAATGACGCTCGACTAAACCTTGCTCTTCTAATTGCCCTAAGGTGCGCATTAACGAAGCCAATTCAATCTCTAAGGCATCGGCCAACACTTTCTGGCTCACGCTGTCGCCTAAACGCAGTAATTTCCACAATGCCGTCCAGCGGGGATGGGTTAATCCCAAAGGTGCCAGCTCAACATCGGCCACGGTACGCCACAATCGATGCAGACGGCCTAAATGCTCCGCCAGTGATAACTCTTTCAATCGCTCTAATTCTTTTTGCATCTTGCTCACCCACTTAGTTAGCGTGCTAAGCATTATACTTAGTTAGCAGGCTAAGTAAATGTGCTCATATAAAAAATTTTCTGTGCCCTATGGCGCAAAAATGTTGCATTGGGAAACAAATAATCCAAAAGGCTGGCGCCATCTCAAATATAATCAGCCGTATCTCTATAATATTAAAAAGATAAATCAGACTGATGAAGTGAACTGGGAGGTTGGCTTTGGTGAATTTAAAAATTAGTACGAGGATTGTGGTTGGGATATGTCTATTACTGTTGGCCATGATGAGCTTTATCATGCTGCTAGTCCTGTCGGAATTCAGCAGTCAGGTCAAAGAATCTGAGCAAAGAGAACTGCATAAACTGTACGAAACTGCGGTAGCCAACATAGCCTCATCCGGTAAACTCGCACAGGCCATGGCAACGATAGTTTCACTGACGCCAGAGATCCAAAGTAACTTCGCCGAACGGGATCGCCCTGCACTCAAAGACCGTACTCTGCCCCTGTTTGCCAAGCTTAAGCAAGATTTCGACGTACAACAATTTCAGTTTCATACGCCACCGGCAACCTCTTTTTTACGATTACATCGCCCCGAAAAATTCGGTGATGATCTCACTGCAATTCGTAAAACGATTGTGGAAACCAACACCACAAAACAGCCCTTAAACGGTTTGGAATATGGTGTTGAAGGTTTAGGGATTCGCGGTTTAGTACCCATGGGTTATCAAGGCCAACACACAGGCTCAGTGGAATTTGGTATGTCCTTTGGACAACCTTTCTTCGACAGTTTTAAAGATGCTTATCAAGCTGAAATCGCACTATTGTTGCCCAATGGCGCGGATTTTAAAGCATTTGGCGCCACGTTCACGCCCGATATTCAGGCCATAAGTGAACTCAATAGCGTGATGCAAGGCAATGAAGTGATTCGCACTATTAGCTTGGAGGGCAAAACCTTCGCTTTGTATCGCCACGCCATAAAAGATTACTCGGGACAAGTCTTTGGGGTACTGGATATTGCGATGGACAGAAGCCATTCAGAGCAAGTCATGGCGGATATTCGCCTCAAGTTGATTCTCATCGGTTTCGCTGCAATGTTAATCGGCACTGCCATTGCTTGGTTTATTGCTAAAGGCATTACCCGCCCGATAGCAGAAACAACCCAAGCCATGAATGACATCGCCGAAGGTGAAGGCGATTTAACCCGTCGAATTACCATAACGAGTAAAGATGAAATCGCCGAGTTAGCGCAGGCATTTAACCGTTTTGTGGAGAAAATCCACCACACTGTGACTCAAGTATCTGATGCAACGAGTTTACTCGCAACCTCAGCGGAAGAGATGTCGGGCATTACCCACGAAACTCAATCGATGGCCAATCGTCAGAATCTTGAAACCGAACAGGTCGCCACCGCAATGAATGAAATGGCAGCCACTGTTCAAGAGGTTGCCCACAATGCGACCGATGCCGCGGATGCTGCCAATCACGCCAATGAGTCAACCGAACAAGGCAAACTCGTAGTGCAAAAAGTCGTCGCGACGATTGCTGTATTAGCGGAAGAAATCGCCGCAGCCGCCAATGCCATTAATGAACTCGAACGTAATACTGCCGAAATTGATTCTGTATTAGTTGTGATCCGCAATATTACCGAACAGACCAACTTGCTGGCGCTTAATGCTGCAATTGAGGCCGCCAGAGCCGGAGAGCAAGGACGAGGATTCGCCGTCGTAGCCGATGAAGTTCGCACCCTTGCGACTCGCACTCAAGCTTCAACCACAGAAATTCAAAAAATGATTGAAGCGCTACAGCTTAAAGCCAAATCTACCGTTTCGGCGATGGAAACCAGTTCACGCACCACTCAAAGCTGTGTTGCCCAAGTTAATCAAGCGGGTGAAGAACTCGTGGCCATCACCCAAGCGGTTTCGACCATTAGCCAGATGAACATCCAGATCGCCAGCGCGGCAAATGAGCAATGTGCTGTTTCCGCAGAAATTAACAAAAATATCAATAACATCAACGATATTGCTACGACGACAACCAATAGTGCGGTGCACACTGCGCGGGCTGGCGACGAACTTGCACAGCTTGCGGCTCGCCTGCAAGTGCTACTGGCACAGTTTAGGATCTAACACCTACACCCATTACCACAAAGCAAAACGCCGCATTATCTGCGGCGTTTTTATTAGTTTATGTTGTTGATGTTTTATTTAGGACGCACACCTAACGTATGGCAAATGGCGTAGGTTAATTCGGCGCGATTTAACGTATAAAAATGGAAATCCTTCACGCCTTCGCGGGACAGTACTTTTACCATATCGATTGCCACGTTTGCACCCACCAATTGGCGTGTACCGGCATCGTTTTCTAAACCATCGAATTGCTTGTGTAGCCAGCCCGGTAACGACACATTGGTCATGCCCGCGAAACGTTTTAACTGGGTAAAGTTAGTCACAGGTAAGATACCTGGCACGATTTCAACATCGATACCGGCGGCGACGCAGCGGTCACGAAAGCGCAGGTAAGATTCCACATCGAAGAAAAACTGGGTAATGGCACGGCTAGCGCCCGCATCAATCTTACGCTTAAGGTTGATCAAATCCGCCTGTGCATTGCTCGCATCGGGATGCACTTCTGGATAGGCCGCAACGGAAATATCAAAGTCGGCCACAGAGCGCAGTAAACGCACTAAATCCACCGCAAAACGGGTTGGCTTGGGGCTGCCCGTAGGTAAATCGCCCCGCAGTGCCACTATGTCACGAATGCCCGACTTCCAGTAATGCTTAGCCAGTTCTAATAGCTCTTCATCACTAGCATCCACTAAGGTTAAGTGCGGCGCGGCAACGAGATCCGTTTCCTGTTGAATACGCTCAATCACGCCGTGGGTGCGGTCGCGCACACCTGAGTTAGCGCCATAGGTCACAGACACAAACTTAGGATTAAGCGGCTCTAAACGACGAATAGAGTTCCACAGGATCTGTTCCATTTCGGGGGTCGATGGCGGAAAAAACTCAAAAGAAACATTAATATCGCCATTAAGCTCAGACAAGCTCTGGTTCAGCGATTGTGAATGTTGTGCGTGATGAAAAGCCATGTGTATTTCCTCAACCGCCCTTGGCGCTACTCTTTGCTAGTATGAATTAGTTCAAATGGACGTTTGGACGTCTACATGTCCATATACTAGAGAAACTGAGATGTAAGTCAAGCCAAAAAATACCCATAAACCGCATTTAATCTCGGTTAATTCGATAGATTTATTCTAGCCAATAAAAAAGGACTCGAATGAGTCCTTTAAGCTGCTGAATTTCAGTCTACTCTTGCAAGAGATCGCGACAGATCTGCGTCAGATCCGACTGCACCGCTGCCGCTGTCACTTCACGTCCAGCGCCCGGTCCACGGATGATCAAAGGGTTACCTTGATAGAAGGCACTGCGGATCACAAACACGTTATCGCCGGGGGTCAAATTAGCGTAGGGATGATGGGCATCAATCCACTGCAAACCGACTTCAGCTTTAAGCTCTGGGCCGCTATTATCTAAGGATGCCACGTATCTGAGCACCTTATTTTGTTCCGCCGCTGCGCCATATTGTTGCAGCAGATCGGCATCTAACTCGGCAATGCGGGCGAGAAACTGATCTAAGGGAATATCGGCCAAGTCGGCTGGCACTAATGAACGTAATTCAATATCTTCAAGCTCGATTTCAAGGCCAATTTCACGGGCCAAAATGAGCAATTTACGCTGCATATCACGACCGGACAGATCGTCGCGGGGATCGGGTTCAGTAATACCTAAGCCTCTGGCTTCAATCACTAATTCTGAAAATGGCTTACTGGTATCGTATTTCTCAAATAACCAACACAGAGTGCCAGAGAAAATCCCGCCCACGGCTTCAACACTATCACCGCTGTTACGCAGATCATTTAGCGCATGTTGGATGGGTAAGCCCGCGCCGCAACTGGCGTTATAGCGCCAAAATAAACGACGATTACCCAGTTGCTGCTTTAACTCACGGTAGAAAGGCAGTGGACCCGAGCCCGCAAGTTTATTCGCGCTCACCACATGGATACCGCGCTCGAATAGCTCTGGATATTGCAGCGTCAAACTGGCACTGGCACTGATATCTAAGGCCACCAGCTCATCGCAGTTAACCCGTTCTAATTGCTCGAACAAGTGCTCGTACTGCCAAGGTGTTGCCTCGGTATTAAACTCAGTCTGCCACGCGGCAAGATTAATCCCAGTGGATTTAATCAAAGCTTTACTCGAACTGACTAAGCCGACTAACTCAACACTGGCTTCGAGTTCATGGTCCAATGATGGTGAAACCGACTTAAACAAATCGACCCAAGCCTCACCTATGTTGCCCACACCGAGTAGTAAGACGCCAATGCGTTTACGCGGCCCAGCGCAGCGGCGGTGTACCTTTTGCGTTAACAGATTCACCTGCGACTGAGGCACCAGCGTCACTAAGCTTAAGTCGCCACTAAACAAAGGTTTAGCATCACGGCTTAGTAAACGGGCGAAGCTACGGCGATAATGTTCGGCATCGGCACTCACTAACGCCACTAGGCCGAGATCTGTGTTGATCTGTTGTTCGCTGATCCCTAATGCTGCTGCCTCGGCATCGAGCAATCTTTGCACTTGTTTTTGATTTTCAGCGGTATAGGCAAGCTCAACCCTTTGATGGGCAGAGGTCCAATGGGCCAATGGCGTTAAACCCGCGGCGATCAACGAATCTAATAGGCTTGTTAATTCGCCCATGAGCTTAAAGCCGAACAGCACGACTGCATTGAGGTTCGTCACCACAGGCGCGCTCGCCGACGAACTGTGGGGCGCAATCAAGGTAAAGTCGGTGTGTGATGCATAACTTGAGCGCACCGCTAAACTCACTTCGGTATTGAACAGAGGCTGCAAAGTGCGCGAATGCAATACTGGCGAGCCTAAACGCGCTAGGCGATCGGCTTCGGCAAGTGACATGCTTTTTAGTAATTTAGCATCGTTGATCTTATTAGGATCAGCGTTGAACACCCCTTCCACATCGGTCCAAATGGTCACGCGCTCAATATCGGCAAGGCTGGCAATCAAGCTAGCGCTAAAATCGGAACCATTACGACCAAGTAATAAAGTATCGCCGCGCTCGTTAGCGCAGATAAAGCCTGTGATCACCAGTCGTTCATTTGGGTGGGCGGCCAACAGCGCTTGTACTTTTGCGCGAGATTCCTGCACCCGAATTTGTGGCACGGCGGCTTCATCGGCCACTAAAATTGAACAGGCATCCACATGGCTTGCCGCCACACCAGATTCGCGCAGCAGCGCCGCCATTAAACGTGCCGACCAACGTTCACCAAAGCTCACCACATGGTTAACTTGGTATTCGTTACGTTCGTCGAGGGACAATAAACTGATGAGTTGCGCTTTATCAGTGGCCAAACGCTCACGCAGATCGCGGGCTTGTTCATTTGATAACAACTGCTCAATCAGCCCCTGTTGGTAGCTGGTCAGCACTTGTAATTCTTCTTGCCACAACTGGCCTGCATCACGCAGCGCTAATAATTTATACAGGAAATTCGTGCTCTTACCCGCCGCAGAGACCACCACGAGATCATCACTATGACCGTGGGTTAACAGGATATGGGCGACTCGGCGATAACAATCGGCATCCGCTAAACTGGAGCCACCAAATTTATGTAAGTGACAACGTGCCATCTATTATTCCTCTACTGACAAG
>Ga0075011_10001784_pt1 | contig 11645 bp, 10 predicted proteins | sample TARM_MetaG_T_14_FD_72354 | JGI IMG/M metagenome (GOLD analysis project Ga0075011, IMG submission 72354) | Freshwater microbial communities from Pennsylvania, USA, analyzing microbe dynamics in response to fracking - TARM_MetaG_T_14 | ecosystem: Environmental > Aquatic > Freshwater > River...
GTTATTTTACTGCGTTTTGAAGCCTTTAAAGAGGCGGTCAAGCATCTCATGATGGAACAATTTTTTACCCAAAAACAGCTGGACGAGTTTTTTTTGGGCGAGAAACAGCGTCTTGATTTGGCGCCTATTGTGGAAAATACAGATTTTTCTCCTACATTTGATGCGCTTACTAAAAGTGTGATGGAGTCTCACTTTGGAACGATGCTAGGTATGTTTGGGGGCGAAAAAGCACTGGAAGGCTTGCGGGAGCCCTTTGAGAAACGCCTCAAGGAATCTTTGAAAAAGTTGGTTACCAGTCCTGCTTTTGGCGCACAGATTCAAGAAGCTCTGCGCCACTCTTCACTCAGTGCAGACACACTGGGGATGATAGAGGGGATTATTGAAACCCGCCTTGGAGAATTGACGCCCCAGATGGTTAAAGAGATGGTGCAAACCCTTATTAAAGAGCATTTGGGTTGGCTTGTAGTGTGGGGTGGTTTTTTTGGAGGGTTAATCGGGCTGCTAAGCGCATCGGTGCTGTAGCGCCATTAAGGGGGAAGTATGGCATTGGATTTTTCAAAACACGCGCTTACACCAGCGCCCAAGCACTGCTTTTTTGTTTATCTAAAAATTATTGCTCTGCCTTTTGTGGCGTATGGGTATTTTTTCTTTGGGTATCTTGGAATTATTCCTTTACATGTAGGCGCTCACAGTGTGGTGCTTATTGGCCTCATTTTTTTGGTTGCACTGCTTTTTGCTAGACACAGCGAAGAGTTTGGCGCTTGTTTTTTTCGTCGAAAACATGAGGAATTCCGCACAGAGCTAAAGGCATACGTGGAAAAAAACCTTATGCGCATTGGTTCTCAGACTAAATCCAATGCTTCTTTTGAAGATTTTATCACCTTCTTTACCCGCCGTATCCGCAACGACAACTATGCTTCTGTGGGGGCGGGAGTTTTTCCAACGATGGGGATTTTAGGAACATTTATCTCCATTGCAATGACTTTACCTGATTTTTCTTCCCAAACTTCCCATGCCCTAGAGCAAGAGATTAGTGTTTTGCTAAGCGGAGTTGGTACGGCTTTTTACGTCTCTATTTATGGTATTTTGCTTTCGCTTTGGTGGATATTTTTTGAAAAGCGGGGGCTGAGTAAATTTGACCGCGAAATTGAAGCTTTGCGAAAAGAGACAGCGTCTTTGTTCTGGACAAAAGAGGAGATAGAGCAAGCCTATCTTAGGGAAAATTTGCAACATTTTGAAAAAATCGGACAGATGTTTGAGCGCCTCAGTTCCAATGACTTTTTTGAGCGTTTGGGGCGGAGTATTGAGGAGAAATTTAGCCTTTTTGACCAAATGTTGACCCTTGAGGCCCAGTCGGTGCGCAAGGGGGCTGAGCATTTAAAAACTGGCATGGAGGCATTGGCAGCTTCTCAAGAAAAACAGCACGACCTTGGTGTGCTGCATGGAAAAATTGCAGAAACCCTTGGGAAGTTTGAAGCCTCTCTGGCCGCTTTACAGCAGACCACATTAGACCATCAAGAAGCCTTAAAGGCTTTTGCTAAAGAGATGGCTGCGCCAACAGAACCCTCTTTGCCGGTGATTGAAAACCGAGAAATCGCCTCTTTGCGCGAGAGTTTAAAAATGATAGATGCTGAAACAGAACAAATCATCAAAAAACTTGACGGACTACGCTAATGCGCCATAAACGCTCCATCGGGACAGAGGAGAATTTTTGGGTTGCTTATGCGGATTTGATGGCAGGACTGTTGTTTGTTTTTATTTTGCTCATTGGAGCAATTGTTTTAAAATACGTTTTTGCTCAAAGTGATTTGCATGCATTGCAAACAAATCTTAAAGAGCAAAAACGGGTTTTGCAGCTTAGTGAAGAGGAGTTGGCAGCACGCAAGGCAGAAGTTGCTCAGGTTAGTGATGCACTACTGAGGGTGCGGGCGCAAAACGTGGAGTTGAGCTTTACAAAAGCACAACTTGAAAAAGCCCTGCAAGAGAGCCAAATGCACTCACAGAGCACAGAAGAAGCCCTTTTGGCTGCGCGGGCTATGTTGGCACAAACAGCCAAAGCGCTGGAGGAGAATCAGGCATCTTTGCGTTTAAGTGTGGAAGAAATGGACGCACTAAAAAAGCTTCTGCTCGGAGTGGAACATGAAAGAGATGAGACCAAAGAAGCCTTACATGTAAGCCAGCGCCATTTGCGCGAAACAACCAATTTGTTGGAGATTAAAGACAACGAGTTGGCTTTGTTGTCAAAAACCTTGCTTGAGAAAACCTTGGCCCATCAAAAATTGGTGGAGGATTTGGACATTGCAAAAGCACGGGTGGGGAATCTCACGGGTGTGCGCATTGCAGTTATTGCCCAGTTGAAAGAGAAGTTGGGCAATGCTTTGGATGTGGATGCGGCTAGCGGTGCCATTCGCTTGCCAGCTTCAGTGCTTTTTGATAGAGATGCGTACGGGCTAAAGCCAGAAGCTGCCCAAACCCTTAAGAAGGTTCTTTTGCCTTATTTTGAGGTTTTGCTCGGAGACGAGACGGTGCGAGAGCATCTTGACCGCATTATCATTGAAGGTCACACCGATTCGGACGGGTCTTACATGTATAACCTTGAACTCTCGCAAAAACGCGCTTCTTCAGTGATGTCGTTGATTTATTCGTGGGAAGAGGTTGACAAGGAAGTGATGCAGCAGTTTTTAAGTGCCAGTGGCCGTTCTTATAGCGACCGTATTTTTGCCAATGGGGTGGAAAATAAGGAGGCTTCAAGGCGGATTGAGATTAAATTTAGCATTTCAAACCAAAAAGCGATGCAAGAGATTGAAACTTTTTTAAAAGGGGAATATTGATGGAGTACGAAGTTAAATCGGAGATTTTAGGTTTTGAGAGAATGCGACGCGTGCGGCTTGGTGTGATTGATGAGACCTTTGCTTCGTTGCGCGATACAGAAAATGAGAATATCTCTTTTACCCTTGTCAATCCTTTTGCGTTGCGAGAATATGCTGTTACTATTCCTCCTTACGTCAATGCGTTGCTAGAGATTGACGAGGGGACAAAGCTGGCAGTGTACAATGTGGTTGTGCTGCAAAACCCTCTGGATGAATCGCGGGTCAATTTTCTTGCCCCCCTTATTTTTAATCAAGACAACTACACCATGGCCCAAGCAGTGCTTAAGCCTAAAGAGTACCCAGAGTACGGCATGGCGGAGAGTATTCGTTCGCTTATAAAGGAGTCTTAATGCCTTATGTTAATATCAAAATCACCGAAGAGGGTGCCACGAAAGAGCAAAAAAAAGAGCTGATTGCGGGAGTGACGGACTTGCTCGTGCGTGTTCTTGGGAAAAACCCTGCTACAACGGTGGTGGTTATTGAGGAAGTGCCCCTAGAAAACTGGGGCATTGGAGGCGAGAGTGTGGAAGTGCTGCGAAAGAGGCGTTAAAAACGCCTCCAGAATCCGCTAAAAAAGACAAGAAAGAAAGTGTAAATCTCTAGCCTTCCTGCGATCATGCCAAGAGCTAAAACAAAAGCTTCTGTGTCTGTAAAAAAAGCATAATGTTGTGCTGGACCAACAAGGCCAAATCCTGGTCCTACATTTCCAACGCAAGCTATAGCGGCAGAAATGCTGGTGAGTGCATCATATCCTGAACTAAATAAAAAAATCACAATAATAGCATTGGTGAGAATAAACAGCATCATAAATCCGAAAGTGGCAGTAATGAGCGAGCTGGGTATTGGAGTCTTGTTCATAAAAACACCGATGATGGCATTGGGATGGATGATTTTTTTTATCTCTGAAATGACGACTTTTGTGGTAATAATAAAGCGCACAACCTTTACCCCGCCCGAAGTTGATCCACCATTTCCTCCAATAAGCATCGCTATAAAACAAATAGCAACTGCCAACTGCCCCCATGTTTCGTAATCAGTGGATGCAAATCCTGTTGTGGTCAATAGCGAGGCAATATTGAAAAAGCTGTGGGTTGCTGCCTCAAAGAAAGAGAGGTCAGTGGCTAGAATGCTAACAATAGTTAGCGTAAAAGCAAGCAGGAGAAAAATTACTCCATACCATTGTGTTTCTTCGTAGCGATATCCTTCGGTGCTTCCATGTAGAAATTTGAAGTGGGCCAAAAAGTTAATGCCGCCAAGCAACATAAAACATGTGGTTGTCCATAGGGCAAGAGGGGTCTGCGAAAAGGCCCCGAAGGAGCTATTTTGTGTAGAAAATCCTCCTGTTGAAAGAGTGCAAAAGGCGTGGTTAAGTGCATCGAAAAATCCAAGTCCTTGCATATAGAGCAAAAGAGTATTAAGACAGGTGAGGGCGATGTAGATCCCCCAAAGCACTAAGGCGGTATCCTTGATTTTTGGTGTAACTTTTTCCAACTTGACTCCGCTTGCCTCGGCTTTAAAAAGGGCAAGTGAACCACTGGGGTTAATAAGTGAAAAAAGCCCAACCCCCAACACTAAAATACCCATTCCACCAAGCCATTGCATCAAAGAGCGTAGCATTAAAAGGCTTTTTGGCAAGGCTTCAATGTCGGTAAAAACCGTAGCACCAGTTGTTGTAAAGCCACTAATAGCTTCAAAAAAAGCTTGCATGGGACGTATGTCGCCATAGAGCCAAAGGGGAACACCCCCTGCAATACCCGCAAGAAGCCAAATGAGATTTACCCCCAAAATACCCTCTTTAATACTGAGGTTAAAGGTGTGGTTGTAAACACTCATGAAAAGAATGCCATTAAAAACAATAAAACAACCAACAAAAAGAGAAAATTGCCAAATCTCTTCACCGTAATAGTATCCCACCCCAAGTGGTAAAAATAAAAAAAATCCTAGTGCCAACCCTGTAATACTCAAAAGTTTGGTAATATTTTTTATAACCCATTGATCCACGATTGGACTCCTTCTTCATTGATGCGCTTGGCAAAAGCAAGAAGCGTAAAAGACTCTTCACGGATAAGATTTTGCATACTGGAAACGATGCGATGTTGTTGTATAAAAAGGATGAAGGCTTCAGAAGGTGTGCTGCGCAAAGAGGAAGGGAGGTTTTCAAAGTGTCGCATAAAAACAAGTCCACTACCACCGCAAAAATAGCGCTCCTCTACTGTAGCATTGGAGTTAAAGATTTCCATAATTCCATAAAAGGCATTCATTTTCGGTCCTCTGAGTGCTATGATTCCCAGTGAATGCATAAGTCGGTAATGCTCGATGTCATTATTGATTGCAATGACACGCTTGATGCCTAGCTCTTTAGCTTCGATGCATTTGACAATATTTTCATTGTCATTGGTTGTGGCGGCAATCAGAATATCGGCACTGGCAAGGCCTTCTTCCTGATACAAACGGTAGTCGCCGTATTTGCTATTGATAACGGTGGCGTTTTCTTGAAGAAGGCCGGAAGCCTGGGTGCACAAAGCGAGGTCTTTCTCAATAAGTTTTACTGTAATGCCGCTTTCCACCAGAGCTTTTGCGATTTCAACTCCAAGAATGCTCGCCCCAAAAATAACACCGCATCGATTTTTTCTGGGAGTTTCTTGTTGGAGTTGTTGCCCAAGTGCCAGAATGGATGCTGGATTGCCAAAGCAAAAAATAATATCATTTTGACACAACAGCTCTTCGGGGCTGGGGATAAAAAAGTCACCCCCTCTGTCAACACCTACGACTTTAAGGGTCTCAGAGGTGAGCGAAGCAATGGGAGTGGGCGTTGTGACTGCGGTTTTGGCACGAATACTAATGAGTTGCTGGGGAAAATGCTTAAAGCATTTGACATTGTTGGCGCAAGGAGTTAAGGCGATGGATTTTACAGATTCCGCAACCATAGAGAAAGGAAAAACAGCATCCGTGATACCTATTTTTGAAGCAATGGAGCTTTTAGCAAAAAACTTGTTCTTGAGGCGGATAATTTTACGCTTAACAAAAATCTTTTCATCGGCAATCAAAGAGCAGACGAGGTTAATTTCATCGGAGTCTGTTACGGCAATAAAATAATCATAGGTTTTCCCTTTGAGGGATTCATAGCTTTTTGGGTCTTCTGCGTTAGCATAAAGCGTAAGAGCATCAATGCTTTCATTGAGTCTTCTAAGGGCTTCTTCGTTTTGGTCTATGATGATAACATCATGTTTTGGACTAAGGGTGCGAGCAAGACGAAAGCCAACTCGTCCAGCTCCAGCGATGATAATGTTCATAGGTGTTACTCCTGAAATTGAGAAAATCGATACCCAATGCTTGATTCGGTTTGAATATAGACAGGGCGCGTTGTGTCTAGTTCAATCTTTTTGCGTAGCGTATTGATATAAGTGCGCAGATATTGGGTTTGCGTTTGATATCCTAAACCCCATACCTCTTTTAAGATACGCTTGTGGGTTAGGACTTGGTTGGGGTGTTGCATAAAAAACGCCAATAAAGAGAACTCTGTGGGCGTGAGTTTGATGAAATCTCCCTTTTTGGTGAGTGTGTGGGTTTTGAGGTCAAGACATAACTCTCCTGCGGTGTAGAGGGTTTGCTCTAAGGGTGCATCGTTCATTCTTCGACGCGCGGAACGTATGCGCGCAAAAAGCTCCTTGGTGGAAAAAGGTTTGGTGACATAATCGTCTGCGCCAAGATCAAGACACGCAACAATTTCTGCTTCTTCATGTCTTGCGGAAAGGATAATAATGGGAATATTCATCTTTTTGCGAATGGTTTGAATTAACCCCTTGCCGTCTCCGTCGGGTAGGCCAAGGTCAAGAATAATGGCCCAGAAGGGATAGGCTTGCAATAACCGTAAAGCACTGGTTTTCGAGTCAGCAATCATGGCTTTTCTGTGCTCTTGTTCAAAAGAGCGCACAAGCAGTGTGGCAATGGAGCGGTCATCTTCAACAATGAGAATCATAAGGCTTCCTTGGAAAGACGAGGAGGGTGCTTTAAAATGGGCAAGGTAATATGAAAAGAAATTCCTTCTTTTAAAGAAAAAGCTTCAATTTTTCCCTTGTGGGCTTGAACAATTTTTTTGCAAATAAACAACCCGATACCATTTCCTTTAATGTCCGTAGCTCCTTCAAGGCGATAGAAGATATCAAAAAGACTCTCTATCTGGGCAGGTGCTATAGGGGAGGAGCGGTTAAAAAATCGAATATGAAACTCCTTTGGCATGTGGGAGATTTTAATATCAATTGTTTGGTGTGGTGGTGAGTATTTGAAAGCATTGTCTAAAAGATTGACAAAGAGGCGCACAAGGAGCCCTTGGTCTCCCCAGTAAAGGGGGAGGTCGTGAGGTATGGAAAGTTTTAACTCTGTTTTTTGATGGCGAAATTCTTGTAGGGCAACTCCTAGGCTATCTTCTAAATCACACCAGTCCATTTTTAGGGCGGATTCTCCTTCTTGAAGGCGCGCATTGTCTAGGAGGCTAGCGACTAAGCGGTGCATTTGCTCTCCAGAGGATAGAATTTCTTGAAGAATTTCTTGTTGGGAATGGGGGGTGAGTTTTGGTTGCTCTAAAAGCAAGGTTGTGTTTCCGAGAATAGACGAAAGGGGTGTTTTGAGGTCATGAGAGAGCGCATTAAGAAGAATCTCTTTTATCTTAATTGAACGCACTTTTTTGGCCTGAAAAGTTACTAACCCCCCTACAATAAAGAAGATAAAAAAAGTCCAAATATAAAAAAGGTCGTATACGGTAAAACTGTACAAAGGGGGCACGTAAAGCACGTTAAATAAAGCAACGGCTGCAAGTGAGGCAAAAAATGTAGATACCATATTTCCCCTAAGAGCAACAACAAGTACAGGTGTTAAATGCAATAAAGCAATATTAATAAGCTCCAAATGGGAACGCAAAAGGTGGCTAAAAAAGGTGACACAGCCAAGAGTGATGAAAAAAACAAAGTAGTGATGGTTCATGCTAAAAGATGGTGTGTAAAGCTTTTAAAACAACAAGACCCACAAGGAACGCCAAGAACAAATCTTCCATTACATAAACCAAGAGAGTCGAGAGGGTATCCATGAAGTTTCCTTTTGGCTTGTTTGAAAAGATTATACCCCCAATCTTGTCAAAAAAATATCAAAATTTTATGGCAGATTGGTTAAACCGTTCTACATGTAAACTCTGCTACAATCCCAAAAAGTACCCTATAATAGGACAAGCAATGAACTGTATTTACACCAGCGACAATACCTTTAAAGAGCATTTCAAAGCCCTTTTGGGGCGCGGCAAGATGGACATGCGCACCGTAACACCCGTAGTCCAAGCTATCATTGAAGAGATTCAAGACAAGGGCGACGAAGCCTTAAAAAGCCACATTTCCCGTTTTGACAAGTGGGAACCTGCTGCGCCAGAGGATGTGCGCATTGACACGGAGGCCATGAAAAAAGCCTACGAAGCCTTGGAGGAACCCCTGAAGCATGCTTTACATGTAGCCTATGAGCGCATTCGCACTTACCACCAAAAACAGCTTCCCAAGTCGTGGATGACTTACGAGGAAAACGGCACTGTCTTGGGGCAAAAAGTCACCGCAGTAGATCGGGCGGGGCTGTATATTCCTGGAGGGAAAGCGGCCTATCCTAGCTCGCTGCTCATGAACGCCATTCCTGCGCTTGTGGCGGGGGTGAAGGAGATCGTGGTATGTACGCCAGCACCCAGCAACGAACTCAACCATCTCTTGCTCGCGGCACTGCACTTGTGCGGTATTACCCATGCGTACAAAGTGGGCGGAGCGAGCGCTATCGCGGCCATGGCGTACGGTACGGACGTGATTCCAAAGGTAGATGTGATCACTGGGCCGGGCAATATCTTTGTGGCTACGGCAAAAAAAATGGTGTATGGGGATGTCAATATTGACATGATCGCAGGCCCTAGTGAGATTGGAATTTTGGCAGATGGTACAGCTAACCCTCGCCTTGTGGCCATTGATTTGCTCTCCCAAGCAGAGCACGATGAAATGGCAAGTTCTATTTTAATTACCCCTGATGAAGCTTTGGCTAAGGCGGTGATGCAAGAGGTTGAGGCCTATTTGCCTCGCCTTAGCCGCGAGAAAATCGCCCGCGAATCTATTCAAAAACGGGGTGCGGTTATCGTGACGCGCGACATGGATGAGGCGGTGGAGCTGATGAATGCAATTGCTCCTGAGCACTTGGAGGTGATGACGCATAACCCTTTTGATGTGTTGCCAAAAATCCGCCATGCAGGGGCCATTTTCATGGGGCATCATACGCCTGAACCCATTGGCGATTACATTGCAGGGCCTAATCATACTCTACCTACAGGGGGCACGGCACGGTTTTATTCTCCGCTTAATGTGGAAAATTTTATGAAAAAATCCTCTATCATTTCCATGAGTAAAGCAGGGCTTGAAGCCATTGGCCCCTCTTGTGCACTCTTGGCGCATTGCGAAGGTTTAACCGCTCACGAAGCTTCCTTGCGGGAGCGTTTGGGACAATAGAAAGCTTTACATGTAAAGTTTGTTTACATGTAAAGCCAACCGTGATTTATTTATGTGTATTTAAGGTTTCTCTGACGCTTTTTTGATTATACTTTTGGCACTTTCGTGCCAAAGGTTCTCCATGAATTTTTCTTCGCTTTGGAAGCAATTTGTTCAATTGCTCACTTTTGTCAACCTCCCGATTCGTCGCAAATTTACTTTTTTTGGTGTTGGTACACTGTTTTGGTTTTTACTTATTGGGCTGTTGGCGGTGGGGTCGCTAACGTTTGTGCATTTTCGTTATTCGCAAGTTTCCAACACGGCTTTGCCTGGATTGAGCCTCTCTTTAACCTTGCATCCTTTGATGCAAACGAGTATCGAGGAGTTGCACGCGGGAGAAACAGACAAGGCTGTTGCACGCTTGCACCAGATGCATCAGCGTGTTTCGGTGGCGCTAATGAACAGCGCAAAAGCCCACAGCGAAGGCAATATCTTTGAAATGCTCAACCGCGCTCTTGCTAGAGAAGACGGAAAGGGAATGGAACTTTTAAAGACCTTGCTGGGTCAAATTCAAGAAGCCAGCGTAGCCCCTTCGGACTCTTTGTTGCCCTTATTGCTAAAAGCGCAAGCAACCTTAGGGGCTTTTACGTCCCACACAGACATGCAGTTTAGCCTCCACGAACAGCAGATTAACAACACCATACGCATGGCGATTAACGCTATTGCACTGGCGATTTTTATCGCTTCGGTGCTACTGGTTGTATTTACACGCTGGCTAACCCATGCTTTTGCTAAGCCTATCGCGCAAATTACGGACCAAATCCATGCCATCGGAGTGGGGGAGGTGGATTTGGGCAAAAAACTGCAGGTAACCTCAGAAGATGAGATAGGTGTTTTGTCGCGCGAATTTAACGCGCTAGTCGATGCTATTTATGGTGTAATGGTGTTTAAAAAAGTGATAGAAGAAGACAAATCTTTAGAGATGGTGTACGGGCGTTTGGCTGAGGTGTTTGAGCGGCAAGTGGGCATCAAAGAGTGCCGTATCTTTGACATCAATAACGCCAAAAATACCATGCGTCTCGTTCAGCCACCTCTTGCGGGTGAGGAGGCGATGTTGTGCAGTGGCGACATACTCCACGACACCTGTTTATGCCGTGCCAAAAAGACGGGCCACGCCATCTCTTCTTTTGAGTTTGAGGGGGTGTGTCGCCAATTTACGGCTGGGGCAACACACCACCATGTGTGCGTTCCTCTTGTGACGGGAGGGCGGCCTAGCGGCGTGGTACAGTTTGTGTTTCCAAAAGAAGAAGAGGTTGCCGTTTCGGCGCAAGACAAACTTTTTAAAGCCCAAACCTACATTAAACACTCCTTGTCGGTGATTGAAACCAAGCAGCTGATGAACACCCTGAGGGAGTCTTCGCTGGTTGACAGCTTGACGGGCTTATACAACCGCCGCTTTTTGCAAGACCACTCAACGCAGATTATCTCGGGGGTATTAAGACGCAAAAAACAGATCGCCCTTTTGATGTGCGACATGGACTACTTTAAGCAAGTTAACGACGAGCATGGCCATGATGTGGGCGATACTTTGTTAAAAGAAACATCACGCATCTTGCAAGGTGCGATTCGTGAGTCGGACGTGGTGATTCGTTTTGGCGGAGAAGAGTTTTTGATTTTACTGGTTGATGTGGAGTTGGGTGAAGGGATGGTTGTGGCGGAAAAAATCCGTAAAAAAGTAGAAGAAACCAGCTTTAAGATTCCCTCTGGGGTGTTGAAAAAAACCCTAAGTGTTGGGGTGTGTGAATTTCCAAACGATACAGACGGCTTTTGGCATGCCATTAAGTTTGCTGATGTTGCTTTGTATCAGGCTAAAACACAAGGCCGCAACCGTTGTGTGCGGTTTAGGGAAGACATGTGGGACCAAGCGGGAGGGTTTTAACCCCGCTTGGCGTAAAAATCCCGATAAAATGCTTCAAATTTTCCTGCCAAAATGGCCTGACGCATTTGCTTCATGAGGGTAAGATAATAGTGCAAGTTATGCAAGGATGCAAGGCGAAAAAAGGTCAATTCGCGCGCACGGTAGAGGTGGCTAAGGTAGCTGCGTGAATACCGTTTACATGTAAAGCAATCGCACGCTGGGTCGATGGGCAACTCGTCGGTTTGAAAGCGCGCGGCTTTGATGTTTATTTTCCCAAAACTGGTAAAAAGTGTACCGTTTCGCGCGTTTCGCGTGGGCATCACGCAATCAAACATATCTACCCCACGCTTGACGTTTTCG
>Ga0075011_10001786_pt1 | contig 11643 bp, 8 predicted proteins | sample TARM_MetaG_T_14_FD_72354 | JGI IMG/M metagenome (GOLD analysis project Ga0075011, IMG submission 72354) | Freshwater microbial communities from Pennsylvania, USA, analyzing microbe dynamics in response to fracking - TARM_MetaG_T_14 | ecosystem: Environmental > Aquatic > Freshwater > River...
GATAACGATTTTATAAACCCTGATAACAGCCTCATCCTGATTTCCCCCGAGTGCGGACCATTATTCTGCGCACATTGTGCACTATTATTGTGAGTAGAACGTTTTAGTAGAACGTTCTACCTATCGTGCGAGATGCGACTACGGCATGCAACAGAAATTGCTATTGCAGACATATGAATTTCTGATTATTTGAAGGTGATCAATATGTGACCATAATGTTTCAGGGGGTATTTAGCGGAGAAGCAGACCCGGCAAGCGGGCCTGCACAACAGCGGGATCAGGCGGTGATCGTAATGCTTTGGCCCTGGTAGACAACGGTTTGGCCCGCAATGATTTTGCAGCGTCGACGCGTTTCAACCTTGCCATCGACGGTAACCAGACCTTCATCGATTGCGATTTTAGCCTGGGCGCCACTTTCGCTCAGGCCTTCCAGTTTCAGCAAGTCACACAGCGCAATGTGCGGGTGCTTACCTAATGAAAATGCTGCCATCTTATGCTTTCTCCACGTCGTGATATTCTTCGCAGGCCTGCAACGTATTCTGAATCAGCGTTGCGACTGTCATTGGGCCAACGCCACCCGGCACCGGGGTGATGTAAGCGGCGCGGGCAGCGGCTTCTTCATAGGCCACGTCGCCGACCACTTTGCCGTTTTCCAGGCGGTTGATGCCGACATCAATCACGATCGCACCTTCTTTGATCCACTCGCCGGGAATAAAGCCCGGTTTGCCCACGGCAACCACCAGCAGATCGGCGTTCTCAACGTGATGGCGCAGATTTTTGGTGAAGCGGTGGGTGACGGTGGTGGTGCAGCCCGCCAGCAGCAGCTCCATGCTCATGGGACGACCCACGATGTTGGAGGCGCCGATAACCACGGCGTTGAGACCGTAGGTATCGATGTTGTAACGCTCGAGCAGGGTCACGATACCGCGCGGAGTGCACGGGCGCAGACGCGGAGCGCGCTGGCACAGGCGACCGACGTTGTACGGGTGGAAACCGTCAACGTCTTTGTCCGGGGAGATCCGCTCCAGTACTTTCACATAATCGATGCCCGCAGGCAGCGGTAACTGCACCAGGATGCCATCGATAGCCTCGTCGGCGTTGAGCTTATCGATAAGCGTCAGCAGCTCGGCTTCGGTGGTGGTTTCCGGCAGATCGTAAGAGCGTGAAAGAAAGCCAACTTCTTCACATGCTTTACGTTTGCTGCCGACATAAATTTGCGAGGCCGGGTTGCTACCAACCAGCACGACCGCCAGACCTGGCGCGCGAAATCCTGCGGCTACTCGGGCTTTCACCTTTTCAGCAACCTCAGAGCGCACCTGCTGCGCAATCGTTTTACCGTCAATAATCTTTGCTGCCATCAGAGAGAGGATTCCATCTGTAACTAAAAAGAAGAGGGGATGTGTATATTTTGTCAGAAGTGCGTCGCGCTGTCAGTTACCGTTTATGTTTCCGTGTAAAGTCAGCGTCGGGAAAGTACGCTTCACTGCTCACTTCACGAGCATCTGACCGCAAAGCCATTGACTCGACAGGTGTTGACCGTATAATCCCTGTCCGCAACGCTCCCGAAAGGGACCCCGTGCGCCCTTAGCTCAGTTGGATAGAGCAACGGCCTTCTAAGCCGTAGGTCGTAGGTTCGAATCCTACAGGGCGTACCATTTAATTCAATGAGTTATGCAAATCCCCTCGCCAGAAACCACCTATCCAAGATTTTCAGCACCTTGTATGTTCAGGCAGTAAATAAAATAAACCTGACGTATCATTGCCACTTATACATATTGCTCTGACAGAGAATCGCGCCATGAACCCACGGCGGGTGTTGATTATTGAGGATGATGCTGACGCAGCAGGCGTTCTTGACGCCTACCTGCGACGGGAAAATTACGCGGTGGCCATCTCGGGCGATGGTCGTGCCGGGCTGGATGTCGCCCGCCAGTGGAAGCCAGATATCATTCTGCTGGATGTCATGTTGCCGTCGATGAATGGCACTGAAGTGCTGGCAGCACTACGACGCGACGGTCAGACGCCGGTGATTATGATCACCGCTATGGGCGACCTGCCGGACAAAATTGGTGCCCTGCGTTATGGCGCGGATGATTACATTGTTAAACCCTACGATCCGCGGGAAGTGATGGCGCGGGTACAGGCGGTGCTGCGGCGTTACCAGCATCAGAACGAGCCGGAAGAGCTCCTGCGCTGGCAAGGGCTGGAAGTCGATACCCTTTCCCTGACGGCGGTTATAACTCTCGCAGGCCAGAAGCCGCTGCTGCTGGATCTGACGCCGACCGAATTCTCTCTGCTCACGCTGCTGATGCGCTCACCGGTGCGGGCGCATACCCGACTTTCGTTACTCGAACAGTGCCTTCCCGACAGCGATGCGCTGGAGCGTGTCGTGGACACCCATATTTATAACCTGCGCAAGAAGCTTGAATCAGCCGGGATGACCGATGTCCTGCTCAACGTGCGCGGCGTGGGTTACAGGTTCAGACAACCATGAAAGCATCAACCGATCGGTCGCTCTGGCGCTGGATATGCATCCGCATTTCAATTTTTTCGATCTGCTCGGTGTTCGTGTTTGTGGCCTCTATCTGGGTACGTTACGCCCTGCAGGCATTGTGGCTGAAGCATCAAATGCCCGCCGCCGTGCGCGAAGAGTATGCGCTGATCAAAGCCCATCCCCCTGCTGACCCGACACGTTTTCACCAGATTATCGACCAGTGGTGGGGACTGAGTTACACCGACCCGAACATCGCCTCAGAAGACTGGCTGATCATCGGCGTGCTGATCCTGATTTTGATCCCGTGCCTGGTGTTCTGGGGACTGAAGACCGTGCGCCCACTCGCGGTACAGTTCAGCCGCTTGACTGCCGCTGCCCGCGCCGTTGCCCGGGGCGATTTTACCGCCCAGGCGCAGCCGCTGGATAACGTCCCGGCGGAAATGACCTCGTTTGTGCGCGACTTTAACCACATGACCCAGCAACTGGCCCGTTATGATCGGGAGTTACGGGCCTCCCATGTGGCAATGGCCCACGAACTGCGCTCGCCGCTGACCGCCGCAATGGGGCGCTTGCAGGGGATGATGGACGGCGTATTTACCCCGGATCAGACGCAACTGGCGATGGTCATGAAGCAGCTTCAGTCCCTCAACCAGCTGGCAGACGGACTGCAATTGCTGTCGCTGGCTGACGCCGATCGTCTGGTACTGGACTACCATCGTTTTAATCTGACGGATCTGCTTAAAGAGCGGATCGCGTGGATCCATTCCCGTGCTGAGCAAGCGGGTCTGATCATTACGCTGGACGCTGACAGTGACTGCCCGTTAGAAGCTGATGCCAGCAAAGTCGGCCAGGTTATCACCTTGATTCTGGAAAATACGCTTTCGTACGCCAGCGAAGGCAAAAGCCTGAGCATCCGCGTTACGCGGCAGACAGGTAGCGTGGAGATGCGCTTTCGTGATGCAGGTCCGGGTGTATCAGCAGATTTTCTTGCCGATATGTTTGAGCGGTTTACCCGCGCAGAAACGTCGCGCGCACGCCATTCCGGCGGTAGCGGCCTGGGGTTGTCCATCGCCCGGGCGATTTGCCAGGCGCACCACGGCGAGATAAGCGCGGCACTGCCTGCGAGCGGTGGTCTGGAGTTAACGGTGCGGTTGCCGGAGGTTGGCTAGCGCCGCCTTTCCCGCCGACTGCGAATGCGAGCACAGACAATCCCCTCTCCCTTGAGGGAGAAGGTTAGGGTTAGGGGGAACATACGGCTCTGAGGGTCATGCCGTTCACCTTATGTTCCTTGCTTTTCTGTCACACCAGAACCCGTGAACGTGCCAGGGTGGCTCATCGCCACCACCCTGGCGACCCGGTCAGCCGCCAACGCCTCATCGATTTTCAGCCGGACCCTGTCATCGCGGTGGCTGTTTTATTCTCATGGCGCGGTGTTATCGCTGTAAAACGTAATATTACTGGGGATTCCTCAGCCCTGACGGAAGGGGGAAATTGCACATGCTCGCAATTTCCCTCGCATTGACACACTCTTGATAAATCCTGCAAAGAATCTGGATAACCGGGCGGTGAAATAGCGTCATCACCGCCAGGACACGCCAACATGACAGATTATCTCACCTCAGGACTGCGGCATCTGCTGCACTATTTCATGCAAAAAGGCCACAAATCGTGGCTGCTATTCGCCCTGATACTCGCCTTCAGCCCGCTGTTTATCGCCGTTATTCTGCACAGCTGTCGCGGGCAGGATCCCGAAGAAACCTCATCGCCCCGACCGGTTAAATATATGGTCGTTCCGCCACTGTCATCGCAGGATGCCCAGCTGCGCGTTGGTGAAATTCATGCCCACGACGATGTCACACTCGGGTTTCGCACCAGCGGGCGGATTATCTCCCGCACGGTGGATGTTGGCTCACAGGTACAACCCGGGCAGGTGATCGCCACCCTCGAAAGTGAAACCACACAGAATCAGTTTCTGTCTGCCCGGGCCGATCTCGACAGTGCAAAAGCGGCCGAACAGGTGGCGGCCTTAAACCTGCGGCGCATGAAGCAACTGATGCCCTCCGGGGCCATTTCTCTTTCTGCGCTGGACAGCGCTCAGGCCGAATGGCAGTCGGCTGCCGCCAAACGTAAAAGTGCAGAAGCGAGCCTGAAAATTGCCAATGAAAATGTCAGTTGGTCACGCCTGATTGCCCCCGCCGCGGGGGTGATCACCGCCGTGAACGCCTCGGTCGGCCAGGTGGTCAGCGCCGGGGAAAGTGTCGTCACGCTGGCGGCCGGTGACTCCCGTGATGCGGTGTTTGATGTCGCCTCGCCGGATGAGATGGCACGCGATCGCGAAAAGCCATTCACCGTGTCGCTGCTTTCAACCACCTCCGTTAAGGCTCAGGCCATTTTCCGTGATATCAGCCCACAGGCCGATGCCAAAACCCGCACCTGGCGGGTCCGCCTGACTCTGGTTTCTCCCCCGCCTGCACTCGCGTTGGGTGCCAGTGTGCAGGCGGCTTTTTCCCGACATGAACGGCCGACGATGTCCTTACCGGCCTCCGCGCTAACCCGTAAGGCGGGTCAGCCTGCGGTGTTTATTCTCGACAGCAACCGGATGCAGCTTGCGCTACAGCCGGTGACGCTGGCCGGCTTCTCCCCGAGCCATATTTTTGTCTCTGAAGGGGTGCAACCGGGCAACAAAGTGGTGGTTGCCGGGGTATCAAAGCTGCGGGCCGGAGAGAAAGTCGCGCCAGGGGATGAATTCGAATGAGTCATAGCCCCCGCCTGAAGATGAACTTTTCCTCCTGGGCCATCGCCAATCAGCAGTTAGTCGTGTTTTTCATGCTGTTGATTATGGCGATAGGCGTGAAAAGCTACGAGATGCTGTCGCGCAATGAAGACCCGAATTTCACCATTAAAACCGCCGTGGTCTCCGCGCAGTGGCCCGGTGCCAGCATTCAGGACACGCTGAGCTTTGTGACCGACCCACTGGAAAAAAAGCTCCAGGAGATCCCCTGGCTCGATTATGTGGAAAGCGAGACGCGCGGCGGGCGGACGGTGATTTTTGTCAATCTGCGCGACGACACGCCTCCTTCAAAGGTCAGCGACGTCTGGTATCAGCTGCGTAAAAAAATGCAGGATATCGCCCCCACTTTGCCCTCCGACGCGACCGGCCCGTGGGTGAATGATGAGTTCGATGACACCTTTGGTACGATCTACGCTTTCACCCGCGACGGGTTCTCCGCCCGTGCGCTACGCGACCGCGTGGAGACCATCCGTCGTGACCTGATGTCGCTGCCGGATATCGGCAAGATCCAGCTGCTGGGCGAGCAGGAGGAACAAGTGGTTATTGCCTTCTCGCCACAAAAAATGGCCGGGCTGGGAGTGACGCTTGAGCAAATCACTGCCGCCCTGCAGGCACAAAACGCCATCGCCCCGTCAGGCACGGCCCGCACCGATAAAGAAAACATCGCGCTGCGGGTCAGCGGTGCATTCTCCTCAGAAGAGAGTCTGAAGACCGTTAACCTGCACGTGGACGATCGCTACATCCCCCTTACCGATATCGCGACCCTCAGTCGGGAGGTGGCCGAACCGCCAACGCCACTCTTTCGCGTTAACGGGCAACCGGCTATTGGGCTGGCGGTGTCGATGGCCGCCACCGGCAACATGCTGCGCTTCGGCCAGGCGCTGAATGCGCGCATGGAGAACATCCGCAGCACCTTGCCCCATGGCATTGAAATGACCCGGGTTGCGGATCAATCACAGGTTGTCGAGCACGCCGTGGACGAGTTTGTGCAGGTGCTGATTGAGGCGATTATCATCGTGATGGCGGTATCCTTTGTCTCGCTGGGCCTGCGTGCCGGGCTGGTGGTTGCCGCCGCCATTCCTCTGGTTCTGGCCCTCACGTTTACCCTGATGCTGGCAAGCGGGATTGGCCTGCAACGCATTTCCCTTGGGGCACTGATCATCGCGCTCGGCTTACTGGTGGATGATGCGATGATCACCGTGGAGGCGATGGTCGGTCGCCTTGAAGCGGGAGAGAGTAAAATCAAGGCTGCCAGCTATGCCTTTGGCACCACTGCGTTCCCGATGCTCACCGGCACGCTGGTGATGATTGCCGGGTTTATCCCCGTCGGCTTTGCGACCTCCAGCGCCGGAGAGTACTGCTTCACGCTGTTTGCCGTGGTGTTGATTGCGCTGATTTGCTCCTGGGTTGTGGCGGTGGTCTTCTCGCCGCTGACCGGCGTCTGGATCCTGCCGCAGATGTCGAAAGTGCATAATTCGCCACCATCGCGCATCAAGCGGGGTTACACGCAGTTGCTCAATGCAGTAATGCGCCGCCGTGGGCTGACATTGGCCGTGGCTTTGCTGCTGCTGACGTTATCCGGCGCGGCCACGCTCCTTTTGCAGGGCGGATTCTTCCCACCGTCTGACCGCCCGGAACTGCTGGTGAACCTGACCTTACCGGGAAACGCCTCCCAGACCGAGACCGCGCGGCAGACAGAGCGGCTGGAAAAAGCCCTCCAGGGTAACCCGAATATGGCCCGCTTTTCCTCTTACATTGGCAGCGGCGCGATCCGTTTTTATCTGCCGATGGATGTGGCGCTGGAAAACGAAAATATCGCCCAACTGGTGGTGGTCGCAAAAGACCTGGCATCACGCAACCGGCTGCAACAGCAGATCGGCGACATCCTTTCGCAGCAGTTCAACGACATTGTCGCACGTGTTTACCCGCTGGAGCTGGGGCCGCCCGTGGGCTGGCCGGTGAAGTACCGCGTCAGCGGGCCGGATTATGCAAAAGTGCAGCAGTTCGCTCAGACACTGGCGACGCAGATTGCCCACAATCCGGACACCCGCGAAGTCAACGTCAGCGCGGGCGAACCTGAACGGGTGATCGTCCTCAACGTCAACCAGACTGCCGCGCGTGCTGCCGGTATCACCTCGGAGAGCCTTGCTCAGGAACTCAATACGCTATGGACGGGCGCAACGGTGACCGCTATCCGCGATCGCAACCGCCTGGTGGGGGTTACTCTGCGGGCCAATGATGAGGCACGCCAGGATCTACGCAGCTTCGCATCGCTTTTTCTCACCGCCGATGACGGGCGAAAAATTCCGCTCAGTGAAATCGCCACGCCGGAATGGGGCGTCGATGATCCGCTTATCTGGCGACGTCAGCGTTTGCCCGTCATCACCGTACAGACGGATATTGCGCCAGGTCTACAGGCAGAAACCGTCTCCACGGCGCTTATGCCGACGGTCAATGCGCTGCGAGCCAGCCTGCCGTATGGCTACCAGATTGAGGAGGGTGGCACGGTGGCTGAATCAGAAAAAGGCAACCGTTCGGTGTTTAGCGTACTGCCGTTTTCCCTGGCAGTGACGCTGGTGCTGCTGATGCTGCAGTTGAAACGCTTTTCCCGCGTTTTACTGGCGCTGTTTATGGCCCCGTTCTGCCTGCCCGGCATTGTGTTGCTGATGCTGCCGACCCACACGCCGATGGGATTTGCGGCGATTCTGGGCATGATTGCGCTGGCCGGGATGATCGTTCGCAATGCAGTGATCCTGATTAGCGAGGTGGACAGTAACACGCGCAGCGGGCTGCCCCGCGATACGGCGATTATTACCGCCTCCGTGCATCGGGCAAGGCCGATCCTGCTTACAGCGTCAGCGGCGGTACTCGGGATGTTGCCCATCGCCGGTCAGGCCTTCTGGGCTCCGATGGCCTTCGTCATTATCGGTGGATTACTGGCCGCTACGCTGGTGACATTAACCATCCTGCCCGTCTCCCTGAGTCTGGTGATGCAACTGGAAGAAAAAGCGCTGCCAGTCCGGTCACATTAACGGCAAAACGGCAGGTAAACGCCTGCCGCAGCCCCTTGTTCTAAATTTCACGCGTATCTTTCTGAACCGCGGGGTGTATGCCCGGGACACGGTAGCCTGTATCGGTTTTTTAACCGGTGTTCATAACCTTGAGGCCTTGTTCATGATTGTCATCACAGTTCCTTTAGAGGGAACTTGAGCCTGGGGGTGTGATTCGTTATAAGAACGTTCTGGACGTTATCAGATAATCCTGAGCGAAACCTGATTGCGTTGAAACCGTTATGGCTTCAACGCAATCAGGTTTTTTTTCGTCTTTTTATGATGCCCTGGGAAGATGGCTGCAATGAGAGTAGATAAGGTACTGAGTAATAATGCGGTTCTGCTGATCAACGCCAAAGATGAAGAAGTGGTGGCGATCGGGCGCGGTATTGGCTTTGGTAAAAAGCCTGGTCACAGCGTGGATAGCAGCGAGATAGAGAGCCAGTTCGTCAAAAAATCCGAAGGGCTGGCGGATGTTTTTGCCCAACTGCTGGCGGAGATCCCTCCGACACATCTCGCGGTTACACAGCGGATCATCAATCTGGCGCAGCAGCGTCTGTCGATTACCGTACAGGACACGCTGTTTATGGCACTCAGCGACCATATTAATTTCGCCATTCAGCGTCACAATAACGGCCAGGTTATTAAAAACTTTTTGCTCTGGGATATTAAGCGCTTTTATGCCGAAGAGTATTCCGTCGGGCTGGAGGCGTTGGGGCTTATTGAGCAGGCGCTCAGTATCACTTTGCCGCAGGATGAGGCTGGATTTATTGCGTTGCACCTGGCGAATGCCAAAAATAACAGCGACATGCAAAGCACCATGCACAGCGCGACCATTATTAAGGATGTGCTGAGCATCCTGCAGTACGATCTTAAGCTTGTCTATGATGAAGAGTCGCTGGACTACCAGCGTTTTGTCACGCATCTGAAATTTTTCGCCCTGCGGCTGCTGAACCGAAAAAGCGTTGCTCATGGCGATGAAAGCATCTACCAGGGGATCACGGACATGATGCCGACGGCCTACGCCTGCGCGATGAAAATCTATCATTACGTCGAAAAAAACTATGACTGCCAGCTCACCACCGATGAGGTGATGTTCCTGACGATTCATATCAATCGCCTTAACGGCGGTTAAGGCGACATCAGGTCACATATCAGGGCGTAACTGAACCCATCAGGCGAAACCTGTTTAGCACCGGCATACCTCTGTGCCGGTGCTAAACAGGTTTTTTTGTTTTCAGACCTCCGCTAACAGCGCACAGGTGACTTAACAGTAAAGGAGAACGTAAGGATGAATATGGCATTCCCGGAAGGATTTTTGTGGGGCGGTTCGGTGGCAGCAAATCAGGTCGAGGGCGCGTGGAACGAAGGAGGCAAGGGGATTTCCACTTCCGATCTACAGCCGCAGGGCATCCACGGCCAGGTCGTGGAGCGTGATGGCGAGAGCCATGGCGTGAAGGATGTGGCCATCGATTTTTATCATCGCTACCCGGAAGATATTAAGCTGTTCGCCGAAATGGGGTTCAAAGTGCTGCGCACGTCCATCGCCTGGACGCGAATTTACCCCGAAGGCGATGAGACCCAGCCGAACGAAGCCGGTCTGGCCTTTTACGACAGCCTGTTCGATGAAATGGCGCGCTATAACATCCAGCCGTTGATCACCTTATCCCACTATGAAATGCCGTACGGCCTGGTAAAAAAATACGATGGCTGGGGCGGCCGCGAGGTCATTGCGCTGTTTGAGCGCTACGCGCGTACGGTGTTTACCCGCTATCGCGATAAAGTGAAATACTGGCTGACTTTCAATGAGATCAATATGGCTCTGCATGCCCCGTTTACCGGCGTGGGGCTTGCGGGAGAGCGCAGCAAGCAGGAGATCTATCAGGCCATTCATCACCAGCTGGTTGCCAGCGCGCGCGCGGTTAAGGCCTGCCACGAGATAATCCCGGATGCCAAAATCGGCAGCATGCTGCTGGGAGGCATTCGCTATCCGATCACCTGCAAACCGGAAGATGTGCTGAAGGCGCAAAGCGTGAATCGGGACTGGTTGTTCTTCGGCGACGTTCAGGCCAGGGGCGCTTACCCGGCGTGGATCCAGCGCTTTTTCCGCGAAAACGCTATCGCGCTGAATATTACCGAGCAGGATTCAGCCGATCTGAAAGAGACGGTGGATTTCATCTCCTTCAGCTACTACATGAGCGGATGTGCCGCCGCGCAGCCGGAGCAGTATCAAAGTTCCCGAACGAACATCATGCGCATGATCCCCAACCCGCATCTGAAAAGCTCCGAGTGGGGCTGGCAGATTGACCCGCAGGGGCTGCGCTTCCTGCTTAACGAACTGCACGATCGCTACCAGAAGCCGCTGTTTATTGTGGAAAATGGCCTCGGTGCGAAAGACGTTCCGGCAGCGGACGGCTCCATCCAGGACGATTACCGCATCCAGTATCTTCAGGCGCATCTGGTACAGGTCAGGGAAGCCATTGAAGACGGCGTTGAGCTGCTGGGCTACACCAGCTGGGGGCCTATCGATCTGGTCAGCGCCGGTACCGCGCAGATGTCCAAACGCTACGGCTTTATCTACGTCGATCGTGACGATGAGGGTAACGGCACGCTTGAACGCCGCCGGAAAAAAAGCTTCTTCTGGTATCGCGATGTGATTGGCAGCAACGGTGCCAGCTTAAACGATCCCGTCTGACAAACACAAAACGCCCGGACTATCGACTTGTCCGGGCGTTTTGCCGTTATGGCGTGACCGTCACGATGGCACGGCGATAGGAAAACAGCGATGGCTTACCGTCATCCTGCACCTGCAGAATGATATGGAAAGGTGTAGGCGTTTTCACCGCCGGTGCGATAAAGCTCAGCTCCTCGCGCTGCGTATTTTCCAGCTTTAGCTCCGGACCGAAGTGAATATGCAGGGTCGTCGCCGTTGGCTCTTTGTACTGCCACCAGCGGTAGCTAAGGCGGTTGTTATCAACATCATGTGATCCACGCGCCGACAGTTTCACCTCCTCGCCGGACTTCGCCTGTAGCTCAACGATCCCCTGGCCCGCCTGCCCATTAAGCACCAGCTGCGGGTTATGGTTGGCCTTTTTCACGTCCGGCGTCACGCTCCACTGCATTCGCGCGGCAAAATCATTCTGATAGGCTTCGCGCCAGCGCCAGAGGGTTGCGCTGGCGGTGCGGTGACTTTTGCCGTCAATACCGGTCACCGTATCGGACGTGCTCGTCCGTAGCCCGCTGCGGCTGTCAGGTGTTACCGCCGCATAGCGTCCCCCCCAGCCACCGTACTCGGGGTTTTCCGGGGC
>Ga0075011_10001788_pt1 | contig 11643 bp, 13 predicted proteins | sample TARM_MetaG_T_14_FD_72354 | JGI IMG/M metagenome (GOLD analysis project Ga0075011, IMG submission 72354) | Freshwater microbial communities from Pennsylvania, USA, analyzing microbe dynamics in response to fracking - TARM_MetaG_T_14 | ecosystem: Environmental > Aquatic > Freshwater > River...
GCCGTAGGGTTGCCCGTGGCCGTGGCCAATGCGCAGCCGGAAACCAAGGATATCGCTCTACTCGTGACGCAGGCGCGTGGCGGGGAAGGGGCGGTGCGCGAGGTCATCCGTTTTATTCTCAAGGCGCAGGGCAAGCTTGAACAGGCCATGAGCCGCTGGAACGTATAGAATGCGCAAGCGCTATTTTTTGATAGGTGCGGTACTTATCGGCGTTGCCGGGGCGGTTGTCATAAATTTTGCGACCGACAAGGCGGTGAACGAAATCCGTCAGGTTGTGCAAAAGGAACAGCACGGCCCGGAAAACGTGGTGGACCTGACGCTGAAAGGCATAGAGCTTCAGCAGGGTGAGCACGGCGAAGAGGTGTGGCGCCTCAAAGCCAAGGGAGCATGGTACGATCAGAAGGAAGGCGTGATACAGGTTTCCGACCCCGTGATTACCTATATCCTGAAGCCGGACAAACAGGAGCTGGTGGTGCGTTCCGCACGCGGAGTGGTCAATCAGCAGGCCCGAGTTGCCAGGTTGTGGGAAAATGTTGAAATTGAACGGGATGGCGGCTACATACGTACCAACCTGATTATCTACAACGGCACCAGTCACACTCTTAACATGCCCGGAGTTGCCCATTTCGACGGTCCGGATCTGTTCGGCAACGCAACCAACGTGACCTGGTATCTAAACGAAAACCTCGTTCGGGCGGAAAAGGACGTTTCAGTCGAAATGCTGGTCCGTCAACGTCTGGATGATTTAGCGGAAGGAGAAATCAAGGATGCTTCGCATTAGCCGCTGGCTTATGGCCTTTTGCCTCGTAATGCTTTTCGCCGGAGTGGTGCATACCGCGCAGGAAGGCGAAATGGTTCCCATCAAGGTTACCTCCGACAAGCTATCTTATGATGCAACAGGGCAGAAAGTTACTTTTGAGGGGAATGTGCATGTGACACACCCCGATGCCCAGCTCTGGTCCAAGAAAATTGTCATTCTGCTTACGGCAGACGACGCCAAGGCAAAAGCAAAGAGTGAAGATGATTCCGCCATGGACCCCGGCCAGATCGACAAGATCATCGCCGAGGGCGATGTGCGCGTGAAAATGACCGACGGCAAGACCGGCAACTGCCAGAAAGCCACATACAATCTTGGCACCGGCATTCTGGTCATGGAAGGTTCTCCGGTTCTCACGGACGGCCCCAACAGCATTCAGGGTGATATCATCAATTTCTACGTGAAGGAAAACAAGAGCGAAGTGATCGGCTCTTCCGCTCTTCCCGTAGAGGCTCTTTTCTCCGCTCCCAAGCGCACCAAGAAGTAGGCAGCATGTCGTTTCTTGAAGCAGAGACACTGCATAAGGTGTATGGAAAACGAGAGGTAGTTCGCGGCATTTCCCTGAGCATGAAGCAGGGGGAAGTGGTGGGACTTCTCGGGCCCAACGGTGCCGGCAAGACCACAACCTTCTACATGCTGATCGGCATGGTGAAGCCCACAAGCGGCATCGTGAAATATGACGGCAGCGAGATCACCGACTGGCCGCTCCACGAGCGCGCCCGCGTGGGATTGAGCTACCTTCCCCAGGAAAGCTCGGTGTTCCGCAAGCTGACTGTGCGCCAGAATCTCGAACTCATTCTTGAGCACACGGACATGTCCAAGGCCCAGCAGAACAAGCGTGCCGACACCTTGCTCGAAGAATTTCGCATCACGCATATTGCCGATTCCATGGCCATGCACCTTTCAGGTGGTGAACGCCGCCGTCTCGAGATTGCCCGCGCCCTCATCCGCAAGCCCCGCTTTATCCTGCTTGATGAGCCCTTTGCGGGCATTGATCCGCTGGCAGTGGATGATATTCAGGCCATTATCCGCGGCCTGAGCGACAGGGGTATCGGCGTACTCATTTCTGACCACAACGTCAGGGAAACACTCAATATCTGCGACAGGGCGTACCTTGTCTTCGAAGGGCAGATCATCCTCAACGGAACACCGGCTCAGATTGTTAACGATCCCAAAGCGCGACGCGTCTATCTGGGAGAAGGTTTCTCTTTGTAAGGTTGATGCTTTTCTCTGGCAACTCTCTAAAAAATATCGAGAAGAGATTCTTCTATGCCGCAAAAGCCCGATTTTCGGGCTTTTCTTTGTTGCATGGTTCTTGCTTGTATGGCAAAAAGGACTCGTATATAGAAATTTTGGAATGCTTCTTGATAGGGGTGGCTTTTCATAACGCAAACCGATCTTACCTGCCGCAGGTTCCTGCGCGGGGTAACTTCTCCGGATAGCATCACGTATGGCACTTGAACTCCGTCAGCAACTAAAGCTCTCTCAGCAATTGGTCATGACTCCCCAATTGCAGCAGGCAATCAAACTGCTGCAATTGTCCCGTCTTGAACTCATGGAGACTGTTCAGCAGGAACTGCTCGAGAATCCGTTTCTTGAAGAATCCCCTGAATCGCTGGTTCCGGCAGATGCTACGGAAAAGGCTGAACTTCGATCCGAGGCTCAGGAAGGATATGACAAGGAACTGGCCTCCAATGCCGACTGGGAAGACTATCTCGGCGATTTTTCAAGCACCACCAAACAAGTTGCCTCCCGCGAAACCGAAATCCCTGAAGAAGGTTCTTCCTTCGAAGCCCGCTTATCTTCACGCCCTTCACTTGACGGCCACCTTTTCTGGCAATTGACCCTTTCCCGGGTGACCGAACGCCAGCAGGGCATCGGCGAAATCATTATCGGCAACATAGGTTCCAACGGTTATCTGCATGCTTCAGTGCAGGAAATGGCTGAAATGGCCGGTGCCGAGGTGGAAGAGGTGGAAGAGATGCTGCACAGGGTTCAGCGTTTCGACCCTGTCGGTGTGGCCGCCCGTTCTCCTCAGGAATGTCTGCTCGTTCAGATAGAGGTGCTTGGCTACGATCGTGACCCCGTGCTTGTCGAATTGGTACGTGATCATCTGGAAGATCTGGAGAAACGCCGCTATAAGCCCCTGTGCCGCAAGTTCCGGATCAATATGGATGACCTCAGGGAATATCTTGAGCTTATCCAGACGCTGGACCCCATGCCGGGTGCCAGTTTCGGCACCAGTGAACCGCATTATGTGGCTCCGGACGTGTTCGTGCACAAGTATGACGGCGAATTTGTCATCATTTTAAACGACGACGGGTTGCCCAGTCTTCAGCTGAGTGATATTATTGATACCCTTCCTCAGGTTTCCGGACCTGACAAGGACTACTTCCAGGAGAAAATGCGTTCTGCGTCCTGGCTCATAAAGAGCCTGCATCAGAGGCAGCGCACACTCTACAAGGTTATGGAGAGTATCGTAAAATATCAGCGCGGATTTTTTGAAGAGGGTGTCACGGCTTTAAAGCCTCTGATTCTCAAGGACATTGCAGACGATATCGGTATGCACGAGTCCACGGTGAGCCGAATTACCACCAGCAAGTACGTGGCAACCCCTCATGGTATTTTTGAACTCAAGTTCTTCTTTAACAGTGCCATCGGCATGGATGATGGCAGTTCTGTGGGCTCGGAGAGCGTCAAAGCGCTCATCAAGCAGCTGATCAGCGAGGAAAATTCCAAGCGTCCCCTGAGTGATGAGCGTATCGGTGAAATTCTCAAAGAAAAATTACAATTGAATATTGCCCGCAGAACCGTTGCGAAGTATCGTACAGCTATGGACATCCCCTCATCGTCCAAGCGGAAGTCCGCTTTTTAACGGAGGGGAGCTTCCTGCAACGCCATGGGCGGTCAGGATGCAACCCACAGACGCCAGAGGCATGACTGCACATGCAGTCTCCTGAACACTCCAAGGAGGCATATATGAACATCGCATTCACATTCAAGAACTTCGAGCCTTCCGACCATCTCAAGAAGTATGCCCGCCGTCGTTTTGAAAAGCTTGGCAAGTTCCTGACTGCACACGGCAAGTCCGAAATGCAGGTTGGAATGAGCGTGGATAACTACCGTCACAAGATTGATGTGACGCTGGTTGCGGACGGTCTGAATCTGTCTGCCAATGAAAAGTCCGAGGACATGTACGCCACTGTTGACCTTGTGTTCGACAAGCTTGCTTCGCAGGTGAAGAAGCATTCCGAAAAGAACAAGGACCATCGCAGAGGTGCGGAACTGGCTCTGCGCGAAGACGTGTTCAGCTATGCGGACACTGCTGCCGGCCGCGAGCGCACCATCGTCGGGACTGACCACTTCACGCCCAAGCCGATGGGAATTGACGAGGCTGCACTGCAGCTTGACTCGCTTAATTTCGAGTTCCTTGTGTTTCTGAACGCGGAAACCGAGCGCGTCAATGTCATCTACCGCCGCGAAAACGGAGACTTCGGTCTCATCGATCCTACCATCTAGGACGCTGAAAAATGAAACTGGGTGATTACCTGGATAAAGAAATGATTCTGCCCGAGCTTACCGCCAGCACCAAGGAAGAGGTGCTGGCGGAGCTCGTTGAGCGTGTTGTTGAGGTTTATCCTTCTCTGGATAGGGAACGAGTTCTGTCTGTTTTGAAAGAACGTGAAAGCCTCGGCACCACGGGCATCGGAGACGGAATTGCCATTCCTCATGGCAAGCTGGACTCTCTCGACCGCATCATCCTTGTTGCGGGCCGCAGCATAAAGGGCGTAGACTTCGAGGCTCTGGACTTCAAGCTCTGTAACATCTTTTTTCTGGTCCTTGCTCCCGAACAGGTTGCAGGTGTACATCTGCGCATTCTGGCGCAGATATCCCGTCTGTTGAAGGACAAGGAATTCAGAAGCGCCATCCTTACCGCTTCCGGTACCGAAGAACTCTGGCAGTTGCTTGGCAACGCCTGATAGAGCCTGTCAAACATGGACTCTCCTGTAGCTCCCTCATTTCCCATTCTTGTGGTCACCGGTTTATCCGGCGGTGGCAAGAGTACCGTGCTCAGAGTGTTCGAGGATCTTCGATATTACACCATCGACGGTCTTCCCGTTACGCTTGCGCTGCAGATGGTTTCCATTCTTGATGAGCGGAGCCTCGCCAAGTATCGCGGGCTGGTGCTCGGCATGGACCTGCGTCACATTGAGTTCGACAGTGGTTTTGATGCCATTCTGCAGGCCATGCGCGAAAAGGGGCTTGCCCCGGCGATCATTTTCATGGAAGCGCGGCCCGATGTCATTGTGCGGCGCTACAAGGAAACCCGCCGTCCCCATCCGCTCGAAAGCGGAGGCCTTGGGCTTGAACAGGCCATGGAGACGGAGCGCAGGTTGTTGGAGCCTGTGCGTGCAATGGCAGACCTTGTCATAGACACGTCCGACTATTCCATTCATGACATCCGGCGCATCATCCAGCAGAAATGGACCATTCTGGAAGGCAACAGGCGCAGCATGCGCGTGCATCTGCTGACCTTCGGCTTCAAGTATGGCACACCAGCCGAAGCGGACATGGTGTTTGACCTGCGCTTTCTTCCCAACCCGTATCACGAGCCTGAACTGCGCCCGCTGTCGGGTAAGGACCCGGCCATTTCGCAGTACGTGCTCGGGGCAGGCGTCGGGAAAGAGTATCTGGAAAGGCTGACCGAATTTCTGCACTTCACACTCACCCAGATGGAGGGTGAAGGGCGTTATCGCGCCACGGTCGCCATAGGGTGCACGGGCGGCAGGCACAGATCGGTTGCCGCAGCCGAGGCGCTATTTGAGGCTTTGAAAAACTTTGATTTTGCTGTATCTATTGAACACCGGCATATGGAGCTGGTTTAGCTTCAAAAGATTGCACTCTTCGCAGATTTATATTTCCGCCGGTGGAGAATAGTACCCTAATGACTGAACCCATTACAGACGTTGCTCCTGTTGGCGTGGTGATAGTAACCCACGCCGATTACGGTTCCGCCTTGCTGCGCGCAGCGGAAGTCATACTTGGTTCGCAGGACGACTGCGGCACTGTCAGCGTGGACGGAACTTCAGAAGTTGCCGAAACGGTTGCCAGACTTAAGGAAACGGTCGCCCGTGTGGATAAGGGCAGGGGAGTTCTCATTCTCACCGACATGTTCGGCGGAACGCCGACCAACCTGAGCCTTTCCCTTCTCAGTGCCGGAAACGTAGAAGTGGTCACGGGCGTGAATCTGCCCATGCTGCTCAAGGTTTTCGGTTGTCGAAAAATGGATCTGCACACTCTTGCGGACGAAGCCAAAGCCTCGGGCGACAAAGGTATTGTCGTTGCGGGCGCGGTTCTTCGCCGGAAAGTCAAAAACGGGTAACTCGGCATGCAGTGGGTTCGCATAGACAACAGGCTCATACACGGGCAAGTCATCGAAACCTGGTTGCCCTACACCCGCGCAAAACGCCTGCTCGTCGTCAACGACGAAATGGCAGCGGACGATCTGCAGCAGCAGATTGCTTCTCTGGCCGTACCGGGGCGTATTCATGCTGATTTCATTCATGTGAATGCTCTGACAGAGTATGCACGCAAGCATGCAGGTGACATGCAGGATACTCTTGTTCTGGTTGCCAACTGCAGTGATGCGCGCCGTATTCTGGATAACGGCTTTTCCTTTACCGTGCTGAACATCGGAAACCTGCACTATTCCCCGGGAAAGAAGCAGCTGTGTGCGCATGTTGCCGTTACCGAAGAAGATGAGGTGTGTCTTCGTTATTTCAGCAAACGCAGCGTTGAACTTGATTTCCGCTGTGTCCCCAATGATCCGGTCCAGATAAAGGGGTGGTAGGATGGATAATCTGTTCAATACCGTAATCTGGATGGCTCCTCTCGCTTTTTTTTTGCCTTCTCTTCAGTACTGCGCTTTGCGCTGAATCTGGGCTTTTTTGAGCGTCCTCTTGCCGCTGGCTTCATCTGGGGCATAGTCACAGGAGAGTGGACGCTGGCCATTCACGTGTCCATATTCTTTGAGCTTATCTGGCTCGATCTCTTTCCCGCCGGTACCTACATCCCTCCCAATGCCGTGGCCCCCATGCTGCTGACACTCGGTGTTTCCAGCTATTTCAACATTCAGGATGCAACCATGCTGGCCTTACCCATTCTGGTCAGCATGCCCGCTGCGCTGTTAGCTTCCCGTATTGAGTACTGGCAGCGCAAGTTGCAGAATGCCGGGTATAACCGCATTATCCATTGGGGCAGAAAGGATGCTGAAGACAGCGTGCCGGGCAGGGTGCTCATGCAGTCTCTGGCACAGAGCTTTATCATGCATATTCTTTTCTTCTGCGTTTGCCAGCTTGTGCTTATTCTCACGATCAGGGGATTGTCGTGGTATCTTGGCCACCTGCCGGCCATTAGCGGATTAGGGTGGATGCATTTGTGGTTCGCGGCCGGTATCGGCGGCGTTATGTCCCTTCGTGTGCGACGTTCCTATGTGGTTTTTCTGCTGTGTCTCGTCTGCGTCGTGCTCATCGGGAGCGCCTGATCGTCTGTTTTTTCAAAAAAAATCATGCCGACCCTCTAGACCCACTTGGCAGGCTTTCAGCTTTGTGCTATTTGGCACAAACTATTTTCGGAAGAAGGCGAGCCAATCGCATAGTCAAACCCAATTTGGAGGAGTTTTACCATGGCAATTCTCGTGATGGGTCATATGAACCCCGATACCGACTCTATCATTTCCGCCATTGCCGTTGCCGACCTGCTCAGCAAGCGCGGCATGGAAGCAAAGGCTGTTGCACAGGGCGAAGTGACCCCCGAGTCCGCTTTTGTTCTTGGCAAGTTCGGCCTGACCGCTCCTGAAGTTGTTACTTCTGTTGCCGGCCAGAAGCTGTGGCTCGTTGACACCACCGACGGTGCTCAGCTGCCCGCAGACATCAAGGAAGCTGAAGTTGTGGGCGTTACCGACCACCACAAGCTGGGCGACGTAACCACCTCCAACCCCCTCGAAATGTGGGTATGGCCCGTAGGCTGCTGCGGCACCGTTATCAAGGCCATGTACGACTTCTACGGTATCGAAGTGCCCAAGGGCATCGCAGGCGGCCTGCTCTGTGCCATCCTGTCCGACACCGTTATGTTCAAGTCCGTTACCACCACCCCCGCTGACAAGAAGGCTGTTGCCGAACTGGCAGCCATCGCCGGTGTAGCCGACACCACCACCGTGGGCATGGACATGTTCAAGGTGAAGTCCGCTGTTGACGGCGCTTCCATGGAATCCCTCGTATTCCGTGACTACAAGGACTTCGACATGAACGGCAACAAGGTCGGTATCGGCCAGCTCGAAGTGATCGACCTGTCCATGCTGGACGCCGTTAAGGAAGGCCTGTTCGCAGAAATCCAGAAGGTGAAGGCCGGCGGCCGTCACTCCGTATTCCTGCTCCTGACCGACATCATGAAGGAAGGTTCCGAAATGCTGATCGTGTCCGACGATCCTTCCGTAGTGAACAAGGCTTTCGGCGTTGAAGTTGCCGGCAAGAGCGTATGGCTCGACGGCGTCATGAGCCGCAAGAAGCAGGTTGTTCCTAACTTCGAAAAGGCTTTCAAGGGCTAATCAAACAGCCTCTTGCATGAAATGCCAAGGCCCGGTGCATATGCACCGGGCCTTTTTTAATTCCATTTGAAGAAATGCCAGCTACGCCTGATGTCCGGCAAGGGCTGCGCAGCGCATTTCCCTGAGCCGGATGCCGGATTCCGGCCCCTTGTTTCGCAATTCGTCCGGCAGAACCACACGCAGAATGGTATCGCGGTCTTCGCGCATCCTTTCAAGCAGATCAATGCCGCTGTCTGCGAGCACGAGTCGGCAGAAGGGTTCCAGCAGGCTGTGCTTGTTGATCTCCATGAGCAGATCAACGCGTGTGCCTGCACGCAGGGAAAGATAGGTGCCGCCCTTCATGTGCTGCCGTGCGGCAACCATACCTGCACGCATGAGCCGGTTAGAGAGCTTGAGTCGCATCCCGAGCGCCCGGGCCAGTTCTTCGCCCCGGTGTTCATGCTTGTAATGATGCGGCAAAACGTCTTCGGGGGTCTGAGTCTTGCCAAGGTCGTGACACAGCGCCATATATACGGCAGTAGGGTCCCCTGCACATTTGTCCATAACTTGTGCAGTGTGTTCAAGAACACTTTCCCGATGATAGGGCAGGGGGCCGGCAGGAATATTGTCTGCATTCTCCAGTTCCCTGAACCATGGACCAAGGCATCCGCCACGATGCAGTTCGCGGAGGAAGCGACCGGGCTGAGGGGTGCGCATGGCTTTGATGAGCTCGCCGGCCACTCGTTCCGGTGTCATAAGGCCGAGCACACCGGAAGAGGCTATGCCCTGCATTTGCACAAGAAGTTCCGGATGCAGTGTGAAATCAGTAAAATCTGCTGCAAAACGTGCGGCTCTGAAGGCTCGTATGGGATCATTCTTCAGCGAGGTTGCATTTGTGGGCCGCAATGTTCGGTTGCGCAAATCCGCAAATGCCTGCGGATGAGCATACAATCTGCCGTTCTGGTCAAGGGCTACGGCATTGATGGTAAAATCGCGCAATTGAAGGTCTTCGTGGATGTTATTTCCCCGTAAAGGGGCATGCTCAAGGCCATTGAGTATGCATATTGAAAAATCATTTCCTGCCTTGCGTGCAGAAGGATTGCGGCATATAAAGCCTTCGACGGTGTCCGCGAAGGCATAATCGAATTCGTGCGGAGTGCGCCCGAGCAGCAGATCCCTGACAGCTCCGCCCACTAAATATTCTTCCATTCCGGTAGTATGCATTGAATCAGTTCCGTTGGCATTTTCATTTGAAGTCTGATGACGGCATCCTATCAGGTGTGGCGTAATGTTGTATATCCTTAAAGACGGTCTTTCCGGCGTGGCGTCACCTCTTTCTCCGGACGAACTGGCGGGTTCCGATCCGGCATGGGGTGATGAAATACGCAATGCACGCTGGACCGAATGCGAAAAAAACGGCATTCGGTTCTGGGTCTCCTCCTGCGCCTGTTGCAGCGGGGCAGAGGGAGCAGGTGAAGCAGCCGGATCCGTCTTCATATGCGGCACTTGCACCTCCAGTCTGGATGTGGTGCGCATTCTTGCGCGTGAAGGATTGCTGCATGAATGGGATTCTGTGCTGGCGCTTTCGCAATCTTCAGGACGAGGTCAGCTGCGCAGGCCGTGGAGCTCTCCGTCCGGAAATATTTATTCAGCAATAAGGCTTCCTTATGGTGCTCCGCATCTGGATGACATCGCTTCGCTCACAGTGGGCTATCTGCTGGCAGAAGCGCTGAACGCGCAGGGTGTGCGCGTTGCCTTGAAATGGCCGAACGATTTGTTGCTGGAAAACAGGAAGACGGGTGGAGTCCTTTTGGAGGACTTTGGCGGTGCGTTGTTTGCCGGAATAGGCATCAACGTGGTTTCAAGCCCGCCGGTGTCGGAACTGAGGGATGGCTGGGCTGTGCCCGCCACGAACCTGAGGGCGGAAGGCTGTAAGCTTTCCGTAATGACCTTGTGGCAAACGCTTGTGAATCGAGTACGTTTTTGTTATGAGACGCAGGTTGTTCGCTGCAACAGAGAAGAGTTGACAAGACGCGTGCAATTACATCTTGCCTGGGTGGGCCGTGAAATCATCATTCACGGCGGAGATGAGGAGTATCGTCCGGGCAGGCTTTTGGGTGTCAACGAAAACGGAGCGCTCCGTCTTCTCCTGTCCGGTCAAGAAATTGCTGTCCATTCCGGCAGCATTGCCCTCTCGTCGCATACAGACCTTCCCATTTGATGTTTCGGCTCGCCCTTTAACCCGGTGACTTGCTGTCTCCGGATATTGGTATACGAGGATTGAATGGCCAATAAGACGTTTCATCAAGTATTGGACGAAGTGAAGGGCAAGCCTATTCTGGTTGCCAACCGCGGTATTCCCGCACGCCGCATCTGTCGTTCCATTCGTGAGCGGTTCGATGGAATCGCCATCATGACTGCGACTGACGTCGATAAAACGTCTCCGGCCGCCTCTGCCGCGCAGGAGCTCATGCTCCTCGGCAAAGATCCCAGAGGGTATCTGGACATAGACCGGATAATCGACCTCGCCAAGAAGCGCGGTGTTGTTGCTATTCATCCCGGCTGGGGCTTTGCCTCCGAAGACGACGCCTTCCCCAAGCGCTGTGCTGAAGAAGGCATCATCTTCATAGGTTCTTCCGCCGAGGCCATGAACCTGCTCGGCAACAAGGTACAGGTCCGCAAGATCGCCAAGAAGATCGGCGTTCCCGTGGTTCCCGGCTCTGAAGGGGCTGTGGACGTACCTCTTGCCCGTCAGCTTGCAGAAGAGATCGGCTTCCCCATCATGCTCAAGGCTGAGGGTGGCGGTGGCGGTCGCGGCATCTTCCTCGTGCAGAATCAGGACGAGCTGGAATCCGCCTTCACCAAGGCTTCCACCATGGCTCAGGCATCTTTTGGCAACCCCCGCGTGTATGTCGAAAAGTATCTGGCCTCCGTCCGTCATATCGAAATTCAGGTCATTGCCGACAAATACGGCAACGTGTTCGCCTTTGACGAACGCGACTGCACCGTGCAGCGTAACCACCAGAAGCTGGTTGAAATCACGCCTTCTCCCTCGCCGCTCATCACGCCCGAACTGCGTGCACAGCTCAAGGAATATTCCCGCAAGCTGGTGCTTGAAGTGGGCTATGATTCCCTGGCGACGGTTGAATTCCTCGTTACCGCTGACGGCACCCCCTATCTTATTGAAGTAAACACCCGCCTGCAGGTGGAACACGGCATTACGGAATGCCGCTATGGCATC
>Ga0075011_10001790_pt1 | contig 11637 bp, 18 predicted proteins | sample TARM_MetaG_T_14_FD_72354 | JGI IMG/M metagenome (GOLD analysis project Ga0075011, IMG submission 72354) | Freshwater microbial communities from Pennsylvania, USA, analyzing microbe dynamics in response to fracking - TARM_MetaG_T_14 | ecosystem: Environmental > Aquatic > Freshwater > River...
AGTGAGCGGTGAGGTAATGCCGCCAGCAGCAGGAACCCACCGAAGCGACTCAGGGGTGGCTCAATGCCGCGCCTGAGCGCCGTAGGAATCTCCGGCCTTCAGGCCGGGGAGGATGTCAAGACACGGGAAAGCGAGTTATTTACGCCTACGCTGAAGAACTCGGCGCGGGCCTGACAAAGCACCAGGTCATTGCCATATTGGGGCCATGATCGAATCAAGGAAAACTCCGTCATGACGCAATTCATCGCAACTGATCACAAACAGGCCCGACTATGGGTCGAGGCCTGCGGCAAGAGCTTGGGAATCGAGCGTGCTGAGGCCGCTGCGATGTATGCAAACATGTGCGGTTTTCGAACCTGGGATGCGGTTACCAATGCGATAGGGAGCAGGCAGCCCAGTGTTCAGGACGAACAATTAGAAGTCGCCGAGTTGATGGCTCGACGGGAGAACTACATCGCAGTGATGGTTGATGTATTTGCGCTCAACCCATCAATGGCTATCCATCTGGCCGCGAACCTCAGCCCTTCTAGCGGCAAGGTGCCTAAGGCCATATCCATTGATCGGAGCACCGTTCATTCTCCGTCCGAAGACGATGGATTGAGTCTGTATATGCCGGGCATTGATGATCCCCGGGTAACCGACGCCATGCTCAAGGATTTGCTAAGTGGTATGCCAGGCCTCGAAGGCATCGATCTGGAAAACTTAACCGACCGGATGCGCATATCTCATCCGGTTGAGCCGGGGGTTTTCTGGGACTACTACAGCGATATGGGCTTCGATCTTAGCGAGGACACCTATCTCGATGAGTATGAATACGGCAATCCGTCGTTCTTCATGCCGTGTAGCCCTGAAATATCCGAGCTCGAAGAAGTCCCTGTTTTCCTGACCAGCCTTGCCTATACGCCTCTAGATCATCGTGATCAGATGGCAGATGAGGTGCGTCGAGTGATGTTGGAGAGCGCCCTAGAGCTCACCGGTGAGGATACCCTGCTCCTTTGCTGGGGGCAGTTGCAGCTAAAGGAAATTGGGGGCAAACGATTTACCTACGCCGGTCAGATTCATCATAAGGGTGCGTGGCACGATCTGCTCCTAAACCGATCGCTGGACTCCTTCGACAAGTTGCTACACGCAGCAACTTCTCTTCAAGACATAAACGAGCCAGGGCCTGAGTTTCAGGACAAAGGCTCGGAATGCGCGATTCGCTTCTATATGGTCCAGGCCCAGTGCCAGGACAGCGAAGAGTTTTTCAAGGAATACACGATGAACAGCATCGGGGGGCCCAGCGGATGGTCAGTGATGCTTCTGGGTAGCAAGGCCGAGTAGGCATCATAGGTGCCGATGCTGAAGGCGGATGGCTCGTTGGGACCAGTTACCCTGCAATCCTATGCACGGGCCCGCCTTCAGGCACCAGCACCAGCGTGCATTGTCCTCTGCTGCCAGGCAAAAGCAACCGCGCTGCATGCCTGATGCTGGCGCTGCAGGTGCATTCACATCAGAGCTGATTGGTTGGGGCTGTTATCGGCCGGCACCTTGGTAGAATTCGCCCAGGATTCTTCACATTTCCCATGAGTGACACCCTGATCGGTACCGCCCTGCAGGCGCGTGTGCAGGCCTTCCAGAACATGACCAGCAAGAAGCTCTGGTTTGAGGATGTTCTGGAGCTTCGTGGGGCTGCACAGCTGGCGCTGGATGTTGCCGTCCTGGCGGATAACCAGGGCCTGAAGGATGAGGCGGCGGCGGTGATGCAGATGCTCGATGACCTGGAGCGATCGGCCGAGGAGGAAGAGCAGGCTCGCCGTCAGGAGGTTTGTGAGCGGGATGAGCAGCGCCAGCTGAACAGGAAAGAAAACTACCGCCTGGTAAAGATGGTGATCGGGATGGAGTTTGACGATCCCCGCTGGCAACACCTCGTGAAGAGCTACCAGCAGGCCTTCCCCACGGTCATCGTAGCCGCATCAGTTACGGACAAGATCAGCCCCAAGAGCCTATCCAGCATGCTGCGCGGTGAAGTGGTCGAGATGATCTACAAGAAGCACAAAAGCAGCCTCATTGGTCGCGCTGAGATTGAGGCTGTGCGTGGAGAGGCTATGCAGACGATGGAGCGTGCGATGCTGCGCTACCTGGGCAAGGCTCTGCCGGGTTATGACTTCGCGTCTGTTCTGCCGCCATACCAGGGCGCGTGAGGCCGGGCGTTATTCGCAGGCCTCGAACTGCTTGAGGCAGCGTTTGGAGCAGAGGGAGTGCTCCCTGGTAAACACCCAACCCACGGCCCTTGCCGCCTTCTTCATCTCGCGCACCGGCACCCGCCGGGCGACCCACTGACCGCCCGTGGTGTGGCTGCAGCGGGCGCACACCAGCTCGACCCAGAAAAGGGTGGGCTTGGGCAGCATCAGGCGATCTGTGGTTAGGGCCATGAGGTTCGCACCTGGTTAAAAAATGTATATGCGGCCGGACTTCTTCGTCCGCGGTTACCAGGTAACTTCGGCGTTCAGGACGAAGATTGGAATCACGCGTTCAGAGGCGCCAGCCACGTCGATGCCGGTTACCGGGTGGGTGAGGGTGTCTTCGTTCAGGACTCGCTGGAAGGCGGCACAGCTGAGGCGGTGGCGGTTGTTCTCTTCGTCGACAAAGTCGGCGCACGAACTGAACAAAGCGTGTTCGGACTGGGTCAGGATGCCCATGGCGCCCAGGAGCTCGGGGGTCGGTTGGGAGGTGCCAAGCAAGCCCATGATTTCGGACATACGCCAGTCAGTAGCGGGTACCGCCAGGGCTTCGATGCCGGCGATGATCTTCAAAGCAGCTTCGCCGGCCGGCACGTTCTTCCAGTGCTCGCTGATGGCGGTTTTCAACTCGGCGACGGTGAGGGTGCTCATGCCCTGGCTTCCTTGGGTTTCGATAGGAGCCAGGTTCTCACGAGCCTAGGAATACGCAACTCAGCGGCAGCACCAGCAACCCTAGTCAGGGTCACCACTGGTGAGGCTGAAGCGGCGTGTCATAGCCGAGCATCATCACGTGCTTAGGACCTCCATCTGCTGTGAGGCCGAAGTGCATCACCGGCTTGCCGCTCTCCTTGAGCAGTTCCCACATGGCTGGGAAGTACTGATGTAGCCTCTTGGGTACCTTCGAGAGCCTGCCCCAGCAGGGAACCAGAAGATCAGCGTCCGCAATAATCTTTCTCAGCTCATCAAGGTTGCAGGTCCCGACAGGGTTATCAGCCAGGCTCAACAATTCGACATCCTTGGCTCGGTAGGCAAAGACGTTGCCGACAATGAAGCGGTGGCCACCGTTGACCAGAGTAAAGCCACGCCATTTCCGTACGGTTTGATCATCCTCCACAGCATCCGCAGTGCTCGGGTTGATACCGAAGTAGGCGATCACCTTGCTGCCCTCGAAAGGCATGGTGCACTCGCGCTCCAGGCGATATCGGTATTTGCCGCAGGGACTCAGAATGGCGCTCACTCAAGGCCTCCTAGGCTGGCACGACTTTTACGTACGGGGGCAAATCAATTTCGGAGCCGGACTCTGGATGAATCCAGATTGCCCGCTGGTGGTCGCCCATCCCATCAAAACGAAGGGTGAGTTTCCGTCCATCACTGAAGGTGAACTGGTACTTGCGGCCGGGCGTAAAGCTGATCATGCATCTTCCTTCATCATGGGATCAGAGGTGGATTCTCGTTACCAGCAGGGCCGCCCCTGGCGGAAGGCCCTGGGCTGGTCATTGCTTCTGGGCTTTCAACCGTACCACCCCGCAGTCAAAGCCCATTGGGGTAGCGATACCGGTAGCAAAACGCAGCTGAGAATCCAGAAGCTTATCGCTGGTCTTCACCTCAACCAGTTTCAATTTTCCGTTCTGGATCACGGTCAGGTCTGGCCACCCAGCCCGCAAGTAATAGGGGGCGGCTGAGAACGCCAAAAGGGCATCAGCCAGCTTGTCCCGGCCTAATTGGTCAAACAGATCGAGCATGAAGGCTTCCTTCACCCTCGGGTAAAAGGAGGTGAGGATGGTGCTTTTGAACAGCTCGCTCACATTCCGGGCCAGCGCATCTGCCGAGATTGTCCTTACGGTTTCAACGATCTCGGCCGTGTGCTCAGCCAGGATCGTCATCTGAGCTTCCAGGTACCGGTTAATTGCGTCGAGCCGATCGTCAAAGGTATTGCGTGCAGAAAGGGTTTCAAGCGCTGCAGCTTTCATCAGCAAAAGGAAAGACCCACCCTCGCAAAAGCTGACGCTGCCGCCGCTGCTACGGAACATCTGGGCGACAACCTCTTCCGGCCCAGCTGCCGGACCACCGTCCATGGACCAGAGACGCTTGTCGTGCTTTTGAGCAATCACCTCGGTCAGTGACCAACCGACCTGCATGCATTGTTCTGAGAGAGACACCTTGGGCGGTTTCATGTGGTTCTCCTGGGGTGTTGGCAGGGGCCTCGGTCCGGGCAATCCGGTGATAGATACGGCTCTGCTTGTCCTATGCGGACTCTACAACAGCCGGCTGAAGCCTGCCGAGGCTGCTACCGAGCACCCTGGTGAGTGTTCTTGCTGGCAAGCAGGCGAGCGAATCGCTCCACCTCAACCAGGTCCTGGTCATCGAGCGATCCTGCCCGGTGAAGCTGGTTTATGGCGAGCAAGGGCAAAGCAACTTCGTTGGTCTTTGCGGCCTCCATGGCTTCGACCGTCTCGCCGAACAGCAGGTATGCCACGGTTACTCCCCACGCCGCCGCGATCTTCTCTGCGTTGCGCCTGGAGGGCTCTGATTCGCCGGTCACCCACTTATGCGCAGCGTGATCTGTGACGGCGCACAGGGCGGAAAGGCGGCGGGTCAGTCCACGGCGAGGGATGCCACGTGCCAGGGCGGTTTCAATAAGCCGGACGGATACATCTGAGGGTTTCGAGATCGACACGAGTGCTCCAATGGCCGGATTCTGTTTCCGTGTTCTATGGGGTATCGCTGGATGAGGGGCGGGGCTCAATGCTTCGATTCTTGAGGATCACCGAGGGTATATCGGTTGAAGGGCGCCAGTTCTTTGAGCCAGGCCAGCGCCAAAAGGCATTGAATCGGTCTTCGATCTTGACCCAGACGACGCGCTCGCTACCCGGGTTGCGGATCACGTGTGTTGTCCCTTCCGGAGCCTGTGACCAATCGGCCTCAGGCTTCGGGTGCCGGCGGTACTCTGTCCGTGCCGAGGGATGACCATCGACGATCTGGAGGTCGACTACTCGGCGCTCAAGCATGCCAGCGGCCTCCAGCCGGGCACAGCGGTAGGAGGGGCGTGCTATGGGAGCGTGCGCAACGTCGAACCACCCAGAGTCCGGTAGATCGTCCAGGGCGGCTCTATCAGCGTCGGTGAGTGGTTTTCTGGGTTGCATGATTTCCCTATGGCCTAATCCGGCGTGTCCAGTGCGGAATCTACAACACCAGGTGGAGGAGCCAATAGAGAGGGACCGCTGCCTGCAATAGCGGCCAGGACATTGGCTTCATCCCCGAAGAATGCCTTGAAGCGCCGGCCCATCTCACACATGGCCATCATGCTCCCGTAGAAGAACTTCGAGGCCTCTTCGGTATAGGGCATCTGCCGGAGGTATTCAGGTGCCTTCGGCGCCGACAGGCCAGTGATGCCCGAAAGCTTCAATCCCCACTCACCCAGTGCCTGCTCGTGCTCGAACTGCGAGATGCGGCTCCAGACGACGGTGGCGCCACTTGGACGGGTGTAGGTGATGCGCCGGTGGATCGCGGCATACATCCCCACAGAGAAGTGCTGGGCGGTATGGCTGGCGCTGATGGTGGTACCGCTTTTCAGCTTGTGGAGATCCCAGTTGCCGCCGGCCCCATTCGGAAGTCGCTCATCGGCATCGGGCATGGAGCCGTTAGCGGTAATGGTGCCGTCCGCGTTGAGCCAGTAGCTGACCTCGGAAAACCAGTCGTAGCAGATGACCAGCTCGGTGGTAACCACGGCTTTGTGGTGCTGCTTGTGCGCCTCGTCGACGAAGCGGAGTAGCTCGGCAAGGGACGGGGCATAGGCGCGGTGGTTGACCTTCAGCTTGTGGACGTACAGCGAAGGGCTGGCTTTTCCGCCTTCCGTGCTGACCGTTCGCAGAGCATCGAGGAGGAAGTCCGGAACAGTGCAGCTGAACTCGCCGTCAGTGCTGACGTGAATTTCACTCTCGAACTGGTGCGAGTGCCCATCTTCGGTGCGGGTCAAGAACGTGTGGTTTCTCAGTTTCGGCATGGCTTCGACCTCAGACAGAGCTGTTGAGGCCGTACACCATCAGGCGGGCCTCCTTGTATTCGGAAAACGGAACGCCGGCGGCCTTGCAGGCGGTGCGTGCACTGGCGAACTCGATGCGTGCCTGGGCGGCCTCAACCGCGCTGATCAGTGCCTCTGCTTTGTCCTGGTTCATTGGGCCTTCTCCTGAGCTGTCATGCGGGACACCTTGGCGCTGATCTGCGCCGCACGGATCTTGCGCAGCAAACGCCTGGAGGGGAGGGCTTTGCGCTTGCCTTTACCCCCCTGGGGCTGGCCGCGCAATGCATGGATGCGGCGAAGCATCCGGCGGGAGATTTGAACTGTGCTCAATGGTGATGCCCCTGGATTTGATTTAGGCCCAGGGTCACACGAGATGGCAGAGATGCAAGCCGATCAGACTTGAGCAGCACCATCGGGGAGGATATACCATCGCCACCTACACCGTGCCATGCCCTCAAGACCGGTGCGTTCAGGTCGGGAGACCTCGCCGAGGCGCCCTCAATTCCCAGCACGGGAACCGACGATTTTTCCTGGCTGCTCGATGACACCTGTCCACCTCAGGGTAGCGTTCCTACTCGTAATGAGCGGAGGTGGTTGTTATGTTGCGCCTTGTCATCCCCTGCCTCGTCGGTAGTAGGAGTCTGGGAAGATGAAACTCCCAGGCATCCTTGCCCATGCAGCCATTGACCGGCCTTTGGCGCTACTCGAATCGGGGGGGCGTCGAGCTGAGCGAAAAAAAACCCGAATTTCACGGGCTTTCGGAGGACGCTATGCGGTCTAAATCGACTTGTAAGAAGTCCCAAATCCAAGCTCTTTGAGATTATTAAGAGCCTTATCAGAAACCATTCTTCGCGTTCTTTTAATCATGAAGGCTCCTAATGATGTGTTGAGAATCGTAAAGCCAATGCCGGCAACAAGCCATAGCGCGCTATTTGCTGCGAACGCTATGGCTGCAATTGACATTGTGAATATGCTAAGCAGAAGAGTTTTCTTTTTTAGCGATTTTAAAGATGCATTGATGCTTTCATCTGCAAGGTAGTAGGTGCCAGACATTTCAACGCCGAGTAGCGTTTTGTTACTGCCATTCTTGCAAAAATAAAACTCACCTTCATTTCCTAGCGAAATAAATTCAGCAAGGTTATTCCACGCCACTGCATTCTCAATGCGTTTCTCTTGGCCAATATCATTTTTAATGCAAATGTATTGATAGGTAACGCCATCTTTGAAGCGGGATTTTTCAGGGCCTATTACAGTTATCGTCCCTTCGACTTTGCTGAACATATCGACGCCTTATGAGTGTGTTGATTGGTAGGATTATTAAATATGGTGCTTTATTTCTGACACTGGTCGCTTCTAGCGAACCCGGCATGGATGAGCCCATCCGTGCCGGGAAAGCGGGCAGAAAGGCTTAGAGTGCTATTTGCACAGCGAGGCGCTGGCCTTGTCAAAGCCATTGACGGCGAAGACGAAGCCAACCGGCGGTCTGCCTTCGTTATATCGCCAGGTTACCTCAAGCTTCTTGGCGCCTTTCAGCTTGGCAGCAAGTGCACTTGAAGCGGGGGCATGATGGGACTTGTCGCTCAGATCCAGTTCCCAAGTCTCGGTAAACGTGGGTTGGTCATCGACCTTGAAGGTAAGGATCTTGTCTTTCAGGGTGAGAAGGGCAACTGATCCGGGCTCATCAAGACGCATTTGACGCTTCTGATCAAAGCAATCCAGGTAGAGGAAGTTAAACTTCTTAGGTTTTAAGCCGATTAAATCGGTCGCTGGAGTAGAAGTGGATGTAAACAGGCCTTTCTTGCCAGTCTTAGGGTTGCGCCCGCTCACGGGCTTATATGTCATCCAGTTGTCAATAATTGTGGCTCCGCTTGCAGCGGCATTAGCGCGGCAGCTAGCGGCATTGCCACCCCATTTAGCAACTGTGTCGCACGCATCAGCAGAGGCGTAGAACGGAAGAACCGCTAACAGGGGCAAAGTGAAACGCATCAAGCGCATAGTTGATCTCGTGTGATTATGCCCATAGGGGCAATTAGTTGGACGTGTTACGGCTGCCCTCACTTTGGTCGCTCACCTAAAGAGGGCGCTGCCATTAGTTATAAGCGTCTGTGGCCAGAGCGCTGTCGGTATTGTTTCTGCTCATGAAGGTGGCTCCGTGCTCATTACGCATCCCTGAGATGACTGAAGTGCAAGAAAGAATTGCCAAGTGTCATCGTAGTGTAAGGTCTTAGTGATGGTCTGATAAAGTCCTTTTTAAAAAATGCAGCCCAGTAACCATGCGGGATATAGGGAAGCGGTTTCGCGATAAACGGGCTTTCTCAGAGTTTCCCTAAGGGTTCTCAACTTCGAGTTAGCGAGTAGTTTCCCATGTGCAACATAAAGCGCAATGCTCGACGGGAGCGAGGGGTAACTCAGTCCCCGGACAAAGCTGCTTAAAAAAGCTCGCGCTCGATGTGCCGATCGCGTTCAGATGTGCGGAAAAGGACAGCATCGGCATTGCCGCCGGGCCACATGGACACAATGCGTTGCTGATACTGGAAGTGGTACCCCAGGTGCTGGCGCAGGGGGTCAGGGATGTAGTTTGCAACGTCCTGGATGTCGAAGTGCAGCTCGTCGTCCAGGTGTGACTGCAGCCAGTCCACCAGTGCCTGGTCGGGGCTCGGTGATTCGCTGAGCACGCAGGCCATTTCCAGGCTGGTGAGACCGTCATCGTTGCCGGAGAAGGGGACATGCAGCAGCACACCATCGCAAACTTCAGCGCACCAGCCGGAGCGGCCATAGGTGTGCAGCTCAAACATCGGCAGCTTCTGAGTTCTGCGCCAGTGCATGTCATGCCAGGGCGCCCGCTTGAGGAATGCACCCGACATGAGCCAGTCGGTAATCCGGGGCCCGTACTCAACGGTCACGTTCGACCTCTTCCCGGGCCGGCCGGCTCGTAGCAGAGATTCACTGAAGGCGGTGATTGCCGCGGAAAGGTCGGCCTCGCTGACCATCGTGCTCGCAATGGAAGCGAGATGTTCTTGCGCAGGGGCGCCCTGCAGGTATTTGACGTTGCCTAGGGCTACCGGATAGCGGCGAGTGTCGTCCAATACGTTGCTTTCCTGCTCGGTCACCGGTGCGCGGGGAAGGGACAAGTAGGCATTCATGACTTGGTTGAGGCGGCCGGCCAGAAAGAACACCGGGTGTCCGCAAGCGCCTTGTCCGTTCACAAAAGTCGGGCTTCCTGCCTCCCAGCCGATGATGAACATCGCATGCTCGGGCGGAATACCTTCGGCCACCGGGCTGGAAGCCAGCTCGAACTCAGGCTCAAAGTTGACGATCTCGATCGACTCCACCGGTACGCGCCAGGCGGTGGCCGCAAGCACTGGCAAGCGTTTCCGGGCATCGTCACGGTTTACGGCTTCAATGAACACCACTCGCTCGTCCTGGTGAAGCTCAGGTAGTCCTTTGGGGTATGCGCTGACCATCGCCCGAAAGATCATTCTTCGATCTCGTCCAGAATGGATTGGATGCACGCATCATGGCAGATCTCTGGGCTCTTGCGCAGCACTGCAGCATAGGCCCGAAGCGCCTTTACGCGAAGCTCACGATCGAACTTCGCCAGGCCCAGCGCTACCCCATAGAAGCCGCCTTCAGGCGCCGGCTGGATTTCCAGACCAGGGAAGTTGGACACGAAGTCCATGAACTCGACTTCGAACAGATCTGCAGCCTTTGCTTCGCGCAGCAGGGATAGATCATCAGTGGCCGCTACATGATCCAGCGCGGTGGCCAGAAACCCGCGCCACATGGTGCGGTCATCACCGCCCGGCATCAGGGCGGCAATCCGAGCCGCTACGCTTTCATTGAACTGAATCGACAAGGGCTTGGTCATGGCGTTACTTCTTGAACTTGATGTCGCCCGAGCCAGAGACGCGAAGATCACGTCCAGACGGGTTGCCGTGGATGACAATGTCGCCAGAGCCGGAGATTCGGGCCTTCACTGCGCCAGTGACATGAGCCTCGATGTCGCCGGAGCCGGCGATCGACAGATCGGCTGTTATTGCCTGAAGTTCGTCGGCTTCCACATCGCCGGAGCCGGCCACGTCGACTTCCAGGTTATCGACCCGGCCGGTAGCCTCAACGTCGCCCGAGCCCTGGATAGTGACCGCCAGCGCAGACTGTTTGAGCCCATAGAGGAAAACGTCGCCGCTACCCGTCAGCTTGACGGCGGGGGCCTCAGGGAGAGCAAGTCCGACGATGACACGGCCTTGGTTGAAACTGGAATTGAGGCTTCGTCCATTGATCGTCCCGCCTGACACGATGTTGCCTGAGCCCGACACACGAATACTGCCCCCACCGATTGAGATGGATCCGCCTTCCTGCTCGATCACCAGTTTGTCGCCTTCGTATCGGGTGATGACCTTGCTGATGGTTTCCTGCTTCTCACAGGCCACCACAAGGCAGGCTTCACTCTCAGTGAAGAAAACCAGGTCCATCGCCCCTTTCAGGACGATCTGGCGAACTGGGCGAGCAGGGCGGACTTCCTTCTCGAAGGCTGCAGCTTTGTCCCAGGCGGTATTGCTGGTGCCGCAGGTGTTGGATAGCCAATTGGTCATGCGAGGGTCCTTACAGCGAAACGCACTTGGTTCTGACGTTTGCCGGGAGCGAGCGTTTGGTGCCCGCGGTCCCGCTCGGCCCCTGGAAGGGCTCAGTCATAACCTGCTGTGCAACAGATACCTGTGAGGCTTTGCACTCTTCCACGCTGGCATAGCCGGGGATGGTAAAGGTTTTATCCGGGCCTCCGCCGTAGGCGACAGCGACCAGCATGACAGCTGCTTTGAGCATGTTAATTCTCCGTCTTCATGGGGTTCAGTAAGCCGGGTTAGGGTCAACCTTCGGCAAGTATCTCATCCGCCACGCGCAGCGCTCGGTTGATGAGGTCTTTCTTTGAGGTGCGGCCTTGGGCTTTGCCTGCTTTCTGCAGGACGCTGTAAAGGGCGTTCTTCGCCTCCAGCAGCTCATGCCCGTTTCCGTCCGATGCCTCATAAAACGCAGAAAGTAAGCCCGCCGCATTTACGGACATTCTGGACACAGTGCCGTCTTCGGGCGGCGCCATTTCCGCCCCGTTGCGGTAGCAGAGTGTCCGCACTCCAGGGCACACAGCCAGCCTTGCTTGCTATGGTCACCCACCGGTAGAGGGGTGCCGAGCACTTTCCGGCGATTGCGTGGTTTGGTGGCGCCGTCCAAGACGATTCTCCTGCCGGCGGTGCCGGACTTGTACAGGGTAGGGTAAGCACCCAATGTCATCAACCTAAGCTGCAGCCCTGCCCAAGGTAAGCCCCCCGAAGCAGCCAGCCGCCATGGCCGTCGGGCGATGACCAGGCCTCTGCCGCTCAATCAGGCGGTCTAGCTGGGCTG
>Ga0075011_10001793_pt1 | contig 11627 bp, 8 predicted proteins | sample TARM_MetaG_T_14_FD_72354 | JGI IMG/M metagenome (GOLD analysis project Ga0075011, IMG submission 72354) | Freshwater microbial communities from Pennsylvania, USA, analyzing microbe dynamics in response to fracking - TARM_MetaG_T_14 | ecosystem: Environmental > Aquatic > Freshwater > River...
TCCACGCTTGTACGGTGGTGTGAGAGGACGGCGGGAGTGATCCCGCCTCCTACTCGATTACTTTCAGATACCCTTTGTGCTTTTAAAGCTTTAAGTGAATATTCTCTGCTGGTAGTTTTAAACCCTTATATTCAAAGCGTGTTCGCCCATTATCTTCGCCTTTTGCTGTATTTACGGTCACTATTTGATAGTACTCAGCCAACCGCGGCCCTAGGGCATCTTTAATGGCTTGATTGGTTTCTTTTAATAAACGATCCCATAAGTTTTTATGGGTCGTAGTTAAGGCTTTGAGGTCGCGATCAGGCTCTGCCGAGTAAAGAGAATCTATTTTAGTATTACCTTGTAAAAGCCAATTATTACGTGTCGATTTTTTTGGTTTTGCGGCATTTTTTTGCTGCTCTCTCTCTATCATCTCCGCGACGGTATCATTGGCATATTCAAATAGTTCCGCTAATGAGCAGTTGTGATTAATAGCCACTTCGGGATGAAGCGCCGCTTTGAGATAATTTGCGAATCGCGTGTCGAGTTCAGGCATTTTCATCTCTAGTTTTGGCGGTTCAATACCTTCGCCAGGATACGCTTTGCTGTCTTGGGCAAGCCAGCTATAAAAGGCGAAACAATCGGCTTTCAGCGCAATAGTGATACCATCACAGCAAATACTCATGGTGGTGAAGTCTAGTTCAACGGTAGCACTTTCGGTGCTAAGTAAGTTTGCCCGGTTAATGCGCGCTACCGTATCGGTGTAACTTAAACTCGGCTCATTAATCAAGCTCGTGGGCATCTCTTCACGCATTAACACCAGCGGGATTTTCGCCAGCATCACTTGTGCTTTACTTAAATCATGTTGAGATATTTTATCACGATCGGCGCGCATCACGGTGTTTGGCGTCGGGTAGTAGAAATCAGGTATTGATTCGTAAGGCTCACTGACCAAAACATGACTTAAGCTATCTTCTGGCCGGCCAAATAGGCTCATGGCATAACCGAGTGCAAAGCCCATGGTTTTTCGACCACCAGCCAGTGACGCATGAATAATGATGTTTGGGTCTTGACAGAGTTGGCGAACGTGGTCGGTGATAAAGTCGGTGATGATCTCCTGATCACGCTCACTTTTTATATCATTAAGTAGTGCGCCATCGTCACCTTCAGGGACTTTGATGTCTTCTGGAGTGAAACGAATACTCGGTAACTGATAATCTTTGATCAGTTGCTCTAATGGGCTATCTGGACCGAGTAAGTTAGCAATTAAACGTTGACGGCCATCTTGTGTGGTGATCACTTCAATGCGTTGTGGCACTTTTGTTGGATCTTGGCGATAAATCCCGAATAAGGTTTCGGTGATAATTTGCGGTGTCATGCCAGACACGGCAAGTAGTACATGTTGTTTTGGTTCTTGATTTTGATCGTTGTTTTGTTGCGGGTTCTGTTTCATATTCTGTAATCCTGTATCAACATTTCGTGGTTGTTGAACGTGAATATAACGGCAAAGCAGGGCATAAGTTATTTTCACCATTTCGTCAACGCTGGGCCGCGTGAGCATTAAGTTCGTTAAGCAATCAGCTGATATTGCCCTAAACCAAAGGTGGTTTTTCCTCCTATGTGAAGCCTTTCGCCAATTTGTAACCAAAAAAGAGCAGGGGCGATGTCGCCTTGATAGCAGAGCTGTCCAACCAAACCTCCAAACGGTAAGTGCTCTTTTTGCCGAACTGAATATCGTTGCCAATCTTCCACCCGCAAACAGGTTCCTTGAGTTTGATGATCGCCTAAATTCGGTAGGGCTTGTTGTAGTAATGTGCGCCAGTGTGGGTGGTCATCCACCCAAAAATGCGTCAATAGACTCCAGCGGCGGGCAATTTGCTCAAGCAAAAATGACAAGGGCAGGGGCCCTTGCTTGACTATTTGCCCTTGGTATTTGATGCGCAGCGGGCTTTCTAACTGCAGCGCTACCTCATGCCATAGGGTGAGCGGCTTGGCACTTAACCAGTCAGCCAATACGCCATGATGCAAACCAGGCTGCAACCCTTGCGGTGTTACGGTGGCTACACTGTGAATGCTAACCTCAAGGCGTTCAAAACCAAGGCCACAGCACGGCGTTTTACTTAAGTGGGCAATCAGATGTTCGGCGGCTTGAGTGGCCGCGCCCAGCAAAATAACATCGAAGGTGATTAACTCGCCGGCTTGCCACTGTTCTTGTCGATTGCCATCGGTTCTTATCACATAAGGTTTAGGCTGTTGGCCTTCGTGTTCACCATAGAGTAGCTGATAAAGGGGGGGGCTCCCCTTTATCATATGTCCTAACCAACCATGCCATAACGAACCTTTGAACGCAGGTAGGCGCCCCCTTTGCTGTAGCTGTAAGAAAAACCGCAACTGCAAGTAAGGAAATCGCTGTGCTAAAGCATGAATTTCAGACAGTTGCATTACTTCAGTTCCTCCGTACTGTTAAAGCGCATTTGTAATTGAATAAGCCGTTGTTTGCGTTGAGTGTATTTTTCTTTGGCTTTTTTACTCAATTCTTTAGGTTTTATTGCGATATCAAAATACCCGCTAAAGTTCATCTGCAGCACGAAAGTCAAAATTTGCTGCCATTCATTGAGACTGACTTGTTGATCAGTAATAACCATATCTAACATGCGGTCTATCTCACCACCCGCACCTTCACGTTGGTTGATCGCATCTTGCGTGGTTTGGCCTTTGTAAGGCTCTAAACGTTGTTGTAAACGTAAGCAGACTTTGAAAGGCTCTGATGCGGAATCCAACAAGGCTTGCTGTTTAGCTTGCGCTTGCGCTTGTTGCATGAGCTGTAGGCTCTCTTTTTCGAATTGAGACAATTCGTCTTGTGGCAGGGCTTGCAGCAAAGCCGCTAAGAGGCCTTGACCGATAGGCGTTATATTGTTAGTTAACGACTCATTCCGATTGAGTGTTTCCCCATTTTGTTGCCACGCCGGTAACAGCGATTTAATGCGGCCTTTTTGCGACTCTGTGTACGACATTGCATCACTGAATTTATCGCTCGTTAATGGCATGTAGGTGAGGTTTTTACCTTTGTTATCGTGCTGGTCACCAAAGGCAAGTAAATGGCGCACTTGTGGGCTGTCTTGCCATTTAGTGGCTGACGGGTATACCTGATTCATGTGCTCAACAAACAGGCTACGCAGGCTTTCGACAGTATGGTGACTCTCAAGACCCCGAGTACGTGCTAAACGGGCTGTGAGTTGCACCGCGCCGGCTCCCAATGATTTACCATGCCCCAAACCATGACAGAAATGCGCAATATCATGCTCATTACGTGTTGGGGTAATGGCCCAAAGCAGTGCACCGAGTTCTACTGGTTTTAGGTTATGAAACACAATACGCCCTGTGAAGCGGCTGCCCGGTTGCATCAACTCTAGCCTGCTTTGTACGTTGGTTTTGCTTTGTAAATCAGCAGGAAGATGTGCGTTGAACGCGTTTTGAGCCGGATAGCGTTTCCAGCCGGCAATTTTGTTGCCTGTGGTATAGCCTTTTAGCTCACTGACCTGATCCTGTTGCTGGCTTTGCTCCAGATACGCATTTAGGTAACTGGCTCTCGGTTGCCCTAAAATCACTGGCGTTGATTTGGCTGTGCCCTTATTTTCTCGGCAGAGTGCATCGCCAATCGCGACGCGGCTTTTTAATGAGAAGCCGGAGTGCGATAAGGTGCCAAACATCAGACCTGGCAGGTCAAAAATGCTGGCGCTATTGAGGGTTTTTTGTTGCTGCAAGAGTAAATCACCCACACTCTTTTCGTATGGCATGCGCGGCATTTTTGCCAATCCCATGGCCAGTATTTTCCCGCTTTGCTTATGCTTGCGCACAAAAAGTGGGATTCCCATGCTCGGGTAGGCACTGTGTTTGAGGTAGTTCACTAATTGTTCATTGTGAGCGGCAAACATACGGCTAATGCGTAAGGTGTCTTCTTTCGAATCCCAACGCTGGCTTTCGTTTCCTGCACGGTAGAACAGGTAGTGAAAGTTCAGTCGTTCATGTTGATACTCTTTTTTACCTGGGCGATAGCCAACAAAAACCGGATAACCTTCTAGCTCTGCGGTGCGTTCTAATTTGGCGCAGGCCACGGTAACCGGTTTGCCTTTCGTTCCACGTAGCGTACGTTCGCTCAAACTAAAGGGCAGAGTGTGGGTTGGCCAGTTTTTCTGGAACGTTTGGTATTTTTCCAATGCACCAATGGGCTTGCGACTGTCATTGCCTCTGTCATTGGGGATTTTTACTTTGGTGAAGCGTTCAATATCATCGCTAAAGAGCACCGTATGCTGACAAGGAGTGAACAACCATGCCTTGCTTTCGGCACTGTATTTTAGCCAGCCAGCTTGCAGATCGGAGTCTTGTAGCGTTTTGCTGTAGGCTGTTTCTGCGTTAGAGATATCACGAAACGAAAATTGAGGATCGTCGGTTTCGCTAAATTTGGCAAAACTGGCAATTTCCAACACATTACGCAGCATGCCTTTAAGGCTACTGCCTGGGATAATAGGATTACCCTGAGGATCGCGCGCCCAGTGGACATCGGTCGGTTGATGTTCATTCGTGCGATCACTGCCAGCGCCCACCAACAGTGGGGTCAGGTTAGTCAGTTCGAATTCGATAATGCCATCAACACCGTCTTGCAGTGGATGATCATGACTGACCTGATGTGCCCAGTCCGGGGAGTAAACCCACTGTGATAACGGAACAAAGTGATAAGGGGCATGAACCTGGGTCATAATTTGTCTCCTTGTGCAAAGCCGGCGAACTGTTGCACCAGCGGCTGCCACAGGCCTTCTGTTGTGGCGGTTTGTCCTTGCTGCCACCACAGACGGTAGAGGAGCTCTCGGCCTTGGGAGTGTGGCAGATCTTGGCGTAGTACCAGACGCTGCTCACGGTAAGCTTGAGTGAGTGTGCTGTTGCCATGACTATTGTTATTACAGTCAAGGCTATTCAAGACGGTGATCCGATAGGTTGTGCCGTGCTCGTGCTGAATATGCAGGCTGTTTCCGTTTTGGTGCCATTGGCCTTCTAGCAGATCTGCCGTGTGGGTTGGTAAGCCCAGAGCTAATTGGCTGGCGGTTTGATACCAACCTTCAGCCTGCTGCCATTGTGCCAATAAGGCGCTTAATTCTTCACGTTGGCCACGGCGACTTTCAATTTGTAGATGCCCGCTGATGAGCGTAGGCAGTTGGCAACCGAGAACTTCCGGTTGCTGTTGGCTGCATTGCGCGAGCGAGTTATAGTTTTTCAATGAGGATGCTGCTTGCATGTGTATTTACTCCTTTCCGCTGCCAGTTAATTGCGCAAAGTCGATGTCCCATGGTTGATGTGGCTGATGCATCACCAGAGATAGGCCTCGTCCACTGGCTGCGCCAAGTGGTAATAAGCCATCTTTGAGATCGTTGAGCGTTTCCTCGAAGGCTTGTTGTACCTGTGGCGATAAGCGTTCACCCGGCAGAACGTGCAATGTTAGCGTTATTTCCGGTTGCCATAAAATCTCTTCACTAAATAGTCGGCCTTGACGAACCCCACCGGTAAAGCGATCAATGCTGGTATGCGTGCGATGCAGAGTGACCGGTTGAGAAATTACGCAGTCGTCGACAATGAGCCTGCCAGCCATTGGCGCGTCGCTATCTTCACTACCAAACAATTCAGCCAGTGCTGCTGGGCGGCTTTCCCAGCTCTTGCTATCGGTTTCGGTAAGCTGTTCGGCAAAGTCACCGTTAAGTCGGCGCAAGTGATATGCGGTACGGTGCGCGAGAATACCTTTAATGCTGCTACCACAGAGCACCGCTTGAGGCTTATCGCACCAGGTGGCATGCTGTTTTTGCCATTGAATGGCACTTTCAGTGAACGTGAAGGTATCCGTATGTTCCGTGGTCTCAACCCCGACTGGGCGAGCGCCACTTCCCGCACGCCAGCCGCCGAGTGCCATCACGCCGAGGCGAGCAAAAGGTGTAGCCTCTGAGGGGGGCAGAGCTTGGCCTTGCGGTAAGGTATCGCGCTGGGCAAAACGCAGCATTTGCGCGCCCGCCTGTGGCTGGCCTTGCAAAGTCAGTGGCGTGATCTCACTGCTGACTAAGCCTAATTTGCCTAATCCATTGCGGGTTGATGCACCGAGCGCAAAGGCCGGATCGGCTAACAGCGCCAGTAATGCATGCCACTGCGCTTGACGCTCGGGTGACTCATCACATTGCATCCAACGAATATCGACGACAAAACGTAATCCGCGCGGCAGTAATACGGTATCAAATTTTCCTTTGTCCGCGGCGCAGCCTCTATCGTTGATCCGGACCCGTTCACGGTGTAACGGGTTGGTTTGGTATAAACGGCTGAGTAGTGGGTCTTGATGAATTTCTTCTTCAGTCATCAAACCTTGAAGCGGTTTACCTTGGCTGTTCAGTAACAAGCCGTGATGTACCGAAAGCTGTGCGGATGCATTATCGGTAGTGCCAAACCAGTAATCGGCAATGGGCTGACCGAGCGTGGGTGATATGCCCAACTGTTGTGTGGCTTTTTGACGCCATACGCCGACTAAGCTGGTGGCAGGAATATAGGGCAGCCCGTTGGCATCACGCACTAATTGTTGATCAAATCCGGTATCGCGGTCACCAGAATGGATAGCAAGCGGTGAGCGGGTTTCAAAAAGTAGTCTGGCTAACCAAAGACGTTTCATTGTCCGGCCTCCTGCTGGTTGTCTGCATGATGGGTAGCATTGTTGGCCGCATATTTTTTACGGTAGGCGCGCAGACCGTCATCTGTTGATAGATCGTAACGGCATAACTCTTCAAGCAGTAAACGCAGATCATCAAGATCCAGTTGGTGATGCGTTACGGCCGCATCAAACTGTTGTGCAAAGGTGACTAATCGATCACCTTCTGGCCATTCGATACCCCAACCGCTCGGATCGTTGGTGGTTTTACAGATGGCACTTTCTGACTCAAAGGCTGCACGTCGCCAATTGAGAATGCAGTGGTGTTGGGCTCGGTCGGCATGCGATGAGCGAGCAAGATCGGCTAAACGACGCCACTGGCTGCTGCTAGGTCCAGCCTGATAAGCCGGTGGTGTGCGGTGATAGCGGCGCAGGCTTTGGTATGCATCGGCAATGAGGTGGTGCAGGGCTTGGCAACGCAATTTGCGCTCAAGAGTGCGAGTTTGTTTTGCCTGCTTACTTTGCACCCATGCCAGCAAAGGGCTTGCGCTAGCGTGGTCGGCCTTCGTTTCATATAGCGCGGTCGGCTGTGGCAATGTTACAGCAAACGGTGTAAACAATTCGCTAGCACCGGTCCCCGGTTTTTCTTGCTCTGCCCATGCAGGGTTAATCATGACCCAGCCTAAGCCTTGCTCTCTGGCGAAGCCACAACCTTGCTCGGTTAAAGCGTGTAGAGCCTGCTCTGTTGGTGCATCTTGTAACTGATAAGTCAGAACGCTACCGGCTGCAATTAACAGTTGTTCGCTATTTAATCCGCCTCGTGCGCGGTTAAAGCGGCGGACACGGCGGCTACGAATAAAGGTGCGTGTTGGGTCGAGATCGCCACACAACTCGGGGTGTAAATCTTGCGCACTTGGGGTGAGGGTGGGTTGGCCAAAGGCATCTAAACAAGCCATATCACTTAAACACCAGATCACCAACTCATTACCTCGAACCGCCGCTGGTTGAGGCTGTGTTTGTGGTTGATACAAGCTCAGACTGACTTTACCAAACTCACTGTTTCGTGAGCGGCCTAAAACGAACTCTCCGTGTAGAGTTTGTTGGAGTAGTATCGCAAGCGCAAGCGCAGGCTCTGCACAATCAACCCAGCCGGCAAATGTTTGTTCAGCCTGAATGAAGGCATATTGAAACAGTTGCCCTTCTTTAGCGCGCTGAGTTTCACTGTCAAGTACCGTGCGGGCGGTCAGGCCGGTGCGGATATCCGCAGCGTACTGTAAGGTACGCGCCGAAGAGATAAAACCTTGGCGGATTTGCTGGTATTGGATTAATTCATCACGCGCAAAATGGCGAGCCGCGTGGTTGGTTAGCGCGTTTTTGTCCCCTTTTGGGGCGTGCCAACTGGCGGGTGCCGGTAGGGCAATTTCACCGTATTGTGGGTTATCAGAGCCGTTTACCACAGGGTAGGCGGGGGAAAAACGGCATTCACCGGAGTGAAACAAGGTAAACGCGTCTTCTGTGCTCAGTTGTGGATACAGTTTACTGGCCACCGCTCCGAGTAAGGCACTACCCGGAATATGATCTAATGTTTGGTGCTGCGTTGTTGCAGAGCTGCGGCTAATGATCACAGGTTCGAGCGTGGTTAAGGTGTAAAAAATACGCATCAGTTATTGCTCCTCTACCGTCACAATCACATCACCGAGGCCACGACGGCGTTTTCCCCCGACGGAATTAATCAGCGGAAGCACAAGGGAGAGCCAATGAGCAAACTGCTGCTGTATTTCTGCCGACGCGTTATTGAGCTCAATATGGGCATGCAGAGCTAACGGTACGACGGTTTCCATTGCTCGCAAGGACCCTTCTTTGGCCGCACCAGTCTGGCTATCAATAGCGGTGGCGTGGCGCACTAAATAAAGGTGCGCTTTATCTTTGGGATTGGCGTTGAAATAGGCAATTTCGGCAGCGCTTAATGTGGCACTGCTGATACGTAGTGCCCCTTGCGCTTGGGCGTGCACACCTTCACAACCAAACAGTTGCGTTAAGGTGTGATGATCGGCCCCGTCAAGCCATTGCAGCTCAATCGCGTCATGAAAGGCTTGTCGCAATAATCCTTTGATACTTTTTCCACTTAGCATTGGTAGGGCATGCTGGTCTTTTAAGACCAAACTATCGGCATAGGCACCGCCTTCACGGCCGGTGCCCACATGCCATTCACTGCGCAGATCAAATCTGAGGCAAAAATTCAGCGAACTCATTGGCAATTCTCCTGCTCTGGCATGAAGTGTTCATAAACCAGCAAATCGATAATCCAGCTGTAGTATTGGCTTTCACCTTTATCATCGGTGTGACCCCAGAACCAGTTTGGCTCTGCGCGCTGCGTTACAGGCATTAATGACGCTAAGTGTTTATCCCACTCGGTGCGCTGAGCCGGTGTGAGTTGGCTCAAGGCGCGATCATAGATCCGCATGGCCTCATCACTATTATCGCGACTTAGCTCTGTGGCCATTTGGCGGAATTTGTTGATAGACAACGGCAATGGCGCGTCTCCCTTCACTTTTTGGCTCAGGAACTGGCGCATACGCTCAAGTTCAATGAATGATGGCCCCACTACACTGGAGTTAAATTGATCATCGTTTTCAGTGATCAGATAACCCGGCAGCGCCCCTTGCAGCGGCTTACCCTGCCAGAGCCATTGCTGAGATTGTGCCCGTAACACGCGAATATCTTCAGCCAGTGCTTTACTGATGCGATAAAAACTTAATGCCGCCGGAAGAGCAGACGGCGTGTCTTTGGTTACAGTTTTAGCTTCACTGCACAAACCTTCCACTAAGTGATGGCACAGCATAAAAGGGTGATTGGCTTTGTGATACAAAATGCCACCACTGGCGGTCAGGTAGGGCAGTAAATCTGCACTGCCTTTAAGGTAGTGAGTATGTAAGCCTTTGAGCTGCTCTGCAGAATAAGTCTGGAACGCGCGGCAAAAATACTTGGCATACCCTAAGGCTAAATCCGCACGGCACAGTAGCGTGATGTCATCACCACCGAGCACCAATGGCCGCATAGCGAGGTATGTGACCGGTGTATTTTCCTGCTGCTTTAGCTGGGTTTGATAAAGCCATTGCGTGGCTTCCGCCGCGGCAAGCTCTGTGGCCTTAGCTAATGCATCTGAAAATTGGCGAAATGCAGTGGAAAAAACATTATCTGACTGATTTTCTAGGGCTTTACGCAGAGCTCTTAGCTGTTTGCCAAGGCCGTTGCCATCAATATGAATCAGCGCTAGATCACGCAAGTCGGTCTCATCTACTTGTTCGGTTTGCGCATTGTAAAAATTGTTGCTATCGAGAGGGAATTGCAGACTTGCGGGCAGATCGATATTGGAACTGAATTTTTTTAGTAGTAGTGATTCGCGTAATCCGAGAAAGCGATAGCACTGACGATGTAATTCAGTATCAAGATCTATCTGTTGTTCGCCTTCGTTAGCTTGCGGGGCTATTTCGCGCCGTGCTACTGCAGAAATGGGCACAGCCGCTAACCCAGTACGTGGTGAAGCAACACAAGGTGCGGTACTGAGCGGATAGTGAGGACTTGGCAAATTTAGTGCCGCTGCTAGTGCCGCATGCCCTTGTTGTAACGCTTGCTGAAGTGAAGTGTTTTCACATAAGGCATCACAAAACGTTAGTCCAGGAAACAGTTGTTGAACGGTCAGTGTCCAGGTTCCACGCAGTTGTACCAATGGGTCTTTACTCTGACTCCAAGCATAAAACGCGCCGCCTTTACAGCGTACAAAACTAATTTGATGATCATGTTGTTTGGTGTGCGGTGTAAGCAGGTCGGTTTCGAGTTGGCATTGTGCAATAACGTTAGCCAGTACAGAAGATGGGTGATTATCAATCAGACGATCTAACCGTTCACTGGCTGAGATGACATCTTTTAGCTTACCAGATTGAAACAGATAAGACTGTATCGATTTGGCTTCAAATAGATAAACAAACATACGGTGTTCCCTTTTGTTTAAGCAAAAGAAGGTAAATGTATTTACCGCTATGATGCAGAGATCAAACACTTATAATGCCATGAAATACTAATCATGTAGGTGCAGTGCACCAAATATCTAGAGTTTAAAGGGCAAAAGTGTAAGCGCGACCACTTAAGGTACTAACGAGTTGGATCAAGCGTTAGCACCTTAAGTGAAATGCTATATCCTTCCTACTTGAAGCTGCAGGGGTGTTGGCTACGTTCGTTCACCCCAATCACATAGTCTATCTATGCTCATGGGGCCTATGAGAGCCATCCGTGGCTCTCACCAAAGGCCAGCCTACGGCTGTTCAAATTTGTTCCAGACAAATTTGTCACTCACTTGCCGCCTACCTGCAACTCCAAGTTGTTTGGGTATAGTTGTGTGAATCACTCTTTCACTGGAAATGCATACCATTGTTTCGCTAGTGCGTTGGTAAGGCGGCGATCTCTAAACTATTGACCATGCTCCAGCCAGCGGATTCTAAGATGGCGACTGAAATTGCAGGTGCAACAAGTTGTCCGACAAATGGAACAAATTTGCTGATCTCTTTCGTTAGCACCCGTATTGGCTGTTTGAGGATCGTGTTTTTTAAGGCTGCAATTGCCAAACCTTTCGCCACTTCCTCGCTGATATTTCGCCCCATAACACTGGCAAGGCTCATGCACATGGAAGTCATTGCAGTGATATCCGCAGCGATACCTAGGCCCGGAACGGGAATTAAGTTACCGGCGGCGGCTGCAGCGGCGTGACTATGAATAATCACATGACAGCGCTCGTTGAGTTGTTCGTTCATGATAACCTCCTCGGTTTTCGCGTTTGGATAGGTAAGGTTTTTTAAGCTTTGTTGCTGATGTCTTTCTATGATGAGAAGTATATCGTAAACAATAGACAGGTGAGTTTTGACCAATTGGTAAGAAGAGAAGTGGCCCCCAATTTTCGGACATGACTTTAAGTGGTCGA
>Ga0075011_10001794_pt1 | contig 11626 bp, 16 predicted proteins | sample TARM_MetaG_T_14_FD_72354 | JGI IMG/M metagenome (GOLD analysis project Ga0075011, IMG submission 72354) | Freshwater microbial communities from Pennsylvania, USA, analyzing microbe dynamics in response to fracking - TARM_MetaG_T_14 | ecosystem: Environmental > Aquatic > Freshwater > River...
ATCACAGACACCGACTGCCGGCCAATGGGTATAGGCCACCGTCATCAGATCGCGCACCAGCCGACGATATAGCGCCAGCGTGTCGGCCAGCGCCGCCTGCTGCTCGGCGCTGGCAACCTGGAGAGTGAGCGTATCGGAGCGAATAATGGCCATGAATTAACTATATATTTATCCAGCTATACCTGCAAGGCTAACGCCTTGCGCTGCCTTGACTGTCGATTCATTCGGAGAATCGAATCGCAGAATGCGGCAGATTTTTGTTCAATTGCATCAGTAACAGGCACGGCTTCGGATTCGTATTTTTTAACGCATGCGCAGCCATACGCTTAACGTATTTTCGGGGATAAATAATGGCCAACAAAACAGGCATCGAATGGAGCGATTACACCTGGAACCCCATTCGCGGCTGCTCACGGGTGACCGACGGCTGCAGGAACTGCTATGCGGAGGACCAGGCAGCCCGCATCCAGGCCCAAGACCGAGCGCGTGGCGTGCCGGATGGTGAAGGGGCTTATGACGGGCTCCTGGCCAAAGGGGGTCAGTGGAATGGGCAGATCAAGGTCGTACCCGAGCTGCTCGACCAGCCGATCCGCTGGACCAAGCCGCGGAAGATTTTCGTCAATAGCATGAGCGACCTCTTCCACGAAAACGTAACCGAGGACGTCATCCAGCGTATCTTCGCGGTAATGGCAGCGTCCCCGCAGCATCAGTTCCAGGTCCTGACCAAGCGCGCTGAGCGCATGCGAGACATCCTTCAGAACAAGGATGCCCGCTGGATTGCCGAAGGCCAGATAGCTCTCACGCAAGAAGGCGTGCTCAAGCCGGGCGCCTTCCATGTCGTTTGGCCGCTGCCGAACGTATGGCTGGGCGTAAGCGTGGAAGACCAGGCAACGGCGAACGAGCGCATCCCGCACTTGCTGGAGACCCCGGCTGCCGTGCGCTGGCTGAGCATGGAGCCACTGCTGGGACCGGTGACGCTCGGGCCTGTGTGTGATTTCAGCGCGTGCGGCGACTTCGGCGACTCACGCTGCGATAACTCTGATTGCTCGGCCCGCACCATCGACTGGGTTGTGGTCGGCGGCGAATCAGGCCCTGACGCCCGGCCGATGCACCCGCAGTGGGCGAGTGAGTTGCGCGATGAGTGCCTGCAAGCTGGTGTGCCGTTCTTGTTCAAGCAGTGGGGTGAGTGGGCGCCGCGGAGCCAGTGCATCCACACCTTGACCAACGGACAGTCTGCCGGTGACATGGACCCGCAGTGTGAGCGCTGGCCCTGCATCCGCCTGACCTACGCCGGCGGCAATGGGCGAGACCTCAATCGGTTCTGCAGTGATGGCGACGATATCTACATGCAGAAGGTCGGACGCGAGTTGTCAGGACGCGAGCTCTACGGTGAGCTGCACGATGGATACCCTGCCGTGGACTAAGCCACCCACAAACCCCGCTTCGGCGGGGTTTCTTTTTCTAAATCGATTTTCGTAGAAATTACGCCGAACTCCTCGCCGCCGTTGGGCTGTAGAGTCCTTCCAAACTCACAACCAGGAACATCACCCAACATGAGCGGCTTCATTCAGAAATCCTCTTTTGCAGCGCTTGCTGTTCTGGCGTGCCTCGGCGCGTCTGCTAGCGCCGCTGACTACCAGTACCATCACAAGGTCAACGGCCTGGTCAAAGCAGCCCCGCCGGCCCCTCCGTGTGTCGATGCCAAGAATGCGCCTGCCGGCGAAATCTCAACTCAGTTCTGCGGCTCCGAGGGGATCGAGCTTTACAACGCTGGCGTGGTAGGTGACCACGCTGTTCTGTATGGGCTGACGGACGATTCCAGCTCGGTTCAATGGAGCAACATCATCGTGAACGTGCCGGGCGTCCCCGAATGCTATCCGAGATCGAACTGCCTGGGCTACACCGACGGCAAGGCTTACACCGCCGCGATGCTCGCGCACGACAGCAGCCGCGATCTGGCAGTCAAAGCCTGTGGGGATAAGGGGGAAGGCTGGTACTTGCCGGCTTACGCCGAGCTGGTACCGCTTTACCGCCAGATGAACATGGCCAACTTCGCCCGGCTAGGGCTGTCAGGAAGCTACTGGGCGTCTGTCGAGGGGTACACGAATGGTGATGGCGCCTGGCTGCAGCGATTCCCGACCGATACCGACACCCTGTACGCGAAGTCGAACAGCAATAAGGTTCGGTGTGCTCGAAGCGGCTGACCTAACGGTATAAGGGGCATGGTTACATGCCCTTTTCGGCGTTACGGCAGCTCGAACTGCAACTGATCTTCCCTGGCCATCGCTGCCTTCTTCTCCACCAGGTCCGCCAACTCTCTCAGCTCAGTCGGCGTCATCCGCCTGAAATCATCCCCGGTATGCCCCCATACGTCGCCCGTCTCGCGATCGACGAAAGCCCACTTGGCCGGGCAATGAGTGCGGATCAGCACATCCTTCGCTTCTGGAAAGACTGGTACTGTCTTGTCCGTGCCGGACAGTGTGATGGTCGGTCTGCGCCAGGCATCCGGGATCTCAGCACGGGCGGCTCTGCGAAAATAGTGGACCCACTGTTCACCGCCCAGGCGCCCGCCCGCTTAACTCCGTCGGCGTACTCCCAGACCACGCCGAATCCTGAGCCCACTGGAGGGTGGAGCTTCACGACACGGCGAGCCCGCCCTTGAAGTCAAAGACCCGCCCGACACGTACCGCTTCAATCTTCACCGCCATCGCATCTCACCTGACACTATGCTGCCTGAGCAGTCCGGGCATCGACGATCAACTCCACCACGGAGCGGCCCAGCTTGATGACGCCGAGGATACCGAGAATCACAGCCGTAGCCATCAGTCCCTCGGCCATGGTCACGCCAAACAGCAGCTCTGGGGTGTAGCCGCACGGCTCCAGCGGCATGAACACCGCCGGGAACCACTCATCGAGTGCGAACCAGGACGGCAGGCCAGCGTCGAAGTTACAGCTTCCAAACCCCCAGCCTCGCTCTGTCGCGAGCAGACTGTAAGCCGTCTCGCCGAGACCTACCGAGAAGCCGAGGGCAGTGATACCCAGCACCGGTTGGAGCCACAGCACTCGTCGCAGCGCCAGCCCCAGCACCGCTACGACAATGAGGCCCACCGTCCAAATGCGCGCATGCACACACAGTACACACGGCGCCGTGCCGAGCGCGTATTGGTAGAAGAGCGCCACCGCCGCCATGCCGGTACTCAGAAGAGCGATACTCGCCCACAGCTTGCTGATGTCTTTCACGGTACTTCCTCAGGTGCTACCCGGCCTGCGCCGGCGAATGGGATTGTTCGGATTGATCTTGCCGGCTCGCTTTCGCGGCAACCACGGTCAGTGCAAGATCGAGAATGATGAGCATCGAGCCCATGGTGAAGCCGACCACTTCAGTAACGGTATAACCGGGCAACAAACCAGCAATATCTTTGAGCGTGGTCTGGAAAATCAGGACGCAGAGAAAAGCAAAGATGCCCGCGCTGAGTATCGGAACCTCACCGATGGTGTAGACGATTCGAGGCACGCTGACAGGCAGGAGCAGGGACACAATCCAAACAACAGCACCGAAGCCGAGAATGACGAGCTCGAATGTCATTTGGTTCAGCGGAACCTGTCCATGTAGCTCCAACAGCAGAAACCCGTACACAGCGAAGATAGCAACAGAGAGAACCAGGGCAGCAGCCCGCGTCGACGTGTTCATGTTTGTTCCTTGAAGATGTTGGCTGTTACCCGCGACGCCCAGGCCGCACCTTGTGTTTACCGTAAAGCTGCCGCGGCGGCCTCGTCGGATACGTCTTCTCGTTTCTGGCAAGGGAGGCGATGGCGTTTCGCTCCACGACCGAAACATCGTCGTACCCCCTCAAGCGCAGTAGCTTGACGATACCCGGCCCGATCGAGCCAGCTCCAACCACGAGAATCTTCCGCTTCGGTTCCTCGTCCATCACCTTCTCCCTCACTTAAATCAGCGTCAGTTGCCCTGCCGTGTTCACCAGCAGGACCTCATCGTCGTTATTCGGAAACAGCGCAACGATTCTTCCGTCAACCGCGACCAGTTCGTTCAGGTAGGCCTCACGCTGATCGGTCAGCCCTTCGCAGACCAGATTCCAGTAGCGATGCCCCTTCCAGATGGCCGAGTCGATCCGCTTGACTCGGTACGGACCGGAGCCGTAATTCGTTTTCACCACTGCGCCAATCGCAATGATGTTTTGTACACCTGGCTGCCCGGGCGGTGTCTGGCGTAATTCGCCATCCGGGGCCTTTAGCCCAAGCGTGTCGACCTGAAAGCTATTGCGCCCACACATTTCACGCGCCTGTGAGCCGCAGCCGGTCGACACGGCGACAGCGCTCACGCCTTGCCACCAATAGGGAGCGACTTGGGAGCGCCGCCACGATGGTAGCCAGCGCGAACCAGGATGGCGCAGAACGCACGACGGCTATTGAGCGGAGCACGTGGATCGTAGGGGTCCAGGTCGAGCATATCCTGCACCGCCCTTTCTATATCGGCCGGTAGTTCTTCACGTTGAGCGGCTTCACGCTCAAGGATGGTCGCGGCCACCGATCCCGCTGCCGCCAGTTGGCGGGCCTGCAGCTCGCGAAGTGCGACGCGGGCAACCTCTTTGGTTTGCAGTTCGTATTCACGGGCATCGGAAGCGGTTTCACCCATCTCGGTAACGGCCAGCTGCTCCAGAGCCACACGCAGCACGTCGACGGTGCTGCTGCTTTCTGCCGCTGGCTGTCGACCCGCAACGACGCCCTTCTGGAAGCCTGCAACGAAGGCGGCGTCTGCCAGGAGCCATTTCCCGCTGGATAGAATCAGTTGTCGCTTGGGCTCCAGCGCCAGGAACCATTCATTGATATGGGGCGCTGTGATCACATCCGAGGTGCCGTTCTCAGCCATCGCCTGACTGGCCGGGGACGCTTGGTCGGTAGACGCTTTCAGGCGCTGCGCCAGCCGATGTGCAAACTCGTGCATATCGTCCCGCTCTTGCCCGTCGAGATCCCATCCCATGCTGTCGATGACCTCATTGATGGTGTCGTTCAACGCTGCGTTGGTACGTGTTTCAGGGCTTTGGGCGCCGATATCGTCTCGGGACATAGCATGGCTCTCGGAAAGGGTTGATGCAGGGGATTGTGGCCCAGACGAGCCGATCAGTAAGGGGCAAAACAAGGCGAGGCATGAAGAAGAGGGAGAGCCCGACGACTGGTGCTGTCGCCGCCGGGCAGGGAGGGTGTTGTTAGTTCCAGCCGCCGATGCGCGCCTGGGTCGTCTCAGCGTCCCTAAGCGCTGCCAGCTCTTCCTGTTCAGACTTCTTCGGGTTGCCCTTGGCATCGAGCCCGATCAGCTCGCGCAGCTTCTGTAGCGGCCCGTACTGCGCCAGCGCGAGGCGCTCTTCTGGGTCGGTGGTGCCATAAGCCTGAATGAGCGTGCTACGACTATTGATTTCGCGGGTGTCGTGCCAGAAGCAGTCGAGCGCTCGCATCAACACCTCGTTGTAGCGCCGAGTCGCCTCGCGCAGCATGGGGACGAACACGCTGTTCGGGCCCTCGGCCCTGTCGAGAACGGACTGAAAGGCAGCGTCCGCCGCTTCCACCTCTGGCAGGATGGCCCGCACGTGCTTGAAGCTCGGCGCCCAGCGCTCAGCCGGATCGCGCACCTCATCAAGCCCGCGAGGCGTCATGACGACGTTGCAGCCGGGATAGAACTCGCGCAGTACAGCCATCGCCTGATCGAAGTCCCATTGCTGCGGGTTGGCCACCCACTCGCCCAGCTGGCAGCGAACGGTTTTGGTGCCGGAGTGAAACACCATCACAAACAGATCATTGCCAGCGTTGAACCAGCGCCGGGCCAGTTCATAACTCACAGCCGTCTTGGCGAACGCCTGAGCAGCCGCCATGCCGCGAGTGTGCTCGGACAGGACATAGTCAGTCTTGGCCTCCCCTTCGGGGCGCTGAAGCCGCACGTAGCGCACTTGCTCGATCGGAATGATGATGCGTTCGCCGGTCACCGGATGCTGTGCACACAGGCGCTCGGCGTTGGTCATCGGGTCGGAGTTGAAGTGCTTGGGGATGAATCCGGTATCGGACTCGGCATCATAGATCAGCGGCTTCGTTTCGCTATTGGTGAGGTCGTACAAGCTCCAGCTCGGTGAACCCTGCAGCAGCGTAGCAAGCTTGACCCCAGCCATGGTTCGCGCCTGGGAATACTCGGCGCACGGCATATCCAGCAGGGGACGTACCGTTGGGCCGGCATTGGGCCCTATAAGGCTGCGCAGGTCCCGTGCAGCCAACGTGATGACATCTCGCGGCGTTGTGCCGTAGTAAATATCTGCCTGCTCGCCGCGCTGGTTGGCAATGAGCGAGGCCCAATCCATACCGTGATACAGGAGAGAAAAGCAGTCGGTGACATCGCCGCCACTCAGCTTGACGCCGCAGTGTTGCTTGATCAGATCGCGAAGGATGTAGGCCTGCTGCTTGGCTGTCTGCTCATCGCCTGGCGCCAGGTAACGGCGGCGATTGGCGGCACGAATGGCGGACACAGCTTGGGTGTTGAGTTTGGTCATGGTCATCTCCGTAGCACCTTGTTTCTACCGACTGGTAGTGCAAGTGCGGATAGCTCGGACCTGCTGACGGCGCGCCGGGTATTCGGCATGACGAAAGACAGGAATGGTTTTGGTTTCACTTCCTGCTTGGCTTATCCGTCACCTTTCGGCTGCTATCGGACCGGGCAGGCAGGCGCCACCCGATGAACACATGCTACTACAGGCAATGGAGCGTGCAAGCAAGGTTGGGGCGCGACTCAGCTTGTAGCCAAGGGTTTCTCTGGCAACCTGAATGCATCACTGGCTGAGCCAGGAAAAGAAAGGGATTTGACCGAAATGCTGCTTGAGCGCGCCGATTGAGCGCGCCGATGACATGAGCCCAGACGGGCGACTGTCGCTATGCCTGGACGCTGAAGGAGACGTCCATATCAAGGTGTTCCCGCCGACCGGTAAGGAAGACGCCTACGCCCCCTCGCTGGAGTTCGTCGCACACTGCGCTCGCAGCCCGAGAACCGTTCAAACAAGCCTTCAATGGGCAGTCTGCAGACGTGATGGACCGCTGGCGGTCGGCGCTGGGCTCGCTCGCGTTCATCTGCCTCACCGTTATGGCGATGCGGGCTGTGCACCACTACGCCGGCGTGGCTTATACCGCGGATGCACTGTGGGATTCGATCCTTGCCCAGGTCACCCTGTCGATTCTCTGGACGCTGTGTGCGCTGGGGCTAACGGTCAGCGGCGAGCGCCTGCAGAATCGGACCCTGTGGATCATCGGCGCCAGCCTGCTGGGAGTAGTGGTGACCAAGCTGTTCGCAGTCGACCTGTCGGGCACCGGTACCGCGGCACGGATCGTGTCGTTTATTGGTGTGGGCGCGATTATGCTGCTGATCGGCTACATTGCGCCGCTGCCGGCGAAGAAGGAGGAGCCGTCGGCACTGGACAACTGATGGTGAGATGTCAGCCCGGAGAGTGTCCGGGCTCGACATAGAAGGATGCGATAGCGGGCGGCAGAGGAGACTCCAGCCGCCCGTTTTCTTATGGGCTACTTGATGCCGCCGGACTGCGCCACCGACTGCAGGTTGTTGTACTGGCCGCGCACGGTGTAGCTGCGCTCCAGCGGTACCTCTTCGTGGCGAGTGAAGGTCACCTGCCCGATCTTCATCCCGGCCTGCAGCGTCAGCGGGTGATACTTCGTCAGATTGACGAACTCCAAGGTCAGCTTCGAACCGGTCCAGCCCGGGTCGCACCAGCCAGCGTGGAGGTGCTCCAGGAAGCAGCGCGCCTGGCTGCTTTTCAGCCGGTACTCGGCGGTGAGCCAGCGCGGCAGGTTGAACACTTCGACGCTGTGCGCCAGGCACACCTCACCGGGGTTCAGCACGAAGCCATCGGTGCAGTCGACCTCTTCCATCTCCAGCGGCTGCTTGGCCGAGAGATCGATCGCCGCCAGCGTCTGGCGGATCTCGGAGGTCGAGCCGCAATCCCGGTGCGGACAGGTAACTTCGGTCTCGCGGCCGAAGCGCAGAGACTCGCGTGCTTCCTTGGTGTAGTGGATATCACCCTTGCACACCGGACAAATGCCCTTCGACGGGACGCGCTCGATCAACAGCTTCGGCCCGAGCACGATGTCGATACTCGACCCGTTGATGTTTTCCGGATTGACGTTTTGCAGGTAGCCCGCGTCGACGACTTCGACGAGCTGGGTATACGACAACAGCATGAAGGTACTTCCTATCGAGAGTTGATGATCAGGTCCCGGCCACATGACCAAGGAGGGTTTCAAGTTCGGCGTCGGTGAGCGTGGTATCGCGCTCATGCGAAAGCCGGGCGGCGACCGCTTCGACGTAGGGCAGCAAAATGGTCTGGCCCTTCGGATGGAAGCAGCTCTTGCCGGAGCGGTAGTAGCTCGCACCACCCCAGGCATCACCCTTGTCGATGATGATGCGCTTCTGGCGACCGTGGTCGGCCTTAATTACGCGAACAAGGCGATAACTGTTGGTGTGGTGCTGAAACATCGTCAGGATCAGCGTCTGGCCTTCAGTCGGCGGGTTCTGCTCGAAGTGTGCCTTGACCGCCTCGGAATCGAAGTTCAGCTTGCGGCGTAGCGCCTGCGCATCACGCTCAGCCGCTTCACGCTCCAGGCACTCTGGGCAGGTAGCGGGCTCAGCCTTGAACCGGTCGACGGGTACTGGAAACCGGCCCATCAGCTTGCGCATCTGTGCAGTGAATGGCTGGCCGCACTTGCGGCAGTTCTTTACGGTGGTGATGGTGTCGCTCATGTTTCGGTGTCCGTTTTCGACAGTACGCGTATGTGTGGTGGAACGACTGCGCCCAGGCTTTCGAAGCTGCGGGCAACCAGCCTCTCGACGTCCAGCTCACGGGACAGCTCTCTGACGATGCGCAGCGCTCTGAGGGAATGCGTGACGTCGCCGCTGTCACGAATACAGCCGGCTATGTGGCGCAGCTCTCTGGCCTGATCTTCGAGGGTGCATGCCATCCGCGCCACCTCTCGTGCAGCGCGTTCGGCGGCTTTTTCAGCGGCCATTCATCGTGTCGCTCACCGTGAGTAATTGCCCTGCAGGCTATCACCGTACGGCGCGCCAGCAAGGGCTCACGAAAGATGGTCGGATGGATGGCTTAGGCGGGAATGCTGGTCCGTGCTGCCACGTCGCCGGCGATCGACAGCCTGTCTGGGCTACGCGAGATAGCCATCATCACGGCCGAGAGTGTGTGCCCGTCGGTGATCTCGCCATTACGGACCATGGCGAGCAGCTGACTCACCGAGACGTGGTGTAGAGAAGAGGCTTCCCCGTCCGTTCCGGACTGGCCTTCGCCGTCGATCAGAACGCGGCACACCCCTACCGAGCTGGAGAGCAACGAGGCGTTGCTGTGCAGATAGCCCAGCAGCTCGATGGAGGCTGCGGTGTAGCCGGTTTCTTCGAGCAGCTCACGAGCGGCCGTCTCCTGCAGCGACTCGCCCGGGTCGGAGGCGCCCCGCGGGAATTCGAAGGAGTAGGCTTCGATCGGGCGTCGGTATACCCGCGCCAATAGCAGGTCGCCGCTCGGGAGGATCGGGAGAATCACAACGCCGTTTACTGGCCGGGGCTCTTTGATGACGTGATAGCCATCGCGCAAGAGCACCTCGAACCAGGGCGTGCATAGAAGGGTGCGGTTTTGAGAGTCTGTTTTCATGCAGGTGAGACTACCGAGGGTTCGGCAACTCGGTGTCAGGGAAACGCTTGAAAAAGCGCAATAGCAGCTACCTATAGATCAAGGAAACCTACAAATTACTTCTGCAGCGCGTCCTCAAAGCTCGACAAGGCGCACGAGATCTCTTACCTCAACCAGACCGCCCTGGCTGGGCCAAGGTAAAGGCTCGGCGTACTCGATCGAAGATAGTCTCCCCTGGTGAAGATACAACGTGAACTTCACGGTTCGCCGAACCCCCTTCACTTCGTACAGAAGGTTTCCCCTCCCAATAGCAAGCGATGTGGTTTTCAATGGCGCGAGAAGAATTTTACCTGAATTTAACCGGAATTATGTAGCAAACGCACAAGACCAATCTGCCACGATCAAACCAAAATACCCCTGTTTCCATCTCGGACAGGGGTATTTTCATGGCTGAATCACATGTAGTTTCTGGCTTGGTCGCCAAACGGTCGGAAGTCTCCGGCCTGATCTCGCACTATCAGCACGAAATCGCTCGGCTACAGGGCGATATGCAGCATCTCGACGCCACCATCAAGCTATTCGACCCGGAGTATGACTTGCGCACCATCCGGCCCAAGCAAGTACGGCAGAGCAGCCGGCTGTTTGCTAATGGTGAGTGCCACCGACTGATGCTGGAGGCGCTGCGCGAGTTGGGCGGGCAAGGCAGTACCGGTGAGATTGCCCAGCGCATTCATGCCTGCAAGGGCTTTGAAGAGGATGCTCTCAAGGCTGTTCATCATGGCCTTGACGCGGTGCTGCGTCGCGCCGCCAGTTCTGGCTTACTGGTGAAGGTTGGCCGCAACGAATCCGGCAACCTGTGGAAACTGGCTGATTTGGCTCAGTGAACCAGGTGTTCCATCAGGCGCTTGTTGCCTTGCCAGTAGCCGCCAAAATCCCGCGAGGTGCGCGTTTCAGCGCACTTCATCAGAATGTCGAAGAACATCTCGCCGTTGCTCATGCGGCGATTGTCTTCCCGATAGGCGGCTTCATTGGCGTAGTGGTTCAGATACATGATGCCGAACTTGTGCACTTGGCCGTACTGCATGCGGCGGAAGCGCGAGAAGTAGCTTTCGGCCATGTTGGTAGTCACGCCGTCGTCTGAGCGGTATTCGACCTGGTGGTTGACGCGCTTGGTCGGGAAGTAAGCGTGCAGCGGGTCGTAGGCTGGCGCTTCGTCAGCAAAGACGGTCGTTCCCTTGCGAATAAAGCGGCCTGCCAGCTTAAGCACGCCAGCCTGCTGTTCGCTCTTCATCACAAAAGTCAGGGTGCGCTTGCCGCCTTGGCCTGCCCCGGCACGTGAGCGCATCACGAATACGCAGCGCTTATCTGCTTTCTGATTCTCGGCCAAGCGACGGTCCACTCGGTCGGCCTTCTTGTTCTTCGGACGCACATGCCCGTTCACATACGCTCCATCCAATTCCACCTCACCGTCCAGCTCGGTTTCATCACGCTGAGCCATCAGTGATTCCCGAATTTTGTGCGCTAGCACGAAGGCAGTCTTGTACTGCACGTCCAGATCACGCGCCAGTTGCAGTGCCGACAAGCCTTTCACGGCATTGCAGTAGATGGCGATGGCGGCCAGGTACACCTTCAGCGGCAGCTTGTGGCTGGCGAAGATCGTGCCGGACGTGACCGAGAACGTGTGGTTGCAGTCGCGGCAGCGCCACTGGCGGCGGGTCTTGATGAAATAGTGCTTGGCCATGCTGCCGCAGCACGGGCAGATCGCGTCGTGATGGCCCCAACGGCTCTGCTTGAACATCTCGAATGCCTGATCGTCGCTGAGCGAATAAATCTTGCGCAGCGACAGGGTGCGAGCTTGGGCGGAGAGCAGGAAGTGTTGTGACATGGCAGCAACTCGTTTCTACATATATGTGGATTATATGCCATATCTG
>Ga0075011_10001795_pt1 | contig 11624 bp, 7 predicted proteins | sample TARM_MetaG_T_14_FD_72354 | JGI IMG/M metagenome (GOLD analysis project Ga0075011, IMG submission 72354) | Freshwater microbial communities from Pennsylvania, USA, analyzing microbe dynamics in response to fracking - TARM_MetaG_T_14 | ecosystem: Environmental > Aquatic > Freshwater > River...
ATGTACATTACTGCCCGAATGAAACGATTGAAGGGGTTGAGATTTTTGCTATACCGGAAACGGGTGTTGTGCCGCTGGTGGCTGATATGAGTTCAACAATTTTATCGCGCCCTATTGATGTCTCAAAATTCGGCGTTATCTATGCCGGAGCGCAAAAAAATATAGGCCCATCAGGTTTGTCGATAGTGATTGTTCGCGACGATCTGATAGGTAAAGCGCGTCAGGCAATCCCTTCTATTTTCGATTATAAAGTGCAGGCGGATGCAGACTCTATGTATAATACGCCGCCAACCTATGCCTGGTATCTGGCTGGATTAGTGTTTAAATGGCTTATCGAGCAGGGCGGTTTGGTTGAAATAGAAAAGAAAAATATTGCCAAAGCTGAGCTCCTTTACAATTTTATTGATAACTCCGATTTTTATGCCAACAATGTTGATAAAAGTGTCCGCAGCCGCATGAATATCCCCTTTACACTGGCGGACGAAACTCTTAATGAGGCATTTTTAAGTGAATCGAAAGCGGCTGGCTTATTGACTCTTAAAGGTCACAAAATAGTGGGCGGGATGCGTGCCAGCCTTTACAATGCGATGCCCATTGAAGGTGTGCAGGCACTGGTAGACTTTATGGCTGTATTTGCAAAGCAACATGGCAAATAAAGATTTCAATTTCGATTAACGAATTAGGAATAAAAGATGAGTTGTGATTTTTTTAATCTTGCCAACAGTGCGCTGCAAAAACTACAGCCTTATCAGGCAGGTAAACCCACAGATGAACTCGAACGTGAGCTGGGTATCAGCAATATTGTAAAACTGGCGTCCAATGAAAACCCGCTTGGTTTAAGTGCGTCAGTGAAATCGGCTTTAGAAAAAGAATTAAGTGAGTTAACACGTTACCCTGATGCCAATGGCTATTATCTGAAGCAGGCACTGGCAAGTAAATATGCCGTTAACTTAAATCAAGTAACCTTAGGCAATGGCTCTAACGATCTGCTGGAGTTGATTGCCCGTGCATTTGTTAATGCGCAGCATGAAGTTATCTTTTCCCAGTATGCCTTCGTGGTTTATCCTCTGGTAACCCAAGCTATCGAGGCAAAGGCGGTTGTGGTGCCTGCTAAGGATTATGGTCATGATCTAGATGCAATGGCTGATGCCATTACGGAGAATACTAAGCTTATTTTTATTGCTAACCCGAATAATCCAACGGGCACATTTTTAGCGCCAGCTGCGCTTAAAGCCTTTTTATCTAAGGTGCCTGAAAATGTGTTAGTGGTATTAGATGAAGCCTATTTTGAATACGCAGATCCGCAGCTTCGCGGTAATGCAATAGCGTGGATTGATACTTTCCCTAATCTGATCGTGTCGCGTACCTTTTCCAAAGCTTATGGCTTAGCCGGATTACGCATAGGTTACACTATTTCCAATGCGCAGATAGCGGAGCTTTTAAATCGTCTGCGTCAGCCTTTCAGCTGTAATGCATTAGCGCTAAAAGCCGCGACCACTGTGCTGCAGGATGAAAAATACCTTGAGGAGAGTATCGCATTAAATAATGCGGGGATGGCAGATTTAAGTGCATTTTTCACTGCAAACGGGCTTGAATATATCCCGTCGATGGGTAACTTTATCACCGTTAATGTGCAACGCTCAGGTGCTGCAGTTTATCAGGAATTATTACAGGAAGGGGTGATTGTCCGACCGATTGCAGGTTACGGTTTAGCGAATCATTTACGTATCAGTATCGGCACTATGGCTGAGAATCAGCGTTTTAAACAGGCCTTACTTAAAGTGCTGCAACTATAACTATAAGCGGTAACGCGATAAACCAGACAATATCAGTCAGAAAATAGAGATCATATGGAACAATTATTATTAAATCCCATTGCTAAAGTCGATGGTGAAATCAACCTTCCCGGTTCAAAAAGCCTGTCTAACCGTGCTTTATTATTAGCGGCATTAGCGCAGGGTACAACAACACTGACCAATCTACTGGACAGTGACGATATTCGTCATATGTTAAATGCTTTAAAAAAATTGGGTGTGAATTATCAGCTGTCCAGTGATAAAAAACAGTGTGTTGTTGAAGGGCTTGGGCGACCTTTCGATAGTGCTGAACTTGGTACACTTGAACTCTTTTTAGGTAATGCCGGCACCGCAATGCGCCCCCTTTGCGCTGCGCTCTGTTTAGGGCAAGGTGAATATATTCTCACTGGCGAAGCACGTATGTTCGAGCGGCCAATCGGCAGTTTAGTTGATGCGCTGCAGCAAGCGGGCGCAGATATCACTTATCTACAAGAAAAAAACTACCCGCCACTTAAAATTAAAGGCACTGGCCTTAAGGGCGGGACAATACAAATTGATGGTAGTGTTTCCAGTCAGTTTTTAACCGCATTTTTAATGTCTGCACCGATGGCCCGCGAAGAGACGACAATTGAGATAGTGGGGGAGCTGGTGTCTAAACCTTATATTAAAATCACGCTGCAAATTATGCAGGATTTCGGTATCAAGGTAGATAATGAAAACGGTGATTATCAACGCTTCGTTATTCAGGGCGGGCAAACCTATCGCACGCCGGGTGAGTACTTAGTGGAAGGCGATGCTTCATCCGCTTCCTACTTTTTAGCTGCGGCTGCGATTGCAGGCGGAACCATTAAAGTGACCGGCATAGGCCGCAAATCGGTACAGGGTGATATTCAATTTGCCGATGCATTAGAGGCGATGGGCGCAAATATAGAGTGGGGCGATGATTATATTAAAGCCAGTAAAGGAACGCTTAACGCTATCGATATGGATATGAACCATATTCCCGATGCGGCGATGACGATTGCAGTGGTTGCTCTTTTTGCACAGGGCACGACCAAAATTCGTAATGTCTACAACTGGCGTGTCAAAGAGACGGATCGTTTATATGCAATGGCAACAGAGCTGCGTAAAGTCGGTGCAACGGTTATTGAAGGGCATGACTTTATCGAGGTGACGCCGCCCGCTAAACTTAACCACGCCGTTATTGATACTTATGATGATCATCGTATGGCTATGTGTTTTTCATTAGTGGCATTAAGTGATACCCCGGTGACCATTAACGATCCTAAATGCACATCGAAAACATTCCCAGATTATTTTGAGAAGTTAGCTTCAGTAAGCTTATAATGCACAGATTAAATTAAGTGTACTCGCTATCAAGATAAGAATAAGCTTAGCCGATGGGGAGTATTCACCCTCGTCGAAGGACTGGTCTATCTGGGCTGTTGCTTCATTATTAGCAGGCTGTTTTTGTGTTTAAACTGCCTGCAGTAAAACAATTTATTATTTCGTTCGTTTTATATGCGTTTATATGAAAAGAATTGAATGAAACCGACGATTCCCGACGCTATTCACTTTATTTTCTTGATGAAAGATCGGTGGGTTGCTAGAGTACGTTTCTTACTTTATTTTTAGCTATTTTGGAAAATTTTCATGTTTAAAATGTTTCGAGGTATGTTCTCTAACGACCTGTCGATCGATTTGGGAACCGCAAACACACTTATTTATGTAAAAGGGCAGGGCATAGTCTTAGACGAGCCTTCTGTTGTCGCTATTCGTTTAGATAAAAATGGCGCGGGTAAAAGTGTCGCTGCAGTCGGGCATGACGCAAAATTGATGCTGGGTAAAACCCCGGGTAATATTCAAGCGATTAGACCAATGAAAGATGGCGTGATTGCAGATTTTTATATTACTGAAAAAATGCTGCAACATTTTATTAAGCAAGTCCATAACAATAGCTTTTTACGACCTAGTCCACGTGTTTTAGTCTGTGTGCCATGTGGCTCAACACAAGTGGAGCGCCGTGCAATACGTGAATCAGCTCAGGGAGCTGGCGCGCGTGAAGTGTTTTTAATTGATGAGCCGATGGCGGCCGCTATTGGTGCAGGTATGCCCGTTTCTGAAGCGAAAGGCTCGATGGTCGTTGATATTGGCGGCGGAACAACCGAAGTGGCTGTTATCTCACTAAACGGTATTGTCTATTCGGCTTCTGTGCGCATCGGTGGGGATAAATTCGATGAAGCGATCATCAACTATGTGCGCCGCAATTATGGCTGCACTATCGGTGAAATTACCGCTGAACGGATTAAAAAGAGCATCGCCATTGCCCATCCAATCAATGAAGTTAAAGAAATTGAAGTGCGCGGCGTAAACGTTGCGGAAGGTGTTCCTCGCAGCTTTACACTAAATAGCAATGAAATTTTAGAAGCGTTGCAGGAGCCATTGAGTGGGATTGTTTCTGCTGTAATGCTGGCCCTGGAGAAAACCCCACCAGAACTGGCTGCGGATATTGCCGAGCGCGGCATGGTGTTAACAGGAGGGGGCGCACTATTATGCGAAATTGATCGTCTTCTTTCAGAAGAGTCTGGTATCCCTGTTATTATCGCTGATGATCCGCTCACCTGTGTGGCCCGTGGTGGCGGCATGGCGCTAGAGATGATTGATACTTATGGTAGCGATCTGTTTAACGCAGATTAATTTGGCGCTAGTTGCAGTTTGCTTATAAACAAACTGCAATCAACACTTTCCCTTATTTAACCGGTAGCAATGAAACCTATTTTTACGCGCGGCCCCTCTTTTTTATTAAGGCTATCCATAGTGGTAGCCTTTTCGCTTATTTTATTTTTAGCTGATAGCCAATTTAATCTGTTTGCCTCGGTGAGAATTTACCTTAACTCTTTGGTGAGCCCTGTGCAATATGCAGCAGACGCGCCACAAAAATTGTTCAGCGCATTGTCTGAAAACTTAATGACCCGACAGGCGTTAAAAGAGCGTAATCATCAATTAGAAAAAGATAATTTACACCTGCAGGCGGATCGTTTATTACTGACACAATTACAGAATGAAAATAAACAGTTACGCGAGCTGCTCAATTCCGAGCGGGTATTTACCAATAAACGCATGATAGCCGAGGTGATGCGCCTGCGCTCAGATCCCTTTACCCACCAACTATTGATTGATAAGGGTGCCCTTGATGGCGTCTATTTAGGGCAACCTGTTATTAATGAGCAGGGCGTTGTCGGGCAAGTTTCTCAGGTAGGCAGCACAACCAGCCGGGTATTATTAATCGTCGATGCCAGCCACGGGATCCCCGTTCGCGTGCAGCGCAATGATCTCACTGCCATCGTTCACGGTAGTGGCGCGTGGAATAAATTAAATGTCCCCTTTGTACAAAGCAATGCAGATTTAAAAGAGGGCGATTTATTGGTGACTTCCGGATTAGGCGGGCGTTTTCCTGCCGGCTATCCGGTCGCAACAGTGACCCATTTTAACTATCAGGAAGGGGCGCTTTATGCGGAGGTGACGGCAACGCCTGTTGCCCTGCTTGATAGAAGCCGTTACCTGTTATTATTGTGGAACGATCATCGATTTAAGGAATCTGATTTATCGCTTGATTCATTGGAGCCAGAAGATGTCGCAGCTCAGTAATTATCGGGTTATTTACAGCACCTTTTTTATCGGTTTGATGTGTGCCATTTTTCCGCTCCCTATCATACTTAATGCATTTCGACCTGACTGGATGATTCTTGTTATCTTTTATTGGGTATTGGCTTTACCGCATCGGGTCAGTATTGTGCACGCTTTTATATTGGGCCTGCTGCAGGATCTCCTGTTAGGGTCAACCTTGGGTATGCATGCACTGATTTTTTCTATTTTAGCTTATGCAGTGAGCATCAATTACCAGCGCATCCGTCACTTTACGCTGGTGCAGACCACCTTATTAGTGGGATTGTTTGTTGTCACCTCTAAATTATCTTTATATATGATCGCATCAAGTATCCAGCCTATTGTCCTGCATCGGGACTATTTTTGGTCGATATTTACCTCTATGCTGATTTGGCCTTGGTTTTTTCTGTTAATGCGCTTTATCCGTATCCGCTTTAGGGTTGTTTGATTATGATTTACCTTGCCTCTAACTCACCCAGGCGTGCGCAGCTTCTTCAGCAAATAGGTATTGCATTTACTGTACTTAATACCTTCGTTGAAGAGAAAATAAAAGAGCATGAGTCGGCTGAAAATTATGTGCTGCGTTTAGCCCGCGAAAAAGCAGCGGCGGGTTTTGCCTGCAGCGCGAAAGACAGACCGGTATTAGGCGCTGATACGGTTGTGGTTATTGACCGACAAATATTGGAAAAGCCTGTTGATCAAGAGCAGGCAAAAAAAATGTTACAACTGCTATCGGGGCGTACCCATCAGGTTTTTACGGCTGTCGCTTTGCTTGACGCTGTCTCTTCAAAAACGCAGTTAGTTAAAACCGATGTCAGTTTTAAAGTGTTAAATGAGCAGGAGATAGCGGACTACTGGTTGAGCGGTGAGCCTTTAGATAAGGCGGGCGGTTATGCCATTCAGGGCCTTGCCGGGAAATTTATTACCAATATCAGTGGCAGTTACAGTGCGGTTGTTGGCCTGCCCCTTTATGAAACAGATCTGCTTATTAAAGATTTTATAGGAACATAAAAAATGTCGGTTGAATTATTGATGAATATTACCCCTACCGAAACGCGCGTCGCTTTGGTTGAAGGCGGAATTTTACAAGAGCTGCATATTGAGCGTCAGGCGACCAAAGGCATTGTCGGTAATATTTATAAAGGCAAAGTGAGTCGTGTCCTGCCGGGAATGCAGGCTGCTTTTGTTGATATTGGATTGGATAAAGCCGCTTTTTTACATGCTTCTGATATTGTTCCTCATACTGAATGCGTTGCCCAGACTGAGAAAGTGCAGTTTAAAGTGGCTGATATTTCTGAATTAGTCCGTCAAGGACAAGATATTATGGTACAGGTGGTTAAAGATCCCCTGGGCACCAAAGGGGCGCGATTAACCACAGATATCACAGTACCTTCTCGTTATTTAGTGTTTATGCCGGGTAGTGAACATGTCGGCGTGTCGCAGCGCATTGACAGTGCTGCCGAGCGCGAACGTTTAAAAAGCATCACACAAAGCTGTGTCGATGATTTAGGTGGTTTTATTATTCGCACCGCTGCCGAAGGCGCGCCTGAAAATGAACTGATTCATGATGCTGCTTTTCTGCAGCGGGTCTGGCGTAAAGTATTGACTCGTCGTCAGCGTACTAAAACAAAAGAGAAATTACTGTACAGAGATTTAGGTCTGGCATTTCGTATTTTGAGGGATTTTGTGGGCAGTGAAATCGATCGCGTACGTATTGATTCCAAGCTGACATTTAGCGAGCTGAAAGCCTTTACCCATGAATTTGTCCCTGAGCTGGAAGATAAAATTGAGTATTACTCGGGGAAAAGCCCCATTTTTGATCTCTTTGATGTTGAAAATGAAGTGCAGCGGGCACTGGAGCGTAAAGTTGAGCTTAAATCCGGTGGTTATTTAATTATCGACCAAACGGAAGCTATGACTACTGTGGATATTAATACAGGCGCTTTTGTCGGTCATCGCAATCTTGAAGAAACTATTTTCAATACCAATATCGAAGCGACTCAGGCGATTGCACGTCAGTTACGCTTACGTAATTTAGGCGGTATTATTATTCTTGATTTTATTGATATGAAATCCAATGAGCATAAACGCCGTGTATTCACAAGCTTAGAGCAAGCCTTGGCGAAAGACCGGGTTAAAACACATATTAATGATTTTTCGCCATTGGGCTTGATTGAAATGACGCGTAAGCGAACTCAGGAAAGCCTGGAGCATATATTCTGCACTGATTGTGATCAATGTAACGGACGAGGTTACGTAAAAACAGTAGAAACGGTCTGTTATGAAGTATTGCGTGAACTGTTACGTGTTAAGCGAGCTTATGATGTCGACCGTTTTGTTGTGTATACTGCGCCCGCAGTCGCTGAAGCCCTGCTGGGTGATGAATCGTATAGCCTGGGAGAGCTGATTCTATTTATGTCAAAACAGGTGGAAATCCACGCTGAGCCATTGTACGGGCAAGAGCAGTTTGATGTCATTATGATGTGATTGGACTGACAATTGAAACATTTTACCTGTAAATGGCTGAAACGCTTTTCTGTATTGATTGCAATCAAGCTATTTATTATTGCCACTTGTTTAACCCTGTTGCGCATTCTTTTTATTAGTATTGGCGATTACAAAGAAGATTTAACAACGTGGTTGGCCAGTGAATACAATATCAATTTATCTGTTGAACATATTTCTGCAGGGGTTGATTTTTCCGGGCTTATCTTAACATTGAATGAGGTTGAGCTGGTCGACTCCGCTGATCTTCCTTTTCAGCTGAAACTTGATTATCTCTTTCTGCATCTTGATTTCTGGAATTCACTCAAAGATCAAAACCTTAGTTTTACGCGTATCTCATTGCAAGGTGTGGATTTAACCGTAAAAGAAACGCAACTACAGGCGCAAAAATCAGCGCAATCCCTGCTTACCCTGGATGCATTGCAACGTATTTTCCTGGATAGGTTTGATAAATTCTCAGTTAAAGATAGCCACATTTATTTCACAGACCACCTGGGTAATAGCAAAACGATTGTTATTGAAAAATTGCGGTGGCTAAATAACGATAATTACCATCAGGGGGTTGGCAGTGCCTCTCTGGTCAATGGTTCGCGGGATAACTCCTTAGAATTTGTAATCAACCTCTCTGGCGAGCGTGCTAACCCGGAAAATCCGATTAAGGGCAAGCTTTATGTTGAGGCGGATAATCTCAATATTACTCATTATTTAACTGAGCATGTTAACCGCAATGCGCAGGTACTCGATGCTGTCTTAGGTTTTCAGGTGTGGGCTGAATTCTCATTAACTCAATGGAATCAGGTGCAGATTGCTTTAAACAACAGCAAACTTGTATGGTCGCAGTCTAATAAACTCTATAACTGGCAATTGAATAGTGGATTATTACAATTTAGCAATAGCGAACAGGGCTGGTTATTCGACAGTTATGATCTTGATTTTGAAAAAAATCATGAACAAGTAAAAGGACTGGCATTGTCCGGCTCAGGAACAAGTGATTCGGGAGCTTTTGATTTTACAGCGCTAAATTTAAAGGATTTACTGCCATTTTACCTATTAAAAAGTGAATTAACCGAAATACAGACGGCTTCATTACAGGCATTTGATCTTGATGCGGATATAAAGCGCGTTGCTGTGGCTAAAAAGCAAGATCATAAATTGCAGTTTAACGTGTTATTAAGCGCGTTTAAAAACAAACCTAAAGGTGTCGTCCCCGGGGTAAGTAATGGCAATATTGAGATCATTGGGGAGGCGGCTCAAGGAGAGATAAAAATAGATCTTCCGAAGCAGGATATTTATTTTGATGGCCAGTTTAGCCGCGCAATGCCAGTTGAATCGGCGCAGATTGAAGTGCACTGGTTAGTTACTCCAGGCGGTTTTAAGCTGTTTAGTGACCACAGTCTGTTAACAACGACCGATCTCGATACAAAGACGCGTTTTTCACTGTTTTTTCCAAACAAACAGGCTGAAAATCAAAGTCCTTTTTTGAGTCTTTACAGTTATGCCTCGCTTAATGATGCCAGTAAGGCGCGCTATTATTTTCCCATTAAGGCGCTCGGCGATAAAGTTTTCAGCTATCTCGAGCCAACTCTGCAGGCCGGAAAGGTAAAAGGCGCACAAATATTATGGTATGGCGCATTAAATAATTATCCCTATCAGGGCAATGACGGTATTTTTCAAGCTTGGGTGCCGCTACGCGATGCGCAGTATGATTTTTATGGTCAGTGGCCAGGCTTAACAGGGTTAGATTTAGATCTGTTATTTGAAAATGATGGGCTGACCATGGACGCACTCAAGGCATCACTGGGAGAGGTCAATGTTGATAAGCTGAGCGCAAAAATAGATCACCTTAATCCGACTGGGATACTCACTGTCAATGCGGATATTAGCTCTGAGGCACAAAAAATAAGTGATTATTTAAAAAGCTCTCCACTTAAAGAAAGTGTCGGTAATGCACTGAGCGTCATTAATATCCACAATAAATTATCCGGTCAATTAGCGTTAACCATTCCCTTTAATCGCACCCAGCAGAAAGTACAGACGGTTGGTAGCGTGGCTTTGTTGGATAATAATATCGATATTGTATTAGCGGACAATATTGTCTTACCCCTAAAAAAAGTGCATGGCGAGTTTGCTTTTGCCAATGGCAGCCTGGTGGCAAAAAATATAAATGCCCGTTTATTTGATCAAGATATCCAAGTCGCTTTCGATACCTTTGAGAAAAAACAGAGCTATCAGGTTGATCTTGATATGAGCGGACGCTGGCAGCTGGCATCTTTAAAACGTGCTTTACCTGCATTAACGCCGTTACAATTATCGGGTCTTTTAGACTGGACCGGGAAAATTGATTTTACACACAGTTATGCAGGGGGCTATCAATATATGCTCGCTTTAAACTCAGCGACACAGGGGATAAGCAGTAAGCTGCCCGCGCCATTTAATAAAAATGCATTGCAATCCTGGCCGAGTGATATTTTAGTTTCAGGCGATCAACGTAGCAGCACGCTGACGCTTACTATCAAAGATAAATTAAATTTTACTGGTGAGCTTAATTATCAAGGTAAAGAGCAAACTATTCCCTATTTTTCTGTGAATGTAGGGGCCGATAGTTTGGCAACGGTTGATAGTCAAAAGCATCTTATTAAGGTTAATTTAGATGAGCTGAATATGACAGATTGGTATGCGCAGTGGGATACATTTACTCAGCAAAAAAAGATTACTGCAGAAAATTCGCATTATCCAGAAATTAAACTGGATCAAATTGTGCTGGATATTAAACATGCAACACTTTTTGAGCAACCATTAAATGCATTAAAAATAAATGCGCTTAACGATCAAAAAAAATGGTCTGCCGATATCTACTCTGATAATTTACAAGGCAATATTGAATACCGCTTCGGCATGCCAGTACGTCTTGACTTTGACATTAAAAAACTTAATTTTAAAGCAATGGATCTTTCTGCATTGAACACCCGGCAAACAACTGTTGGTGAAAATATGGTGCAAAGTGATAATTTACTCGAAGATTATCCTGAACTGTTTGCTAAATGCACACGCTGTATTTATGGTGATTTCGACTTTTCACCGCTGCAGTTACATATTTATCCAGACAAAAGCAGACTTGTTATCGATTATATTAAAGTGGGAACACAAAGTGAGTTTACCCATATATCCGGCGACTGGGATCAGCGTCGCACTAATATGATTATTGATTCTCTGGCAGATGAAAGTAATAGTCTGGTGAAACGCTTAGGTTTCGTCAGCCCGGTTACCCATCAGAGTGCGGAATTTAGCGGGGCTTTTAATTGGCTCGGTGCCCCCTGGCAATTTAACTACGGCTCCTTAAACGGCGATTTTTCTACCCTGTTAAAAAATGGTTCAATCACAGAGGTCAGTGATAAAGGTGCACGCTTATTGAGCCTATTTAGCCTCGATGGTATTCGTCGCTCGCTGAATCTTGAGTTTGGTAATGTTTTTGCCAAAGGCTTTAATTTTGATGAGATCACCTTATCGGCCAAGATAACCGACGGTGTTATTAAAAATGACGATTTCTATTTAAATGGCTCAGCGGGAAAAATTGTTGGCAGCGGCCTGGTTGATTTGGCAAATAACGAGACTAATTATAAATTTAGTTACAGCCCTGCGGTAACTTCCAGCCTGCCT
>Ga0075011_10001796_pt1 | contig 11617 bp, 12 predicted proteins | sample TARM_MetaG_T_14_FD_72354 | JGI IMG/M metagenome (GOLD analysis project Ga0075011, IMG submission 72354) | Freshwater microbial communities from Pennsylvania, USA, analyzing microbe dynamics in response to fracking - TARM_MetaG_T_14 | ecosystem: Environmental > Aquatic > Freshwater > River...
AACTGTATGCCCTGACCCTGCTGGCCATGCTGATCATCGGCGCGGTGGAGGTCCTTCTGCTGCGCCCGGCCCGCAAGGCGGTGCAAAGGAGGCGTGCGTGAGCGTCGTCATCAGGATGGATAACATCCACAAGCGGTTCGGCAAACGGCCGGTCGTCGCCGGTTTCAACCTGACCGTACGGCAGGGGGAGACCCTTGGCATGCTGGGGCCGAGCGGTGTGGGCAAGTCCACGATCCTGCGTCTGATCGCCGGGTTGGAAACACCGGATTCCGGGCGCATTCGCGTGGCCACGCCCCGCATCGGCTTTGTCTTCCAGGAAGCGCGGCTGCTCCCCTGGGACACGGCCCTGAGCAATGTCGTTCTGCCCCTGCGGGCCATGGGCATGTCCAAACCCGAAGCCCTGGAACGCGCCCGGCAGTATTTGCGCCGGATGGCTCTCTCGGAATTCGAAGACGTCCTGCCGAGCCAGCTTTCAGGCGGCATGCGCCAACGTGTGGCCCTGGCGCGGGCCTTTGCCGTCGCTCCCGACGTCCTGTTGCTGGATGAACCTTTCACCGGGCTGGACAAGGCCCTCAAGAAGAGCATCCGGAGCCTTCTGGAAACCTCCATTAACGAGTGCGGAGCGGCCGTGGTGCATGTGACCCACGACCCTACCGAGCTGCTGGACCGGACCAGCCGCATCGTCGAACTCAAGGGGCCGGGTTCCGAAGTCCTCGAAACTCCGCATCGGGTTGAAACCATCGAGCAAGGACAAGAGCCATGACGCAGACCGAACTCTTCTGGAATATCCTCCGTGATTTTCGGGACGACACCATGGTCGTTCAGATCGTCCTCATCATCGCCATGACCCTGGTCACATGGCGCGTCTTTCTCAAACCGGGCAAGGCAACGGACGCCTTTGTCAAACTCGTGCTGTCCGGGGCCTTTTTCTGGAACGCCGTGGCCTGCTTCCTGTTTGCCTGCGGCAAGAGCCCGATGGCCAAGTTTCTGGGCGGCCCGCTCTACGCGGTCATCGGTTTTCTCTTCCTGATCGATCTGTTCGTCACCGGGAACACGCATTTTTCCGTGCCCCGGAATACCGGCATGCGGCTGGCGACGGGCTTTTTTATCCTGCTGGCCTTTCTGTTCCCGGTCCTGGGCGCGTTCACCGGCCATCCCCTGGTCGCGCTACCCGGTTTTCCCTGCCCGCTGGCCGGTTTCACACTGGCGTTGTTGGCCGCGGCCGCTCCCAGGGTCGACCGTACTCTCTACTACCTGACCCTGATCTGGGCCTTCGTGAACATCCCCAAGGTCTTCGGTTACGTGGACTGCTATGAGGAGACGACGCTGGTCGTCACCGGTTTCTATGCGCTCGGCATGCTCAAGTATCGGGACAGGCAACAGGAGCGGGAGGCAAGGTAATGTTCATCGACTCGGTATCATGGCCGGAACTTTCCGATTTTTCCGGGTTGGATTCTCTCCGGACGGTCAAATCCGGCCCACCCACCGCGCCCGGCAAATGCATAGACGCGGGCAGCGATTTCTGCCCCTGCCACCTCGCCGAATCAGGTGAATGCATAGTCTGCTCCGTGTTGCGCGGCGAATCCGAATGCTCTTGTCAGTGGACCGGGACCTGCATACTGGCCCAGGCGACATGGGTTCCGGGGCTGAACCATAAGCGAGAAAGCCTTCCGGCCCCCATTCTGGCGAGGATCGAAGTGGGGGCGGGGACCGAAATCCTGCACGTGGGGGCTCCGTCCCGTTTGGCGGCCCAACTGACGCGGCCAGGGAGTTTCGTCTTTGTCCGGGGCAGGGACGACGCGTGCTTCGACACACCCCTGGCCGTGGTCCAATCCTTTCCGGGACAACAACGGATCGTGCTGGCCTATACCCGGATGGGGCCCAAGACTCAGGCCCTGAGCGACTGCTCGGATCGTCTGTGGCTACGCGGTCCGTATTGGAACGGTATACGGGGGCACGAGATCATCGAGAGCGTACGCGGCCGGCGCGTGCTCCTGGTCCTCTCGGGCATGGCCCAGGTCTGCGGCCCCAATATCGCCCGCACCCTGTTGCGCAACGGCAACCAGGTGGGCCTCGTCTACGACACGCCCCCCTTCCCGTTTGTGACCCCGTATCTTCAGGACGTGCCCACGGCCCATTTCATCAATTTGAACTCCGGGCGGGGCAGAGCGGCAATCCGCGACGTCCTCCGGGAAGAGGTTCCCGATTGCCTGTTCAGCGGGGGCGGCAAGCCTCAGCATGCTCTGTTGCGGCGGACCATGGACGAACTCGGACTAACCGCGCCCATGGCCACTTCACGGACCCGGAGGATGTGCTGCGGGGAAGGGATTTGCGGGGCCTGCGTGACGGAGTTGGACGGTACCCTGATCCGCAACTGCAAAACGTGTCTTCTTCCCGAGGAAGAGCGGGCGGGGAGGGATAATTCATGAGCACCATCATCATTATCGGCGGCGGTTGGGCGGGGTGCGCCGCCGCGCTGGCCGCCCGGCGGGGCAAGGCGAAGCACGTTATTCTGCTGGAGAGGACGGACCTTTTGCTGGGCTGCGGCCTCGCGGGCGGCATCATGCGCAACAACGGCAGACACACCGCCGCCGAGGAACTGCGGCTCATGGGGGCGGGCGCGCTCGTTGACGCCGCTGACGGCGTGGCCACCCACGTTGGCTTCGATTTCCCCGGCCACCACCACGCCACCCTGTACTCCACGACCAGGATGGAACCGGCTGTACGCGTCCTGTTGCGCGACAAGGGGGTCGATCTCCGCTTTTTGGGCAGGGTGGTGGATGTCCGGGCAACCGGGCAACGGATCGAGGCCGTCAGGCTGGCGGACCGCACCTGGCTCGGCGGGGACGTGTTCGTCGAGTGCACCGGATCGGCCGGTCCCATGGGCAATTGCGTCCGCTACGGCAACGGTTGCGCCATGTGCATGCTCCGTTGCCCCTCCTTCGGTCCGAGGGTCAGCCTGACCGCCCGCCTGGGCATCGAGGACGTTGTCGGCATGCGTCAGGACGGTGCGGTGGGTTCCCTCAGCGGCTCCTGCGAACTGCGCAAGGACTCGCTTTCCGCGGCGCTGCAACAGACGCTGGACCGCGATGGGGTATCCGTGACCCCTTTGCCTGCGGCACTGGTGCATCGCGAGATGCTGAACAGGAAGTCCTGCCGCCAGTACGCCTTGCCCGTTTTCGCGGAGAACATCGTTCTTCTGGACACCGGAGGGCAGGCCAAGCTGATGACGCCGTATTTTCCCCTGGAACAGCTGCGCGAGGTGCCGGGGTTCGAGCGGGCACTGTACAGCCACGGCAGCGGCATGAGCAATTCGGTGCGTTTTCTGAGCCGTGCTCCACGGGATGACGGCATGCGCGTCGCCGGTACCGACAACCTGCTGTGCGCCGGGGAGAAATCGGGATTTTTCGTGGGCCATACCGAGGCCATGGTGACCGGCACCCTGGCCGGGTACAACGCCGCCGCTCTGCTCGACGGCGGCCGCGCGGTCAGCCTGCCGAGAGATTCGGCCTGCGGCGACATCATCGCCACAGAGGCCGAAGGGCTGGGCCGGGATGACGGCCTGAGACAACGCTATACGTTTTCCGGAGGGATCTACTTTGAGAGAATGCGAGAACGGGGACTGTATGCAACGGACCCGGCGGAGATCCGCAAACGGATCGACCGCCTTGGATTAACGGGCTTCTTCGCCGCCGTCGATCATGACGCGGCCGCCTGAAACCAGGGAGTGCTCCATGGAAAACAGACCCCACGTATCCCGATGCTTTTTCGGTTGCAATTCGGCCGAAGGTTTCCACACCTTCTTCAACTTCCTGCCGGACCTGGACAACGCCAAGATGATCATTGTCAAAGGCGGTCCGGGCACGGGCAAATCAACCTTCATCAACCATATCGGCGACGCCTTTGCCGGGGAGGGGTACGAATTGGAGTACCAGCATTGTTCCCTGGACCCGGAATCCTACGACGCCGTGACCATTCCCGAGATACGTGCCGTGGTGGTGGCGGCCACGGGCCATCACGTGTTCGATCCGCGCAACCCGGGGGCCGTGGACGAGATTCTCAACCTGGGAGAATACTGGGACGGCGACGGCATCCGGCGTCACCGGGAAGAGATCATCGCCATCAACGAGAAGTCGGAACGCAAGTTCCACAAGGTCTACCGCCAGCTCAAGGCCGCGCGGCTCCTGCTGGCCAACGCCGAGAACGTCACCCGGGAGTCCGTGGACCCCAAGCGGCTCCACGCCATGGGAGGGGAGGTCATCGGTCATCTCCCGCGTGAAGCGGCAGGATCGTCGTACGGCCGGGAGCGCCACGGCTTCATTTCTTCGATCACCCCGTTGGGGGAAGTGCACCTTGCGGCCAGTCTGCTTCGCTCGGAGACGCGTGTGGTGGCGGTGGTCGGCGAGCCCGGGTCGGGCCGGTCCGAGTTGCTGTCGCGCGTGGGTGGAGAGGCGCAACTGCGCGGCATGAGGGCCGAATACCACCACAAGCCCATCGACCCGTCGGTCATCGAACACGTGTACGTCCCGGAGGCGGATATCCTATTCACCGTGCAACCCGAACTCATGCCTCGGAAAAATCTGATCGCCACCTACGAGCTGTCGCAATGCGCCGCTCCCTGGCGCGACGGCGAGGCCGTCGAGATCGAGTCGGCGAAAAGCCGGTACTCGGAGCTGTTGGGCGACGCGGTGGCCAGTCTGCTTGACGCCAAGAACACGCACGCCGCCCTTGAGCAGTACTACGTGCCGCATATGGATTTCTCCGGCGTGGATCAAAGGCGGGAGAGCGTGGTGGAAACCCTGAAACATCATTCGGCCCTGTTCGCCTGATCCTACCCATGGAGATGATAATCATGCCCCAGCAGACCCATATCAACAAACGGATCGAGGTCTTCGAGTCATGGTCGGAGACGTACGACCAGAGCATTGTCGACCTTATGTTGAACAAATTCGGCGTGCATTACCGCGACGCCATCCTAGGGGTGGCCCGCAAGGCCGCTCCGAAACCGGGCGAGGAGGTCCTGGACATAGCCACGGGCACGGGCACGGTGGCCATGGCCCTGGCCGAGGAAGCAGACGCCGAGTGCCGCATCACGGGCATCGACATCACGCAGTCCATGCTGGATTCCGCCCGGAGCAACGTGGACGCCGCGGGCATCGGGGAGGTCTTCGAGTTCCGCCAGGCTTCTGCCGAGGAACTTCCTTTCGCGGATGCCTCCTACGATGTGGTCACCAGCTCCCTGGCCCTGCATCATACGAACGTTCCCGCCGTGCTCAAGGAGTGCCGTCGGGTCCTGCGTCCCGGCGGCCGGGTGGCCATTGCCGACGTCACGGCCAACAAGACCTGGCGCGGTCCTGCTGGTGCATTTTACAGGCTCATGGACCAGGTCTACATGCTGGGGACGGAGTCCAATGATCTGTTCTGCCAGTTCCACACCGGGGAGGAATGGCTAAAGCTCATGCGCGATGGGGGCTTCGCGTCCGTTGAACAAAAGGTCTTTGAGCCGAAACATTGCTGGAGCCGGGGCATCGCCATCGTCTCCGGCGTCAAGCCCCCGGCATGATCGCATCCGGCGCTCCAAGGAGGATGGTCCGGCATCCCGGGCCGTTCTCTTTCTTTTGCACCATCCCGGCGGTCTGGAGCATGGGCGCGTGGTGATGGGGCTGTTCCCTTCCGGTACCAGGCCTCGCAAGCCTGAAAAAGGGGACTGGCATCGAGCCGAGGTCGAGGACCGAAAGGCCATGGGACATGGTTTGGAGGGCCGTAAAACAGGCGTAAGCATCCCTCTTGTCTCATTCCCTCTTTGGGGATAAGTGATAGGCTTACTCGGTTGATAATGAAATTCAACATCGTAACAGGTTGCCCCGTTCTGGGCCCAGAAAGTTGTAGAGGAAATATATGTATAATTTTGTTTTCAAAGTAAAATCTCAGAATGACGCCAGCCGGGTGGAGGGCCTGCATGTGGGTCTGATTGTCTTCGGCGTTCTGATTTTTGCCCTGGTGCTTTCGCCTCCAGCCAGGGCGGCGGAAACAGCCAAAGACATCCACCGGCTGGCGGCCTCGGCCGTCGCTGTCGAGGCAAAGGCTCAGGCCGACTACCTGGATTGGACGGAAAATCGGGAATCCATGGCCGCAGAGGTCCGGGACATGAAGGCCACGAACGCCTGGCTGGAATTCCAGAATCGCAAGTATGAGAAGTACATCGGCAGACAGAAGGCGGTCATCGTCGAACTGGAGCGGCGCAAGGTGGAGGCAGAACGTATCCGGCGTGAGTTGGAGCCGTTCCTGGAGACCGTGGTCAACCGGCTTGAAGCGTTTGTGAGCAAGGACCTGCCTTTCCTGCCCGAGGAGCGGGCCCGACGCATCGTCTTTTTACGTGAATCCCTTGATGACTACCACCTCGCCCTAAGTGAAAAGTTGCGCCGGGTGTTCGAGGCCTTGCTGGTGGAAACCGAGTACGGCCGCAGCGTGTCCAGCGCACCCGATGAACTGGTCATCAACGGACGCACAACCAGAGTGTCCACCTTCCGCCTGGGGCGCACCGCATTGTTCTACCAGACCGCAGACGGGGCCGAGGCGGGTATGTGGGACGCCGCCGCTGGGCAGTGGAGACCGCTGGACGGCGTATGGGCCAGAAATTTGAAATTCGCAAGTGACATGGCCAACCGCAAGAGGGCCGTTGAGCTGCTCCAACTGCCCGTGGAGGCGCCCCAATGAGAACGCTGACTCTGACCTTCTTTATTCTGCTGCTGCTCACCCCGGCCGCCCGGGCTCAGAACTGGCACCAGACCGCTCGGGCCGTGCGCGGCCTGGTGGGCGAGACCCGTGAGAACGCGGCCGAGACCCGACAACTGATTGGCCGCGAGAAGGCGCAGTTGACCCAAGAGCTCCAGATGCTGAAAACCAAAGTAGCATCCCGCCAGGCCCGCTTCGATTCGCTCAAAGAACAATACGCCGCATTACTTGATCAGGAAACACGGCTCAACGAGGAACTGGACGCCCAGGCCCATGAACTCAAGACCATGGACGGAGCCATCCGGACTTCGGCCAAGCAGGCCAGGGACTATTTCCACGAGAGCCTGATCAACCCGGAACATCCGGAGCGGGGCACCGTCCTGACCGAGGTTCTCCGGCCGGAAAAATTTCCCGGCCTCGAAGGTATCCGCAACCTGCTGAGCCTCTTCCTGGACGAGATGACGGCGTCCGGGATCGTGGTGCGGCGTCGGGGTTCCTTCATCGGCACAGACGGGCAGGAACACGAGGGCGAGCTGGTGCGCATCGGCACCTTCACTTCGGCCTTCCGTGAGGAAGACGGCACCCTCGGTTTTCTGCGTCCTACCGTTGACGGCACCGGCCTGGTGGCCGCCAAGGGCCAACCTGGCTGGTCCATGAGTTCGGCCATGAACGATTTCTTTGACCTCAAAAGCTCCGTGTTCCCCGTGGATATCTCCAACGGGGCTGCCCTCAGTCGTCTGGCCCAGGATCAGAAGTCCGTCTGGGAGTGGCTCACGGCGGGCGGCCTGCTGGTCTGGCCCATCATCCTGGTCGGGGTCGTCGCCCTGGGCCTAGTCATCGAGCGCTTCTATTCCCTGAGCCGCATCAGGGGCAACTCGGACCGCAACATGAAAATCATTCTGGGCATGATCTCCAGGGGCGAATGGGAGCAATGCCGCATCTTTTGCTCCCAGGAAAAGGACTTCCCCACCTGCCGCATCATCGGTCACACCCTGAAGTATATGGGCAACACACGGGAGATCATCGAAAACGCCTTCCAGGAAGGGCTGCTCAAGGAACTGCCCATGCTGGAACGGTTCCTGCCCACCTTGGGAGTGCTCGCCGCCGTGGCCCCTCTGCTTGGTCTGCTCGGCACCGTGACCGGTATGATCAACACCTTCCAGATCATCACCCAGTACGGCACGGGTGACCCGAGGATGATGTCCGGCGGCATTTCCGAAGCCCTGGTCACGACCCAACTCGGACTGGCCGTGGCCGTGCCGATCATGCTCCTGCACCACCTGCTGGAACGGCGTGTGGACAAGATCCTCGGCGATATGGAGGAAAAGGGCACCGGATTCGCCGTGGCCCTGATGAAAAAGGGGCAAATCGTCAAAAGGGAGAGGCTTGATGCCGCGGCATAACCTGATCGAACGCATGGTTGACTACTTCCAGGCCGGGGGCGGCCTGATGGCCCCCCTGACGGCCCTGTCCCTGCTCATGTGGACCCTGGCCATCGTCAAGGGCATCCGCTTCCTGCGCGCGCGGCGCAGGGAGATCGCCCCGGGCCGGTGCGTGGATCTGTTCCTGGACGGAGACGGGGGCTGCGGGGCGGGGTTGGCCAAATGGCAGTGGAGCATCCTGTCGCAATACATGCGGGAACGGTGCGAAGACCCGGAACTGAACCGGGAGATGCTTGGGGCCATCCGGGGCCGTCAGGAGTCTTTGGCCATGCGTCACATCGGGACCATCCTGATCCTGGCCGCCGTGGCCCCCCTGCTCGGCCTGCTCGGCACCGTGACCGGCATGATCACTACCTTTGACGTCATCTCCGAATTCGGCACGGGCAACGCACGTGCGCTGGCCTCGGGCATTTCCGAGGCCCTGGTGACCACCCAAAGCGGCCTGGTGGTGGCCGTGCCCGGACTGCTCCTGGGCGTATTGCTATACTGCCAGGCCGAACGGATGAAGCGCCGTATGGAGTTGTTCTGCATCGGGTTGCAGGAAAAGACCGACATTGTCTCGTTTGGAGGTGGCCGGGCATGAAGAGCATCCGGTACGCACGCGGGGCCCGCTTCCGCAAAAGCGAGGTCAACATGACCCCGCTGATCGACATGGTCTTCATCCTGCTCATCTTCTTCATCGTCACCACCAGCTTCGTGCGCGAGGCCGGTGTGGACGTCCAGCGCCCCTCGGCCCAGACCGCCCAAACCAAGGAAAATGCCAACGTCATCCTCGGCCTGACCTCGGACGGGCGGGTCTTCGTGGAAGGCCGTTCCCTGGATATCCGTTCGGTCCGCGCGTACATGGAGCGTTTCCTGGCCGAGACCCCGGACGGCTCGGTGGTCATCGTGGCCGACAAGGATTCCGCCACGGGCGCGGCGGTCCAGGTCCTGGACCAATGCCGCCTGGCCGGGGTCCGGAACATCAGCCTGGCGGCGAGGAAGCAATGACGTTGCATGTGGTGCGGGAGACGGGCGACTATGCCCTGGGGGCCATCATGGCCGTGCTCATAGCCGGGGTCGCCTATGTCGGCGTGCTGCTGCTCAACCAAGCGGGCCAGCCCCGCCAGCTCCCCGAGGTGGAAGGGGCCATCCGGTTGATCCAGGCCGAGAAGGAAAACACTGCCGAGCCGCCCAAGCGCGAAAAACTCAAGGAACCCAAGCCGCCGGAACAGTTGCCCAAGGTTTTTTCCACCAGGGTTCGAACCAAAAACATCAAGCCCCGGATGGACCTCTCGACACCGAGCTTCAGCGCGGACATGCACCCCGTCATGAAGGGCGGCATTGCTCTGCCGAAGATGGATTTGGGAGGCGTCGGCTTCAACCTGAGCGAGGTGGACGAAGTGCCCGCTGCGCTACGCAGCGTGCCGCCTCAGTATCCCTTCGGGGCCAAGCGCCGTCACGTCGAGGGCGAGGTGGTGGTGCGCATGCTGGTCACCAGCCGGGGCGACCCCAGTCGGCTGTCCATTCACAAATCCGATCCGCCCGGTGTGTTCGACAAGGCCGCCCTGAGCGCGGCCAAACGGTGGAAATTCAGGCCCGGCCGCTACAAAGGCAAGGCCGTGGACACCTGGGTCCTGCTGCCCTTCAAATTCGAGTTGACACGATGAACACTGTTCGCATCTTCTCCCTGGCCCTGCTGGTTCTCCTAACCGTCTCCTTCCCGGTTCCGGCGGCCGAGTTGTCGCCCGAGGCGAGGCACGTCCTGCACCAATCCCATGTGCTCATAGACCAGAAGGATTACGCCCAGGCCGCAGCCGCGCTTCAGACCTACATGGACGCTGCCGGAGAAGCCGCGCCGCCTCAAGTCTGGCTCTCCCTGGGCAGCGCGTTGTACGAAAGCGGAGGCGTCAATAAGGCGGCCCGGATTTTCCACCGCGGGCATGAAGCCTATCCCGGCAACCCCCTCCTGTGCCTGAACGCCGGTATCACGCTCTCCGAGCTGGGGCGATTCGCCGAGGCCGCAGCTCTTCTGGAAAAGGCTTATGGCCTGCAACAGACGTCTAAGCCGGAATGGCTCTATCAGTCAGGGGCCGCCTACTACCAGGGAAAGGATTTTAGGGGGGCGGCTAGGGTCTTGCAACGGCTGCTCAAGTCGTCCCCCTCGCCGCGCAAGGAATGGATCAGGCTGACCGTCCACGCCCTGTTCGAATCGGGCCGGGGCTCCGAGGCCGAAAGCCTATTGCTAGACTACCTGACCATAAGCCCCCAGGAGGCCGGCTACTGGCGGCTGCTCGCCAAACTGTACCTGGAACGTGAGCAGTACGCCCGGGCCTGTTCCGCCCTGGAGATCTGCTACAGGATCAGCCCGCCGTCACGCAGCGACATGGAACAGCTGGCTTCCCTGTACCACTACCGGAACGCCCCGCTCCTGGCTGCGGCTGCCCTGAAAAGCGCCTATGGCCGAACCCCGGACCGGGACCAGGCCCTCAAAGTGGCTGCCCTGCTGGCCTCGGCGGGCAGGACCACGCAGGCCGTGGCCTACCTGGATGCAAACCTCAAAAACGGGCAGGGGGCTCTGGAAAAGGGTAAAGTCCTTTACCGGGGCAGGCGGTTCAAGGAGGCGGAGACCGCGTTCCGCGCACTGCTCTCCCGCTTGGATCTGCCTGAGGCCCGCTTCTACCTAGCCCTGTGTGCGTGGGAGCGGACCGACTGGGAGGCCGCCCGTCGGGAGTTCAGGCGCATAGCCGGTCTCAAGGCCTTCCGCACCAGAACCTCCGCCTTTCTCGCGGTCCTGGAAGAACTGGACCGGGCCGACAGCGAGTCCCTTCAAGACCTTCAGAATTAGGGGGACACCAGAATTAGGCGGCCCTAGAAAGGGGGGCTTTGCAAAAGCGCTTCCGCTCTTTCTTCTCATCTGAGCAGTATGCAGCAGCACAATCTTCAAAGCTCAAAAAATGCGGCTTCAGTTCCTGAACTGACTTGCTTTCGCGTTGCTCCATAGCCTCATTATGCCGCCTTCGACAATTGCTATACCGGTTGTTCAGATGCCGCTTGTTCTTGCACAGCTTATCGCAGAACCCTTCTCTTGTCGTGAACTTGACTCCATCTCTGGCCCATGGGCAATGAGGAGTTTGGTCGTTTCTGTCTTCATTGCAAGTAATTATACCATACCGAACCGGTCCTGCTGACAATTGGTATAGCGTATTCCATTGTCGCTCCTCCTGTGCTAATTCCGGTGCTAAAGACAAAGGAGCAGCAGTGGTTACTTACGCCCACACGCTGGAGAACGCAGCCCCGGATGCGTGGCAGACATTGGAGGATCATTCGGAAAAGGTGGCGGTCCAGGCCGCTTTTTTTTCCAAATCGTTTGGCGCTTCGGAGTGGGGGAGGGCCATCGGTCTTCTTCATGATATTGGCAAGCACAGCTCGGAGTTCCAGCGTCGGCTGACGGGCAAGGA
>Ga0075011_10001799_pt1 | contig 11613 bp, 9 predicted proteins | sample TARM_MetaG_T_14_FD_72354 | JGI IMG/M metagenome (GOLD analysis project Ga0075011, IMG submission 72354) | Freshwater microbial communities from Pennsylvania, USA, analyzing microbe dynamics in response to fracking - TARM_MetaG_T_14 | ecosystem: Environmental > Aquatic > Freshwater > River...
GGAAATAGATTCAATACCGGAGCTAGAGAGCGCAGCGATAGAGAACGGGGTTTCATACATCGGGAACAGCGCGCAAACGTTGTCCATGACTAGGCCAGGTGCCAGCGGGCTTTCGCCTTTCATGGCATCGGAAGCCGGTCCCATGGTGGTTAGGCCGAACGCCATATCGCCACTATGTACTAGCGCCAGGTTTTGGGTAGGGCCACCAGTCACTTCGCCGCCGCCTGAAACACCGAGCTCATCGGCGATGAAGTTTGCCCAGCCAGAGCCGTAAACGAAGTAGGTGCCGCCTTGACTGGCCGTACCCACCGTGAAGTTGGTTGGCCACTCGGAACGGTCCGCGTGGGCAGTACCAGCGGCGAGTAGCGCGCCACCAGCGAGCAGGGCAATCGTTTTGGGCATCGTATTGCGCATGGCGAGTTTTCCTAAGCTGTTATTGGGATTATCGTCTGGCGCGTGTGGGACACCGCCAGTGCTTTATCATTAAGCAGCTTATATAGAGCGATACTTGTGCCACATATACGATTTAATATAGAAATCAATGCATTAAGAATTTTCTCTTCAACTTTGGTTGAAAAGAAAAAGCCATTAAGTGTCTGGCTTTTCGCACTCTCTAGATAGGTTTGTGTGCGGTTTTCCGCACACTTTCAAGGGGGCTAGCGATGCAGCCGCTGCACCGCTAGAGAGGGGCGTTATTTGTTTTTACCTGCGTCAAGAATGCGAACCGGCTGCACATCCTGGATTTTTTGCTCATCACGCACCTGATTCACTCGTGTAGTGAGCTCGGGGGCCGCTTCGTCTTCAATGGGCAGCTGTTCGAAGAAATCACAGCTCACGCATTCACGGTAGCGGATGCCGTGCTGCTCCCACGCACGAATGCGGTCCATGGCGGCACAGCGGGGGCAGGTCACGCCTGCAATAAAACGCTTAATACTCGACATACATACACTCCCAACGTGCGGCGGCAACGCCGCCGCACCGGATAAAAATAGCCAGCTTAGGCGGCGCGAATACCGCTATGGCGCAGCAGCGGTTCGACGCTAGGTTCGCGGCCTCGGAAGGCGCGGAATAGCTCGGCGGCATCCCGCGCACCGCCTTGCTCCAGAATCTCTTCGCGGAAGCGCTGGCCAGTGTCTGGGTCAAAAATCCCGGCTTCTTCAAAGGCGCTCCAGGCATCGGCAGAGAGCACTTCTGCCCATTTATAGCTGTAGTAGCCCGCTGCGTAGCCGCCTGCAAAGATGTGGCTGAAACTATTTTGGAAGCGGTTGAAGTCGACTACGGGAACGACAGAGGTTTGGCGACGCACGTCGTCGAGCAGCGTCTGAACATCGCTGGCCGAAGGCGCTTCCAGCTCGTGATGGAGGCGTAGGTCGAACAGAGAAAACTCGATCTGACGAACCATGCCCATGGCGGACTGGAAGTTTTTCGCCGCTTGCAGGCGCTCGAACAGAACGTCCGGCAGCGGTTCGCCGGTTTCGACATGCTTGGCTAGCAGGTCGAGACCTTCCCGCTCCCAGCAGTAGTTCTCCATAAACTGGCTGGGCAGCTCAACCGCATCCCAGGCCACGCCGTTGATGCCTGACACATCGGCCACCTCTTGCTTGGTCAGCATATGGTGCAAACCATGGCCAAACTCGTGGAACAGCGTCGTGACTTCGTCGTGGGTCAGCAAGGCAGGTTTGCCGCCCACCGGGGCGGTGAAATTACAGGTCAGGAAGGCGACCGGCAGTTGCAGGCCGTGTTCTGTCTGGCGGCGTACCCGGCAGTCCGCCATCCAGGCGCCTCCACGCTTGCCCTCCCGGGCGTAAAGGTCGAGGTAGAAACCCGCAATCGGCTTGCCTTGCTCGGTAATTCTGAAGAACCGCACATCGTCATGGTAGCTGGCTACGCTGGCATCTTCCGCTACCTGCACGTTGTATAGGCGCTCGATGACCTGAAACAGCCCGTTGACCACATGGGGGGCGGGAAAGTAGGGGCGTAGCTGCTCCTGGGAGAGGTCATGGCGAGCCACGCGCAGCTTTTCACTGGCATAGGCGACATCCCATGGCTGCAGCGTGTCGAGCCCGAGCTCATCACGGGCGTAGGCGCTGAGCTCGGCAAACTCCTGCTGGGCTTGCGGCTTGGCACGCTGGGCCAGGTCTTCGAGAAAGTCGAGTACCTGGGTGGGCGAATCGGCCATCTTGGTGACCAGCGAGTAGTCGGCGTAGGTGTCGAAGCCGAGCAGGCGGGCCAACTCCTGGCGCAGGGCCAGTGTTTCTTCCAGAATCGGGGCGTTATCAAACTGACCCGCCTTTGGGCCCTGGTCGGAAGCACGTGTCACGAAGGCGGTATACACTTCCTCACGCAGTTCACGGTTGTCGGCATAGCTGACGATCGGAAAGAAGCTGGGGAAGTCGAGTGTAATGCGGTAACCCTCTGCGCCTTTGGCCTCTGCCAGTGCTTTCAGCGTTTCCAGAGCGCTTTCCGGCACACCTGCCAACAGTGCCGGGTCGGTGATGTCCTTGTGCCATGCCTGCGTGGCATCCAGCACGTGGTTGGAGAACTGATTGGACAGTGTGGAGAGGCGCGCCTGTATGTCGCCGTAACGCGCCTTTTGTTCGGCAGCAAGGTCTACGCCAGCCAGGCGGAAGTCACGCAGCGCGTTATCAACGGTGCGCCGTTGGGCAGTGCTCAGGTCGTGCCAGGCAGGACCTTCCTTGAGGGCCTGCCAGCCCTTGAAGAGCCCTTCATGTTGGCCCACCCAGGTGCCGTAGGCCGACAGTTTTTCCAGGCAGCCTTGGTAGGCGTCACGCAGCTCTTGGCTGTTCATGGTGTTGTTGAGGTGCAATACCGGCGACCAGGCTTGAGAAAGGCGGTCGTTCACGGCTTCCATGGGCGCAGCAAAGTTGTCCCACGTGGGGGGCTGCTGAGCGGCTTGCTGAGCGAGGCGCTCGATGGCGTCGCGGCCCTCATCGAGCAGTTTTTCTATGGCGGGCAGCACGTGTTCGGCACGAATGTCGGCGAAGGGGGGGAGCTCATGGCTCTCTAGCAGCGGGTTGCGGGACATAGGCACCTCTGGTGGCGGCAGGTAGGTTCGTTCGGGCGCATGCAGCGTCCGTGGATAATGACACAGTGCGGGCAGCCGAGGTCAGTTTCAATGGCGGCATTGGCCTGGGGGCATGCGCCTGCTAGTCTTGCCGCCTTTTGATACGTCGAATCGAGAGCCGCCAAGGCAGGAGCAGATGATGAGTGAAACGCTGGAGCGTTGGGGGTCGAAGCGTGCCTTTATTCTCGCGGTGACCGGTGCCGCGGTGGGGCTTGGCAATATTTGGCGTTTTCCCTATGTGGCGGGGGAAAATGGCGGGGCGGCCTTCTTGCTGATTTACGTGGCGTTTGTCCTGTTGCTGGGACTGCCCGTGATGATGGCGGAAATACTCATTGGCCGCGCTGGCCGACGAGGACCCATGCAGTCACTGGGCGTACTGGCCACACAGGCGGGTGCCTCACCCCACTGGCGCTGGCTGGGGCTGTTCGGCGCGCTGACGGTGTTTTGCATTCTGTCGTTTTATTCCGTGGTGTCCGGCTGGTCGATCGAGTTTCTGGTAGCGTCCATCAATGGCAACTTTGAGGGTGCCAGTGCCGCCGAGATCGGCGCTGGCTTTGACGCTTTTCTGGCCAATCCAGGGCTGCTGATTTTCAACCATTCACTGTTTCTGTTCATGACCATGACGGTGGTAGCGGCTGGCGTCGCGAAAGGCTTGGAACGGCTCAATAATCTATTGATGCCGGTGCTCTATGGCCTGCTCCTGCTGTTAGCCATTTATGCCATGACCACCAGTGGTTTTGGGGCGGCGCTGCATTGGCTGTTCATGCCGTCTTTCGAAAACGTTACCGCATCGGTGGTGCTGCATGCCATGGGGCACGCTTTTTTCACCTTGGCCGTAGGGGCGTGTGCGTTGATGGCCTACGGGGCTTATATGCCGGATGAACAGAGCCTGCCAAAAGCCGCTTGTGCGGTGGCCGTGCTGGACATCAGCGTGGCGCTGCTGGCGGGTATCGCGATCTTTTCGGTAGTGTTTGCCCAGGGGATGGACCCGGCGGACGGGCCGGGACTGATGTTCGTGACCCTGCCCATTGCCTTCTCCGAGTTGCCTTGGGGCTCCCTGTGGCTGAGCGTGTTCTTTTTGCTGCTGCTGTTGGCAACATGGACGTCAGCCATCAACCTGGCCGAGCCGATGGTAGCCACGTTGCAGGGCCTTGGCTGGCGGCGCAGCGTTTCCACGGCCGTCGTGGCGATCAGTGTCTGGCTGCTGGGGCTGCTGTCGGCGTTCTCTTTTTCTCACCTGGCGGAGTTCCGGCCACTGTTTGGGCGCAATGTGTTCGAGCTGGTCAGCAGTATTCCCCCCGATATCTTCCTGCCCATGGGGGGATTGCTGATTGCCATCTTTGCGGCCTGGGTGATGCCACAGGCTCAGGTGATGCGCACCTTGGGCGTAGGGGAGCGAGGCTTTCTAGTGTGGCAGCGTCTGGTGCGCTGGGTTTCCATTCCGTTGACGTTCATCGTTCTGCTGGGTGGATTGCTATAGTGGTTCTTATGTGGCTGACAGGAGAGTCTTCATGAGCAATGTCTTACGCGCGTTTCACGCACACTCCCCTACGCTGGGCGAGCGTGTCTATATCGATCCGGCCAGTGTCGTGATAGGTAACGTCACCTTGGGCGACGACTGCTCGGTGTGGCCCATGAGCGTGATCCGTGGCGATATGCACCGGATTACCATTGGGGCGCGCACCAGCGTGCAGGACGGCAGCGTGCTGCATATCACCCACGCCAGCGATTTCAATCCGGAGGGCTTTCCTTTGACGATCGGTGACGATGTCACCATCGGTCACAAGGCCATTCTTCACGGCTGTACGTTGGGCAACCGTATTCTGGTGGGCATGGGCGCCATCGTCATGGATGGCGCGGTGGTGGAAGACGAGGTGATCATTGCGGCGGGAGCGGTGGTGACACCTGGCAAACGGCTGGAAAGTGGCCATGTATATGCGGGCAATCCTGCCAAGCCACTGCGGCCTTTGAAAGAGCAGGAGCGGGCCTTTTTCCCCTATACGGCAGGCAACTACGTCAAATTGAAGGACGAGTTTCTGGCACAGCAAGGTGGCTAGCCTAAACCTTTGGTAAACGGCAGCTTTTTTTATATCAGGCCGTGTTGTAGTCTTCGATAATCTGGTAATTTATCCAGTTTTTCAGAGTGCCACGACATGGCCAACTTTCGCACGCACATCACGGTGGCCGCCGCAGGCGGCACGCTCATGGCCTATATGGGCTGGCAGGCGCAGTGGTGGCCCGCGTCGCAATCCTTGCTGATCATTGCGCTGGTTGCCTTCGGCGGCATCCTGCCCGACATAGATGCAGACCGCTCTCGCTCTATTCGTCTGATTTTCAACCTGTTGTCGGTACCTACCCTGGTATTGGGGGTGTTGATGCTGCAGCCTTGGTTGACGCCTGGACTGCTGCTGGTGGCTTGTGGCGGTATCTATTTCTCAGTGCGCTACCTGGCCGCGATTCTTTTCTCCAGATTGACCGTTCACCGAGGTATCTGGCATTCGCTGATGGCGGCAGGGCTGTGCGCCTTGGCGACGGCGGCGCTCAGCTTTCATCTGCTGGAGCAACCCGCCTGGTTGGCCTGGTCGCACGGGGCCGCGGTACTGGTGGGGTTTATCATCCACCTGGGGCTGGATGAGCTGTTCAGTGTCGATCTGGAGGGGGCGCGGCTGAAGCGCTCGTTTGGTACGGCGCTCAAGCTGGGTGACAGCCGGCGCCCGCTCTCCAATCTATTGATGCTCATTGCCATGCTGGTGCTGATACCCTGGGTGCCGCCCTGGGGAGTGCTGCTGGAGTTGATGCATCAGGGATCACTGCTGTGGCGATAATCGTCAGCACTCAAACCGTGTTTTTTGAGCTTGTCGTAGAACGTCTTGCGCGGGATGCCCAAGTGGCGACACACCTCCGTTACGCGGCCATGGTGGCGCGCCAGTGACTGGCTGATGAGGCTCTTTTCGAACAGTTCTACCTGGCGCGGTAGCGAGGGTTCATGGGTATCTGCGGCGACGCCCTCCAGCAAGGCGTCCAGACGATAGTCGAAAGCCGCACCCAGCAAAACGTAGCGTTCTGCCAAATTGCGCAGCTCACGCACGTTGCCTGGCCAGTCGTGGGCCAGCAGGGCGGCAATGGCCGGGCTGTCCAGCGTCGGCGCTTCCAGCCCGCTACGGTTGGCGGCGACCACGGCAAAGTGTTGAAAAAGGAGCGGGATGTCTTCTCGCCGTTCGCGCAGGGCGGGCAGGGGCAGAGTGACCACATTGAGGCGGTAGTAGAGGTCTTCGCGAAACAGCCCGTCGTCGGCGGCCACCTTGAGATCCACTTTGGTGGCGGCAATGACGCGAATATCGAGCGGCACGGCTTCGTTGGCCCCCAGGCGTTCGACGCTACGTTCCTGCAGTACGCGCAGCAGTTTGACCTGCAGCGCCATGGGCATGGACTCGATCTCGTCCAGAAACACCGTGCCGCCGTTGGCATGTTCGAACTTGCCGATACGCCGCTCCACGGCCCCCGTGAAAGCGCCTTTCTCGTGGCCAAACAGCTCTGATTCGATGGTGTTTTCCGGCACGGCGCCGCAGTTGATGGCCACGAACGGATTATTGCGGCGGGCGCTGCGTTCATGGATCGCACGAGCCACCAGATCTTTCCCCGTTCCAGTTTCGCCAAACAGCAAGACATCGGCCTCTACCTGGCTGATGCGCTGGATCATGGCTGCCAAGCGCGAAATGATTGGCGTGCGGCCGACCAGGCGAGGCCCGAGTGCTGCGTGCTGGACTTCGAGTTCGGCTTTCAGGCGCAGGTTTTCCAGGCTCAGCTGGCGCTTTTCGATGCCGCGTCTGACGACGTCCAGCAGTTGATCGCCCGCAAAAGGCTTTTCCAGAAAATCCCAGGCACCGGCGCGCATCGCTTCTACCGCCGTCGAGATGTCGCCATGGCCGGTGATCAGAATGATCGGCAGGGTGGCATCGCGATGGTGTAGTTCATGCAACAGGGCCATGCCATCCATGCCAGGCATGCGGATATCACTGACGATGACGCCTGGAAAGTCGTCGGGCAACGCTGCCAACGCTTGCTCTGCGGATTCGAAGCAGTAGGGGGTGTAGCCGGCCAGCTCCAGGGTCTGGCTCGCGGTGATACGCAGGTGTGGCTCGTCGTCGATCACCATGACCGGCAGTGTCGACGGTTCATGCATGGTTATTGTTCTCCGTTACTCTCTGCAGCTCGCTGGGGGGCGGCACACGCGTGCGCGGCAAGGAGATCGTGAAGCACGCGCCTCCCTCGGCTCGGTTGCTGGCCTGCAGCTTGCCGCCCAAGTCTTCCATGATACGCGATGAGATGGAAAGTCCTAGCCCCAGGCCGCTGCCTGGTGCCTTGGTGGTGAAAAAGGGCTCGAAGATTCGCGAGACATGTTGTTCGGCGATGCCGGGGCCGTTGTCGATGACATGGATATGCACGTGATGGGGCGTGGCCTCGGCCTGCAGTGTGAGTGTGGGCTGGGCGGCGTCTTTCATTGCCTGAATGGCATTGCCAATCAAGTTGACGATGACCTGTTCCAGGCGTACCAGATCCCCCTCTACCCATAGAGTCTCGGACGGCCACTGCGGCGTGACCTGGATATTGCCATCGCGCAGGCGGCTATGAAACAGCCGGAGGGCGTATTCGATGCAGGCCTGAACAGAGATGGTTTCGTGCCGTTCGCTGCTCTTGCGAGAAAATTGCCGTAGCTGAGCACTGATGTCGGCCATGCGCTGGGTCAGCTCGACGATTTGCGCCAGATTGGCATCGGCTTTCTCGATGCGCGTCAATTCGATGAAGCGGCGCGCATTTTCAGCATAGGCGCGGATGGCGGCCAGCGGCTGATTGAGCTCATGATTGATGCCTGCTGCCAGCTGGCCCAACACGGCCAGCTTGGCGGCTTGTATCAACTCGTTCTGGGTTTGCTGAAGATTGGCTTCTGCCCGGCGGCGCTCTTCGATTTCATCGGAAAGGCGTTGATTGCTGGCCACCAGATCGCGTGTTCGACGCTCCACGCTGGCTTCCAGCTCATCGCGCGCGCGCGCCAGAGTCTGTCGTTCACGTTCGGCAAAGGCTTCCCGCTCTCGGCGTAGCCGTAAACGTTGCCAACCGATGCCCGCGCCCAGTGCAACGACGCCATAGAGGCCTCCTGCCATCAAGGCGGCCACCCACTGGGCGCTGATCACCGAGTTCAATGGCTTGAGAATATGCATCTGCCAGCCAAATTCCGGTAGCGGTCTCGTCAAGCTGAGGTAGCGCTCTCCCTGCAGCGGGCCATGGGCAAAGCTGACAAGGTAGCTGTCGGGGCCATAGGGGGCCTCTACCTCGAGGCCTGAGGGGTCGAGCGGCTCGATGGCATAGCGACGCGTTGCGCGAAGGCTTTCGCGCTGCGCTTCGTTGAGGGGGTAAAGCGCATTCATGCGCAGCTCGGGTTGGCTGGCCATGAAAATGATCGAGTCGCTGTCCGTGACAAACAGCTCCGCATCTTGCTGTGCCCAGTTCTCTTCGACCTCATCGAGCAGCACTTTGATGACCAGCACACCATCCGGTGTAGCGTCGGGTGATGTATCGTCCAGCCATACGGGGGCAGAAAAGTAGTATCCCCGCTCCAGTGACTGCGTACCCAGACCGTAAAAACGCCCCTGCCCACCGGCAATGGCATCGGTGTAATAACTGCGGAAGGCGTAGTTATGGCCAATGAAAGTATTGGGGCGATGCCAGTTGCTGGCCGCAATGGTGTAGGCGTCGCGATCCAGCAGGTAAACGTCCGACACACCTGCCGTAAAGCGAAAGCGGTCCAGCAGCAGGTTCAGCGGCATGGGGTCCTGACCTTCGTGCGCGGCCAGGAAACGCTGGATGCCTTCTCGGGTAGAGAGTATTTGGGGCAGGTAATCATAACGGGACAGGTAGCCCGTCAAGTTGGCTGCCGATAGGCGCAGTTCGTTTTCAGCGTCGTCACGCAAATTGCCAAGCGCTTGCTCTCGAGCCAGCTGTGCGGCTTGCCACATGCAGAGCGCAAGCCCCACCGGCAGGATCAGCAGCCAGGCAAGCCGCCAGCGTGTGCCGGATGAGCTCATGCGGAGGTGCGCGTGCCTTGGGCGCGGCGTAATGCGCGCTGAGCGCGGGTTTCCGCCCGGGCCATTTCGAGTAACCCCTCTTCCACATACACCAGATGTTCATGAGCGCGGGCTCGGGCATCTTCTGCGCGGCCATCCAGGATAGCATCGAGAAGTGCTCGGTGCTGCTTCATCAACTGTGAGCGGGAGTCTGGCTTGGCAAACAGGTGCGCAAGATTATCCACGATACTCTGCTCCAGGAGATGGAAGATACCGCGAATGGTGTGCAAGAGCAGGACATTGTGCGCTGCTTCGGCAATCGCCAAATGAAACGCGGCGTCCAGCTTGGCTTCCTGTGCAGGGTCGGCGCCGACGAAACCGCCGTCCAACTCCTCGAAGCGCTGTATCAGCACGGCTTTGTCGGCGGGTGTCGAGCGCAGTGCAGCATAGTAGGCCGATATGCCCTCCATGGCATCGCGAAACTCCAGCAGATCCAGGTGAAACTCCTTGTGGCGGGAAAGCATTTCCAGCAAGGGGTCGGTATAGCCGCTGTTGAGCGTCTCGTTGACGAAGGTGCCGCCGCCTTGGCGACTGCTCAGTAATCCGCGGGCAGCCAATTTCTGAATGGCTTCTCGCAAGGAGGGGCGGGATACGCCAAAACGCTCAGCCAGTTCTCTTTCAGGGGGCAAGCGCTGCCCGGGTTTCAGGCTTCCTTCCAGAATCATGCCTTCAAGGCGTTCGGTAATCACATCGGCAAGGCGCTGCTGGCGGAGCGGCGGGTAAGACATGAACAGTAGCTCCAATAATTGGTAAGACCAAGAATAAGCAAATTAAGTGTTCTGCTCAAGCGTAGGCAGTGCATCAATCTCGTCGGAAATTGGCTCTTTGAACTAAAGTATGGTGGGCGTGGAGGCCGTGATTAATGTTTTATGTTTGACACGATAGGCAGGCCTCTCTAATGTTGTTTCTGTTTTTTGTAAATTGGTAAAACCAATTTTTATTCTGGCTGAAGTGCTGGCATGCCAAAGAGTCGTAGGTACGCAAGTGCATGTAAGCATGGCTTTTTTGTTGACGTAACAATAACAGCGCAATTTCTCCATAGGGTGCTTCATGATCATTTCTGCCTCCACGGACTATCGCCAGGCTGCCAAGCGTCGCCTTCCTCCTTTCCTTTTTCATTATGCGGATGGAGGGTCGTACGCAGAGCACACTCTGCGTCGCAATGTGGATGACCTGCGTGATGTTGCGCTACGTCAGCGGGTGCTGAAGGACATGTCCTCGCTTTCTCTGGAAACCGAGCTGTTTGGTGAAAAGCTTGCCATGCCGCTGGCGCTGGCGCCGGTAGGGCTGGCAGGTATGTATGCGCGGCGGGGTGAAGTGCAGGCTGCCCGAGCGGCCAGCAAAAAAGGCGTGCCCTTTACCTTGTCGACTGTGTCGGTTTGTCCGATTGCCGAAGTGGCGGCAGCGGTTGACCGGCCCATCTGGTTTCAGCTCTACGTCCTGAAAGACCGTGGGTTCATGAAGCATGTGCTGGATCGCGCCAAGGAGGCTGGCGTAAAGACGCTCGTCTTTACCGTGGATATGCCAGTTCCCGGAGCGCGTTATCGTGATGCGCATTCCGGCATGAGCGGCAGGCACGGCCCGACACGGCGTATTCTGCAAGCGGCGTTGCATCCCTTGTGGGCCTGGGACGTGGGTGTCAATGGTCGCCCGCATGACTTGGGAAATGTGTCCGACTATCGCGGTAAGCCAACCGAGCTCGAGGATTACATTGCTTGGCTGGGCGACAACTTCGATCCTTCTATCTCCTGGAAGGATCTTGAGTGGATTCGAGAGCAGTGGGATGGGCCCATGATCATCAAGGGCATTCTTGATGCGGAGGATGCGCGGGATGCGGTGAGATTTGGCGCAGACGGTATCGTGGTATCCAACCATGGTGGTCGTCAGCTGGACGGCGTGCCGTCCTCGGCGCGTGCCCTACCTGCTATCGCGGATGCGGTCAAAGGAGACTTGGCGATTTTGGCAGACTCTGGGGTGCGCAGTGGCCTGGATGTCGTCAGGATGATTGCCATGGGGGCGGATACAGTGCTTATTGGTCGGGCATTCATCTATGCGCTGGCGACAGCGGGAGAGGCTGGCGTGACCCACCTGCTCGAGCTGTTTGAAAAAGAAATGCGCGTTGCCATGACGTTGACCGGGGCGCGTACCATTGCGGATCTCGGGCCTGAGTCGCTGGTGTCGAATGCTCTGCGGATGCTGCCGCAAGAGTAGCTGTGGACAGCGCGGCCTGCGTCGTCAGGACGCTAATAGATACAGTGCTGCAAGGCTGTGAAATTATTTTACGAAAGCCCTTGCCAACCCGGCAGCGAATCCGTAAAGTACGCATCCGCTGCCGGGGACGCCAAGCGTTGCCAGCGGTGAAGAAGGTTGAAAAACCTTCGGTTTGTCAGGAAGTTAGCGTCATCT
>Ga0075011_10001800_pt1 | contig 11608 bp, 7 predicted proteins | sample TARM_MetaG_T_14_FD_72354 | JGI IMG/M metagenome (GOLD analysis project Ga0075011, IMG submission 72354) | Freshwater microbial communities from Pennsylvania, USA, analyzing microbe dynamics in response to fracking - TARM_MetaG_T_14 | ecosystem: Environmental > Aquatic > Freshwater > River...
TTCTTATACACACCCACTTCAATATTACGTTTAAAGCTTTCCGGGTTTCCGCACCAATCACAACGCAAAGGACACCCTTTCATAAAAATTTCAGTTCGGATCCCCGGGCCATCATGCAGAGTAAAACGCTGTATATTTAAAACGGTTGCTAGAGCTGTCACTTAAACCTCGCTCATTTTTAAAATTGAAACTCACAACCAGTTACTGTAAAAACTCAACAGAACATATGAGTGGTTATGAGTAATATCGCGGTTCAATCAGAATCTAAGCTCTGTTCGCTGTATCAAATCATCTTGTAATGGTTTTCCAAGTTCAACGAAATAAGCACTATATCCGGCTACACGCACAAGCATATCTCTGTACAATTCAGGCTTTTTCTGCGCGGCACGCATCTTTTCAGAGCTCATAATATTGAATTGAACATGCATACCCTGCTTACTTATGTATTCATCAACAAAGCTAACCAGAATATCCCGTCCTTCTATTCCCGAAACAGCATCTTCAGGAAAACGTAAGTTGAGTAACGTTCCATTTGTCGCCAGACTATGGTCCACTTTTGTCACCGAATTTATTACTGCAGTAGGTCCGTGTATATCGTGTGACCCACCAGCAGTATGAACGGGCCCCATATTGTCAGAAATCGGCTCACCACATTTGCGTCCATCCAGAGAAGCGTTGGTATACAACCCCATTCCAACATTTGCGTTGACGGTATAGACACCGGGGCTAAACTTACCCCCACGAGGATTTTCACGCCCCTTGATGTGACGGCAATAGCACTCAAACATAAATGAAAACAACTCATCGGCTTCATCGATATCGTTCCCATAATGAGGAACTTTTGAACTATTTACTAAAGCATATAATTTCTCATGGCCTTGCCAGTTATTTTTAACCGCATTGAGAAGTTCTTTACCGGTGTATTTTTTCTCATCAAACATGAGCTTTTTGATTGTGGCGAGTGAGTCCGCACAAGTTGCAATACCAGCCGCTTGAGGTGCCGTTCCATTATATTTGGCTCCACCACTCGTCATATCACGCCCTGACTCAATACACCCCTCAAAAAATGCAGAAATATAAGGCGTTGGTTTGACCAATTTGTGAATTTTGTCAGTAATATTCAAACAGCTACATAACTGATCACACCAATAAGAAAACTGTTTATCAACACTCTCAAGTACCTCTTCAAATGATTGATACGTTTCAAGGCTTCCTGTATCCGGACCAAGCTGCATCCCAGCATTCGGACCAGATAAAATACGTCCGCCATTAATAACCATCTCCATCATTTTTGCAGTGTTGACGTAACCAGCATCTAGCCACCCATGCTCTTTTCCTGGAATCGCAGGTTCTACACAGCCCACAACCGCATAATCTCTCGCTTCTTCTAACGTCACCCCCTTATTCAACATTGCTTTAATGGCAGGACCATCATTGAATAATTTGGGGTGCCCATAACCTGCGCGTACACACTCAATTGTTTTGATTTTTAGCTCATAAGGTGTATTGCTATGCATTCGTAAACATACCCACGGGTTCATCATTCTGGTATGCACAGATGCTTCCAGCATTAATAGGGTTAAGTCATTGGTCGCATCATTACCATTAACATCTACTCCTCCGATAGTGAGGCTTTCTCCTCCAAATCCACGTCCATTACGTACTTTTACTGTTCCTTTATCTTTAAGCTTGGTAGGGTTATTCATCTTAACGTAAAGAACTTCAATTATTTCAAGAATGAATTCTTTTGTTACTGAGTTTGCAGCAACATCTTTTTCATAAAAGGGAAACATCCATTGATCCATACGTCCGTACGATATCGAATGACCGTTGCCTTCAATTTGCGTTAACGTCACAGCAAAATTAAATAACTGAGCAGCCTGCCAGAAAGTTTGCGGAACTCCGTATGATATTTGCTCGCAATTTCGTGAAATAGCGAGTAGTTCTGTCTTGCGCTTTTGATCGGTTTCTTCCTGCGCTTTTAACTTTGCCAATAAAGCATAGCGAGCGATATACTTCATTGCCGCTTCTAAACAGATTACTGTAGCCTTGTAATAATCTCGCTTTTCTCCGTAATCCGGATCTTGTTTAGATAGCCTAGCATAGGCTTTTTTTGTTTGGTCCAATACGCCCTGATAACCCAAAATCATCAGTTTTTTAAAGTCCATAGCGAAGTGACCAATACCAGCAAAATGATAATTGTTGGTTTGGAAAACTTTTTCTCCCATATGAGAGCCTTTCTTCTGTTCATCATCTAGGTGGGCAGTAATAAACTCATTGGCACTTTTACCCTTCCAGTATTCACAAAGTTTCATAATCTCTTCGCGATCATCATCATTGCGAATATAAAACTGGTCATTTTCACGTTGTTCAAATGGAGAATGAAGAATCTCATCGACAATCCAGTCAACAGAAAACTCGGGGTAAATAGGCGAAGCCTTAGCAGGAGCAGCAATCTCACCAACAATCAAATCTTCATCATAAATATGTAGCGTACTGTTAAGCAAAACGTTCTCAAAAGCATAAGCACATTGGAGAACTCTGGGCAACGTCTCATGTTTTTTATATGCTTCAGTTACAAGACGTAATCGTTCAACGTCAATATCATAGCTTCGGTCTAGGAAAGATTGACGTAGCCGGTTCACCCGAGGAAAGGGTGACCAATCCTCATGACCAACTTCAAACCCTACTCCATAAACTTGATCGAATGGTTCTGTCCCACGAGCATCGGTATGTTGAGTAGCACCAAGTTCAAACAAACTTTTATACTCAGCCTGGAAGTGCTCCATAATTAACCTCATAATTTAAAATGAATAATCAAAATACCGATGCTCACTCAACGAAAAAACATCGGTATTTTGACCGCTCCAAGCAGCTCGACCAGCATTAAATAATTATACGAAAGGGGTAATTATCATCTGAGACGATTGTCACAAAGTGAAAGTAAACGATCAAAATACAACAAAATACAACAAAAATGATGGTAATTATTTTTAATAAATCTATAGTGTCCTTACACTCACTAATGTTAAAAAATGGGACATATGGACACTACAATAATACTAATTTCGATGATCATAGCTTTGGCAGGCTTTACTCAAGGATTAACTGGTTTTGGTTCAGCATTAGTGTCTGTACCACTTCTATCAATGATTGTTGGAGCTCAGACTGCGGTACCTATTGCAGGAATTTTTGGTTGGCTTGTCACGTTACCCGTGGTTTGGAAAATGAGACACTCGATACAACGTCAAACAGGTCTAATTCTCTTTGCAGGCTCAATACCTGCTTCATTTGTCGGTGCAAAAATGCTTGCAAACATGCCTTCAGAATACATTCTATTGACCATGGGTGTAGTATTACTTATATCGAGTATTCACTCACTCAGAGCATCAGCACCATTATTTAGTAAAACATCAGTTCCTATCACAATAGGTGCAGGCTTTACTTCCGGAGTTCTTGGCGCAAGTGTTGGGGAATCAGGTCCTCCAGTGATTGCGTACACATCTATGCAACCTTGGACGGCTGACCAGACCAAATCCACTTTAGCATTTTTCTTTATGCTACAGATGATTGGAGCAAACATTGGTTTTTGGAATGAAGGACTTATTACAGAAGAAGTCATTTCCCATGTAATCTCCGCACTACCGGGATTCGCCATAGGCCTTAGTGGCGGGATGATTGCTTATCACCTTCTACAAAAATATAAAATTGATTACCATAAAATTGTCCATGTTTTTCTACTTTTTATAGGCTTTACATTAGTAATTAAAAACATCAATTTTTAGTCCTTCTTCCTGTTTGCCTAAACATAAGGTGGTTCATTCGATTGAATCAACCACCTTGTCTTATATTCCCTAGATCTACATCCATACTCCACCCCATATCGATTAAGCTTTAGCAACCTTTACAATGACGTCTCAAAAATACTTACCGACTCAAAATACTAATGTAGAACCTAACCATAATTCCAATGATAATCAAAAAGTTACATAATAATGGATATATAAACTCATTGTGCTGAGTCCTAAAACGATGAGATCAGTCTTCGTTCGAAACACTCGCTTGTTCATCATTTATCCAGATTGACCTGAATAAAAACTGTTACCCTCTATGCTTCTATTTACCGCACGCAATTTACAAAAAAACGGCCCTCGAAAGAGAGCCGTTAGTTCTACGCGAACCCTGCTAATTATAAGCCAAGCGTATGTGCCGTTAAAATTGCAGCAAACACTGATTTAGCCGTTACAGGGAATGGCATATTGTGGATAGTTTCACCTTCAGAACACGAAGCTTTGGCCACCTCCATAAGCTTATCGTTATTTAACTCTTTTACTCCCATATCATGCAGGTTAGTTGGCAAACCGACAGAACGGCAGAAATGCAGAACTTCATCAATCTCTGATTTTGGTGCATTTTCTAGTACAAGTTGAGTCAATGTACCAAATGCAACCTTTTCACCATGAAGCAGGTGGTGACACTCTTCAAGCTTAGTTAGACCATTATGAATAGCATGTGCAGCCGCCAAACCAGAACTTTCAAAACCGATACCAGATAAATAAGTATTTGCTTCAATAATGTTCTCTACCGCTTTTGTTGACACACGGTTTTCAACCGCAGCCTTAGCTTTTTCACCATCTGCAATTAAAGTGTCATAACAGAGCTTTGCAAGAGCCTGAGCCGACCGCGTTGGAGCGCCACCAGCCATCGTTGTTTTACCTGAAAGACCATTGGCCCTTGCTTCAAAATATGTCGACAATGCATCGCCCATTCCAGCAACAATCGTACGTACTGGAGCTGCCGCGATAATACCTGTATCCATAATTACCATATTGGGATTGGATGGAAACATCAGATACTCACTGAACTCGCCATCTGGTGTATAAATAACAGCAAGAGCAGAAGTCGGTGCATCGGTTGACGCTATCGTTGGCACAATAACAACTGGTAATTTTGAGTAAAATGCTACTGCTTTTGCAGTGTCTAATGTTTTACCACCACCGATACCGATGATGACATCGTTGCCCTGTTCACTACATACATCAATTAAGCGTTCAATTTCAACTCGACAGCACTCACCACCAAACACATTAAAGTCAATATTTAGCTCGGACGCTGCCACACTGGTTTCAACACGATCACGAACTAAACCCATTACGAAATCATCTGCAATTGCAAGAGGCTTACGACCAAATACCGACACATATTGACCGATATTATCGATTGAACCTTCACCCTGAATATATTTACTTGGAGAAATGATGATATTATCCATTATTGAATCCTTTTGTTCTTTCAATATCTTTCACGTTGTTTATTAACCCATCGTTCGGACTAGCTACTAATGTAATCAGAACTGACTAAATACGGTTTCTACTGCGAACGCACCCGGATCTTTAGTACCACTCAGGCTGTCGCTATTTAAGTAAGATGATCTCCCCGCTTTAGCATCGGTCATTTCAACCGTTGCTTGCGCTCCTTTTTGGGCTGCGAGAATAGCTGATGAGAAACCATCGTTGACCCATGCATTAAATGCCGGATGTAAAGCATCAATCATCGTACGGTCACCAGGCTTAGCACCACCATAAGCCATCATTTGCTCTAAGCCTGCTCGCAATGCCTTAGGTAAGGAACCATTAAGTTCTAAATCACGACCGGCAGCAGTGAACAAAATAGAAAGCAGTACACCAGAAGATCCGCCCATCACAGCACTAAGACAATCTGCAATAATCGTGAGTAACTTAGCTTTATCCTGTAATGGCAGCTGTTTCGCCTCCAATTGCGCAATCACATTACGAGCACCGGCTGCAAATGTTGAACCTGTATCACCATCACCAACAATAGAGTCTAAGCGGTTAAGTTCAGTTTCAATATCAATGATAGATTGACACACCTTACGAAGAACTATCGCTGTTTCCTCATCATGCGATGGCTTAAATTGTTTCTTAGCTATCTGGTTTTTACACTTGGTCACTGAAAAGTTACGGCGAGTAACTGTACCAGGCCATGCACTGGCTTCTGCATCTGCTGTTAAAGCTTGAGCTATATCATCTGATAATTGGATAGTCGAGATAGAAAAGCCTTTCATATCAATAGCTGTCATTAAAGGACCAGTGACAATGAACTTCGCTTTATTACCCAGTTCCGTTTGCATTAATTCTTTAACAACAATATTGAACTCAATAGGAGATAGACCACCCAGGTTGTTAATGAGCAACGCATTTTCCCCTGTTGGCTTCGCTGCCATTAGTTTACTAACCATGGTACCCACTAAATCTTTGGCTTTGGGTAAACTAATCGTTTCAATACCGGGCTCGCCATGAATGCCTAACCCAAGTTCAACACTCCCTTTTGCAATACGCTCATTGTTCTCTCCTGGCAAAGAACAACTAGTTAATGCAACACCAATTGAAGCCGTTCTGTCGTTAGCCTCCATGGCAGCTTGTTTTACTTCTTCCAGAGAACCTCCAGTTTCAGCGACATAACCGGCAACTTTCTGTACAAATAAAGTACCAGCGATACCACGAGGCTGAGGATTAGTTGGGATTGAAATGTCATCACCTACGACAATCAGGTCAACTTTACGCCCCATCTCTTTAGCTTTTTCTACCGCTAAGCCAAAGTTTAAACGGTCACCCGTGTAATTCTTGATGATAACCAAACAGCCAGCATCACCAGTCACATGGAGAATTGCATTAAGAACAGCGTCGACGCTTGGTGCAGCAAACAAGTCACCACATACTGCGGCGGTTAACATTCCTTTACCTACGAAGCCCGCATGTGCTGGCTCATGACCAGAACCACCGCCGCAGACCACCGCAACTTTATCTTTTTCCCAATCACTGCGAGCCACCACTTTGATATCGTTACCAAAATCAAGAAACGTTAAGTTATCTCGCGAAGATGCATACAACGTCCCTTCAATAGAGTCCATTACAAATGAGTCTTTATTATTAAAGATTAAATCAGCCATAACTTTTCCAGATGTTTATTCAAATAAGATTATTCAGTGCCTCCCTATGGGAGGCACTCATTTTTTGTTTAATCAATTAATTTGTGAATGCTGTTAATATAATTAAGAGAATTCACTTAGAAGTTTTTAAGCTCAGCAAACAATTCTGCATCGTTAGATTGTTTACGGTAGAAAACTGGCGGTTGACCGATAGGGGCATCAACGCTGATCCAACCGCCGGTATAAGTTTCACCACTCCAAATATGAACCCACTCATCTTCAGGTAGATAAAGCTCTTTGATGGTTTCATCTTGGTTGTAAACTGGCGCAACAAGTAAATCACGTCCAAATAGGTACTGATATTGAATTTTGTACGACTCGGCGTCTTGTTCGTAATGCATAAATAAAGGACGTTGTACTGGAATGCCTTTAGTAGCATTTTCAACAACAGCAGCTTTAATATAAGGCTTAAGATGCTTATGTAGCTTAGTCATTCGCGCTAAATGAAGCATCGTTTCCATATCAGTATCATATTGGTGATTTTCATCAGGACGATTACCTTCATGACTGCGCATGATTGGTGTAAATGCATTTAATTCAGCCCAACGTTGAAATAGCTCTTTAGAGCGCTTATTTCCATGCAATGACGTATAACCACCAATATCGCTATGGCTGATACCATTTCCCATTAAACCAGCAGATAACGCAGCAGGTATAACTGAAGCTAGACCATCATCTTTCTCCCAGATAACAGACTGATCTCCAGCCCAAAGCGCATGACAATAACCTTGCATCCATGTCGCACCGGCTCTCATGAAAAATAAGATATCATCTGTCTTACCAGCTTCCTCTATTGCCTCATGTTGAACTTTTGCCCAGCGATAAGGCCATTTGTTGTGCTCTATCTCTGCACTAACACCATTATAAAGTGCGCAATCTGTTGGTAAGTATTCACCAAAGTCACCCATCCATCCATCAAGACCGAAATCGATCATATTTTCACGGATAACTTTCTTATACCATTCACATGCTTGAGGGTTAGTAAAATCGACAACACCACAATAGAACTCACCAAAATCAACTACATATTTTGAACCATCCTCTTTGGTAGCAAGATATCCTTTTTCAAAAGCTTCTTTATAAAGAGGAAAATCTTCAAGTACATATGGGTTGATATAACCCAGAAAACGAACACCTTCTTCCTTAAGCGCATGTATTTTTGTATTAAGTTCAGGATAAAGCTCAGCATTCCATTGCCAATCCCATTGCAGGCGCTTACCGAAAGATGTCATCTTGATACCCTGCCAGTCTTGACACCATACACCAGCTATCTCTATACCCGCTTCTTTTGCCGCTGCGATTTTATTAACTGTTGTCTCAGTACCACCTTGAATACCTAAAATTACACCGTTATATACCCAATCAGGTAGTGCAGGTTGGCGACCAAAAACATCTGTAATATTTGTCATCAACTCTGGGAAAGATTCTTCCGCATCAAACAACAAATATTCGGGAATATCCCAACATTGAAGCTCATGATAGGTCTCATGTGTAAAATCAAAATCAGCGTAGGCTGTCGTTTCTAAATGACAGAAATATTTCTTATCTGATATGAACGTTGGCTGAGGATAATTAGTGCTGTAGTAATCACCACCGGCTTTATCTTTAACGTCTGCTTGCCATGTCGTGTAGGTATTCTTATTACGTCCAACACCAGGTTCAGAGCTCCAAAGTGGGAAATTTCTACCTCGAAGATTAAAATAACTTAACTGTTCACCACAACCATACACTGACTCATGTTCGCTGGCAGCTACACGAAGCCAAAAACGGTTGTACTTTTCAGCAAGCGCTTTGAATTCAATTTTGAGACGCTCTTCAATCGTTTCAAAAATTCTAACTTCTAATGCGGGCTCACCGGCATAATCAAAAATAACAACAATATCATTAGAATTTTCACTAAGCTGATAGTTTCTTAAAGGTAAGCGCTCAGATATATAATCTCTAATATCAAAGTTCCCACGATACATATCAAAAGTGCCCTTTCCGATACCTAGGTATATTGCAGGACTCAACTCCGAATGCTCAAGTACAGCTCTATTTTTATGGCTAATAGTAAAACCAGATTTATTTTTGATAATTTTCATTAGGAGAATTCCAATATTTAGGCAAAATAAAGGCGCACAAAATAAAAATAGTGCGCCTTGTTTAATTATTTAGTTTTGAGAGAGGTTTAATTATTTAAACTGAATATCGTAATCTGCTTTAATTTTCATTTCGCAAGTGTTAATTTCATTTTCAAAACGTTCTAGCCATTTTTTACCTTCAGTACCAGTCGATTCCAAAAATGATGCTTTCACTGGCGCAGCGGCTAACTTAAACGCTTCTTTTTCTTTAGCTGTCGGGTTATATACAACGCCACCAGCCTTCTTAAACTCTTCATAAGCTGAATATTCTTTATGCTTAGGATATGAACGTAAATACTGGCTTTGTGCAGCAATACCATCAACAACAACTTGTGTCAAATCATCTGGTAATGATTTAAATTTGTTATCGTTGAATACCCAAGCGCCACCCATATAACCGTGGCCATCCAAAGTTATATATTTCAGGCTCTCATGGAACTTATTCATAATGATATCAACGATACCATTCTTGGTACCATCAACCATACCAGTTGACAATGCAGTATAAACTTCAGGCCATGCGATAGGTGTAGGAGCCCCACCAAGCTCTTTTACCAGTTCTTGCTGAACTTTTGCTGGAACTGTTCTCAATTTAAGCCCTTTAACATCTTCCGGACTTTTTACCTGTTTATTTGTTGTTGCAATATTCCGCCAACCACCAGAATTTGAAACAGCCATCAAACGTACATTAGGTGCTTTTTTTAGTAGCTCTCCACGAACATCACCAATAAACTGCTCGTTATCATAAACACATTCCGCAACACGGTCATTCGGTAACATATATGGAAGATCAAAAGCGCCTACAGGCTGCCAAAAGTTACCCAATTCAGGAATGGTTGTTTGAAAATAGTCAAACATACCCGCCTGAACCCCTGCAATACACTCTTTAGCCGTTGAACACAACTGACCTGAAGGATATATATCTACCAGAATTTGCCCATTAGAACGTGATTCAACATAATTCTTAAATACAAGTAGTGATTGATGATTATATCCATCGGTACTTGTTACATGCGGTACGGTCAGCTTGTACTCGGCAGCACTAACAATACCTGAAAATAGCAAAGATGCAGCAGCAATGCTCAGTAGTGTTTTTTTCATTATATTTCCTTTTACATTATTGGTTCCAACTCATCTCATTTCGTATTTTATAAACTCGAAGAGTGGCGATTTCTAATTATTTAATTGTTTAATTGTTGTAATTAAAGTCACTCCAACTGACCTATATCAGCTTTAGTTAATATAAAATCAATTGACAACATAGTGCCATTGAAAAAACCATAAACAAATTATTCTCTATTTTGCTCTACTAATTCGAAAAATTTGATACTGAATACATATTTTGTCATCACTTTATGAAGTCAACTATAAATGACGTATTCAATTAGTTATAATGAAACAAATTCAATTTTTGATTCCAAAAAAGAATGGATACAGACTTACTTCGCACTTTTTGCCAACTAGCTGATGACAAAAACTTCCGAGTTGCTTCAGAGCACCTTTATATCACGCAACCAGCTCTTACAAAGAAAATCAAACGCCTTGAAGATCACCTCAACTTAGTGTTATTTGATCGCGGTAGACATGGAGCTGAATTAACCCCAATGGGAAAAGTGCTGTTGCCTGAGGCTAAGCGTGTACTCAAAGGGTTTGAATCATTCCAAACCTTATCAGCATTTGTAGCAGAAGGGACTTCGGGACACTTAAACATTGGCTTTGGTATATCTTCATTTCATGAAGCACCAAACTATATTGCTCGATTTAAACAAGATTACCCGGATGTTCACGTTACGCTTAATGACTACCCATCGCACAAGATGGTTGAAGAACTAAGAATAGGTAATCTGCAACTAGGCTTTGACCGGCTACCAATAGAGCCCCCTTTAAAAGCACTTCCTTTATTTTCGGACCGACTTGCTATCGCTATTCACGAAAATGAAGCCATCGATACTAAAAACCTCTGGCGTTCTTTGAGTCATCATAATTATCTCGCTTTAAGTCGTGATAAAAATCCAACAATGAACAAACATATTACAACCTATTTATGGGAGGCTCAGCAGCGACCGTTTGTTATGGAAGAAGCTGATGACATAATTACACTACTCGCGTTAGTCTCTGCCCGCCTAGGTTATACCATCATACCAGCCAGTGTTGCTCGTATTAGTCAACCACAAATACGTTTTATTCCTCTTACAGGAGCAACAGCAAAATGGTCTGTTGGGTTATTATGGAATGCGGATCTTTCCGATCCAATCCGCAGTGCTTTTATACAAAAAGTTAAAGAGGATATAACTGAATGAATAAGTGGAATTTAGCTCTCTTCTGTACAATTGATTAACATTAGAAACCAATAATACGTAATATCTTTTTTAAGATATGAAAGTGTTGATACAAGCATAAAATGATATTTTTTATTTCTTGAAACTCATATAGTTACAGAAATACAAGCATATATTGATATTGCTCAATACAAGCA